>MDTB01060900.1_pt1 | contig 29490 bp, 32 predicted proteins | sample 811161 | NCBI WGS metagenome assembly MDTB01 (sample SAMN05326650, study PRJNA326480) | marine metagenome | isolation source: seawater | place: Mediterranean Sea | collected 2009
AATGTCAATATGATGTCAAAATGATTTGCATAATCTTTTAATCTAAAGTCATTATCAATTAGAACTTTTTTAATTTCTCCAAAATTTGCTTTTTCTTGATTGAAATACCGAAAAAAATCTCTCTGAATTTTTGTAATAATTTTAGTTGCATATGAGGGCTTTTCATAAGTTGCTACATAAAAATTATCACTTCCTTTCATGAATTTACTTATTATTTCTGTATACCACCCTCTACCAGGTACAATTTCTAGAATTTTCTTTTCTCTATCTAGTCCAAAAAAACTCAATGTTTGGTATGGATTTCTATACTTATCTCTTTTTTTATTTATTTCTTTTCTAAATTGATTATTAACAGATTCTTTTAATAAATCTGCATTACCATTTGACTGATTTGAGAAAAGTGAGGCGATAATAATCACAAAAAAAAATAATTTCTTCATGATTCAACTCACACTATCTATCATATCGTCTATTGAAAATTCTTTATTTATAGCTTGAGTAATCAACCCCAAATCACTTTCATTTTTAATATCCCATCCTAAGGGTGCTTTTTTAGTTAGTCCGGATCTACAAGAGAATGAAAAAATTTTAAAATCTTTAGCTGCATCATGTGGCGAGTATTTTTTCTCTGGGTCATTATCGTAGGGATCTTTTCTAAAAATTCTTTTTTCATTCGGTTTTACATCCATAATTATACTATAAGTAAAATGATTAAGAAGAATAAATGGATCTTTTGATTTAACTTCACCTAAAAACTCAATAAACGCCACAGCCGTATTTTCAATTTCATCAGAGGTCAATTCGTCATAATATTCTGAAAAAAAGGAAACATATTTTTTTGAACTTATAAATAAAGCTACGTCTCTAACTATGTAGTCATATACTGTCATAGATATAATAATTTTAAACAACCAATTAGGACAAAATCTTTCCTTACTCATTTTCACACTTTCTTAATAAAGTTCTCAGCATATGACTTTTTAATCAGAGTTCTTTTATTAGGTTTGAGTATTTCATAATCATAATTATTTTTCTTTGCAAAGTTAATAGCAGAATCCAAATTTTCAAAGAATAATTTAATTTTTTTTTCAGGATTTGATGTTCCGTTCCAACAAAATTTACTACTCATAAATGATTCATTTATTTCATTGTTACAAAGGCACCACTTCTTGGAATTATTCAAACCTGATTGCATGGCTGATTTTGGAGGTTTAAATATTAAAAATTTATTTTTTTTCATAACTTTCAAATCCTTTTTGAAGATCATTTATCAAGTCATCAGACGATTCTAAACCAATATGAATTCTAAACCAATAAAATGTATTTTTATAGTTTTTTATTGAGGGCTTAAGATTATTTATTGGAAGTATCAAGCTTTCATAACCTCCCCAGCTAAATCCAATTTTAAAAAAACGCAAAGAATCAATAAAGGATTCTATATTATTTTTTTTATCAATTGCAAAGGTAATTAATCCATTACCTGTTTTAAAATATTTTTTCCAAAGTTCATGGTAAGGATTATTTTTATCAGGAAGGAAAAGAATTCTTTTAACACATTTTATTTTTTTTAAAAATTCAAAAACTTTTATTGCATTTTGATGATGTTTTTCCATTCTTAGGCTTAAAGTTCTTAAACCCCTTATAGCAGTGTAGCAAGATTCTGCCGAAACGAAATCACCTATCCTAACAGCGGTTTGTTTGATTCTTTTGTAATTTTCTGATGAGCAGGCGATAATTCCACAAAAATTATCAGAATGACCTGAAAAATATTTTGTACATGATTCAACAACAATATCAATTCCCCATTTGATGGGATTTATACCTAAAAATGTAGCCCATGTATTATCCATGATAGTTATGATTTTATTTTTTTTTGTAATTTTTATAATTTTTTCTAAATCCTCAACCTCATAATTCAATGAACCTGGTGATTCAAGGTACAGAACTTTTATATTTTTATTGGAGAGTTTTTTAAGTAAGTCGGGTCTATTATTTTTAAAAAAATGTGTTTTTATACCGAATCTTTTTAAATCTTTACAACAGAAATTGAAAACAGGCTCATAACAATTTTCAGTTACTAATAACTCATCTTTCTCAGACAAAAATGATAACAAACTAATAGTAATCGCTGATAAACCTGAGCTGGTAACTATGGATGATTCACTTTCATATATTTTACAAACTATCTTTTCAAATCTTTTAATCGAGTAGTTTCCTAATCTACCATAATAAGGTAGAGTAAATTTATTTCTCTTGGCATTTAAAAAACTCTTATAATTTTTAAAAATAATAGTTGAAGTCTTATAAATTGGGTCACTAAGAGAACCATGATGTAAATCAGGGTCACTTCCTAATTTAATTAGTTTTGAATTGATTTCTTTTTTCCCCATTCTGCCCAAGATCCGTCATACAATTTTATTTTCTTACAACCTAATATCGTAAGAACGAAAATGATATTACAGGCTGTAATACCTGAACCACAGTAACATATTATATCGTAGCTTTTGTTAATTTTATTTCGAGAAAACATTAAATCTTTTAGTTCATTTAAATTTTTAAGATAAGAACCATTTGTAAGAATATTTGTAAATGGGATGTTAATACTTTGATTAATTTTACCTTTTTTAAGATTTGGTCTTGGTTCTTCTTTACGCCCAAAAAATCTATCTTCTGGTCTTGCATCAATCAAAGTAAATTTTTTATTATTTTTGACTATGTGATTTTCTAATTCTACTTTATTTATTATTTTATCTGATTCATAAGAATTTATTCTTAAATCAGATGATGTCGTTTTTTTTATTTTGTTTGTCAATGGTAGTTTTTGATTATACCATTCTTTAAACCCCCCATCCAAGATTTTGACTTTTTTAAACCCAAATAATCTAAAAGTAAACCAAACTCTTGTTGAGCAAAAATATCCTTCCTGATCATATATAATAATCTCATCATTTAAATTAATTCCATTTTTTTGAGCAAAATCATTAAACTTTTTTGAAGGAGGTAACATGTGAGGTAACTCACTTGAACTATCAGATAATTTTTCTACATCAAAGAAAATAGCCCCACTAATGTGTGAATTTTTATACTCTATCTCTCCTTTTCGAGTTTTATTCAAATACCATCTACAATCTATGATTTTTACTTTCGTTGAATCCTTTTTTTTGAAGAGTTCTGAAGATTTGATTATATATTTATAAATTGGGTCTTTTATAACCATTTTGGTATCGGCAGGTTTCTTTCATGAAGAAACTTTTTGTTAAATATTTTGCTTTCATATTTCGTTCCATAATCACAAAGTATTGTCACTATTTTTTTATTAGGACCAATAATTTTTCCTAATTTAATTGCTCCCATGATATTTATTCCTGATGAACCTCCTAAAATTAAACCCTCTTTTTGAATCATTTTATATACGATATTTAAAGCATCTTCGTCTGTTATTTGGAAAGATTCATCAATGATTGTATTTTCTAGATTTTTTGTGATTCTTCCTTGACCAATTCCTTCAGTGATTGAAGACCCTTTAGATTTTAATTCCCCACTTTTATAGTAATTATACATTGCAGATCCCATAGGGTCTGCTAAACCGATCAAAGTATTTTTATTTTTAGCCTTTAAAAATTCTGATACACCTGAAATGGTACCTCCGGTTCCAATTGAACAAATAAATCCATCCACTCTCCCGTCTAATTGTTTATATATTTCAGGGCCGGTAGACAAAAAATGAGATTTTTTATTTGATAAATTATCAAATTGGTTGGCCCATAAAACACCATTATTGTTAGATATTGATTTGGATAAAGTTTCAGAGTATCTAATATAGTTTCCAGGGTTTTTATATGGTAGTGCATCCACTAACCTTAAGTCAGCTCCACACAATTTTAACATCTTTTTTTTTTCACTACTTTGTGTTTTGGGCATTACTATTACTGAATTCATGCCTAATGAATTACCTACAAGACACAAACCTATACCAGTATTTCCTGCAGTTCCTTCAACTATAGTTCCTCCTACTTCTATTTTTTTATTTTCAATTGCATCTCTTACTATTTGTAGTGCAGGCCTATCTTTAACTGACCCGCCAGGATTAAGAAATTCGCATTTTCCATATATTTCGCAACCAGACTCTTCAGACGCTACTTTCAATTTAATCATTGGTGTATTTCCGATGCATTCTGAAAAATTATTTTTTAAACTACTGTTAATCATCTAATTTTAATTTTTAACCGATCTTAAACTTTTTTCCCTAAATTATATACAAAAAGTAAACAATAGTTTAATTTAAGTAATCCAACAAAATAATGCTAAATATTTTATTAAAAATTTTAACTATAGTACTTTGCATCAATTCAAATGCTATGTCTTTTGAAGTCAAATGGGTAGTTGACGGGCTAAATGAACCAGAATCTGTAATATACGATAAGGTAAGTAATGCAATTTATATTTCCAATATTAATGGTGACCCTTTAAAACTTGATAAGAATGGATATATAAGCAAAATAAGTGTAAATGGACAGATTTTAGATAAAAAGTGGGTTACTGGTTTAGATGCACCAAAGGGCTTGGCATTACATGATAACAACTTATTTGTAGCCGATGTTAATAAAATTTGGAAGATTTCAATTTTAGACAAAAAAAAAGAGAAATATTCTATTAATGATGCTGGTTTTTTGAACGATCTAGTTGCTCAAAAAGACGGAAGTATTTATGCATCTGATATGTTTAAAAATAGAATTTACAGATTGAAAAATGACCAAGTTAATATTTGGAAACAAAGCAAACTTCTTAATTCACCAAATGGACTTTTAATAGAGGGAGATTACTTAATTATAGCCTGTTGGGGTAAAATAAAAAAAGGATTTAAAACTTCTGTTAAGGGAAAATTAATTAAAGTAAATCTTATTTCTAGAGAAATTAAAAGATTTTTTAGCACACGCCCAATTGGCAACTTAGATGGGATTGTGTTTAATAAAGATAAAGGTTATTTATCAACAGATTGGGTTAATGGAAAGTTATTTACTATCAATAAGAAAGGTATTGTCACTAATTCAAAAAAAATTAATAAAGGATCTTCAGATCTTGAAATTTTAATGCATAGAAATTTGATTTTAATTCCTATGATGAAAAATAATAATCTAACTGCATTTCAATATAATTAAGTGCGTTTTACATCTATAAAGACTAAGAATTTATCAAAAAAATACGGAAAAACTAAAGTTATCAATAATATTTCTATTAGTTTACCAACAAATGGGATTTTTGGCATATTAGGGAAAAATGGAGCCGGAAAAACAACTTTTTTAGCAATGTTAATGGGCCTAATTACTCCCTCGGAAGGCGAAATCTTTATTCTTGGAAAATCTTTAAAGTTAAAAAAATATGAAATTTTAAAAAAAATTAATTTTCAAAGTCCTTATGTTGAGCTTCCCAAAAAAATGACAGTGCGTCAAAATTTATATTTTTATGCTAGATTATATAATATTCAAAATATCAAACAAAATATTTGTAAGTTATCTCAAGATTTATTTATAGAAGAATTATTAGATAGTAATTACGGCACACTATCGTCCGGTCAAAAAACAAGAGTTAATCTATGTAAAGCCTTGTTGAACAGTCCAGAGTTATTACTTTTAGATGAACCTACTGCTTCTTTAGATGTTTCAACTTCAGAGTTTATTAGAAAATATATAATTGATTTTCAAAAAAATAATAACTCTACAATACTTATTACCTCTCATAATTTAGATGAAATTGAAATTATGTGTTCTCGACTTATTTTGTTAGATAAGGGCAAAGTAAATTTTGACGGTGATAAAAAAACACTTTTCAAACAAAAAAACTACACTTCATTAAGGGATTTATTTTTTAGAAATGATAAATAGAATTATAGCATTATTAATAAGGTACAAAAATATTTCATTTGGCTCTTTTCCAAGATTGCTAAGCATTTTTTATTGGCCAACAGTTCAAATCCTTTTTTGGGGTTATTTTACTAATTTCTTTATGTCGAATGATAATTTTGGACCATGGAGTACTTTAAATATAATCTTATCAGCAGTTGTTTTATGGGATGTTCTTTTCAGAGGGCAATTGGGTTTGACCATGTCTTTTTTTGAAGAATTATGGTCAAGAAATCTACCTAATTTATTCATAACTCCGTTGAAAGATTTAGAAATCGTAATTGGTTTAATATTAATAAGTTTAATCAGAACATTTATTGGAATGACACCAGCAATTTTCTTTGCAAACTATTTCTTTGATTTTCATCTTTTTGAACTTGGTCTATATTTAATTTTTTTATTTTTTAATCTTATTGTTGTCGGATGGTCCGTTGGTTTTGTTGTATCAGGTTTAGTTTTAAGATACGGCCAAGCATTTGAAGAACTTGCTTGGGCAATAATTTTTATTATTCTTCCCTTTTCATGCGTATATTATCCACTAAGTTCACTTCCTGACATAATACAAAAGATTGCGATTATTTTACCAACTGTTCATATTTTTGAATCAATGCGTCTTATTTTAATTGACAACAAAGTAATTTTTTCTGATTTCCTTTTAATTTTAATACTTAATTTATTTTACTTAAAGATAAGTATTTTATTTTTTCTGAAAATGATAAATGTAGCAAGGATTAAAGGATTATTATTTAATCAAGGTGAGTAACTCTAGATTTTATACCTTATTGTGTCATTTTGTGTATGTTGATAGATAAATAAGCATGACTCTTTAATTAAATTTAAATAATCTTTTCTTCCAAGGAATATTAATATTTTATAAAAAATCATTTTGTTGAAATTTGTTTTTTTTAGCTCTCTTCTGTACCATTTTTCTGCACGACCAAGAGATTTGATACAAGCAATTCTTCTTACTTGTTCATTTATTTTATTTTTTTTTATAAAATAATATAAAGCGGCATTGTAGTCATGTAATAATTGAGTCCTTTTTCCAATCATAATTCTGTTGCAGTCATTTTTTGGTCCATAAGAAGTGATATTATCTATGAAGCAAAAGCTTCCATATTTGGATAAGCCTAATACAAGAGAAAAATCTTCAACAAAAATCTTTTCATTACAACCTCCAAATTTTTTTATAGTCTTATTACAGTAAAGATTTGGTGTCGTGCCTGAAAAACAGGACTTAACAGTTTCTAATAGGGGGTTTTCTATGACTCTAAAGTTTTTAATTGCATTTTTTTGATATTTAATTTCTTTATAATCGCTTAATAATTTATAAGAACTAAATGCAGCAACTGATCTTTTCTTTAAAATTGATTTAAGTAATATTTCAGAACAATTTGGAGCCATAACGTCATCACCTCCAACAAGCTTTATATAATCTCCACTTGCTCTTTTAATTCCGGATTGTGTTGCAATAGCTGGACCTTGGTTTTCTTGACTAATTATTATTGTACTTTTCCATCCTTTTGTTTTTTTTTTTAAAAATTCTAAAGAACCATCAGTAGACCCATCATTTATAAAAATATATTCTTTTTGAAAACTTCCTTTTTGAGCTTTTATCGAACTTAGCACATCAATTAAATACTTTTTTTTATTAAATATCGGACAAACAAAACTAATTTTAGGCATTCTAGAAAAGTTTTTCTTTCCAGGTTTTTGGAGTTTTCGAATTTATTATTTCAAGATCGAGATGATATCTAAATTTTTTGATACCTTTATTTCTTATGAAATTAATCATTTTTTTTAATCCAGTATCCAATTTTGTATTAGTTTTATAATTTAATATTTTTCGTGCTTTATCAGCGCTACAAGTGGCTTCTAAAACTTCTTGTGGTCTTCCTTTAACATATTTGGGATTTAAATTAAATTTAAGTTGATTGGCAATCTTATTTGCTAAATTATTTATTGATATAAATTCCTCATCGGGACCTATATTAATGATTTGACTCTTCACATCTTCATTTGTAGCCATTTCTTTTAAGCAGAACAGGTCATCATCAATATATGAAAAACATCTTTTTTGTTCTCCATCTCCATATATATAAGGTTGTCTATTCTGCAACATTAAGTTTATCATAATAGAAGCAACATTTCTGTATGGATCATCATATTTTTGTCTTGGTCCAATAATATTGTGTGGAACTGCAATTACATATTCAATTCCATGAACTTCACATAGATTTTTTAAAATATCTTCTGCAGCTACTTTTGCAATTCCGTAGGGGTCTTGAGGGGCAGGGGTGTATTCTTCTTTAAAAGGAACTTTGTTTGTTCCATACCTAGCCATTGATGAACAATAAATAATTCTTTTCACTTTATTTTCTATTGCTGCACTGAATAGAGACACAGATCCTGTAACAATATTTTGTGTAATTAAATGAGGAGAAAAAACTGATAAACCCTCATATGCTGTTGCAGCGGTATGGTAAACAAGATCACAACCTTTTGTAATCTTTAGCATTGAGTTTCTATAACAACAATCGTATTGATAAAATTCTGCTTCTACCGGTACGTTATCGAGTTCGCCACCGATTAAACTGTCGCATCCAACAACTTGATGTCCATCTTGAATAAATGCGTCAGCTAAGTGACTTCCAAGAAAACCTGCAATTCCACTAATAAATATTTTCATAAGCTTTGGCTCCGGCGACAGGACTCGAACCTGTGACCCAGCGATTAACAGTCGCTTGCTCTACCAACTGAGCTACGCCGGAATTATGGATATAATAATTAAATTTTTTTAATTGTAAAACATTTATAAATTAGTTGGAGGTGCGGACCGGATTCGAACCGGTGTACACGGCTTTGCAGGCCGGTGCGTAGCCTCTCCGCCACCGCACCCCATAAATCTTAAATATTGTAATAAATAATAATACTTATATATTAAAGCTTGAACTATTAACACCTTAATATAATGAATACCACATTTTTTGATAAAGCAAGAACAAACATGGTAAACAATCAATTGCTTCCCAATGGAGTTAAAAATACAGAATTAATTGATTCTTTTGATACCACTAAAAAAGAACTATTTGTTCCAGAATCTGAAAAAGATCTAGTGTATAGTGATTCGGATATAATGGTTGGTTCAGATAGATATTTAACAAGATCATTTGTTTTGGCAAAGATGCTTGAATTTTGTAGTTTTTCAAAAGAAGATTCAGTGCTAATGATTGGATGTCTTACCGGTTATTCGGTAGCAATAATCTCTAACATAGTTAAATACGTATTTGGTGTTGAAAATAATAAAAAATTCGTAGAACTTGCTAACAAGACACTATCAGAAATGGGTTATTTAAATTGTTCTGTCTTTTTTAAATCAAACCTTGTTTCTGGGAATAATAAAAACTCTCCTTATGATAAAATTTTTATTGAAGGCGCTGTGGAATCAATCCCCAAAATGTTGATGAAACAACTTAAAGATAATGGTGAAATCTATACAGTCTTAAAAGAAGATGATTATATTGGTCAATTTGTTAGAGGTCAGAAAGTTGGCTCTATAATTTCATATACAAAACTTTTCAACACTAATTTACATGAACTGAAAGATTTCATAAACCAGGAAAATGGTTATGAAAAAGATTTTTAATTTTTTTTTAAATATAATTTTAATTATTTCTTTTCCATCCTTTTTATTTGGTCAACAAATAATTAATCAGGATCTCAAAAAATCATTGGAATCAATGTACAAGTTCAACCCAAAGTTAAAATATTATAGAAATATTCTTAAGTCTAAAGATGAGTTGATGCCACAAGCTTTCTCAGAATTTAGGCCGGAGATAAGAGGTTATTATGAAAAGGGAAAAGTTCATACAAATTCTCATGGATTCAATATTACATCAGATGGGATAAGAACAGAAACTAACAAAGGAATAAGTGTTACACAAGATCTTTTTGACGGTGGAAGTAGCTTGAGTAATATTAAAGTAGCAAAAAATACCATTGTATCTGAACGCTATGTTTTTAAAGATAAAGAACAAGATATATTTATAGAAGCAATAAAAATTTATGCTAATTATGCAACTGAAAAAACTAATTTCGAATTAAAGAAAAAAAATGTTGAAGTATTAGAGAATAGATTTGAATTAACGAAAGAACAATTTGATATTGGTGAGGTCACTCTTACTGACGTATCAATTGCTGACGCAAGATTGTCTTTAGCGAAGTCTGATCTAATTGAATCAGAAAAGAATTTAGAATCTCTATCAGCAAATTTCTTATATATTTTTGGATCTAAACCAAACTCTCCACAAATAGATTTAACTGTTCTTGAGTTTAAAAAAGAAATTGATGAAATACAATTAATAGGATTACAAAAAAATCCTAAAGTAAACGATTTGATTTATAAAATTAGATCCTTGGAAAATAAAATTAAAACTTTAAAAAGAAAAAAACTACCAAGTGTTAAATTTGAAGCAGATGCATACATTAACGAAGGTTATTTTAGAACTGATAGTAAAAGAGAGGTTTTGTCAGCATTTGCAGTTGTTGATATTCCTTTGTATCAATCAGGCGCAGCCGCATCTAAAATTAGAGAAGTCAAAAGTGAACTATTTGCATTTAAGCAGTTGTTAAAACAAATTAAAGATGAGATAAAGTATAATATAACTTCTTCAAAGTCATCTTATGACTATTCTCACACAAAAATAGTGGCATATAAAAAACAAATTGAGTCAAATAAAATTTATTTAGATGGACTTGCACAAGAAATGCAACTTGGAGAGAGAACAATGTTGGATTTACTGGATGGAGAACAAGAGCTATTAAAATCTGAACTTGATCTTGTTAAGTCTTATAGAGATTTGTTCAATTCTTACTATGAAATAATTTATTTTATGGGAGAGTTGAATGCACTAGATCTAGGTCTTAATGTAAATATATTTGATGAGACTAAAAATTTCGATGATGTCAAATACAAGTGGTTGGATATAATCGAATAATAATGTTAGAAAAAAGATTTAACTTTTCTGAAATCGAAGCTAAGTGTTTAGAACATTGGTCAAGAAATAAGACATTTTCATTCACCGAGCAGCCAAAAAAAAAATCATTTTGTATAATGATGCCTCCACCTAACGTTACAGGTAGTTTGCATATGGGGCATGCATTAACATTTACTCTCCAAGACATATTAATTAGATTTCATAAAAAACTTGATAAAAATGTCTTGTGGCAACCCGGAACCGATCATGCTGGTATTGCAACAGAAATAGTTGTTGAAAAATTAATTCAAAATAAAGAAAAATTGACAAAAAATGATCTAGGCAGAGTAGAGTTCATAGAAAGAATATGGGATTGGAAAAAACAATCAGGTGATAAAATTATCAATCAAATGAAAAGGTTGGGAACATCTGTAGACTGGAAAATTTCAAGATTTACAATGGACAAAGGTTTAAATGAGGTTGTTAAAGAAGTATTTATAGATCTTTTTAATCAAGGACTAATTTATAAAGATAAAAGACTGGTTAATTGGGACCCAAAGTTAGAAACTGCAATTTCAGACCTTGAAGTTAATCAAATTGAAAAAATAGGTAAGATGTGGTACATAAGCTATGAAATTCAAAACAGTACAGAGACGATAATTATTGGCACAACCAGACCTGAAACAATGTTTGGAGATACTGCTATTGCAATACATCCAAAAAACAAAAAACTCAATTATCTTATTGGAAAAAATGCTCTTGTCCCAATTCTTAACAGAAGTATACCAATCATTGCTGATCAATATGCTGATCCTCAAAAAGGTTCAGGCGCAGTAAAAATTACACCTGCTCATGACTTTAATGATTTTGAAATAGCAAAAAAACACAATTTAGAATTTATTAATATTTTTGATAAAAAAGCACATTTAAATCGAAATACTCCAAATGCCTTTTGCGGATTAAATAGATTTGTTGCAAGGAAAAAATTAATTGCAGAACTTCAAAAAACAAAAAAAATCTTAAAGGTTATTGAAAATAAAATGGTTGTACCTGTTGGTGATAGAAGCAATGAAATTATTGAACCATTACTAACTGATCAATGGTTTCTTGATACAAAAAAAATGAGCGTCGTTGTTGAAAAAGCCATAAAGGAAAACAAAATTAATTTTCATCCAAAATCCTGGATGAATACGTTTAAACATTGGATTGAAAATATTGAACCATGGTGTATTTCTCGACAAATTTGGTGGGGGCATAGAATACCTGTTTGGTACAGCGATAAAGGTGTTGCTATTGCAGCAAAGTCAGAAGCCGAAGCTAAAAGTATTTTAAAGAAAAAAGATAAAAGAGCAAAAATTACTTTTCAAGATGAAGATGTTCTAGACACATGGTTTTCATCGGCTTTATGGCCTTTTTCAACATTAGGTTGGCCTGAGAAAAATACTTTATTAAAAGACTTCTATCCTTCAAATGTTTTAGTAACTGGTTTTGATATCATTTTTTTTTGGGTTGCCAGGATGATAATAATGGGACTTAAATTTATGAAACAAGTTCCATTTAAAGATATTTATATTCACCCATTAGTAAAAGATGAAAAAGGCCAAAAAATGTCAAAATCTAAAGGTAATGTAATAGATCCTCTTGAATTAATTGAGATGTATGGTTCAGATGCTCTTAGATTTACACTGGCGCATTTATCAACACAAGGTAGAGATATTAAACTTTCGAATAAGTTAGTCGAAAGTAGTAGAAATTTCATTACTAAAATTTGGAACGCGGCTAGATTCAGTCAATTTAATAATTTTAAATATGACAAAAGTTTTTCACCAAAATCTTGTAAATTGTCAATAAACAAATGGATTTTATATAAATATGAGAAAACAGAAAAAAAAGTTATAAAAAATCTTGAGACTTTTAAATTTAATTTACTAATTTCTGAATTATATCAATTTTTATGGAATGATTTCTGCGACTTGTATATTGAATTATCTAAAAATTATTTAAAGGAAGACAAAAATAAACAAGAAATATCAGGAGTTTTTAATTTTATCTTTTCTAGATCCTTAAATTTAATAAACCCAATAATACCTTTTATTACAGAAAAGTTGAGCACAGAACTTGGGTTTATAAAAGACTCATTATACACCCAATTTATAAACTCTGAATCAAGAATAAATTATGAAAATAGAACTATAAATGATTTTGATTCTTTTATTAATCTTATAAGAAAAATTAGATTTGAGATAGGCGACAGTAAATCAAAATTTAGATTAATAATTATTTCTGAAAGAAAAGTTAAATGGATTGATGATAATATTTTTTTGATAGACTCGATATTTAAATTTAATGATATTCAATATAATAAAAAAAGAAATAAAAATGATAAGGTTTTAGTTGTTTCTGGAACGAAGTTAGCGCTTGAAACTGTTGATGAGAGAAAATCAAGTGAAACCAAATCTTTAAAAAAACAAATACTTTTTTACAAAAACGAAGTTAACTTCTTTAATGAAAAACTCAATAACAAGGATTTTATTAATAAAGCTCCACTAAAAATAATTAATAAACACAAGTTAAAATTAAAGGAAGCAAAGAAGAATTTAAAACTTTTAACTGAGGAATAATGTTTAAAATTAAATTTGGTGATGTTCATTTTATTTCTAATAAAAAAAAAGTATGTAATACCAAAATAATTCTTTTTTTCTATGGATTAGGTTGTAGTTCAGATAATTTTAAATTTTTATTAAATTCAACAAATTGTAAATCCCAATTTTTTATTGCCGAACTTCCGGGTCATAACTATCTTAAATATAACAGGGATAATTTATATTCATATTCACGTAAGATTTATCTTTTCCTGAAAAAAAATAAAATTAAGGAAATTATTTTTTTTGCTCATTCATTAGGAGGAATCATTCCAATACTTTTAGTAAAAAACTTTTTAAAAAAAAAAATTTTAGTTAAAAAGTTTATTAATTATGAAGGCAACTTAACTAAATCTGATACTGAGACACTCACAAAAAAAACGGCATCATATAAAAAATATATTTTTATAAATAATAAGTTTAATAGCTTGGTTTCTAAATGTACAAGTTCACGAGAAAAATTTCTAAATCATTGGGCTAAATCTCTAAAAAAAACCTCTTCTTCAACTTTTTATGATTTTTCAAATCAATGTGTAAAACTAAGTCAATCAAACGAATTATTAAATTTCTTTAAAACCTTTTTTAGAATTAAAGTTTATATCTACGGTGAAAATTCTCAAATTAAAGTTCCTGAATATACATATGGCTCAATTCGTTATAAAATTAAAAATTCAGGGCATTTTTCTTTTTTTGAGAGTAAACTAGAGTTTAGTAGAATATTTGAAAAATTATTATTAAAAAAAATATGAAATGAAAAAGATTAAAAAAGAATTTCTTCCTAGTAGGCATGTTTCTGTGGGCCCAAAAAGCTCACCACATAGATCTTATTATTATGCTATGGGTATGACAGAAAATGAGATATATCAACCATTCGTTGGTGTTGCGACTTGTTGGAATGAATCTGCTCCTTGTAACATTTCGCTTTCTAGACAAGCACAGTCTACAAAAAAGGGAGTTAAAGACAATGCTGGAACCCCAAGAGAATTTACAACAATTACGGTTACAGATGGTATTGCAATGGGTCATGAGGGTATGAAATCATCTTTAGTTTCAAGAGAAATAATAGCAGATTCAATTGAAGTTTCCATGCGAGGGCATTGTTATGATGGTTTGGTTGGAATTGCAGGATGTGACAAATCTCTGCCAGGAATAATGATGGCAATGTTAAGGTTAAATGTTCCTTCAGTGTTTCTATATGGCGGTTCAATTCTTCCTGGGAAGTATAAAAATAAAGAAGTAACTGTTCAGGATGTATTTGAAGCGGTTGGAGAATTTGACTCAAAAAAAATATCAGAGGATGAACTTTGTGACTTAGAGAAAGTTGCGTGCCCATCAGCTGGTTCATGTGGTGGTCAATTCACAGCTAATACTATGGCGTGTGTAGCAGAAGCTATTGGTCTTGCATTACCTGGATCTTCGTCTACTCCAGCTCCTTACGAGTCACGTGACAAATATGCTTACGACTCAGGACTCAAAGTTATGGATCTTATAAACAGTCAACTAAAACCAAGAGATATTGTTAATAAAAAATCTTTAATTAATGCAGCAAGAATTGTTGCATGCTCCGGAGGTTCGACGAATGCAGCCCTACATTTACCTGCTTTGGCTAATGAAATAGGAATTGATTTTGATATCATGGATGTTGCTAAAATTTTTAAAGAAACTCCTTATATTGCCGATTTAAAACCTGGTGGAAAATATCTAGCTAAAGATCTGCATGACATTGGTGGTGTGCCAATTGTTATGAAAACTCTTCTAGATGGAGGTTTTTTAGATGGATCTTGTCTTACTGTGACTGGCAAAACTTTAAAAGAAAATTTAGAATCTGTTAAAGTTGATTTCAAATCACAAAAAATTATTTTTTCTACACAAAATCCAATTTCAAAAACTGGCGGAGTTGTGGGTTTGCAAGGTAATTTAGCTCCAGATGGAGCAATAGTGAAGGTGGCTGGACTTAAATCTCAATTTTTCAGAGGAAAAGCTAGATGTTTTGATTGTGAAGAAGATGCATTCGAAGCTGTTAGTAAAAAAAAATATAAAGAAGGAGATGTGATTGTAATTAGGTATGAAGGTCCTAAAGGTGGTCCGGGTATGAGAGAAATGTTAGCTACAACCGCAGCTATCTATGGTCAAGGAATGGGAGAAAAAGTTGCTTTGATTACAGATGGGAGGTTTTCTGGTGCCACTAGGGGTTTGTGTGTTGGGCACATTAGTCCTGAAGCAATGGATTTAGGTCCGATCGCAATGATTAATGATGGTGATGAGATATTAATTGATGCCAAAAATGGTGTTATTAGATTAGAAGTTGAGGAAAAGATATTGAAAGAAAGAAAACATTTAATTGAGAGAAAAGAAAATAATTTTGGATCCGGAGCGCTATGGAAATTTTCTCAAACTGTTGGCTCTGCAAGGTTTGGCGCGGTAACACATCCAGGCGCTAAGAAGGAGAAAAGAAATTATTCAGATATTTAAGTTAATCCAAATTGGTATATGATCAGAAGGCTTTTCCAAACCTCTATATTTTAATCCAAAATAAATATTTTTCACAAATTTTAAATATCTTGGTGAAACAAGGAAGTGATCTATTAATAGACCATCATTTCTCTCCCAACATGCTCTTTGATAATCCCAATATGAAAATGTTGAACCTGGTTTTTTAAATAACCTTACTATGTTTGTAAGTCCTGAAGATAGTATTTCTCTGAACTTTTTTCTTGTATCCATACAACCTAAGGCGTCCTGTTGCCAATTCTTAAAATTTATAACGTCTTTTTCATCTTCTAAAACATTAAAGTCTCCAGCAATTAATAGGTTTTGCATATTATTTATAAAATTTGAGGAAATTTTTTTTATCTCATTTAGCCATGAAATCTTAAATTTAAATTTCTCTTCATTTTCCATGGGATTTCCATTTGGAGTATAAACGTTTAATATATTCAAATCTAATTCCTGAATGTAAATAAAATTTGTTCTCGATTCTTTATTAAATATCTCGTGATTTAAATTAATTTCTTTATATTTCAGCTCTTTTTTTAACAGAATGGCTACGCCATATTTACCTTTTTGACCATTTATAATTGCTTTATAGTTCAGTGATGAGTAAAAGTCAGGAAAGTCTTCATTTAAACACTTTATTTCTTGTAATAAGATTACATCAGGTTTTATTTCATTAATAAAATCTGTAAGTAAATGAATTCTTATTCTAACTGAATTAATATTCCAGGAGGCTATTATTGCCATTTAAACTGAGAAAGAAGTTCCGCAACCGCATGTAGATGTTGCGTTGGGATTTGAAACCTTAAAGTATGAGCCGATGATATCATTCACAAAATCTAATTTAGATCCTTTGAGAAAACTCAATGATGTTTGGTCTATTAAGATCTTTACATCCTGAAAATTCAAGATTTTATCCTCTTTACCTATTTTTTTATCAAAATTAAACTTATACGAGAAACCTTGGCAACCTCCGCCATCAACAGAGATTCTAAAGAATTCTTGATTTTCTTTCAAAGATATTTCTTTTATTCTATTTACAGCACTTTCAGATACATCAAACATTATAAAATTCTATTTTTATATGTTAATAATAATAGTTATATAGATTATGGTGCAATATTCAAATTTTTCAACTGATTATAAATTTTCTAAAGGCAGAGTATTTAAAGAAGAGGATGATCAAAACAGAACATGTTTTATGAGGGATAGAGACAGAATAATTCACTCTTCAGCATTTAGAAGATTGAAGTATAAAACACAAGTTTTTGTTCACCATGAAGAGGATTACTATAGAACAAGACTTTCGCATAGTTTAGAAGTTTCACAATTATCAAGATCAATATCAAAAGTTTTTAATATTAATGATGATTTGAGTGAATCAATTTCATTAAGCCATGATTTGGGGCACACACCATTCGGTCATGCAGGTGAGGATGTACTGAATACAAAAATGAAAGGAAGAGGTGGGTTTAATCATAATTATCAAGCATTAAAAATTTTAACAGTTTTAGAAAAAAAATACATGAATTTTGATGGTTTAAACCTTACTTATGAGACTCTAGATGGTATTCTCAAACATAATGGTCCTATAGTTGAAAAAATACCTGATTATATTCAAAAAATTATTGATTTTTTTGATGGAGAGAAAAATTCACAAGGATCTTTCGAATCTCAAGTAGCTGCAATATGTGATGATATTGCTTATAATAATAACGATATAGATGATGGTTTATATGCAGGTTTATTTGAAATAGAAGAACTGGAAGAGCTGGAGATTGTTAAAGATGCACTTTTCAAAATTAAACTTAATAAATCAAAAAGATCCGAGCGTTTTAAGTATGAGTTAATAAGGAAGCTTATTAATCTAATGGTAGATGATTTGATTAAAAAAACTAGGCACAATATAAAGGAATTAAAAATAAAAAATTCTCAGGATATCTTAAAACTTACGGTTCCCCTTGTAAGCTTGAGTGACGAGATGAAAAATAAAGAAAAAAAACTGAAAGTTTTTTTAAAAAATAAAATGTATAATCATCCCAAAGTTAAAACAATGAACTTTAAAGCTAAAAAAATTATTTCTGATTTATTTGATTTATTTACCCAAGAGCCATATCTTTTACCAATTAACTGGAGAAATTTTAATAATGAAGAACAAAAGTTTATAACTGTTACTGACTATATATCAGGAATGACAGATAATTACGCAACTAATATTCACAAGAAATATTTCGATTTGTATAGTTTTTAATGCTTTATTATGATTTTTTAAAAAAAAAGCTATCTGGTTTCATGAGTTCAGAGTTTTTAAGCAAAAATATAGAAGAACCAACTTTAGAGTCATCCTTTAATATTGAAATTCCTAGTAATAAAGATTTTGGTGATATTTCGACAAATATCGCCATGGTTTTTGCAAAAAAAATTCAAACATCTCCTAAGGAGTTGGCATCTAGTATTTCTCAAAAACTAAAAAAAGAAAGATTTATTAAAAAATTAGAAATTGTAGGTCCTGGTTTTCTAAATATTTTTTTTCAGGATTATTTTTGGCAAGACCAATTAAAGGAACTTCTAAAAAATCTAAATTCCTATAAGTATAGTACCAAAAGAAAGAGAGTTTGTGTGGAATTTGTGTCTGCCAATCCAACTGGGTTAATGCATATTGGCCATGCAAGGGGTGCAGTTCTGGGAGATACAATTGCTTCATTGCTGGAAGAAGTTGGTCATTATGTTATCAGAGAATATTATATTAATGATGCTGGAGAACAAATTAAAAAACTAATCAAAACAGTCGATTTTCACAATCAAAAAAAAAAGAATAATAAGATTAGAATGCATGAAGAACTTTATCCTGGCGAATATTTAGAACAAATTTCTGATAAAGTTTTTAATAATTTTCAAAACGTAAAATTGAGCAAAAGTGTATTCGAAAATAAAATAATAAATTTAATTATGGATGACATTAAAAAGGATCTTTTGGATATAAAAATACAACACGACTCTTTTATATCTGAAAAAGAAAATTCAGTAAAAAAAAATGTTGATCAACTATTAAAAAAGCTTGAGCAAAAAAAACTAGTATATAGTGGATATCAAGAAAAACCAAAATCTTTAAATAATGAAAAATGGAAAAAGGAAAAACTCTTACTTTTTAAATCTCAAAAACTAGGAGATGAATCAGATAGAGCGCTTATGAAGCCTAATGGAGAGTTAACTTACTTTATGACTGACATAATATATCATCAAGGTAAAATTAATAAAAATTATGATATTTTATTAAATATATGGGGTAGTGACCATTCAGGATATGTTAATAGGTTAGAAAATGCTCTTAAAGAATTAAATCAGAAAGAGAATTACAGTCTTGAAATAAAATTAACATCTTTGGTAAACTTGCTTGAAGGCAAAAAAGTTATGAAAATGTCTAAAAGAGACGGTAATTACATAACTTTGAGAGAGGTTGTGAAAAAGGTTGGGCCGGATGTTTTAAGATTTATGATGATCTCAAGGAATGTTGATAAAAAAATAGATTTTGATTTTGAAATAATAAAATCGAAGACTAAGGATAATCCAGTATTTTACATTCAATATGCATATGCAAGGTGTATGTCCTTGATTGAAATTTATAAAAAAACCTTTAAAATTAGTTCTCAAGATATAAACATTACCAAAGCAGACCTATCTTTTCTTGACTCTAAGGAAGAAAGAATTCTAATTATCCGACTATGTAATTTTTTTAATATTATTATGAGTGCGGCTAAATTTTATGAACCCCATAGAATTGCTAATTATTTGTATGATCTTTCTAGAGATTTTCATGCTTACTGGGGGCAAGGTAAAATAAATCATTCAAAAAAAATTATTATTGATAAAAATATCAAACTGTCTTCGTCAAGAATCATACTAATTATTGCAATTAGTGGGATTATCAGGAAAGGAATGAAAATTTTAAAAATAGAATGTCCAGAGAATATGTAGAATGTTTAAAAATAAATTAAAAATTCTAAGTATAATACTTTCTTATAGTTTTTTTATTGTGATTATTATTATGTCCATTAACGCTGTTGTTCCTGAAAAAAATCTAATAGTCCTTGAACAAAATGATATTTTAGTAAAAAAAATTGATAATAAGTTTTTAAGAAATAAAAATTCCGTGTATGAAATATTGGAGGATAATTATGATCAGTTGCTTAATAAAGTTGAAGAAAAAATAGAATCGCGAAAAGAGGAAGTAAAAGTAAATAAAGAATTAACTAAAGAATCAGTTAAAGAATCTGACAATTTTAGAATTCAATTTGCATCTTTTAAAGAAAAGCAAAAAAGTTTAAAAACATCAAATCAGCTTAAAGATAAAATATTAAAATTGTCTCTAGGTATTAATTTGATTGTTAAAGAAGTAAAAATTAATAACAAAGAGATATTTTTTAGAGTAATTTCTGAAAACAAGTATTCTTTTAATAATGCAAATAATGAATGTAAAAAACTAAAAAAAAATAATATTCAATGTATTATTATTAAGAGTTAAGGATGATTAATAAAGATGGAATAATTTTATCTTGCGAGAGTTATAAGTTAACTAGAGAGGAAGTTGCTTTTTTTAAAAATATTAATCCTCTAGGATTTGTTTTGTTCAAAAGAAATTTTACTACTAAAAAACAAGTTGTAGCACTCATTGAGAGTTTAAAAACGTCGACTCTTAATTCAAATTTATTGATATTTATTGACCAAGAGGGTGGAAGAGTTCAAAGGTTTGATAATGGAGAATTTATAAAATTTCCACCCCAACGTTCGTTTGGAGATATTTATAAAAGAAATAAAAGTAAAGGATTAAAATTAGCTTATATTTCGTCGTTTCTCATGGGTTTTCAATTAAAAGAGGTTGGTATTGACGTTAATTTTTCTCCGGTATGCGACCTTTTTTTTAATAATACGCACGAAGTTATTGGCGATAGATCTTTTGGTGATGATCCTAAATTAGTTCGAGACTTAGTTAATTCATTTTGTAGAGGGTTTCTAGACTCAGGAATTATTCCTGTTCCAAAACATTTTCCAGGTCACGGAAGGTCAATATTTGATACACATTTCAAAAGTTCAACTGTAAAAGCAGATTATAATGAATTGAAAAAGACGGATTTAGTTCCATTTGACATCCTTGATAAATCTTTAATGGTAATGATAGCTCACATTATTTACTCTTCTATTGATTCAAATGTAGCCACTTATTCTAATAAGATAAATAATGATATTTTAAGAAAGAAATTTAACTTTAAAGGATTAATTATTTCAGATGATATATCTATGAAAGCCATTAAAGAAAATCTTAAAACAAAAGTTATAAATTGTTATAATGGAGGGTGTGATGTTGTTTTATATTGTAAAGGAAGCCTCAGAGAGATTAAAACAATTTATCCTTATGTAAAAATATTAAAAAAAAAACAATTAAATTATTTTTTTGAGGAGAAAGAAAAAATTATAATTAAGAAAAAAAAATATAACAAATTCAAATCTGAGCTGATAGAATATGGTCTAATAAAAAATGAACCTAAATCTTAACATAAGTGGATATGAAGGCCCCTTAGATTTATTACTCGACCTATCTAAAAAACAAAAAGTAGACATAAAAAAAATTTCAATATTAGAATTAGCTGATCAATACCTACTATTTGTTGAAGAAAACTTAAGTAATTTGAAATTGTCAGCGGATTATTTAGTTATGGCTTCTTTATTAGCTTTCTTAAAATCAAAGTTACTTATTCCAGATGAGAAAGAAGAGGTTCTAGAAATACAAGAGGATTTAACTCAAAGAATAATTCATTATAATGCTATTAAGAAACTGTCAAAGAGAATATTTGATCTACCGAAAGATGGTGTTGAATTCTATAGTGTAACTATAAAAAACGAATTTATTATAAGTAATAAAGTTGTCCCAAAAATTTCACTTCAAGACCTTATTTTAAAGTATTCAGAAATATTTAAAAAAAAAAACTCAATAAAACTTTTATCAGAAGAAAATAATTTATATAAACTTGAAGATGGTATAAGATGGTTAGATAATATTTTAAAGTTCAAAGACAAAAACTGGTCATACCTTTTTAATTTTTTACCTGACGGGATAGTAAATATAAAAATGAAAAAATCAGCAGTTGTATCGTTGTTACTTGCATCACTTGATAGCGTTCAGCAGGGTAAAATATTAATTAATCAAAAAGATCATTTTGATAAAATAATGGTTAGAGTAAAATAATGAATGATTTAGAAGCAAAATGCTTTATTGAATCCTTAATCTTTTCAGCTGAAGAACCTTTAACAAAAGATAGTATGCAAAAAATGTTAGTTGATTATGGAAAGTTTGACTTAGATAAAATCCTCAGAGAATTGAAAGTGGATTATCAAAATCGAGGCATAGAATTAATTGAACTTGAAAAAAGGTTTTTCTTTAGGACTTCAAAATCTCTTTATGATTATCTTAATATTGAAACTAAAAAAACAAGAAATCTTTCTATGGCTGCAATGGAAACTTTAGCTATAATTTCATATCATCAACCTGTTACAAGAGCTGAAATTGAAAAAATAAGGGGCAAACCAGTCTTTAGAGGCACGTTAGATACTTTACTGGAGTTAAAATGGATTAAGCCATCAGGTAGAAGAGAAACGCCAGGAAGACCAGTAACTTGGATAACAGATTTTGAATTCTTGAAACATTTTGGTTTAAAATCTATCAAAGATTTACCAAAAGTTGATGAATTAGAATCAGTTATATTGTAGTATGTTATTTGAATAAAGGAGTGATTATGTTTGGTCTAGGTCACTGGGAACTAATATTAATCCTAGTTGTTGTATTAATTTTTTTTGGAGCTGGAAAACTCCCAAAAGTTGCTGGAGAAATTGCCAAAGGCATTAAGTCTTTCAGACAAGGTTTGAAGGACGATAAAAGAGAAAAGTAATATCATCGTATGTTTAACATTGGTTTGATAGAATTTTTAATAATTATTTTCTTTTTAATTTTACTTATTAAGCCTGAAGATATTCCTAAGGTTTCTAAAAACATTGGTCTGTTTTATAGAAAACTAAGTAGATACTTCTATAATATTAAATACGAGATTGATAAAATTAACAATGATTTTTCAAAAGTAAATACCACAAAGAATAAACATAATGAAGTATCTAAGCCACCTAAGAGAACTAAGAAATAGAATATTAATTAGTTTCTTTTTTTTGATAGTAAGTTTTTTTTTTTTTTTTTATAATGCATCATACATTGGTGAATTTCTTTCACGACCACTATTTAATCAACTTAATGAAACTGAAAATAGGAGAATGATATTTACTGGTCTACCGGAAGTATTTATATCAAACCTTAAGATCTCTCTTTTTGCTTCATTCATAATATCGCTACCTTTCTTGATAATTCAGATGGTTTTATTTATTTCGCCTGCAATGTATAAAAAAGAAAAAAGAATTTTTTATCCTGTTTTCATTCTAGTTCCTTTTCTTTTTTTTTTGGGTGTTATCTTTGCCTATTACCTTCTAATTCCAATGATTTGGTCTTTTTTTATTTCTTTTGAAAATTTTTTCTCTTCAGGTTTTAATTTGGAACTTGAATCTAGATACTCAGAATACATGAAATTAATAATGTTTCTTCTTATAGCCAGTGGTATTTCATTTGAATTTCCAATTCTTTTAATAATTCTTACTAAATTTAAAATTCTAAATATTCAAATACTAAAAAATAATAGAAAATATTTTTTCTTGGGAATTCTAATATTTTCTGCAGTGTTTACACCTCCGGATATTATTTCACAGTTAGGCATTGCTATTCCTCTGATAATCTTTTATGAAGTTTCAATAGCATTTATTTATTTTTTCATGAGAAAGTAATACCTTGCACGATATAAAGTTTATAAAGAAAAACCCTTTGCTTTTTGATTCTTCTTTAAAAAAAAGAAACCTTCCACCCTGCAGCAAGAAAATAATTAATATACACAACGAATATTTAGAATACCTAAATAAGAAACAGAATTATCTAGAAGAAAAAAATTTATTATCAAAATCTTTTTCTAATGAGAGAAGTAATACAGAAGAAATTAAAAAAAAAGTTCAAGAATTAAAAAGCAAAATTGAAGGATTAAATACTCTTGCGGAAAAGAAGTTAAAGGAATTTAATAAATTAATGCTTGATATACCCAACCTTCTTTCAAACAAAGTTCCTTTAGGGAATTCTGATGAAAATAATATTGTAATAAAAGAAGTAGGTAATAAAAAAAAATTTACCTTCAAACCTAAAAATCACATAGAATTAGCAGAAAAACTTAATCTTTTAGATTATAAACAAGCAATTAAACTATCGGGTAGTCGTTTCTCAATTTTAAAAAATGATTTAGCTAAATTACACAGGGGTCTAATTAATTTTATGCTAGATAACAACTCAATAAAATTTGGTTATAAAGAATGTGTTGTTCCAGAACTTGTAAATAATAATGCCCTAGAGGGCACTGGACAGTTACCTAAATTTGAAGAAGACCTATTCAAGACAAATTTCAATGATCTATATTTGATTCCAACTTCGGAGGTTCCTTTAACTAACCTTCATAGAGATTCAATTATTAATAAAAATCAAATCCCACTAAAGTATACTACATTTTCAAATTGTTTCAGAGCAGAAGCTGGTGCTTCAGGTCAGGATACAAAAGGTCTAATGAGAGAACATCAATTTGGTAAAGTGGAATTGGTCACAATTTCAGATCCAATTGAATCCAATAATGAGCTTGCAAATATGACTATTTGTGTTGAGAATATTTTAAACAAGTTGTCGTTACCCTACAGAATTGTTGAGCTTTGTTCAGGAGATATTGGCTTTTCTTCATCATATACTTTGGATTTTGAAATTTGGATGCCAGGACAAAATAAATTTAGAGAAGTTTCTAGCTGTTCAAATTGTACAGACTTTCAATCAAGAAGAATGAAAATGCGTATAAAAAACTTTGAAAATGGTGAAATTTATTTTCCACATACATTAAATGGTTCCTCACTTGCCGTTGGGAGATTGCTCGTTGCTATTTTAGAAAACTTTCAAAATGAAGATGGAACTATTAATATTCCACCTGTTCTGGAAAAATATACAAATGGTCTAACTATAATTTTAAATGATTAAAAAGTCTGAGATTAAAAAAAAAATAAATTTAATTTTAGAACTCAAGAAAAATGGAATTGAGAACTCTGAAGTTTTAAAGGTAATGGAAGAGGTGGATAGAAAAATTTTTTTGGAAGATAGTATAAAACAAAAATCCTATGAAAATATTGCTCTTCCAATCGATTGTGGACAAACAATATCTCAACCACTAATAGTTGCATTAATGACTCAATATCTAGATATTAAAAAGAACATGAGAATTTTAGAAATAGGAACGGGAAGTGGTTATCAGACATTTATTCTTTCAAAATTAGCAAGATTTATTTATACAATAGAAAGATATAAATCTTTATCAATAAAAGCATATAATCAGTTTAAAAAACTTACAGTTACAAATATTTTTTGTAAGCACGGTGACGGGGGCTTAGGTTGGAAGGATCAAGCACCTTTTGATAGAATTATAGTAACAGCAAGTGCACCAGATATTCCAGGTGAGTTGATTGATCAATTATCTGATGATGGAAAGATGGTTATTCCAATAGGTGATCAACATGACGACCAAATTTTGAAAAAAATATCAAAGAATAACGGTAAATTGGTAATTATAGATTTAGTAAATGTAAGATTTGTTCCATTGGTAGAAGGAAAAGAAAATAAATGAGTTTTATAACAATTTTTCTAATTTTTTTTTTAATTAGTTGCGAGAAATACCTTTACGATAATTATACAATCATAGATATAGATAAAAGAATAAATAAATCACTTAGTTATGATTATCTTAAGGATATTTATAAAGTTAAGAAAGGTGATAACCTTTTTTCTATTTCAAGGAAATTTAATATTCCAATTCAAGAACTAATTAAGGTAAATAAAATTAAAGAGCCATATAAGATCTTTCCTAAGCAGAGTATTAATATACCTGCAAATCAGAAACATCGAATCTTAAGAGGTGAGACTTTATATTCTATATCAAGGTATTACGAAACAAATGTATTTACTTTAGCTAAACTAAATAATATCGGAAATATTAACAATATTAATGTTGGAAAAGAATTAATTATCCCAAAAAATAATTCTAAAATTAAGGAATTAAAGTCTAAAGAGAAATGGAATAAAAAATTTGTAGACAATAAAATTAATAAGAGAAAAACAAATAGCTCTTTTAAAAGATTAAAAAGTAAATTTATTTGGCCTGTTAAGGGTAAATTAATTTCAAAATATGGAAAATCTAAAGAAGGTTTTTATAATGACGGCATCAATATTGATTCTCAAAAAGGAACCAAAGTTATTTCATCACAAGCTGGAAAAGTAATTTATAGTGGAAATGAGATACCAGGCTATGGAAATCTAATATTAATTAAGCATTCTAAAAATTGGATAACAGCCTATGCTCATTTAAATGAAGTTTTTATTACTAAGGGAAAGAAAGTAAAGAAAGGTGAAATGATTGGTTCTGTCGGAAATACTGGTAATGTCCGGTCTCCACAGTTGCATTTTGAAATAAGAAAAGGTAAAGAGTCAGTTAATCCACTTAAATTTCTTTAGTTTAAAGAATTTTATTTATTTCAATATTTTTAATAAATTGTTGGGCTGTTCTTCCTGAAAAACTTCCTTTTTCAATAGACCAAGTTAGTGCTTGTTTTTTGACATTCTCTGAGTATACAATCGAAGACTTTTTCAAATAATATTTTATAATATTAAGATATTGTTCTTGATTTGAATCATAAAAACCAACCCAACACCCAAAACGATCTGAAAGTGAAATAAGGTTTTGATTGGCTTCTTTGATTTCTAAATCGTTGGATGAAATTGATACATCTTTATGTGACAAATGTCTTAAGTTGGAAGTAATATAGTATCTAATATTTTCAGCGTGACTTAACAAGCTTCCCTCGACTAAAGTTTTGAACAATTTAAAGTCGTTATCGTTATTATTAAAAGATATGTCATCAATAAAAATTATGAATTTGTAACTAGATTTACTTAGTTGATAAATAATATTTACCAGATCCTGAATGTTATTGTTTAACACCTCAATTAACTTTATTTCTTTGTTTAGTTCGTCATTGAAATAATTAATTACACATTTAACTAATGTCGATTTCCCCATTCCTTTTGCACCCCATAATAAAATATTATTGGATTGCTTAGCCTCCAAGAAACTTTGAGTATTTTTAAGTATTATCTCTTTTTGTTCTGGAATTTCTAAAAGATCAGTAAATTTGACATCTAACTTAAGATTGATCGGTTCAAGTTTGTTATTTTTTGGAATAAAAATAAAAAAATTGTTTTTACTAAATTGACTTTCATTATTTATAATATTCATAATTTCTTGATATTTTCCCTAAATTGTCATTTTATACTTGTATTTGTAAAGATTTTATATATTGATTTCATTGTATTTAAATGTAAACACTTTTTTTAGAGAGATACCATGATTAACTATGCCTATGCTCAAGCTGCAGCTCAACAACCTTCAATGTTGGCATCTTTTATTCCATTAATTTTAATTTTTCTTATTTTTTATTTTTTACTTATCAGACCACAACAAAAAAAACAAAAAGAACATAAAATACTTTTAGACTCCATTAAAAAAGGAGATGAAATTTTATCAAGTGGAGGGATTTTAGGAAAAGTTATTAAAGTTGATGATGATAAACTTACAGTCGAGATTTCAAAAGGAGTGAATGTGTCAATTATTCGTTCAACTGTAGCTGATGTGTTAAAAAAATAAAATGCTTAAAATTAATAAATGGAATGTATTATTTGTTTTAGTTGTTTGTCTTACTGCAGTCTATTATATAATACCCAATATTTACGGTAAAAGCGAAGTCACAGCTTTGCCAAAATTTCTCTCTCAAAAACAAGTCAATCTAGGTCTTGATTTACAGGGTGGTTCTCATTTATTACTTGAGGTTGATACTAAGTCAGTTTTAAAGGAAAAATCTGAGGATCTAGTTGATGATATAAGAAAATCACTAAGAAAATCTAAAATTAAATATTCAAATCTTGGGTCAAAAGTTACAGGAGCAGTTGTAACTATTACTGATCCTGAAAGTATACCCCAAGCAAAGCAAAATGTTTTAGAAAGTATAGAAAAAGGTATATCAATTGAAGTATTAAAAAATAAATTTATTTTTTTTTTTTCGGAAGAATATATTTTAGACAGTAGAGTTCGAACAGTTGAGCAATCTATTGAAGTTGTAAGAAAAAGGGTTGATGAATCAGGAACAAAAGAACCATCAATTCAAAGACAAGGAGATGAAAGAATAGTAGTTCAGCTTCCTGGAATAAAAGATCCTGAGAGAGTTAAAGCCTTAATAGGTAGAACTGCAAAGCTAAATTTTCATATGCTTGACCCCACAACTATTGATTTGGCAGAGCAGAGAGGAAAGCTTCCACCCGGGACATTTAAAGCTGTTAATGCTGATCCAACAGCATACGAAAAACAATTTGTTGTTAAAAAAAGAGTTTTATTGACTGGGGATAGATTGAAAAATGCCGCAGCGACAGTTGATGCTCAAACTGGAAGTTATGTTGTTGCCTTTGAATTTGATAATAAAGGAGCGAAAAAGTTTTCAAAAATCACTACTGACAATACTTATCAAAGGCTGGCAATCTTACTTGATAACAAAGTTATTAGTGCACCTCAAATAAGAGAGCCAATAACTGGTGGGCAGGGTAATATTAGTGGTAATTTTTCGCCTGAGACAGCAAATGATTTGGCGGTTTTACTCAGAGCAGGTTCATTACCTGCCCCCATCAAAGTTTTAGAAGAAAGAACAGTTGGACCAAGCCTAGGTATTGATTCAATTGAGGCAGGTAAGAAAGCTCTGATAATAAGTTTTATTTTAGTTATTGTTTTCATGGTTATAAGATACAAAGCTTTTGGTATCGTTGCAGATTTTGCAATCATTTTTAATATTATATTACTCATATCAATGTTGAGTGCTATTGAAGCAACATTAACAATGCCAGGCATCGCAGGAATTGTCTTGACTGTTGGTATGGCAGTTGATGCAAACGTTTTAGTTTTTGAGAGAATAAAGGAAGAAATTAGATCAGGAAGATCTATAATAAACTCAATAGAATTAGGTTATAAATTTGCTATAAAAACTATTTTAGATGCTAACTTTACTACTCTTATTGCAGCATTGTTGTTATATAATTATGGTTCAGGGCCAATAAAAGGGTTTGCAGTTACTTTAAGTATAGGTATTGTTACGTCAATGTTCACCGCTTTAATACTTACTAAGCTTGTAGTTAGTTTTTGGGTGCTTAAACTTAAACCAAATAGATTGTTTATTTAAAAAGATCATGAATTTTAATATTAACTTCTTTAAATATAGATA
>MDTB01000212.1_pt1 | contig 29479 bp, 30 predicted proteins | sample 811161 | NCBI WGS metagenome assembly MDTB01 (sample SAMN05326650, study PRJNA326480) | marine metagenome | isolation source: seawater | place: Mediterranean Sea | collected 2009
AAGAAATTAGGTAGATTAATTAAATCTTACCCAAAAGATTTTTTGTTTACAAAATCTGATCCATTTTTAACATTAGCTAGATCAATTGTTGGACAACAAATATCTGTGAAGGCTGCACAATCTGTCTGGGATAGACTTGAAATCAAGATAAAAAAAGTATCTCCACTTAATATTAAAAAAATACATTCAAACTCTCTTAAATCGGTAGGGTTATCACGTCAAAAAGTGCAATATTTAAAGAATCTATCTGAGGCATTTATTAAAAATAAAATTAAAATTAAATTATGGAGTAAAATGAATGATGAAGAGATAATTCAAGATCTGATCCAAATTAAAGGCATTGGTAGATGGACGGCTGAAATGTTTTTAATATTTAATTTGAGTAGAGCTGATATTTTTCCCCTGGATGATATAGGAATGATTAAAGGTTTATGTAAAATATATAATCTGAACTACCCAATAAACAAAAGTGAAGTTTTGAAAATAGGCAATAAATGGAAGCCTTATAGATCTATAGCAACGTGGTACCTTTGGCGCTCACTAGACCCAATACCTGTAGAATATTAATATGCTAAAAGAAAAAATATATATATATGCTTTTTATAGATTTAAAAAACTTAAAAATATAAAAGTTATTAAACAAAACTTAGACAAGTTTACTAAGGAAAAAATTATAATGGGTACTATTTTATTAGCAAATGAAGGTATTAATGGAACAATTTCTGGAACAAAAAAAAACTTAGATGAAACTATTATACAAATTAAAAAAGTATTAAAAATAAATAAAATATCCATAAAAATTTCAAATAATGAATTTGTGCCTTTTTACCGTCTAAAAATAAGACTAAAAAAAGAAATTGTTACTATTGGAGATAAATCAATTAATCCAGAAAAAATTTCTGGTAGATATATACCACCAAGTAGATGGGATAGTATTATTTACGATAATAAATATTTAATTATTGATACAAGAAATGAATATGAAGTAAACATTGGGACATTTGAAAATTCGATAAATCCTAAAACAAAATCATTCAAGGATTTTCCTAAATATATTAAAAAATCAATGATAAATAAAGAGCAACCAATTGCAATGTTTTGTACAGGGGGTATTCGATGTGAAAAAGCTTCATCATATTTAATAAGTAATGGTTTCAAAGATGTGTGTCAGTTAGATGGTGGAATTTTGAATTATTTAGAATATAAAAAAAATAAAAAAAATAAAACTTGGAATGGTGAGTGTTTCGTATTTGATAATAGAGTTTCTGTAGATAAAAATTTAAATAAGGGGTCTCATGACCAGTGTTATGGCTGTAGACACCCAATTACTGAGAATGATAAGAAGCTAGATTCATACATAAAAGGTGCATCTTGTAAGTACTGTATAAGGAAAAAAACTAAAGAAAAAATTAGCGCATCTATTGTAAGGCAAAAACAAATTGATTTAGCTGAAAAAAGAAAAAGTAAACATTCTTTTAAAAAAATTTACTCTATTAAATAATTTATGGAAACTTTTCAGACTTTTTTATAAAGTCTAAAAGATTACCTTCTTTGAATAAATGTCCATCTATACCAAATTTATTAGCACATTGAATATCTATTAAATTATCACCTATCATAAAGCTTTTTTCTTTTTTAATTGACCATCTTGTTTCAGCTATTTCAAGCATTCCTGTCTGAGGTTTTCTTAAATTTGCTAAATGCTTAAATTTTTCAGGAAAACAAGGATGATAAGGAGATATAAAGAATTCATCAATATGAGCATTTTTTTTACCTAGCTCATAATTAATATATTGGTGCAAAATATTAACTTCTTTCTCTGTATATAATCCTCTTGCGATTCCTGATTGATTAGATACAACAAAAACATGAAAATTATTATCATTCAAAAATTTTATGCTTTCCTTAGATCCTTCAATCCATTCAAAATCAGAAACTTTATATACGTAACCCTTATCCTTGTTTATAACACCGTCTCTATCTAGGAATACAGCTGGCTTTAGCATAGTTTTTCTTCAATTATCTCACAAATTATTTGACCAATTGCTATGTGCATTTCCTGTATTCTGTCAGGCCTTGAAGCTGGAGCTTTAATAATGACGTCACATAATCCATCAAGATTACTGTTGTTTCCTGTTACACCAATTGTCTTTATTCCTAAATTTTTTGCAACCGATAAACAGTTTATAATATTTTCACTTTTTCCACTTGTTGAAATTGCATAAAGTACGTCCTCTTTTTTTCCAATAGACATTAATTGACGTGAAAAAATTTCTTTAAAACTAAAATCATTGCTTATTGCTGTTATAGTGGACGTATCTGTGGTAAGTGCCATTGCTGAAAGTGGTTGCCTATCTTTTAAATATCGACCAACAAGCTCAGCTGACAAATGTTGAGCATCTGCAGCAGATCCACCATTACCACAAAACATTATCTTTCCATTATCTTTCAATGAACTTATAATTATTTCAGAGGCTTTTTCAATTTCTAGTACTGATTTTTCTGCTAATTGTAGGAAGTTGTTTGATATTTCATTTAATCGCGTTTTAACAAAATTCATAAATAAATTCTAATCTATTTTTTAATTAAATAATAGTTTCATTAATTATATTTGTCGTGCTATAGCCCTCTAAAAGATCAATTATTATTATTTCACCCCCATTTTTTTTTATAATCTCTGATCCAATAATTTTTTTATTTCGATAATCAGAACCTTTAAATAATATATTTGGCAATATTTCTTTTAATATTTTGAGTGGGGTTTCTTGTTCAAATATAATAATTGCATTAATCTCTTTTATTTTTGATAAGTTTTTTGTCCTAATATCTTGATTTTGTATTGGCCTATCATTTCCTTTTATTGATTTGATAGATTTATCTGAATTAACTGCTACGATTAGATAATCACACGAATTTTTTGCTTCACTTATCAATTTTAGATGTCCCTTATGTAGTAGATCAAAACAGCCATTAGTAAAACCAATAACAATATTTTTCTTTCGAAGAGTCATTAGATTTTTAATTAATTGAGATTTAGTGCAAATTTTATTTGTAATCATTTACCTTTAATCAATTCTGAATATGAAAGTGAAGCTGTTCCTAATTTTTCAATACAAATACCGGCAGCTATATTTGCTATGCTAGAAGCATCAATCGAATTCATGCCCAAAGCCTTCATTAGAGCTAATAAACTAATAACAGTATCACCAGCTCCGGTAACATCTTTAACTTTTTTAGAAGTTGCTAAAATTTTTTTTATATAGTCTCTACTGATTAGTAACATGCCCTTACTAGACCTAGTAACTAATATTTCTCCAATTTTGTACTTTTTCATTACAAATCTTGAATAATTAATTATTTCTTTTTCTGATTTAAAATTTTTATTAGCTGACTCTGAGATCTCTTTTTGATTTGGTGTTAAAATATCTATACCTGAATAATTACTTAAATCATTTTTTTTTGGATCCGCAATAATTAATTTATTGTAATTTTTTGCTATTTTTACAATTTTACTAATCAGCAATCTATCCAGTAGCCCCTTGTTATAGTCAGACATTATTATTATATCACACTTTTTAATATTCCTTGTTAAGATTTTATTTAATTTATCTTTTAATTTATTGCTCTTTTTAAAATATATATCTTCATCATCAACCCTTAGTAAATGTTGCGAGTTATTAATATATCTTTTTTTTACAGTTGTTTTAAATTTTTTTAAACTTAGTAATTCAGATTTAATATTTTTTTCTTTTTTGATTAATTCTAATATTTTTTTTGAATTAGAATCTTTTCCAATTAATGACAATAATGTACAATTAGCTCCAACATTACTTAGATTCTTTGCAACATTACCTACCCCACCAAGATTAAATTTTTCATTTTTATATAAAAATACTGGTATCGGTGCTTCTGGTGAAACTCTATCAATTCTTCCAAAGACATAATGATCTAACATTATATCTCCAATGCAAAATATTTTACATTTAGCCAATTTTTTTTGGCTAATATTTATTTTATTAATAATTAAATTTTTTTTCACTTTTTAGATTGAGATTTATTATATTTTTTATATTTATGCCAATCATCTTGAGAAATTATATAACCAATGCATTTTGTGGACCCACATTTACAAACATGATCTTGAAAGTCATCTTTATCAAATGGATATCCATAATCATAATTTAGTTCCTCATTTTTTTTAATTTTTTTAATTGCTATGATCCAGATTTCGTTATCAATTATATCAACTTCACAATTTGGTTCACAAGAATGATTAATATATCTTGCTTTATTGTAAAGAGGAGATCCATCTATATCATATCTTTTATTTAATTCGAATATATATACTGATCCCTCGTTTTTTCTGTGCAAAAATTTTTTTATTCTTTCTGCGGATCTTTTATCTCCTTCTTTTTTTGTAATTTTTTCTCCAATATATTGAATTATTTTAGTATTTTTTCTTATATCTTGTGTTGCTATGATACCAATTCCATGGACTTTTGATTTTTTTTCTTTCCACATATTTCAAGTATCTTTTCTAAAAAAGGGTTTTGCTTGAAAGTATATTATTTAATATTTTAATCAATAATAAAACTATTCTTGAGTAAATGAGTTTATTGAATGTAAATAAAATCCAATTGGAAGGAAATAAATAATGTTTATCCAATTATTAAAAAAATTTTGAGTGGGTAGAAAAGGAAATAGTGTTAGCAAAAAAGTTATAATTAAACAAATTTCATAATCGTGGGTTTTTTGAATTGCTGATTTATTAATTAATTTAAAGTGTTTATATATTTGAGCTGCTAAATGTATAAAAATGATAAGTACGAATACTAAACCTAACATTCCTAACTCAGATAAAATTTGTAAATATGTATTATGGGGATGAGTGCTACAAGATCTACTGTCATATGCATATTTTGTATTACTACAAATAATTCTAAATGTATTTGGTCCAGTTCCTAACACTGGATTATCTATAAAAATTCTCCATGAAGTCGTATATAGACTGTGATGCTGAGGACTAAAAAGAATTAAATCACTTGTTGATATTCTGCCAGTACTAGCTGCACCTCCACTTATTTGGCTTAATGTATGATCAATATTCCTTTTTCTTACTTCTTCATCATAAAGAGTGGCAAATATCATTATAAATATTGAAAATATTAAAGTTATAAGTCTAATTTTTTTATATTTTCCCAACATCATCATTAGCAAGAGAATCCCATAAATTAAGAGACCTAACGCAGTTCTTTCTCCTGTAAGAAATATTAATAAATCAGTAGAAATCAGTAATAAAATTACTAAGAAAATAGATTTATAACTTTTAGTTTCATAATTAAATATTAATAAACCAATCAAAAATGGAAATAATCTAGATAAATATCCACCTAATATTCTATCGTCATTTAACATTAAATTAAGTCTATTACCTGGAGAGCTATAACCAAAAATACTACTGTCATATAAATACTGATAATATCCATCAAAAATTGAAATTATGAAAAATATAAGAAATAAATTAGAAAAAATTTTAATTACATTTCTGTTTGTATCAAGCAAGAACCATACTGCAAGTGCAAACACGCCAAACCTAAAATAAAATAAAGAACTTTCGAGTGAATGATATATATGCTCTGAATTAAAAGAAGAAATTAATAAGAATATATAAAATGCAAAGAATAAATAAACAAATTTATTTTTAAAATAATTCCATTTTTTTTCTTTTATTGAAATAATTAAAAAAATTATCCCAATAATGGAAATAAAAAGATCAGGAAGAAAAGGACCTGTAACAAGTGCTAGTGGTAGTAAATATAGTAAGTAAATAGATAAATTTATAAAATTATTCTTCATATAATAAGTTTATTTTTTTAAACCTTTAAAATTAATTTTATTATTAAGAAAATTAGATAAAATTATTTTACCTGTATATTAATTGTGCTTCTTCTATAAGATTCTTTTCGGTATAAAATAATAAAAACACTTATAACAAAAAATATTATAGATGTTAGTATAATTTTAAGAAATGAGTTTTGATTTACTAAAACTTTCTGGGTTGATAAAAAATTTAAACTTATATCTTTATCGAATAAATTATTATCATTATTTTTGAAATTAGTTGAAGTCTTTTTTAAAACATCAATTAAATAAAGTACTTCAGCATTAAAATCAAATTTATTCAATGTTGCCTCAAATTCTTTTTTTGATTGAAGCGAGTTAATTTTTGCATCTTTTATTGTTTTATATTTATCTTTTTTAAGAGCTTCTATTTCGACATTTAATAATTTATAACCAAACATATATAGTGGTATTCCCGTAGATTTAGATAATGTAATAATATTACTACCTATTTTAATATTAATTCCTTCATAAATTTCCTCATTTACATTTTCTAAATCTGCCGAAGTATTCAAAATAAGATCTAATTCCAAAGAGATGGCTGGCTCTTCATATCCAAGATTTGTTGCAATATTTCTATTTTGCTCAAGCAATATTAGATCCAACTTATATTTTCTATCAATTACATTTAACGATCTTTCTAATTCTATATTGTCTAATCCATTATTCCTATCTTGTGTAATTTTCAGATATTTTTTTTCATTATCAATTAGATTTTTTAGGTCTAATATATTTTTCTCATATAAATCAATTATGTTTTTTTTTGTTTTAATTTCTGCATCTAGGATTAAGTTCTGAATAAATAAGGCAACATCAAAGTTATCTTCTATAAATTGCGTTGATAAAAAGTTAAACGTATAGTCATTTAAACGCGAAACGGTATAGTCATTTAAACGCGTAGTTTTTTCAATAGTCAAATTTTCTAATATATTTTTATAATTATCTACATTTTCATAGACGTCATAATCTTCTGATTTTCTCGATTTCTCCAAGGCACTCAAGATATTTTGACGTGATAGTAAGTTATCAATAAAATAATCAATAGTGCTAGCATTCATTAAATTTTCATTAAAATAAACATTTTCCGTATCACTAATTGAGATATCGCTTGCAGGCAAAATACTCACGTTATTAACTTTAAAAGTGAATTCATAGACAATATTTTCACTATCATCATTATATAATATATAGCCTATTATAAGCCCAGCTAAAACAGATACGAGTATAGAAATTTTATTTTGTAGTAATATCTCAATAACAGAGTAAATATCTACATTAGCATTGTCATGTATGATATTCTCTTTTTCCTGTAAGTTCATAAATTTTAAAGTGTTTTTATTAACAGTAAATTATATACAATGAATAATTATATTTTCATAGAAAAATATGTATTCAATGTAAAGAGTATTATTGTTTTCTACTAATTATATATATCTATTTTATGCATATTTTAAAAAAACAAAAAATTTATAGAAATACATATTTGCTTGTTTCACCTAATAAAAACAATACAAACGATTTTTTAATAAGCAAAATTATTAAACTTACAAAAAAAAACAGCATTAATTTACTGTTATCAGGTGGTAATACTCTAAAATTTTTTTTGAGCAAACTCATCAATAACGAAAAACTCTTATCACGAATAAAAATATTTATTACCGATGAAAGATTAGTAAATAAAAATTCACATCTTTCAAATGAAAAAAAAATAAATTTTTATTTAAATAAATCTAAAAAAAATGAAAATGGTTTAAATAGTATTCTAAACTTAGTCAGTCCACCTATTGATAATCATTTTTTAAATAATCTTAATTTATCATATCCTAACTCTGATAAATTTCCTCTAGCTATTATGGGCATTGGATACGATGGACATATAGCATCGATTTTTTTTACAAATACGAGTATTATTAAAAAAAATGAAAAATTTATAATTGTAAAAAAAAATAATGAAAATTTTAATAGAGTTTCTCTTAAATTGAAATATTTAATAAGTTTACCAAATATAATTTTTGTAGTTGAGGACATAAAAAAAAATTCAATATTAAAATCAATTGTTAAATATAATGGTGAGAAACCAAAATATCCTATTACAAAATTAATTAAACAAAGTAGAGGTAAAATATATATTATTACTTCAAAATACTTTATAGATAGGATATGAAAAAAATTTTAATTGGTCCTGCAAGTTTTGGTGAAATAAATCAATCTGCATTAATTGAATTAAAAAATAATAATTTTGAAATAATAAAGAATAAGTACGGCAGAAAACTATCTAAAAGAGAGCTAATTGAAATTTTATCTGACGATGAAATTGTTGCTTCTATAGCTGGATTAGAAACTTATGATAAGGAAGTTATTTCATCTTCAAAATTAAAAGTTGTGTCTAGATTGGGGTCTGGTGTGGATAATATAGATCTCCAAATAGCAAAAAAAAATAATTTATCAATATATACAACTTCCAATGGACCTGTGAATTCAGTTGCTGAGCTGACATTAGGGATGATGATCTACTTAGCAAGAAATATTGATCAGATGAAGTTAGATATGGAAAAAGGCAATTGGAAAAGGTCATTTGGCAACTTACTTGAAGATAAAAATATTGTAATCATTGGTTTTGGAAAAATTGGGCAGAGAGTTTGTAATCTTCTTGAGCCTTTTAATTGTAATATTATTGTTGTTGATCCTTATGCCAAAATATCTAACAAATATAAAATACTCTCCTTAGATGAAGCTCTTTCAATATCAGATATAATTACTTTTCATGTAAATATAAATGAAGAAATTATTAACTTGGAAAATATAAATTTAGTAAAAAAAAATACTATCCTTCTGAATTCATCACGAGGCGGGGTAATTAAAGAAGAGACAATTATATATGGAATAAAAAACAACAATATTTCATCAGGCTGGCTTGATGTATTTGAGAATGAACCTTACTTTGGAAATCTAACTAATTATTCTAATTTAGTTTTAACTCCACATATAGGTTCATTCTCAATTGAAACAAGGTTACAAATGGAAATGGAAAGTGTTAAAAATATTATAGATTATTTTTCTTAATTTTGAGTTGCTAAATCAAAAATAATTTTTTTCACATTCTCTATTCTATTATCCAACAAATTTATTTGTAATTCTTTTAATTTTTCTTCTAAATCTATATGGTTTGAATTGTTTTCATTCACTCTAAATATTTTTGGATGTTTAGTACTGGTAATATTTTTATTTATATATAATTCTTCATGTACTTTTTCTCCCGGCTTTAAACCAGTTATTTTGATTTCAATATCACCTTCAGTATTATTTAAGTCTTTAATTGTCATACCACTAAGTTCTATAATTTTTTTTGCTAAATCAATAATTTTTACTGGACTACCCATTTCAAGCAAGAATACGCTATCATCATCCGACATACTTCCTGCTTGAATAACTAGCTGAGATGCTTCTTCAATTGTCATAAAGTATCTTGTAGCGTTACTATCTCTTACTAATATAGGTCCACCTTCATTTATTTGCTTTCTAAATAATGTTACTACAGAACCACTCGAATTTAACACATTTCCAAATCTTACAATTGAAAAATTTGTTGCTATTTGCTTATTTTTAGGACTGGTTAAAATAAGTTCAGAAATTCTTTTTGTAGCCCCCATAATATTTGACGGGTTAACAGCTTTATCAGAGCTAATTAATGTAAAATTAGCAACATTATATTTTTTAGAAAAATCAGATAAGTTAATTGTACCAAAAATATTATTCTTTATTCCAACAATTGGATTTCTTTCAACAAGATCTACATGCTTATAAGCCGCTGCATGATAAATTGTGTCTATTTTTGTTTGATTAAATAAATTTTCTAAGAATTCTCTATCACATATATTTCCTAAAATAGGAATTATCCTAATATCTTTTTGATTTTCAATTTTTTGAACTAACTCATTATAGATTTCAAATAAACCTATTTCACTCTGATCTAATAATATTAATTTATTAGGCTTACACAATAAGATTTGTCTACACAGCTCATTACCTATACTCCCGCCTGCTCCAGTGACCAAAATATTTTTTAATTTTATATTTTTTATCAATAAATCATTCTGTCCTTCAATAGCTACTCTTCCCAATAAATCGTTTATATTTAGATCATTTATTTGATTTACTTTTATTTTTCCTAAAAATAAATCATCTAATGAAGGTAAGGTAACTACTTTAAGATTAAATTTATTTATTTTTTTTATAATACTAACTTTTTCTGTTAATCCTATGAATGGTAATGCTAATAAAATATGAGTGATCTTATTTTTTTTTATAACTTTCTCCATATTTGAAGAATGGTAAATTTTATAATTATTTAACTTTTGACCATCTAAATCACTATTATCGTCAATAAAACCTTTAATGTTGTATATATTTGAATTATCTAATGAAGAAATAAACCTATATCCAGCGTTGTTAGCGCCATAAATCAGTAAGTTACTTCCATCATGTTCATTAGTTTTAAGTAAATCAGATATTATACTTGCAGCAATAATTCTACTTAAAGTAATTAAGAAAAATAATATTAGTGGATGAATTATAGCGATACTTCTTGGGATCCCATCAATTGTTATAAAAAAAATAAAAAAAATAAAAATAAAAGTATATATAATTATACATTTTAAGATTAAAAAAATCGAATTTGCTCTAATGTATCTATATACCTCCTTGTAAAGCCCAAAGGTGTATGAAATTGTAATGAATAAAATTAAAAATATTACTAATTTTTGATAATGCTCAACGGTTGGTATGTAAAATTTTTCTAGTCTTATTATAAAACTAATCCATAAAGAAAATATATAAATTGCAATATCATTACTTATAACGATCAGTGTCTTGATATTTCTTTGAAAATTTAAAATCTGTTTCATTATTTCAATTTTAACTAATGAGATATATCTTTTGACAAAAATACTCTTATAAAGGTTAGTATTATAATGTAAAAATCAAGAATTATTGATTTTTTTAATATATATTCATATTCATAATTTACCTTTTTTTCGATTGATAATTCATCTCGACCATTAACCTGTGCCCATCCTGTTATACCAGGTAAAAACTTATTAATACCATTTTCATCTCTCAATTTAATTAAATCATATTGATTATATAACGCTGGTCTTGGTCCGATAAAATTCATATCACCTTTAAAAATAGAGTAAAGTTGCGGTATCTCATCTAAACTAAATTTTCTTAATACTTTCCCAAAATGTGTTACGTAATTTTGATGATTTTTCATATTAGCTGTTGATAGTTGCGGAGCACTGTCTCTCATTGTTCTAAATTTTGGCATCAAAAAAATAATTTTATTTTTACCAACTCTTTTTGACCAATAAATTATTGGACCTTTTGAACTTATTTTAATCCCAATAGAAATTAATAAAATTGGAATAAAAAGAACTAATACAATTACTATGCATAAGATCATTTTTAATAATTTCAGTATCATTTTGTAAAATATTTTTTGATTGCTTGTTCAGTAGTTATTACTGGTTTCCAATTAAGTTTCAATCTGGCTTTCTCGATACTTACTCTATGATTTGAAAATATAGAATCAAACATTTTTTTTCTACCAATAATATAAAACATAAAATGTATTATTTTACTATTAAAATGAATATAATAAATTTTTCTATTAATACTTGATGCAATTAATTCAAAAAAATTATGTGTTGAGATATCTTTTTCGTCTGCAACACAAAATATTTGATTTGATGTTTCACTCGAGTATATGCATTTAACAATGAAGTCTAACAAATTATCAATTGCTATAAAGCTTCTTAGGTTAGATTTTCTTGTTTTTGGTATAGGTATTTTTTTTTCAATTAAATAATAAAGTTTCTTTAAATTTGCCTTAGCATTTTTTCCATAAACTAAGGGAGATCTAATTATTGAGATTTTAAGGTTAGTTTTTTGTGATATTTGCAATAAATATCTTTCTGCTTCTAGTTTTGCTTTAGCATAACTTGTTTGAGGACTCGTCTCACTTTCTTCATTAAATTCCTGATTATCTTTAGATGTCTCTCCATAAACTTTTATAGAACTTAAAAAAATAAATTTTTTTACATTCGCTTTTGCAGCTTGATTTGATAGCTTCATTACAGACTTAACATTTACATCATAAATATCTTCATCACTGAAATTATTATGGGCTAATGCAGCCAGGTGTATAATACAATCGATCCTTTTTAAATCATTAATAATATTAAAATTTGATTTTAAATCATCAATTTTGATTTGATTTTTCGAATTACTTTTATTTTTTTTGGTTTTTAAAGTCCATAAATTGATACTCAAATCTTTTGATAATAAATTATATAAATTTGAGCCTATAAATCCGTTTGATCCTGTAATTAATATATTTAACTTATTTTTCATATAGATTTAAAGTTTGATTGATTATTGCTTCCTCATCAAAATTTCTTTCTGCTAAGCGACGGGATTTTTCACTCATATCTAAATATAACTTTTTGTTTTCTGTAAGTTTTTCAATACTAGAAGCAATTTCTTTTGGGTTACTGATTCCAACTAGAAAACCATTTTCATTGTTTTTAACAGCACTTCTACAACCAGGAGTATCTGTCGTTATACATGGAATTCCTGAAGCGGTTGCTTCTATTAAAGATTTGGGAATACCTTCACCATAATACGAGGGTAGACAAAAAATATCAATATTCGTTAACAATTCTGGCATATCTTCTACCCATCCAAGAAAAGTTAAAAGTTTTTGATTTTGCCAATTTTTAATAAATTCATCTTTTATATGATCAGGGTTTTCAGTATCAGAGAAACCAGCTAAGAGAAATTCAAGGGATTTTCCTTTTTTATTTAAAATTTTAATCGCATCAACGTAATCACCAACACCTTTGGACCACAACAGTCGTGAAGCAAGAAGTATTTTAGGTCTTTCGTTCAGTTTCAATCTTTTTTTATACTCATTGAGATTAACACCAACACCATTTTGCTTAATTATGCTTTTCTTGTGAACCCCTAGTTTAATTATAAATTCTTTATCATGATTATTCTGGACAATAACAAGACTTTTTTTTAGGGTTTTGGACAAAATAAATTTGATTAATTTTTGAAGAAAAAGGTTTGATTTGTTTGCCTTACTAAAAATAATGCCTGTTCCAGCAATTGCGTTTATTGTAAGCTTAGTTCTTAGTAAAATACTTACTAATGATCCATAAACTACAGGTTTTAATGCAACGTTGTGAATAATATCTGGCTTTATTTTAAATATCTTTATTAATAATTTTAAAAAGATAACTAATTCTAAAAATATATTCAGTCTAGAGCGGTGTAAATTTAATTGAATAACCTTAATATTCTTATCTATAATTAGCTCTATGTATTTATCATATGTTTTTGAAGTTATTAAATAAACCTGATGACCATTTTCAAGAGCTTTTGTAGCTAGCCTAAGTCTATGCGTTATGAAATACCTGTCGGTAGAAACAAAAAAAACAATTTTTTTTTTCATAGTTTTGTAATTTGAATATTATTCATATTCAATGCAATTACTTTATTATAAAACAGCCACCTAATGGACTTTCATAAAAAAAAGTATACTCTTTATCCTTAAAAAATTCATCCCAAGCTTTTTTTGCCCCAGGATAATGAGAAATATTATAATCATCACACAATATTGCTCCACCCTCTTGAAGCCTTGAATAAAAAAATTTTAGGGAATCCATTGTCGGATTATATAAATCAACGTCAATATGTATAAATGAAAATTTTTTATCTTTTATTAGATTAAATTTTTCTGGTATCCAACCAGGATATATTTTTACAAAATTAAATTCTTTTAATACCTCATTTCTAACAAATTGCTCATTAGAGTAAAAGTCTCTTTTTGAAATTCTTTTTTTTGTTGATTCATCTCTATAAAAAAAATCACCATCATTTATATTAGACACAGATAATCCATCTTCAAAGCTATCAAATATATGAAAATCAATATCTTTGTTATTTTCAACGATTAGTTTCGAAATTATGAAACTCGAATGTCCTTTCCAACAGCCACATTCAGCAAAATCGTATACTTTGTCATTATTTAAAATATGTTTAACAATCTGCATGAGTGAAAAAAATCTTAATTGTTTATAAATATTATCAGATTGAGAATTTTTAGTTTTTTTTAAACCACTATTATAAAGTTTAAAATTAGAGTGATTTTGTTTTATGGGTATAAACTCTTTTGTATTAATAGAATGTCTATGTTTGCTATATACACTTACTTCTAAGCCTATCGCTCTTAAAAAATTTTTTAAATAATTTTTAACCAATATTATCATATCTTTAGCTAGCAATTAAATTGAAGGATGATATTAAAATTTCTTCACTTGGCTCGTCTCTAAAATCTTTATGAACAGAATTTATATCTATTGGGAATTTATTCCACATTTTTTTTCTTAAAATCTGTACATTAAATCCATTAGTTTCAAAGATCTTGATAATCTCTGAATATCTTATTCTATTTGTATAAAAACCAGAATTAGAAAAAAATTTTGACTCCCATATTCTTTTACTGAACCTAAGGTTGTTTAAGCTTTTATTTAAATGATCTTTTAAATCAACTTCGTGAGAAGTAAGACCATCCTTTTTTAATACTCTCCTCATTTCATTAATTATTATTCCAAATTCATTTAACTTTAAGTGCTCTAATACTGCAGTTGAAAAAATTAAATCTACTGAGTTTGATTTAATTAACTTCATACTTTGCTTTCCTTGGACGTAATAATAAGAATTACATAGCTTTAGTATCTCATAAACATCTTTAGTATTTTGTATATTAGGGGGGTTATAATTCATTTCTTTTAATCTTTTTTCTAATATATGATAAAATTGAATCTTATTTGATATAAAATCATTTGTATCAATCAATATACATTTAGCACCAAGGGAACATGCTATTAAAGCTGATGCAACACTATCACCTGGTCCAAGCTCTAGAATTGTTTTACCACTAATTTTTTTTTCATCTAAATTAAGATCTTCAATATGCATAAAGAATTTTTCAATTTCATAATCAACATTATCCATTTGACCATGCCTAAAAATACCAACCTTTTGCCATATTTGATAAGCGAGGGGTAACCTAGATAAAATTACTTTTAATAATATTTTAAAAATCCAAAAATAATTATTTTTATTGCCAGGTTCAATATAATCAATTTTCATTTATCTTTTCACTTAATATTACTTTTTTAAAAGTAGTAATATATTTTTCAATTTTATCTATTTTCTCTAAAGCTAAAGACCTCATATTATTCAAAATATTATTTTCAAAGTAAATTTTAGTTATAGCATTAACAGTCTTTTCTATTGAGAGATCATCACCCTCATTCATGATAATAGCAGAATTACTATCTAAATAATTCTTTATTTCTCCTGATAATTTAATTACAGGAATACATCCACATTGAATGGCCTCAACTGTGCTCATTGACATACCTTCCCTATCAGAAAAGTGAAGATAAAATTTTGATTTTAATAAATAACTTAAGACAGATTTATTATCTAAATTTTTATAAATTTTATATGATAAGCTTTCAATTTCTTTGGTTTCACTACTTGGCGGTCCATTTATTATAAATACAAAATTTAAATTAGGATCAAATTGAATCATTTTTTTTATAAACTTAACTAAAATATCTAATCTTTTATCTTTTATATTTCTACCTATAAAAATAAAATCAACTTCTCTATCTTCAGTCATGTTTATTTTTTTTTGATTTTCAAATATGAATGGTATTTTATAAATTAATTTCTTGGTTTTTCTTAAAATAAATTTTTTAGTTTCATTAGAGTCAACTAGACAAATATCACAATTTTTGGCTGAAAAATTTGTTATAATTTTATTTAGATAATGCGTAGATGCTGAGCTATGATAAAATGCATACCATTTATATCCTAATATTTTAAAAAAAAATCCAAAGAGGTGGCTCCACCATAAAGATGTAATTATTACATCTACACTTGTTCTTTTAAACATTATTTTTATTATAAAATTAAAAATATTATCTTGATTAAGATCAATAGGACCTTTTGCCTTAACTGTTATAATTTTATAATTAAATATTTTGTTTAGTTCACTGTAACTTTTTTGTATGGCTATTTCTACTCCTCCATAATTCATTGTTGGAATAATATGCGCAATATTAATTTTTTTTAATCTAGTGCTAGAAGTCACTTAAATTTTATACCGGACAAAACAAAAATAATCCATAAATTAGGAAAATAAAAACCAGTTTGCGTAAATAGATAAATCATACAAGAAAATAAAGACATCGTAAGTGAAAGTCTTAATTGAAAGTGATTATTCAAAATATTGTGGAATCCTCCATAGAAGGCCAATAGAACAAAAAATAATCCAATTAGACCATAATCGAGTAATACATTTAAAAACCAATTAAGAGTAGAACCTCCTTCTAACCCGCCTGCAGATTCATATCCTGGACCAAAGCCAAAAATAAATTTATTAGAATCGGATATATGAGCTAACGTAAATTCCCATCGATCTCTTCTTGCCAGTGCAGATGTCGGTGTTCTGTCTGCATTAACTTCAAATAAACCATTAATTTTTCTAGTCATAACATCGTAATAGTGCAGAATATAATTCTGCAAGTTTGACCAAAAATTTTCTTCTTGAGGCGTATAAAAATTAAGAAATATAGATAATAGAATTATTGATAAAAATAAAAAAAATATGAAGAATAAAGTAGATTTTTTTACAATATTTTTTAACTGCAAGTTTTGAAAGTAAATAAATATAGATAATATAAATGCCACTATTAGACAAATATATGCTGTTACACTTCTACTTAAGATAAGCGAAATTATAAATAGTAAAAGTAGAAAAATAAACCTTGTTGCACTTTTATATTTAAAATTGTATTGCAATACAATTGGGCCAAATACAACAAGAGCATAAGACAAAAGTGTTGGTTCTGTATAAAAACCTTTTGCTCTACTCCAAATTGTCATTTCAAAGTTATCTTTATATCTAACTACTCCTGAAATACTTGTATTACTCTCCGGCATTGGTAAATATTCGTGAAGATAAATTAAATTTTGCATTAAAATATAATCAAGAATTCCTGACAAACATATGAGAATAAAACCATATGTTAGGTAATCCATTATTAGTTTAAAATCATTGTTTAGATAATTAAAAATCCAAAATCTTAATGTAAAATAATAAAGTAATATTACCGTATAATAAGCGTAAAAATGGTTAAAATTTAGAAAAGGTTGATTATAATTAATAAAAATATTTACCAAGAAATAGGTTAGAAAAAGTATCAATGCAATATCTAAAAAATTAACTGCAGGAATTTTAATATTCACGTTAAAAAATAAGGTCAGAAAAAGAATAAAGCTTAATATTAAACATATTGGTGTCCATCCAGAATAGTTAAATGGTGTGTAAAAAAATAATGATAGAAAGAAAAATAATAATAAATATCTACTAGGGTACTTTTTGCTGTTTCTCATTTTTGTTTTATAAAGATTTTCTTCATCATTACAGTATAAGTAATAATTTGAAATAAAAAATATCGGTATATATTTTTTTTACCATCTACAATATGAAAGCCTATCCTTAGTACATTGAAAAATTCATAAAGCACATTCGAAAAACTTGTTCCACTTTTAAGATCAATAATACACTTTGCAGTTCCTGATCTTATTAAAGATATTTTATTTTGCTTTAAAATTTTGCTGTGAAGAATATCTTCACTATATGCTTTACCTTTATATGGGTAAAAATTATAATTTACTAAGTTATTGTTATTATGGAGAATACAGGCTCCTGGTAACCAATCTACTTCTAAATCACTGTCACTATTTGGGACACCAAATGCAATTCCAGACAATGAAATTTTCCCTTTAATATAACCCTCCTTACCATTCAATAAATAAAAAATAAACTTTTCATAAAAAGAATTTTTTTTTGATTTTACTCTTGGAGAATGATACTTATTATCAAGTCCAAATATTTTTGGACCTACTGATCTTTTATTTTCTTTTGATATGCAGTTTACTAATTCTTCGATACAGTATTTATCTAAGATTATATCATCATCTAACTGAAGAACATAATCATACCTAGCTTTTAAAAAACCTTCTGCTCTTTGTGCTACTTGCCCTTTTGTTTTAGTATTTAAAATTTCAATATTATTATTGATTTTAAACTTTTCAGAGTCAGCTAAGTGATCATTAGGAATACATAAAATTATTTCAGCAGGCTTAACAGAGGAATTATTAATCGACTCGAGTGTTTTAAATAATATCTTGCCTCCTAAGGTTGGTATAACTACTGAAATAAGCACGCGACTCTATTTTACTCTTTTTACCCAAAATGAGCTTAATTGTTCATTTGCGTCATTAAGATTTATATCTTTATAAAATTTTTTAATTGAATGAGGGTGAAACATTTGCATATACTTTGAACCCCAAATAACTTCAAATGATTCATTATAGAGCATAAAAGCATGAACTAAGTAAGTTTCATTCCAAAACTTATTTCCATGCTTTACCCAACTTTCTGGATAATCTCCAGGTATCATTATATCATGCCAGTGGATTAAAGTTCCAATTTTTAAAGTGGGAATAATTTGAAAAATTTCAGTATTTACATCAGATTGAAATTTAGAAACATGTGTAGAGTCAATGAATAAAATATCTGTGTCAGAAATTAATTTATGATCGACATTCTGAATCTTATCTTCAATTAAACTGAAATTAGATGAATTAATATCTCTTAAAAATTTTTTTGGATATGGTTCAATTGCTATTAGTTTGCATGGAAATCCATCTTTTTCATTTTTATTAATTGCAAGTAATATTATTTTTGTTGAATATCCAGAACCAATTTCGACAATTTTCTCCGGCTTATCATGCCTTATCATACAAAATAAATTTATTGAGTCTATTGTTGATAGGCCCGGATTTACCATCGGAGTATATTCACATATATATTTTTCGAATTTTTCAAAAAGAAGAGTGTGCTTATCTTCATTTAGATCAATTAAAATATTATTATGCGTTTCAAAATTTTTTTTATCAATCTTACTAATTTCAGGAATTGGAGAGTAATAATGTACTTTAGTTATATGTATTTTTAAGTATTTTTCAAAAAAAATAAAAATTAAGTACTTGCAATTACTTATCTGATTTTTAATAAATACTCTCATACATAATATTCTTAGTAAAAGTGCATACTATCATATAAGTAAAATTTATCTATTATTATGAATTACTTATTAGCATTTTATTTATAAGATTTTTCCAAGAAGGTATGTTTTGGTCAAGTTCAAAGTATTTTCTTGGTGTAATATCTGTTTTTAGTATTTCATTATAACAATCGTTAAAACTATCAATATCACTAACTATATTATGATCATCAGTATCAGAGATTGGAGAAAAATTAATTCTATCTAATTCATTGTATGTAATTAATGGTAAACCCATTGTATATATATCAGCTGCAGCAGAAGTGGTATTATTTACACAAAATACATCACAGCAATTTATATCTTCTAATAAGGAGTCATTCGAGAACTCAAAAAATTCAAAGTTTTTATAATCATCAATAATGGCAGCCGGATGTGGTCTAAATAAAATATTGATATCTGGCTTATATTTATTTAACCATTTTTGTATAAACTCTATATGATTAAAAGTTATTTCTTTTACTAGATCACCAATAATTAGCATTTTTGGGACTTTATTTTTTTTCTTATTTTTATTTTTGAACATGTTTAGATAGTTGTATCTTAGTGCTTCCACATTAATTAGTTTTGATGGTAAAAAAGAAAATTCAGATAACTTTAACTCCATATCATTTCCATTTAATGTCATAATTTGTGGTAAGTGTGGTTGATATCCCCATAATCCAAAAGTTTTTTTGTGAAAAAAATATCTAAAATCAAAATAAGGAATTGTAGTATGCGGAACACCAATAATTTTATTATTAATATATTTTTTCCAAAAATAATTTAGAGAATATTCCCATGGTTGGTTTTCTTGTATATAAATACAGACTGGCTTATTTCTTATATTTGATATTTTGTTTTTCATCAAAATAAAATAGTAAATATTTAGATAAGATCTGATTCCTATTAAAGATTTCCTTAAATCAGACTCAATAAGGCTAAAATAGTTCCATTTCAAATCTTTGCTATCGAGGTTGAAAATATGATTATGGTTATTTTTCAAAATAAATTTATATTTAATAAATAAAATACAAATTTTTTTTACAGTTTCTAAATAATCCTTTATTGAAATATTGCTATCTAAAATTTTGTGTTCACTTGATTTGACATGGTTATCAAATTGATCACATATATTTACCATCTTTCTTATGGTTGAATTTTTTGAGCTTTTAAAATATATATGGTTCCACTCTACCCTTAATTCTTTTTGATCAAGGTATTCCTTTAGATTTGCCCAATACCCTGAACTGAATTTATTTGCCTCTACTTTATAATGAGCAAGAATATCAAAAAAAAAAATATCTTTACTTGATGAGGTTTTATTTTTTTTTCCGTAGTTAAAAATAAACCTTTGCAGTGAATGGAAAGAAAATTTAATTAAGCCATCAAAAAATACGAAAATATCTAAAATTTGATTAAAATAATTTAATATTTTATTAGCAAAATTCCTTTTTGAGATATCAATCACATTATAATGACTTAAAACATTGCTAATTTTAAAATAATTATTTTTATTTCTTATGTGTAGATAAATTTTATTATTGTCTTGATCTGCTAGAATATTTTTCAAACATAATAATTTTAATAAATCATGTATGCTTTTTCCATTTGTAAACGGCTCTAATTGACCAAGAGTAGTAAACCACCAATAGCTAAAGTCAGAATCTATTTCAAGATGCTCTAATATAGATCGATTATTAATATTTTTTATTGAGACTTCATGACTTAGTTCTAATAATTGTTCTCTTAATTTTTTTTTATTTTCTTCTAAATATTGTGGGATACTTGTAATATTTTTTTTATTACTTTTCTCATTCCACAATATTACTTTGCCATCAAAATTTCTTGAAAAATTAATATCATCACTAATTAAAAGTTTATTATTCATTTTAATAATTATTTTTTAAATATTAATAATATTTGATTACCATAATCAAAATCACTTATAATTTTTTCATACTCAGATTTCGATTTTTCAAAAAAACTAATTAACCTATCAATAAGTAAATCGTCATTTCTACTATTTTTTAACGTAGAAATTAATTCTAATATAAATTTATCACCGCCTACAATTTTAGTTTCTGTTGGTTTATTATTTAGAAACCAATTTATATGATTTGCATAACTATATCCTTGAATAGTTTTAATTTTATATTCTTTAAAATCTGAAGTTACACTCTCTGATAAAATTTTCACTGCATTTGGAGAAAAATAATTAACCGCAAAGATATCATAAAAAAAATTACTAAAATTTTTATTCATAAAAATATCTTTAAGTATATCTTTTAAATTTGGTGTAATTATTATGAGTTGACCTGACTCATCAAGCATATTAATTAAATCATTTATATATTTGATTGGATCAGAAATATACTCAAGAACATAAAATAAAAAAATTTTTCTAAATTTGATACTATTAGCTTTATATTTACTGATATCTTCATAACATTCTATTTTTAATTTCTCATTAACATAATCAGATCTTTTCCTATTAATTTCAACGCCGTATGGATTGCATCCAAAATCCCGTGTCAACTCAAGAAAATACCCCCATGAACAACCAACTTCTAATATATTTTTTCCAATGTCTTCTTTCTTTAAGTATGCGTCTACATATTTTTTAGACTGTAAAAGTCCATTTTGATAATCCTCTTCAATGTTAGGTATTTTTAGTCCAGCAGATTCTAATCTAGAAGTATCTAGTTTATCATTAATAAGATCATTTTTTGGATCATGCGAAAAAAATTCAAAATCACATTTTTTACAGAAATTAATTTTTACTGTTTCTCCACTTCGAACAGTTTGGTCTCTTGAAACTGTTGCTGCATTACATAGCAAACATTTTATATTCATATTTTACTTTGTAATTGACTTATACATTTTTTCTATTCCTTCAATAGTTTCAATTTTAGGGTTATACGATGTGTCTTGTCTTAATGAATCTATGTTAGCTATACATCCAATCATATCACCTGGTGAACCGGGTAGTTCAGTTATTTTTAATTCATCAAATTTTCCCATTACTCTTGCAAGTTTATCTATTAATTCGCCAAATTCAGTTTTTTTGCCACTTCCTAAATTATAAGCTTTATTAGGCAAACCTCTTTCTAAACATGCTTCCCATCCTTGAATAACATCATCAATGTACACCAAATCTCGAAATCTATCTAACCTTCCTTTAACTTCAACTTCGTTTGATTTTAATAGCATATTCATAAAAATTCCTACAAGTCCCTGATCTTTTTTTGATATATCTTGTCCTGGACCGTATACATTAAACATTCTGAGTGCATTCCATATTATACCATTAGGTTGAGCATAGTTTTGCAGTAAATGCTCTGCAGCTAACTTTGATCCTGCATAAACTGATCTTGGAAGGCACTCATCTTCCTCACATATAATTTCTCTTTCTTTCTTATCTCCATAAATTACAAATGATGACGCAAAAATTATCCTGGGTATCTTGTACTTAATCATATTGTCAATAACATTTAAAGTACCCAATATATTAATTTTTATGTCATCATACGGTATACTAAAAGATCTTGGTCCAGAAGATTGTGCAGCCAAATGCAGAAGTACATCGCATGAGTTCATTCTTGTATCATTTATATTTTTACCACTTGTGATATCATGCTTGATTACCTCAAAGTTTTTTAAATGCTCTGGCATGATGCTTTCTGGATGTTCAATAATCAATACTTCATTACCTAATTTTGAAAAATTTAGCGCAAGTTTTGAAGCTATAAAACCATAGCCACCAGTAATAATTATCTTACTCATTAAATGTAAAATCTTTCGACAGAATCAATAAATTTTTGCATCGTCTCTATTGGTCCTATAGTTATAGTTAAACAGTGCTCCCATGGTTTTTTCCATGGACCTTTTACATAAATTATTTCTTCTTTTAAATACTCTGCTAATTTTAAGGCACTTTCTTTTGTACCCAGATCTAACAATAGATAATTTCCTTTGTTTCCATTTGCTTTAATCCCTAAATCTTTTAATTTTATTTTTAAAGTCTCTCTCGAATGAATTACCTTATCATTATACTCTCTAACAATTTGATAATTGTCTAGTAAGTATTCAGCAACAGAATTGGATAAAGCATTACTTTCATGTGCAAATCTTGTTTTACTTAAAACACTCATATTGTCTTCAGATGCTAATAAGTAACCTAATCTAATTGATGGAACTCCAAAACCTTTTGAAAAAGTTCTAGCTACAATCACATTTTCAAATTCATTAATTAATTCTACGGCTGTTTCAGAACCAAATAAATGATATGCTTCATCAATTACAAATAAACAGTTTTTTTCAAGTAGTTTTTTTGCAAGCTCTCTTAATTTTGTAATCCCAAAACAGCTTTCAATTGGCTGATTAGGATTTGGAAGAAAAAAAATTGAAGGATTTGAATTTAAAAATTTCTCAAATAATTTATCATTAAAAGAGAAATCTTCATTATATTTAATTTCAAATAACTCAGTCTGAAACAAATTAGAATATACATTGTACATTGCGTATGTTGGTGACACAACTCCTACTAAATCTCCAGGATCCGTAGCAATTTCAAAAATAGTTTTTATACCACCATCTATTCCAGCTGTTATCAATATTTTTGATTCATCAATCGAGTCAAATGAAGCAATTTTTTTATACAAATTTGTTGATTCAGGATATACACTCAGGAAGTAGTCTGGTTTATCATTGAATATTTTTTTTAAAAACTCTTTTCCCCAAGCATCTACTTTTTCATTTCTATCAAGCCTTAAACCATTTTCTAAATTTCTTCCCTCTGCAACTCTTATTCTCGATATATCTCTCAAATATAAATTTTTTTTTAAAAACATTGCTATTATATACCTCTTAAATAATTTTTTACTTTATCAATATCATTTATTGAATCTACTGCATAAGATTCATATTTAGTGGGTACTAATTTAATTTTATACCCATGCTCTATAACTCTCATCATATCTACTGACTCTGCGATCTCTAAATCAGTAGGTTTTAACTTATTATATTCTAATAAAAAATCACGCCTAAAAGAAATCACACATACTTGTTTTTTTAAATTTTTAATTTCATTTTTGAAAGATGATGGGATAGGTTGGCGTGAAAAATATAAAGCATAATTATTTAGGTCATGAACTACCTTTATACAATTCTTATCCATAAATTCAGCTTCAGTTTTAATGTCTCCCATTAAATTAGATACTAATATACTTTCATCCTCTATTAACGGACTCATTGACTCATTTATCATCTTAAAATTTATCATAGGCTCATCTCCCTGAACCATTACAACAATATCAAATTGAAAGCCTAAATCTTTTTCAATTTTAAATAATGCCTCGGCACATCTATCTGATGCTCTTTCGTGATGATTTCCAGTAAGGATTACATTTCCATTTATTGAATTTATATGATCTAAAATAATATTATCACATGTAGCCACATAAGAATAAATATTTTTGCCGCTATCTCTAACATTTGTGTAAACGTGCTCTATCATTGGAATACCATTTATTTTATACATGGGTTTACCAGGAAATCTCGAACTTCCCATCCTGGCAGGGACAATAATTAGAGTTTTGTCTATCACTTTTTTTTATATGGATTATTGATATATGTATTTAGAAACATTGTATCACCAGCATATGCAATAAATTGGTAACCATCTCTTATTGATTTAATTAATTTTTTTGGATCTGGCTCAACAATGTGTATTCCAAAAGGGGTATTATTTTTTTTACATATATTTTTAATTTTATTAACTGACTTATGAACTTTTGTATTACTAAGTTCACCTGTAAATCCTAATGATGCTGAAAGATCATACGGCCCTATCATAATTGCATCAAAGCATTTACTTTTAAGGATTCCCTCAAGATTATCGATACCCTCTTTACTCTCAATCATTCCAATTAATAGTGGTTTTTGTGCCTCTTCTTTATATGAATTAAATCTTTTTCCGTATAAATTCGCTCTTGAATACCCAACTCCACGCTTTCCTTTTGGAGGCCAACTTGATAGTTCCTTTGCCTTTTTAGCTTGATTGATATTTTCAATTTTTGGTATAATTAACCCGCAGGCTCCACTATCTAAAGCTTTTTTACAACTATCCTCATTAAGCGAAATAATTCTAGCTAATGGTATTGTATTACTAAGCTCCAATGCTCTAAAAATATTTTGAACATTATTATCACTGAAAGACCCATGCTCAAGGTCAATTGCAACCCAATCATAATTAGCATTTCCCATGATTTCTGCTATTGAGGCATTATCAATCTGCATCCAACTACCAATAACTGAATTACCTGAGTTAAGACGACGTCTCATTTCAGCAATTTTTTTTATTTTATTCATATTTTATAGAAAATTTTTAAATTTTTTACAGATTAACTTATTTTTCAAATTAACATTCCATTCGTGAATACGCAATAAAAATTCAATATCGTTTAACTCTGCAGCTTCGTAATCAGATATTGCATCGCCAATGAAAATTGCTTGATTAGTCGGAATATTCTCTTCCTTAATAATATTTTTTACAGCAATATTTTTTTTTATCGGTGCACCAACAACTTTTTTAAAGTAATGTTCGATATCTAAAGACCTTAATATATAATCAATTTCGTTTTTTGGCGTTCCAGTTATTAAATAAAAAGATTTTTTATCAAAATATTTTTCAAGAGTTTCTTTTGCTCCAGGAACCCATTCAGATTTTATTACCTTATCTATAACGATACTACTAAATAGATTAATTTTATCCTCAAGGCATTTCTCAGAAAATTTAATACCAGAAAATTTCATGTAAAGTGGAATTTTTTCAAATCTTGACATGCCTCCATTTTCAATATGATGTTTGGATATTTTATCTAAAACATGTTGTGGAGCTAGCTCAAATAACTTCTCAAATGCTTTTGTTTTTATGTTAACGGATTCTTTTATGACACCATCAAAATCCCAAAAAAAATAATTATAATTATCATATTCCATAGATAGATTATGAAGATTTCTTCCAAATTTGATTATAAGTTTTGTTAAAATCATTATTTGAATTTTCTATCATTTCTGAATGTTTTTTGCTTGAAAGCCTAAAACCTGATTTAGCTAACATATTTATACAGGTATCAGATTGTAATTTAAAATTATCATTGACTTCAATTAATACCTCTTTTGTTTTTTGCAATATATTCAAAGCACCTAAGAGTATCAGGTGCTCTATACCATCAACATCAATTTTAACATAATCAGGTTGATTAAACTTTAATAATTTTTTTGCATCATCTGCAGATATTCCTATAGACGATTGAGTGAAAACTTTATTAAGTTTTTTACCATCAAAACCGTAATCCTGGTCAAATGTTGACAAAGCCCCACCCCATTCTGTCGTTGTAAAATTTAAAAGAGAATTTGTTCTTTTATTACTTAATGCAAACGGACAAATTGTAATTTTATTTGAAACATTATTTAGATAAATATTTTTAGATAAAAGTTCGAGATTAAAAAAAGAAGGTTCAAAACAATATACTTCACATTCAGATTTTAATGCGGCGTAAATAGAATATAATCCAATATTTGATCCAATATCCCAAAAAACTGTATTATTATCAAAATTATCTATCCATTCAAGAGTTTCAGGTTCTTTTGATGAAAATGTCTCAGCTCTCCATTTTGATAGTTTTGTAGGTGTAGATAAAAATAAATTTAAACCATTATGTCTTACTATACTCGTTTTGCTTAAAGCAAAGTTAATTACTTGATAGTGATAAGCTTTGAAAATAAAAAACTTATCTAAAATGCTGATAATATAAAAAAATAATTTATTAATAGATTTTTTAATAATTAACATTTAATCATTTTTGCTAATTGATTTGATTAGTTCTAATAATCCTTGACCTATATCTATATGTTTATTGCTACTATACTTAAATTCAAACCTTTCTTTGTAAGCATAAGGAGTTCTTATGTAATGTCCTAGATAATTTTTTTCTTCAAATTCGACTTTTTTATCAATCCCCATAATTTCTGAAATCATATTTAATAAATCATACACTCGCATACTTTCTTTGCCTGTTAATGTTATACATTGATTTTTATATTCATCTGACAATATTTCTACACTTGCTCTAGCAGCATCTATTACATGTATATACTCTCTTACTGATTCTATATTTCCCTCGTATTTTACTACTCCAAATTTAATTGCATTATTAATTATTCTCCAAATTCCATTTCTTTGGTCACTTCTTGGACCGTATAATGAGCCAAACCTAATTATTCTATAGTCAATGTCATATAATCTATTATATTCTTCAATATAATTCTCAGAAGCTTCTTTACTGCATCTATAAAAACTACCTTCTCTACTGTCAACGTATACTGTGCTAGCATATACAAATTTGGTTTTCTTCTGGTCTCTTAGAAAATCTAAAACATTAATTGTTCCTAATATATTTTGAACAACTGTGTCAGTTGGCTTATTTATTGCCTCATCAATATCAGATAATCCTGCTACGTGGTATACAACATCTACGCCTTTTATAGCTGAAGCTATCAATTGCCTGTCTTCTGTATCGCCAATTATAATTTTTTGCTTATCAGATTTATAAACTGAGTGACACCTGTCTAAAATTGTTACGTCGTGATTACTTTCTGTTAATTGGTCACAAATGTGAGATCCTAAAAAACCACTTCCACCTATAATAACAGCCTTCATCTTAGGTTCCTATTCGATTGAAAAAAACTCATAAAACTTTTTTATTTTTTGTTCATTCTCTTTTAATTGCAAAATCTGATTATTGATAGATTTTATTTGAATTTGATGAATTTTTTTTAATTTATTATTTGAAAGGCTTAAGTCTAGAGGTCTTTTTACACTTAAGTTATTATTGTATTCTATTGGTTTAATTAAGTCTTCATCTAAATTAAGAGTTCTAGCAAGATCTATCGCAAACTGGTATTTAGAAATCTTTTTATCACATGATATATTAAAAATTCCATGAGCATTACTTTTAATTAATTTTAACATTATATCTGAAAAATCAATAGTTAATATTGGAGTGAAAAAAATATTTGTATAGCAGTTAATCTCTTTTTTTGATCTTAAAGAATTAATAATCCAATCACTTAATGATTGTCTGCTTGGTGGACCCCATCCATAAAATGAGGTTCTTAAAATTAGCGAATTTGGATTATTACTTAGTATAAGTTTCTCAGCATTGGCTTTTGATAATGCATATATATTTTGAGGATCATAATTTAATGTTTCGTCCATATACTCTTTATCACCTTTAAATAAAGAATCAGTAGATATATGAATGAATTTAATATTATGACCAAAGCAAACATGAGAAATCTTGCCTGCTAATTCAGTATTAACATTAAAAGTCTCAATCTTTTGATTTTCACAAAATTCTATATTAGTTAATGCAGCTGCATTTATTACAACTTCAGGTTTATTTTTAATAATAATTTTTTCTAATTCGTCTATGTTTAAAGATAACGAATTTGATGAAATTTTAATAGTTTTGACATTATCAACTTTTATGTTCTTTTTATTAACAACCGCTGTGATATCAAGCACATTATAATATCTAAAAATAAAACTAACACCAAATAATCCTGTTGAACCAAAAATTAAAACTTTCATAATTGGTCAAGCACTAATTAATCTTCCATCATCAATTTTTAATACCTTGTCACATCCCTCTAAAACAGAATGCCTATGTGATATAATAATAATTGTTATTTTTTTGTTCATATTATTTATAGAACTCATTATTTTTTTTTCTGTTTCAATATCTAGTGAACTAGTGAACTCATCAAGTATTAATACGTTTGGATTAGTATAGAGAGCTCTAGCGATTCCAATTCTTTGTCTTTGACCCCCAGACAGTTTAACTCCTTTTTCACCAATGTTAGTATTTAAGCCTTTCGGTAACCCTTTGATAAAATCTTTAATATCTGCAGCCTCTATAGCTTCATTAATTTTTTCATAATCGATTTCATCTTTAGAGACTCCAAGGGCAATATTATTTAATATACTTTCATCGATCATATACATTGTTTGAGGTACGTAACCCAATTTTTTTTGCCAAGAGTCTATATTTTTTTCAATATTCACATCATCAACTAAAACCTCACCATCTGAAGGTTTTAGAAGACCTAAAATAATATCTACAAGTGTACTTTTTCCAGCCCCGCTTTGTCCAATTATCCCAACAGTAGTATTTGCCAATATTTTAAAATTAATTGAATGAAGTGATGCTTTCTTTGTCTCAGGATAATTGTAATTTATATTTTTTAACTCAATATCT
>MDTB01064234.1_pt1 | contig 29473 bp, 29 predicted proteins | sample 811161 | NCBI WGS metagenome assembly MDTB01 (sample SAMN05326650, study PRJNA326480) | marine metagenome | isolation source: seawater | place: Mediterranean Sea | collected 2009
CCAGCTCCAACACCAGCTCCAACACCAGCTCCAACACCAGCTCCAACGCCAGCTCCAACGCCAGCACCAACGCCAGCTCCAACGCCAGCTCCAACGCCAGCACCAACGCCAGCACCAACGCCAGCTCCTACGACTACTTCATCTACAACTAGTTCTACTACTACAAGTGCTGAGGAAGAAGAAAGTACGCCTACAACTAGTTCTACAACTAGTTCTACAACTACAAGTTCTGAGGAAGAAGATACTACACCAAGTACAACAACTACCTCAAGTACAACTACTACCACTACAAGTACTACAACTTCATCGTCTACGTCCACTAGTGGTTAATATTTAATTATTGTTACAAAAAAAGCGGTTTAAACCGCTTTTTTTTATGTAATTAATCTAGATAATTAGTCCAATTTTCATCTATTTCAGTTTTAGTTGATCCATAAAATGAATCAACTAACCTATTTTTTAATTCAAGCTTTTGCCCACCATCTCTTGTCATTGTTCTTAATTTAATTCCTGCAATATCTTTGCTATAACCTTTGAAAAATATATCTATTGGAATATAAAAATAAAATCCTTTATCAAATGAGCCCTCTCCAAACTGTTCAGGCGAAACATTTGTTCGCGAAAAGAAGAAGCCTGCTCTCCAACCAGATTGCATTCTTCTTGAAAGATCAAGAGTATATCCAGTATCTTGAGCTAAATATCTTCCATAGCTCCATTTGGCTAATATATTTGATCTAGGATGGTAATAAGATAGATTCAGGTGAGACGTAGAGACTTTATAATCCAAAAAAGAAAACTTTTGATCATAAGATCGTTTTTTAACTTTATTATACTCGACGCCAACTATAAAATTTCTATTAAAAGGTTTATATGCTATTTCAGTCGCTATTCCTCCATACATAGACTCAAGATATCCAACACTCACCTTAGCGAATATATTTTTATATGGAGACCAAATATTTTCTATATCAAGATTGTCTATATAAATTCTATTAGAAGTTTGTTGAAGGTAATCAACTATTTCTGTTCTTACAAGAGGTAAAGATGATACTGGATCTGAAACTTTTTTATCAAAGTTATCCTTAAAAGATCTTCCAATAGATGAATATATAACCAGATTTCTATTGATTTGGAGTTCTGATGAAGCTTTAATGCCAAGGCCAATATAGGCAAATCTTTGAGGAGAACCTATATGAGATCTGATTTCTGGTGAAATGTTATAAATAAATACTGGAAAGTTTACAGTTGGTCTAAATTCATTATTATTATGTTCATTAATATCTGCATTCTCAACAATAGTATTTCTTTTTACAAGTACATCTGGATATCTACTGGTAAGACTTAAATCATCTGATTTATACTTGATACTGTTAATCTTAATACCTCTTATGAGGTGTCCAACCTCTACATCATCAAGATCATAATTATTAAGATTAGCAATTTCTTTTGAAATAAATGCAGCCCTTGAGGAATATATAATCGGATTAAAGTGATCAGCTGATTCTATAGTAATACTTAAGGACTTTTCTTGTAAATCAGCGGTCTGAAGATAGAGTCTATTATTATTTAAATTCTCTAATAAATCTAAATAAAATTCATTTTTTTTATTTTTTTTAAAATTGGAGTTAACTAATTTAGGATCAAATTTATTTTTTTTTCTTAAGTTGTTTTTTGATGAAAATCCTATTGAAAAAACCAAGTTCCATGAATTTCCTTTTATGTAGGATAAATCAATATTTCCAAATTTATTTAAGTTATAACTTAATCCAAAATTTATATCAGAATCTTTTTTTCTTAATATTAAAGATTCTTTTGATAGCCCCTCTCCACAACATCCAAATTTGAAATAATCAAAAGTATCTGTTTCTATTTTAAAACTTAAGTTAGAAATTTTTGGGACTTTTATTTCTGCTCCAGCAAATATAGCCGATGGTCCTCTAAACCATAGATCATAGCTTGGACTTCCTCCTAAATTATAGTTATTTGAGGTTGACAATCTATCATTAAATTTATCGTTCAAAATAGATAGAGGATTTTTAATTGAATTAGTTCCAACATACTTGCCCCAACCTATTCCAGAAGTAAATTTGAAATTATTAAAATTATATGTTGCAACAAGATACTCTCTCGTAAATTGACCTGTGCCAGCAAAATCGTCTAGCCCAAGCGCAAACCTAGGAAAAATGATTGAGTCAGGTTTGAACGAAAATTTTATATTAAATCCTTTATCAAGGTAGAGTCCTTTAGCACTGCCCCAATATAAGTCATCTGGTCTATAGTAAAAATAACTAGCCTCTAGCCATGGAAATGGAGTAGCAGTTAAAGTTCCAAGTTTGATATAAGGACTTCTAGAAAGAGTTAAATAAATAGATTGTTCCTGATGCACTTCTGCCGAAGGTAAATTAATCAATCCGGTTTGACCCAGAGAATTATAACTATTTGCATTAATAAAATTTATGTAAAAGGTACTTAAAAAAATAAATAGAAGTGAATTAACTAATCTCATGATTACTAATTAACTTAACAAAGATCAATATTTAATCTAAGGAATTAAGAGAAGCTATTGATAAGGCTAAGCTACTGAAAATAGGTGCTATGGTTGCGTAGTAATTAATTCCAGTTATTTGACCAATATTACGAGATACATAAATAACCGATCCCGGATATATGTCAAAGTTCTGATCTATAAATTTAAGAACTCCATTAACACGAACTTTGGTAGTTTCGCCATTGGGGTCAACTATAAAAACAGAATCTTGAGATGAGAACTTTGTAAATCCACCTGATTTATTTATATAGTCAATAATCGTATCATTTTCATCAAATAAAACAGCACCTGGGTTACCTATTTCTCCAAAAACATAAACATTATAAGAAAAGTTTGGAATATGAATTTTATCACCGTCATTTAAAAAAATATTATCATCAATATTTTTTTTGAGTGCGTCTGGTTCAAATTCAGCAATTATTCTTCCCTGCGGTTTGTAATTCTTTAACTCGGAAAGAAGAAAAGAAAGAGCTTCACCAGAAGCTCCATTTGCTCCAGTTGGGTTGTTTAACAAGAAACTAATAATATCTTGATATGATTTTTCAGCAAAAGATTCTTCCAGCTTTACTGCACTTTCTCGAAATAAACTTGCTCCGAATGTATAAGCTGAATCATTGTATCCGCCAGCTCTTTGAATAATGTCTAATAATCTGTCTGATGAAGAAATTGAATAATTCCCAGGTAGTTTAACGTTTCCTGAAATTTCTACTGTGCCAATTTGTTCTTTAAATGCATATATTGAATCAAGATTTTTTATCTTATAATCTTTGTACTGCGATGAATCAATGTCGTAAGAATTAAAGCTACCATTTTCAAATCTAACGATCTTAAGCATATTATTTTGTGATTCGATTTTTAAACCCCCGGCAAAATTTACCAAGTCTCCTATTGTTTCATTATCTTTTAGCTCAAATACTGCTGTGTTATTGAAGCCATAACCAGCTCTAACTAAATTTTTCACAGGTTCAATATAAATTGAATCACCAGATTCTAAGTAAGTTAAATCCTCTAAATCGCCAAAAATAAGCGCGTTATATAAATCAATTTTTCTATCTTCTTTACCACTTCTTTTTATAATGATGTTTCGTAAGCTACCATTTTCATTAACGCCTCCAGCTATATTCAAAATTTGAAGAATATTTGAATTTCCACTTAGAGTATATATTCCAGGAAATTGAATATTTCCTGTTATAAGTACATTTATGTCTCTAACTTGTGAAAGTTCTACTGTTACCTCAACACCAACAAATGACATTGAGTATTTATTTTTAATTACATCCAGAGCTTGATGAAAATTCAAACCTGCGACAACAACTTTTCCAATATCTTCAAGGAATATTGCTCCATCTCTTCCAACTTCAACCTCATAAGATCCCTTCATAACATTACCAAACAGTTGAATTGTTAAGAAATCTCCGTAATCAAGAATATAATTGTTCCCAAAGTTAGGCTCATTTAAGGGCATAAATGAAGTTTGCATTGTTGTGAATAGCCTTAATCCATATCTTTCAGAATTATTGTTTATAAAATTTTGTTTTTGAAAATTTTCCCAATTTTGAACTATTTTTGACTTTTGAAGTTGTGACGAAGGTCTTTTCTGCACATTATTTTTATCACTATTCTTTTCATTTTCAATCTCAGACATAATATCTGAGCGGACTTCATCAGGAAGGCTTGATAAAAAATCTTCATCAAGATCAGATATGTCTTGAGAGATGAGATTTGGAACAGTTAATAATGTGACAGCTATTACAAAGAATATTAAAAAGAAATTTTTATACATATTATTTTTAAAATTGTAAATTTTTCAAATTATATCAGTTTATTGTTTTCTTTAGACTATTGTTGGCCTTAAATGTAAATCTTTTAAATGGTTTAATTTCATAGTTTTGGCCAGTTTTAGGATTTCTACCTATTCTTTTAGAAGTTTTCTTATAAAAGAACGTTCCAAATCTGTGAATCTTTATAATATTATTTTTTGACTTATTTTTTATAATTTTAAGAAATATATCTAATATTTTTTTACTATATTTATCTGATATTTTGGCATTATGTGAAATTTCTTTGCTTATATTTTTTTTAGTGACTGTCATGAATCTAAGCTCTAAGGCCTGGAATTTCAACACCATCTATATCAGTGGATAATTTAATTACACTATTAAGGACTTCATCAATTTTTTTAGTTGTAAGAGTTTCATCTTTGGATTGAAATATAAATCTAAATCCAATTTTGATTTTCCTTTGTGGCTCATTATTAAAGTAGTCAAATACATAAACATTCTTAATAATGTCATTCTTGAAATTAAGCAGTAAATTCTCAAGAATTTTGGTCTTACTATGATCATTAATTGAGAAAGATATGTCTTTAATAGACAAAGGTAGCTCTGAAATGGGTTTATAGGTTACAAAACTCTCAGGAGGTTTAAATGTTTCATTATAATCCAAAATATTATCAGGAATTTTATCAAGATTTATTTCCAAACTTATGATTTCAGACTTAATTTTTGTATCTAGTGAGTCTCTAGAAATATTTTTGAATTTCAAGTCATAATTTGGAAAAAATTCTAAAAATAAATTAGATAAATAACTTTTATTAATTTTTTTTGAGAAATCTTTGTAATTATGTCCAACTTTTCCACTCGCAATTAAAGAAAGCTTTCTTTTTTTATGAAGGCTTTTTTTAAATGTATAAACATCAGATATTTCAAATAATTTAATTGAATCATTTTGCCGTCTTTCATTATAAAGAAGGTTATCTATTAGAGAATTAGTTATATTAGTTCTTAAATGCTTTTTATTAGAGTCCAGTGGATTATCTACTTTTATTGCGTTTGATGAGTCTGAGTTAACAAAAGGAAAATTAATAACTTCATAAAATCCTTGGTCGAGTAGAAAACATCTTAATTTTTTTTCTAAATTTATATCTTTTGGAACTCTTTTCTTTTGGATGTTGAATGATGATCTTTTGATATTATCGTATCCAATTACTCTTGCAATCTCCTCAGCCAAATCATTTTGTGTCTTGATATCATTTCTAAATGAAGGAACTTTTAAAGTATCTCTCCCAACTATGAAACCTAACTTTGAAAGATAGTTTGAGAATTCTTGTTCTTTTACACTAGAACCAAGAATTTGATTTATTTTTGCAACATTAACTGGTATTTCGACAGAAGGACTATCATTAAAATTATAAAAAACGACTGACACATCTCTAATTTCTGAATGCTCGCTAACAATACTTATAAATCTTCTTAGTACTTGTTCGTGGCAATCAGGATCTACTCCTCTTTCAAATTTGTATGAAGCTTCTGACTGAATATCATACTTTATAGACTTTCCGATGATTTTTTCAGGATGAAAGTATGCACATTCAACAATAACTGTTTTAGTATCAGTCTTGCATGAAGTACTTTTTCCACCAATTACGCCAGCAAGATTAATGACTTCATTATTAAGTAAGAAGACAGAATTCTCCTTTGTTAAGTTAATATTTTTATCCAGAAGGGTTTGAAAATTTGTTTCTTTATTTATTTCTTGAAATATTAGTTGCCCTTTAATTTTACTAGCATCATAACAATGTGTAGGTTGTCCGGTTTCATACGATAAGTAATTTGATACGTCCGTAAAAAAATTATTTCTTTTTAAACCAAAGTCTGAAAAATAGTTAGCAAGATAACCTTTATACTTTTTTGGTATTTGATCAATTTGTATTTTTAAAAAAGCTATCTTTGGGCAAATATTTGTTGATAGGTTTTTAAAATCAATTGATAGTTCTTTCAGGTCTTCCTTATACAAATTCTTATTATATTTAATCGTGTAAAAAGCCTTTAAGTCTCTTAGTAAACCATCAACTGATAAACAATCACCTCGATTAGGAGTAAATTCCATATTAAATATATTGTCTTCAATTTCATGCTCATGACCAAGTTGAAATAGGCTTTCAGATATTTGATCAATAGAAGGTTTTTCTTCAATATGATTTAATAAATGCTTGTATGAAATCTTCATTTAAACTGACTCAAAAAATCAAGATTTGATTTATAAAATTCTCTTATGTCTAAAATTCCATGTTTTAACATCGCAATTCTTTCTATACCAAGTCCAAATGCCAAGCCACTATATTGTTTAGAGTTTATATTGCAGTTATCTAAAACTATTGGATTAACTATTCCACATCCAAGAATCTCAAGCCATTTTCCTTCTTTTGATAAAATATCAACTTCTGCAGAAGGTTCTGTGAATGGGAAATAAGAGGGTCTAAACCTTAGATCAACATCTTCACCAAATAATGAATGGACTATTTTGTAAATTAAGTCTTTTAACTGTGCAAAGTTAACGTTTTTATCAACATATATGCCTTCAACTTGGTGAAACATTGGTAAATGAGTAGCATCATCATCTTTTCTATAAACCTTGCCACCTGAAATAAAAGCTAATGGTGGCTTTTTCTCTAGCATACATCTGATTTGAACAGGTGATGTATGTGTCCTAAGAAGATTTGATTTCTCCTCTAAATAAAAAGTGTCATGCATTTGTCTTGCTGGATGCGATTTTTTTATATTTAGCATGTCAAAATTAAATTTTTCAGTTTCAATTTCTGGACCATCAATAATTTCAAAACCAATTTGTGACAAAAGATTCATAATTGAATCTTTCATATTATTTATAGGGTGAATAGCACCAATGTCTATTGTTAGCTTAGGAGTTGAAATGTCTTTAAATATTGACATTTGATAAATATTTTCTAGCTAGTAGCAGTTTTTACAATCTTTTCAAAAGTTGAGTTGTCAGAAATAGCTATGTCAGATAAGATTTTTCTATTTAAAGTTATATCTTTTTTAGCTAATGAATTAACAAGTACAGAATAAGATACTCCAAATTTTCTAGCTCCAGCATTTATTCTAGTTACCCAAAGAGCTCTAAAAGCTCTTTTTTTATTTTTTCTATCTCTAAACGCATATTGTAAAGATTTAATATTTGATTGCTTAGCTGTTTTAAACAACCTGCTTCTTGCACCATAATGTCCTTTTGTAGCACTAAGTACTTTTTTGTGTTTCGCTTTTGCAGTTACTGACTTGGTAGTTCTTGGCATTTTTTATTTTCTTATTAGTTTTGAAGCCATCTTATAAACAACTCCAGTTAAATTATTTAATCCCCTATTATGTCTTTTTCTCTTAGTAGACTGTTTAGTAAGAATATGATTCCTATTAGCACTTTTACTTTTAATAGAAGATCCGGTCTTCTTAAAGCGCTTTGAAGCACCGGAATGTGTTTTTAACTTATATCCCATATTACTACAATTAAATTATAACTTAGTTCTTACTTCTTCTTTAAAGGAGATAAAACCATCAATAGCTGCCTACCCTCAAGCGAAGGCTCTTGGTCTACTTGAGCAATATCCTCTAATTCTTTTTTAAGTTTATTAAGCAAATCAAGACCAATATCACTATTTAATATTTCTCTACCTCTAAATCGGACAGTTATTTTAGTCTTATCTCCGTCAAGAATAAAGCTTTTGACCTTTTTTAATTTAATATTGTAGTCACCCGTATCAATAGATGGTCGAAATTTAATTTCTTTTGTAGTATTTCTTTTTATTTTAACTTTTGAAGAAGATAAGCTTTTTTTCTTGTCAAATAAGTGTTTTCCATAATCTAAAAGCTTACAAACTACAGGCGAAGAATTTGAAGGTGAAACTTGAACTAAATCTAATGAAGCCTTTTCAGCAGTTTCTAAAGCAACTGAAATTTCTACTAAACCTTTTTTTTCTCCATCAGAGCCAATAAGCATTACTTCAGAAGCTTTTATCTTTTCATTTATTGGAGTGATATTTTTTTTCAAAGCAGTTATGAGGTTACACCCTTAAGAGTAAAAAGATAATTGGAACATTAATAATAAAACGAAGTAATTTTGGAAAATAGTATATGTGATACATTTATCATAACTTGATGATGATTTTATACTAATTAACTTATTTCGCAATATTTTTTATTAGGGCTCTAATTTATATTTTATCCAATTTTTGTTTTTGATCTCATACACTTCTCTTTTATTTAATCTTGATATGTGACCTTCCCAAAACTCAAAATAATAAGGTATAAAATAATAACCTCCCCAATAATCAGGACACTTAATTAAATTATCATTTTCAAGGGATTTCTTATAGTTCTTCTTTACACTTTCGTAAGTATCTATTATTTTTGATTGGTTTGATGAGATTGCTAATGCATTTTTATGCTTGGATCTATTTTGAAAATAATTCATATTATATTTCTTTGATGTTTTTTTTATCATGCCTTTGAGTCTAATTTGTATGTTGGTTTCATTCCAAAAGATTAAAGCTGATATCTGATTATGATTTTCGAATTCTTGAGATTTTGGAGAATTATAATTTGAAAAAAAAATAAATTTTTTATCTTCTACAAACTTCAAATTAACAAATCTTGAATTAACTTCATTAAAATCTTGTGAGTATGATGAGATAGCTATTGCTTCAACATTTTTCTGATTAAATTTAACAGCGTTATTATATTCTTGATTAAACCTTAAATATGGTAAATCTAAACATGGGCTTATAAATTTAATCATTGAAATTTTTTAGTTTATTAATCACAATTTTAATGCCATTTCTCCAATCAGATAGTTTTATACTATATTTTCTAGTAATTTTCGAGCAATCTAAAACTGAATAATTAGGTCTTAAAGCATCGGTTGGATAGTCCTGAGTACTAACTGAATTAATATGAGTTGGTACTTGATAACCATGAAGCTTAGCTTCTAAAAAAATAGCTAAGGCAAATTCATGCCAAGTACATGCTTGATTTCCACAGAAATGAAAAATGCCAGCACATGATTTGTTAGATGCGATTCTTAACAACATATGTTTAATAACTTTAGCGATATCTTGTGCGTAAGTAGGACACCCAAGCTGATCGCCCACAACATTTATTTCATTGTTGTCTCTTGCAATCTTAAGCATTGTTTTCATAAAATTATTTCCATATTCACTGAAAACCCAACCAGTTCTGATAATTATATTTTTATTGTTGAGGGCTTTTATAGCATTTTCACCTTTTAATTTTGATTTGCCATATATAGATGTAGGATTCGTTTTATCATCCTCTTTATATGGGATATCAGACAAACCATCAAAAACATAATCAGTTGAAATATGAATTATCCAACATCCTAATTCATTACATGCCCGCGCAATACTCTCAACTGCCGTATGATTAATTAGATAAGCCTCTTTTTGATCATTCTCCGCTTTGTCTACTCCAGTGTATGCTGCTGCATTGATTATTACATCTGGATTAATTGATATTATTTTTTTTTCTAAAGAATCTATTTTACGTAAATCTATATCATTTTTTGAAGAAAAATTTACTTCGTATTTTAATTCTTTAAGTTGATCAACTAAACAAGAACCAAGCTGGCCCTTGCTTCCTAGAACTAATATTTTCATTTAAACAAATTAACTAATTTAATTGCCTCAGCATCTTTTCTAGACAGTATAGGACTTCCAATAGGCCATCTTATATTTATATCAGGATCATTCCAAACAATGCATCCTTCGTCCATAGGGTCATAAAAATCTGTACATTTATACTCGAAATCTGCAACATCTGACAGAACTAAGAAGCCATGAGCAAAACCAGGAGGAATCCAAAATTGCTTTTTATTTTCTTCAGATAGAAGAACACTTTCCCACTTTCCAAATGTTTCTGAGTCTTTTCTGATATCTACTGCAACATCAAAAACCTCACCTTTAGAAACTCTAACTAGTTTTCCTTGAGGTTTTGTTTTTTGAAAATGAAGGCCTCGAAGAACTCTTTTAAAAGATCTGGAGTAGTTATCTTGGACAAAAGGTAGATCAATTCCTGCTATTTGAGTGTATCTATTTAGATGAAATGTTTCTAAAAAAAAGCCACGATCATCTTCAAATACCTTTGGTTCTATAATTAAACAATCCTTCAAACTGGATTTAATTATTTTCATTTTTTCCCTTTCGCAATATTAATTAAGTATTGTCCATATAAAGTTTTATTTAAACTTTCAGCATGCTTTAAAAGTTTTTCTTTTGAAAGCCACCCTTTTTCAAAAGCTATTTCTTCTAAACACGCAACTTTTAGTCCTTGTCGTTCTTCAATAATTTGTACAAATTGTCCTGCTTCCATTAATGAATTATGAGTACCAGTATCTAACCATGAAAAGCCTCTTCCTAACAATTCGACTCTAAGGTCTCCCCTTGTTTTATATATATTGTTTATATCAGTTATTTCTAACTCACCTCTGGATGATGGCTTAATCGACTTAGCTATCTCTATCACATCATTGTCATAAAAATACAAGCCCGTAACTGCATAATTAGATTTTGGATTAATAGGTTTTTCTTCAATTGATAAAACATTTTGCCCTGAATCAAACTCAACCACACCAAATCTTTCTGGATCTTTGACATGATAACCAAAAATAGTTGCCCCCGTGTCAAAAGATATTGCATTATTAAGATTGATTGAAAAATTTTGGCCATAAAAAATGTTATCTCCAAGAATCAATGCAACATTATTATTACCAATAAACTTTTCACCAATTATAAAAGCTTGGGCTAATCCTTGAGGTTCTGGCTGAACTGCATATTCAATAGAAAGACCATAATTAGAGCCATTACCTAACAATTTTTTATAACTTTCTACATCATCCGGAGTTGAAATAACAAGGATATCTCTAATTCCAGATAACATTAATACAGAGATAGGATAAAAAACCATAGGTTTGTCATAAATAGGTAATAGTTGCTTTGAAACTCCTTTTGTTATTGGGTGAAGTCTTGTCCCAGCTCCACCCGCTAATACAATTCCTTTATATTCATTCATATCTCTTTTCCTATTCTATCCATTTTGTATTCACCAGAAAGAATTCTTTCATACCATTCATCATTTTCTAAAAACCATTTAACTGTTTTCTCAAGTCCTGTTTCAAAGCTCTCAGATGGCTGCCAATTAAGCTCATTTTTAATTTTAGATGCATCAATAGCATATCTAAGATCATGTCCAGGTCTATCTTCAACATATTTAATAAGATCTTTATAGTATTTTAAATTTTGTGGTTTCCTATCTTGAGCAAACTCCTCTAGTAATTCACATATTTTTAAAACCACATCTATATTTTTTTTCTCATTATTACCACCAATATTATATGTCTCTCCAACCTTTCCTTTTGTAACAACTTCAAAAAGTGCTTTTACATGATCTTCTACATATAACCAATCTCTTATTTGAGTACCATCTCCATAAATAGGAATAGGATTACCCTGAAGTGCGCTTAATATTACATGAGGTATTAACTTTTCAGGAAAATGATAAGGCCCATAATTATTAGAACAATTTGTAATTAAAGTTGGGATTTTATATGTTCTTTGCCAAGCCCTTACTAAGTGATCAGAAGCAGCCTTTGATGCAGAATAAGGAGAAGATGGCTTATAGGATGTATTTTCAGTAAAGAAATCATTCTTATCATGAAGATCTCCAAATACTTCGTCTGTAGAAATATGATGAAATCTAAAATGTTTTTTTATATTATCATCACAATTTTGAAGATATTCTCTACTAGCCTCTAACAAATTAAAGGTTCCAATAATATTTGTTAGAATGAAATCTTCAGGTGAATCAATTGATCTATCGACATGACTTTCAGCTGCAAGATGCATCACAATATTTGGTGAATATTTTTTAAAAAGTTCTGATACTTTATCCTTCTTACAAATATCTACTTTTTCGAGAGTAAAACGTGAATTACCTATTGCCTCCGGGTAGGATTCTTCGTTTCCAGCATAAGTTAATTTATCAATATTAATAATTTCAAAATCTGTCTCTTTTATGCAATGACGAATTACTGCACTTCCGATAAACCCAGAGCCACCTGTAATAAAAATTTTCATAATTGCATTCTGTAATTTAATAACATTATATAGTTAAATCATTTAACTCACTTTCAAAGAAGTAATTTTATATTTTAATGGGAGGTAAACATAATATAATGCGATTAAAAAAGTTGGTGAAAAATATCCATAACCTCTCAATAGGAGTTCAGCAGAAAATACAAACAGTGAACTTAAACCAAATACTTCTGATGTTGAAAACATTTTTTGTGCTTTTTCAGAAGTTGAAATATGGTGTCTTAATAAAATCATTGATCTGAAGGACATATAAAGAAAAAATATTGAAATAAATAAACCTATAATCCCAAATTCTGTTGTTATTTTTGATAGAAAGAAGCTCCCATCTTGATTATTTGCACACATATAATGAACCTCACATAATAATTCAGCTATTGGACCAGAATATTCTTCACCCATCATTTGAAATCCTAAACCAAAACCAAAAGAGTCCTTAAAAGAACTTATAATTGATTCCCATCCTTGTAAATAAATAAGGTTTGTTAAATTGATTGTGTCTTCTGCGCCTCCTGTAATTCTCAATAAATAATAATCAAGATCAAAAAAAATAAAAACAAATGGTGCTATCAAAATAAAGAGTAAAAAAACTCTCCAAAACATTTTTGCAGACGAAATCAATAGTAAAATCTGCATGCAAAATACCGCAAGACAAAGAGTGCTTGGAAAAGCAATTGAAAAAAACAAAGTAGTTAACAATATGTACGGTCGATATCTTGATTCTGAAATGCATATCATTGTTGTGCTAATTAAAGAGAATGCAATTGTAAAATGAGAGGGTTCAAGAAATGGAAATACTAGCTTTGGATTATAAAGTGTTACAAAAGTTGGAATTAAGCCAATAATGCTGCAAATTCCGATAAAAAGTATAAGTTTATATGCATTCTGGATAATTTTTTTTTCACAAATATCAAGATCTTTTGCAAGATTTGAAAAAAAGTACGTCGCTCCTATAAAAAATAAAGTTAAAAGCAAAAATGAAAACGTCGACTTAAAAAAAGACCCTATATCATAAGGTGGAATTATATTTAATAAGATATAAGCAGAACAGATAATTAGAAATTGAAAATATGATTTTTGAATTGAAAAAGATTTAAATATATTTTTCATGTGAAAGGATATATATAGTGCAAAATAAAAGAACATTCCAATTGCAATTGATGGCAGCCCAAAAACAACCATTAAGGCTGCTGGTATAGATAAAAAAAGTATTAAATTCACAATAAAATTATTTTAAACAGATTAAGTGTTTTTTTTATAAAAATTTTGAATAACATCTATTATTTTCTCAGATGCCTTGCCATCACCAAATGGATTATTAGATAAATCAAAATAGGGTTTAACATCAAGATTAATAAAACTTAAAGATTCGTCAAATATTTTTTTTGAGTCAGTGCCGACTAATTTAACATTTTTTATGTCTATAGATTCAGACCTCTCAGTATTTTCTCTCATTACTAATAAAGGAATATTGAATGCCGAAGCTTCTTCTTGAATACCCCCAGAATCAGTTAATATAACTGAAGAAATGCTCATCAAATATATAAAAGGTAAATAATCTAGAGGTTCGATTAGATGGATATTATTGATATTGCTCAATATTCTTTTTACTGGCTCTTGTACATTTGGATTTAAATGAACGGGATATATAATTTGCACATTTTTTATGTTGCTTATTTCTTTTATACCTAAACACATACTTTCAAATCCTTTTCCAAAATTTTCTCTTCTATGTCCTGTAACTAAAATAAGCTTTTTGGTTTTGTCAATAAAATCAAATTCTTTACTCATATTATGAGTAACTTCAACATCTTGTAATTTTTTATAAGTCTCTGAAAGAGAATCCATTACTGTATTTCCAGTAATAAAAATACTATTCTCACTAATGCCTTCATTAAGTAGATTTTTTTTAGCAAGCATAGTTGGAGCGAAATGAAGGCTTGCTATTTTTGATATAAGCACTCTATTCATCTCTTCCGGCCAAGGTGAATACATATCTCCTGTTCTCAATCCCGCTTCTATATGACCTACTTGAACTTTCTGATAAAAAGCGGCCAAAGAGGTTGCAAATGCTGTGGAAGTGTCTCCTTGAACTAGTACCATGTTAGGGCTCCATTTATTAAAAATTGCTCTTAATCCAAGTAAGGTTTTTTTTGTGACATCTGTTAAATCTTGATTTGGCTCCATTATCTCAAGATCAAAATCAGGTGAAATATCATAAAGCTTTAATACCTGGTCAAGCATTTGTCTATGTTGGCCAGTAACACAAACTTTACATAAAAAATTAGAATTACTTTGGATTTGTTTAATAAGTTTTACCATTTTTATAGCTTCAGGCCTAGTACCAAAAACAAACAGTATTTTTATTATTTCCATAGTATTATTATTTAATAGCGCCTTTATAAAAACCTAAAAAAAAAGATTTTAATGGTTCTTGATTGTTTAACTTAATACTAACTTTTAATGCAAGCATTAGCATTATAAATAAGTAGGAGATATGACTAAATAATCCAATATTGTGTTTTTTATTTAAAATAAAGCTGTTTCTTACACTATATTTAATAGAATTAATGTAAGAATAATCAGAATTTTCTTTTCGAATAACAAAGGAGTCTGTAGTACATATTAAATCAAAACCCAACTTGCGAACTCTTAATGATAAATCTACCTCTTCCCAGTACATAAAAAATCTGTCATCAAAAAGTCCTATTTCGTCTACAAGTTCTCTTTTTATTATGAAGCAACATCCAGGCACATAATCAGTTTTGCAAACTGGTAATTCAGTCTTTTTATATTCTTGCAAAAAACCATTCAATTTAATAATGTCAAAAATATGTTCTCGATTTGTATTGTAAATTCTTGGAGAAACTGCTCCAATTTTTTTATCTTTAAGTTTTTTAACTAGATTTTGAATAGTTGAGCTATTAAAGAGAATATCTGAATTTGAAATTAATACATCACCATCTAAGTTGTTTTTTTGAATATATTCTAGTGCTAGATTATTGCCACCTGAATAACCCCTATTTTCAAGGCTTAAAATTGTATGTATTTCCATGTTTGATGAAAAAGAATTTATCAAAATATTAAATTTATTTGAGTCTGCTTTAGAGTTATTGACCGTTATTATTCGAAATTCTTTAAAATAAGAAATTTTTAATGATTCAAGCAAGCACTCAAGGTCTTCTAAGCAATTCCAATTAATTAAAAAAATATTAATCATATTATTTTATAAATTTATCAAGCATCACTGTCATTTTCATTACTTCGGAATACCAATCATCAAAGTTATAATTACTTGAATAAGGGTTATATAAGATCTTATTCATGTCGAGCTTAATACCGTTTTTTAATACTAATTTAATATACTCTTTAATATTATTCTTAGATCCAATTTTTTGATCTGTCAAATTACGTTTATTGTATGTATGAACATTACTTAGAGCTATGTATTCTGGCCTTGCAATTACATGTGCAGGTTTATTTAACATATTTGCTTCAATTAACAATGTCCCAGCAAGACCAATAACGCCAATAGAATTTTTTATTAGAGTTATAGAATCAAGTGAAGGGTGAAGTAGTATTAGATTTGGGATAGAAGAAAGTCGTTTGTAAAAAGAAAATTTTCTATGTCCCATCATTGATGCATTCTCCTTAACAACAAGATATTGATTTATATCAAGGTCTGCACAAATTTTAATTATCCATTCAGCTTCATCATGATACTTTGATAAAGTCAGTAGAGAGGATTCGGGGTGATAATGAAGTCCATAGTAAAAATAGGGTATTTCTTTTGGATAGCTTTGTTTTAAGACTTGTGAGCTTTCAAGAAAATATTTTCGAAAAATATTGTTTCTGTAGGGCATCAAAATCTCTTTAATTGGCCTTGGTGCAAAATATTTATTTTTATATTTAATATTTTTTAAAAAATTAAATAAATTAGTTTTTATTAAATAATAAGAATTACTTAATGCGTCTTTAAAGTCCTTAAAGAGGTTATTATTTTTATTTCTTTCAACAATGTTTAAGTGTGATTTATATGCAGGAAGACCCTTTATTGAAACAGAATCAATAATTTCCTGAGCTTCAGTTTCAAAGTGTTCATCAATATTTGTTATGTTATTTTCAATAAATGAGGGTGTCCCTATGCCAAAATTATCATAAACCATAAAATGATCATCAATTCTTGCTGGAAGTATAGATAAGTATTCAATATTTAGTTTTGGGAAAATCTTATATGCAAGATTTTTAACAAAATAGTTATTATTAAGAGTTACCGCTTTTGTTATGTTGTTCTTTTTACAAATACTCTCAAGTTTTTTTGAAATTAACTCTATCCATTTATATTTTATAAAATCTGGTGGGACATTATAGTAATCCCTTTCATGTGTTGAGGTGTAAAGTATAGGATCTGTTCTGATTAAATCATTGAATTGAAATTCATATTTTTTCTCAAAATTTTCTAAAAATTTTTGATCAACATCTTTTATGGAATTTATCTTATCAAGAATTCTATATTCTTCTTCGAGATTAAATGAATTTATGCATTTATTGTCATAAATCTTATAAAAACTTTTGTTACTATAAAAAGTCCAGAAATCACAATTTAAAATATAACAATTGTGTCCCTTTTTAGAATAATAATTTGATAATTCAGCAATTGAGTTTGATTCTACTTCATAAGCTAAAAATAATATGTTCATAAAAATCTAATTTAAAACCTTTTCATAAGCTTTAAGGGTCTGCTCCGCAGAAATTTCCCAAGTAAATCTATCTAATATATATTCACTCATCTCTTTTTGAGGAATAAGATTATTAAATGCATCTTCCACAGCGCCCTTAATGCTATCTATACTAGAAGGATCGCAATATTTTGCATAATTATTAAAATATTCTAACGCAGAACCTTTTGAGGTACTAACAATGTTGCATCCACATGCTGCTGCTTCTAGTTGAGATAATCCTGGAGTCTCTAGCCAAGATGGCAAAATATGCAGTACATGGGAGTTATAAAGATTTAATAGTTCATTATGTTTTACAAAACCATATAAGGAGATATTTTTTTTGCAGTGTTTTTTTACCTTATCAAGATAATCAAGGTGGAATTTAGAAGGATCTCCATAAATATTCAACTTTCTATTTGAAATAGCTCTCACTAAATTCAATATATTTTTTCTGGGGTCAATTCTTGCAGCAAGCATTGCCTGATATTCTCTTTTGATTTCAGGCTTAAAGTAAAAAAACTTACTATCAACAGCATTATAAACCACAGAATATTTGGCATCCTTGAAAATTTTTTTTCTAATTATTTCTCCTTCGCCTATAGAGTTTGGAAGAAATCTGTCAACCAAATTTAGTGTTTTTTTATAATTGTGGAGATAATACTTTATTAGGTAAGATTTGCTGATGTTTTTATGGTTTATTCTTCTGGCATCTTTTATTTTTTCAATAGTAAATTCATTGAGACATCTATATAAAAACCTTTCAAAAGAAGAGGATCTTCCAAATAAATTAAACTCATTGAAATCCCAATATATGCTTGAAAGTAAAATTTTTTTACCAGCTTCTTTTGCTTCAAATATTGAAGCTGAGGTTTCCAGCGGTCTCATGCAATTAAAAATATGTACTAAGTCATAATCTTTTAGGCTGCATTTGTAATCCAATGAAATATCAACTTTAAGTCCAATTTTTTCTAAGTACTCTTTAGTTTTCAGCATTTGTATGGTGTCCCCTCCAGGAGAATCAAAGCTATTAAACCTATTTTTAAATAAAATTTTCATGTTTAATTCTACTTTATCCTCAAACTCAAGAGTGTTTGTTTATTTACTCTTGTCCTATATTTATCAATAAACCATCCATATTTATTAAAATAAGATATTGCAGATCTTAAGTGGAGCAAAAAAAGTTTTTTGTTTTTGTATGAACCTTTTCTATAATTATGAGTTACATTTTGGGTAGGACAATAAATTGTGTCATATCTTTCTCCAATTCTTCTAACAAGATCAATATCTTCCATGTAAAGAAAAAACCTTTCATCAAATCCATTTATTTCTTTTAAAATTTCTGTCCTAACTGCTAGAAAGCAACCAGAAAGTGATGGAATTCTTATATTTTGTTTATGATCTAAATTCATTAACACATAGTGTGGTGAAATAAGCGATTCTAATTTTTTACTATTGATGAATCTTCTTATAAAAAGATCTATAGGAGTTGGGAGAAGTTTACAAAGATTTTGTGGAGTACCATCAGGATATATAATGCTTGGCATTACTACACCATATTTTTTATTCATAGAAAATAAAGATGCAATCTCATTAATTACTCCATTAAATATTACATCAGGATTTATAATAAAATGGACATCACTTCCAAAATTTATTTTTTTTAAAGCTAAATTGTGGCCTGCTCCAAATCCAATATTTTTGCTAGTCTTGATAAATTCTATTCTTTCATTACTAAAATTACTAAATTCCGATTTGCCTTCCGAATTGTCAACCACCACTAAAGTACCTTCACAAGCACTTATAAATGAATCTATAGCTCTCTCATAAACCTCTTTATTATCATTATAAATAACAATAGATGCACTAATTTTCATTGTAGATTATCTCGAATTAATTAACTTAGCCGGATTTCCGGCGATAATCGAATTATTTGGAAAGCTTTTTGTGACTACCGAACCTGCCCCAACTATTGTTCCTGATCCCAATCTCACTCCAGGCATTATTAAAACATTAAATCCAAGCCATACATTATTTTCTATTTTTATATCTTTTATGTCATAGCCTTGTTTATTTATTGGAATATTTATATCCGCTGCAGAATGATTACCAGATATTATTTTGCAATCAGCTGCTATAGAGCAATCATCACCAATTTCTATTTTACCGTATGCATCAATAATCACTCTCTTACCTATAAAGACTCTTGAACCAATAAAAATATTTTCAGGTCTATTTGTAATTATTTCGTCATCAAAAATAGTATCAGGTCCACATTCTCCTAATTGAAGAAACATTGAGTTAGCTCTCGAAGAGTGAATTAACCTAAAAAGTTTCAGATATAAAAAAAGTGTAACTTTGTAAAAGAGTTTTCTTATTGGTCCTATATTTTTGTTTCTATTCATAGTTAAAGAAAAAATTATGCATTCAATTGCTTGCCTTTGAAAGATTTTAAAATTCTTCTAACTTTCCACCTTTTGTATAGTCTATATATTTTTAAGTGTCTTGAATTTATAACAATAACGTACCTTATAGATTTAATTACAAAAATCAGGAAACTTAGAAATATAATGAAATTAGATCTATATCTATATGAAATTAATACCCACTCCCATAAGCCACCTATTCCATTTTTCCAGTTTACCTCATCGATTAAGAATTTCGAAATACAGGTATTTATATACAATTTGCTAAATTTTGGATCTTCAAAAATTTTTATAGTAATATCCCAGTCGGCTACTACATTAAAATATTCGTCGTACCAGTTTAATTTGTTAAGAACATTATTTGAGAAAAACATTGACTGATGACAAATAGGGAATTTGAATATAAAGTCATTTTCATAAACTAATTTTCCTTCTTGATATTCAAATTTATCAATTAAGCTGTAATATGATGTATCACCATACACAAAATCAGGCTTTAGTTTTGAAACTATACTAAAAGTTGTTTTTAAGACATCTTTATTAAAAAATACATCACCAGAATTTAAAAAACAAACCCAATCACCCTTGCACAGTTTTTTTCCTTTATTCATAGCATTGTATATACCATTATCCTTTTCGCTGACAATAGTAGATATATGTTTAGAATATGAATTGACTATGTCTAAAGTTCCATCAGAACTGCCGCCATCAATTATCACATAATCAAGATTTGGATAACCTTGTTCAATAACACTTTTGATAGTTTCTTCAATGTACTTCTCTGAATTATAAACAACAGTAAGTATGCTTACTTTAGGCCAACTTATAGCTCTCTTATTCATATAATTTGATTAGTCTTTGAAATTTATTTATTAATCTTGTGAGCCATCTCTCTTTATATTGAGGAGCGTTCATAGTTTGGTATGCGATATTGCTTGGCACAGAATCATCAACAAAAAAATTTTTCGGATGTTTTAATGGAAAATTTAATGGCTTTGTATCAGGCGTACCTATTTTAAAACCTTCAGTATGCGTAGCATATTCACCAAAACCAATATTTGTAATTAAGTTATTCTTTGGAACAACTGAAATCATATTTTGAGTAATGACAGAGAAGGCCCAAACAAGATCCCATGTGTCATGGCCTCCTTCAACTAAATCAAATTGTTCAGTCCAGTATGAATTAAATTTTTTATTGCCGATGTCCGAAAGAAGATTCTTTTTTTTTATTTCACCCCAGCTAGACATTTCATCATCGTACAAATCCCATGCTCTAGACCAAGTTGCCCAACCCCAAATATGAGGATATCTCGAAAAAGAATAAGACGATTCTTTCGGATAGGTATCATGACATCTGCTAAGACCACAAATTTGTGCAACTCTTTTGTCATCTTTATAAAACTCAAGCATTTCTTGGCAAAAAGCGAAAAAAGAATCAATTGGCACTATATCGTCCTCAAGTATAATCCCAGACTTTACATTAGAAAAAAACCAATCTATGGCAAACTTTACTCCATTTCTACATCCCATGTTATAAGTTTGAAAGTTTGTATTGATACTGCAATCCCAATCAATCTCAGTCATGCAAACATCATGAACCATTTCAACTTGATTCTTTGTTTCAGGATCATTTATTTTAGGACCGTCACAAAATACGTATATTGATTGAGGTTTTACCCTTCTAAGGGCTGAAATAACTTTCTTTAAAGTATGAGGTCTTCTATAAGCTATGAGCAAGACTGGAGTGGTTAACTTAGTTTTTTTATCCATGTATTATTTCTCTATTAGAATCTTTTTACATTAATGTTGCACTTTCAAAAGTTTATCAATCCCCTCGGATAGGTCTATAAATTCATGATTGCCAATTTGATCTAATAACTTTGCTATATCTGGTGACCTTCTTTGAGGATCACCACTTCTTTCTTCTAAATGATTAAATGAAGGATCTAGTTTCATCTTTTTCATTATTAATGTTGCTAAATCAATCATATTTATTTCTGTAGTATTGCCAATATTGTATACATTATTTGGAGCAGCTTTATGCATTGCTTTCCATGCAAGGTCTACATGGTCTAAAACATTGCAAAATGATCTTGTCTGATTACCACTTCCTATAATATTTAATGGATACTCACCCTTTTGCAGTCTTTGAATAAATTCTGGGATAACCTGACCATACTTACTTCCTATCATTCTTGGCCCATAAACATTAAAAATTCTATAAATATAGTAAGGAAGATTAAACTGAATGCAAAAAGTTTTAATTAAGAATTCACTCATGAGCTTACCAGCAGCATAGCTATCTCTTAGCTCTTCTATTCTCAAATAAGTCATATCACTTTCAGTTGTTGGGATATTCACAGGATCTCCATAAACCTCAGACGACGAGGCAAATATTATTTTTGGTGAATATGCAGAATTTTTATTGGTCGCGAGTTCTACAGCTTTTAATAAGTTACACGTTCCAATAGAGTTAACCTCAGCAACATCAAATGGAATATCATAAAAATACTGAGTTCCATTGATTGCAGCATAATGAATAATATATTCAGGTTCATGATCTAAAAAAATTTTAGAAATTAACCGAATGGATTCGTGTTTTGAAATATCTATTTTTTTGAAGATATTTTTGTCTGATTTAAGAAGCAAATCAATATTATCCATCTTTCCTCTGAATAAATTGTCAATACATATAAAATTTGAGCCGCTATCGACAATCTTTTCACAAAAATGAGAACCAATAAATCCGGCACCTCCAGTTATAAAATATTTAGTCTTCATTTCTAAGATAAATATCTCCAAGTGTAAAAATATTTGGATATTTAGAGTTATCAATAACATCTAAACACGACCAACAATCTAAAATAATATTTGGTTTTTTCATGTTTGAAATAATTTTGTCAACAGACAGGGAGGAATATCTATAATTGTTATTCAAAATGATAATTATTTCTGACTCACGTGCGAATTCGAAAATTTCATTATAACTCTTTCCGTATACCTTTAATTCATCAGTTGGGACAATAAAATCATGAAGAAATAAATCAATTTTTTCTAAATTCATTTTTTTAATTATGTTAATTCCGCTAGAGCCTCTTAGATCAGAATTATCAGGATTACCTTTAAAAGCAAGACCAGTAAATCCAACCTTTGAAACACCTCTTTCCTTGATTTTATGGTCTAACCATTCTATTAAAACGTCTTCCATCGACTCATTATATCTTCTAGCACCTAAGACAAAATCTCGACCTTTAGAGTCCTTAAGGTTATCAACAAGAATATAAGAATCTTTTTCCAAGCAAGGCCCACCAACAAATCCTGGTGAGGATATATTTGATCTTCCATATTGATAATTTGCTGCTTTAATTAAATCTGTACCGTTAATTCCAAACGATTGTGCAATTTCATTAAAATAATTTCCTATTGAAAAGTGTATATCCCTGTATGTATTATTAAAAAGCTTTACCAGCTCAGCAGCCTCGAGAGATTCAACTCTTAATATTGTTGAAGTTATTTCTCTAAAAAAATCTTCAGATATTTTGTATGCATTATCGTTATTGGATCCAATAATTTGGGGGAGATTCTTTAGTTCGTTTAATGCATCTCCCTCTACAGTCCTTTCAGGACAAAATGAAACCAGTACATCTTCTTCTTTGATCTCAGCAAGTTTACTTAAATAATTAATAACATAATTTCTTGTAACTCCAACTGAGACAGTACTTCTTAGAATAATAACCTCTTTGCCTGTATAAAAATTAGATATCTCATCCAGCGCTTGATAAATATACTTTATATCTGGCTTTTTTGACTTTTCTTGCAGAGGTGTACCAACAGTTATAACAAAACAATCAAAATTAATATCATTTGAAAATTTTTTATCTATGAATAAAGTTTTATCTATAACGTTAACTAGAGATTCTTGTATACCTTTTTCATAAAAATGAGGTAAGCCATCTTTTAGTGAGCTTAGTATAGAGTCGTTTTTTTCAATGCCGAATATATTATGACCAGCTTTTGCAGCAACAATGCTTAATGTTAAGCCAACATAACCCATGCCTACAATGCCAACGTTTAACATATCAATTAACCTTCTTTTGCAAGTTATTCCTATAAAATGTATTTATCCAACCGTAATATCTAGCAATGAAAATAAATGTGAAATGCCAGAATATATATTGAGGTTTTAACAAAAAAATACATTTTTTAGAGTAATCCAACATTTGCCTTAAAGGGTGTGTAAGGCTATAGATTTTTCTAAATTGACTCCAATTTTTATAATTTTTTTTATAAAAAAAATAATCTCCCGATCCATACCATTTAAATCGTTTCCATGTTGAAATAAAAGTTGTTCCATTTTGATCAAATACATTTAAAGGCACTAAACCTATTTTGAATCCCCTTGCCTTAAGATCATCTGCAAGCTGAGTATCATCGCTAGGTCCAAAATCATCAGATGAGAAATTAGTATCCTGAAAACAAGTTGATTTATAAAGGCTTGGAGTACCAGCAACAGATATTTCTCCTGGTTTACCCATTAGAAACTGCCATCTTGTATCAAGACCTCTGTCCCAATAATTTTTAGGATCTTTTACTCTAGTTTGAACTGATCCAACATCAAAATTCCAATCATTTAATAAATTAACAAATTTTTTTATGAAGTCATTCTCAAGAATATTATCTGGTCCAATAAACAGGATATATTCACCCCCAGCATTATCAACGCCAATTTTTCTGGCGTGCGAAAGACCTTTTCCATCATCACAAAAGATCTTAACATCATATTTTTTGGCTTCATCTAAAGTCTTATCAGAAGATTTACCATCAACAATAATTATTTCCTTTGGATTATTTTTTATGACTGATTCTATACAGGAACTTATGTAATTCTCTACATTCATAGCACAGATAACAACAGAAACATTAGCAACATTATTTATCATTATAGAACCTATTTTAGTCTAAGTTTCCCTGAACTATTAAGTTCTCATTATGCCATAGATGAGAGACTTTAATATATTGATATTAGCTATTATTGAATTCCCCAATCTTGGTTTATCTAATCTATTTATAATTCTAGATAAATTTAATTGCTTGCTTTGTATACCAGATTTAGTTAATCGAATAGCAAATTCAGTTCCCATTGATTTATATGAGTCAAAAAAACCAATTCTTTTTAACAAAGAAAGTTTATATCCCTTCATTCCACATAATGGATCATATATGCCCCAAAGAATTTTAGAAAAAAAAGCAAATATATATTCTGAAACTCTTTGCAGCTTACCTCTTATACCAATAACAAGAAAAAAACCATCGTTAAAGGCTTTTAAAAATCTTTCAATATCTTCAACTGGATGTTGTCCATCTGCGTCAATAGTTATTCCATACTCATAACCTTGATCTAAACCGTAAAATAATCCTTTTTCTATGCTTTTGTCATAACCAATATTCTCATTATTTGATATTAGAGTAGCATCAGTTTTTTTTACTATTAAGCCTGTTGAATCGCTTGATCCATCATCTACAACAACAATATCGAGGTTACATTTTGAATATCTAATAGAATCAATTACATTTTTTATAGTTTTTTCTTCATTAAAGGCGGGTATAACAACTATAACTGAAGACATTTTGGACCGTATTTATTCAAAATCTTGATGGGAGAAATAATCTCCTTCATGAACATCTCTTTTTAACTTTCTTCCAATAATGTTATTTATTTCATATGGTGGTAAAGCATCTTCAGGACATGGCCTCAAGGGAATGATGTCAGTTTTTTTAATTACAGCTCCAACCACCAAATTTGAAGTTGATCTTAATGATCTTCTTTGAATAACTACTGTCTCTTTTTCGTTATTTTCAATAATTTTATTGTCATGACCAAGTGAAGCTTCTAATTCTCTAGATCTATCAACCATATCTTTCCATGTTGTTGGATCCATGCTAAATGCATGATCAGGACCAACCCTTAAAGTATCATCCGTAAAATGTTTTTCAACTATTTTTGCTCCAAGAGTTATTGCGCCCAAAACTGTAGCATGACCTGGCGTATGATCACTTAAACCTAAAATCATTCCTGGATACTTTAATTTATAAGCATTTAGAACTTTCAACTGAATATATTTCATGTTTTCCAAACTACCAGTATAGTTAGTATTACATTGCAAAAGGGCAAGATTTTTATTAATCTTTAATCCTGCATCAACTGCTCTTTCTACGTCTTGAAAAGTTGATGCTCCTGTTGCAAGAATATATGGCTTATTTTTTGAAGCAATCTTTTCTACCATCTCAATCCAAGTTATATCTCCAGAACCAATCTTGTATGCATTAACATAACTATCTATGTGGTCAACAAGATCAAAATCATAAGGACTGGTAAAAAAAGATATGCCAGCATCATCACAAGTTTCTTTTAAAGTTTCTGTCCAATTCGTGCTTACGGAAGCTCCTTCATATACCTCAAATACACTTTTTTTCCATTTAGATTGATGTGACTGTTGAGAGCCTAGGGATTTAAATCCAAAATCGCTAACAATTGTACTAGCTTTGAAATGTTGAAATTTTGCAGCGTCAGCTCCAGCTTCTTTTGCAAGATAAATTAAATCTTTAGCTCTTGATAAATCTCCATCATGATTAGCTGCTATATCTGCAATAAAATAGCATGGACTAGTATCACTTATTAACTTTCCGTCTATACTAAACTTATTATTTGCAATATTTTTCATAAGTAATCCTTGCTAACATTATGAATTTCAAAAATGATATCAGGTAGTTTTTTCCCTATTTTATTTTCTATTTTTTTACAGTCCATCGTCATATCATTTGGGCGCCTAGCATTTAATTTAACATCAGCAATATTACCTACTTTGGCACAAGCTGAAGATGCTCCTATGGCTTCAGCAAATTCAAAGGCAAACTTTGCTTTTGATATTGAGCCTCCACTTCCTACATTATAAGTTCCTAAAATTTCATTATCAATTACGTGATTTATAACATCGCATAAACTATACATACTCAATGGATTAAAAAATACATCATCAAAAACAGTGATTCTTTCTTTTTTAATTAGCTTTTCATGAAGCCAATCTGTAAAACTTAACTTATTTTTTATAGAGGTTTTGCCAAAAAAATTAGTTCTCAATATTGAACATCTAGTTCCAATAAACTCTTTTTCGCCATCAAGTTTTGTCTTACTGTATATGTTTATAGGATTTGTTTTATTTTCAATATGGGGGCCGATACCTGAATAAACTTGATCTGTAGAAATATGTACAATATGAGGTCTATAATTTTTAATGCTTTTAATAGCTTTAATAATCATTTGAGGTATCTTCACATTTGCTTTATAGGATTCTTGATGATTTGACTCGCACTCATCAACATCAGTCATAGCAATTAAATTAATTATTACATCTGGATTACTTTTTTTTATACTTTTAGAAATTTCATCAATATCATCGAAAGGGATTCTATAATTACATTTTTTAGATCTTCCAATAGTTTCAACAACTTTTTTTTTCTTTTTTTTAAAGAAAATTGTTAAATATGTCCCTAATAATCCTGTAGATCCAAATACTAAGATTTTCATTGACTAATTTAGTCTTGTGAAACCCGAATGACATATTGGTCCATCTAGCAGCTCCAATATATCTAATTCGCCTATTTCACATTTCTTAATAACTTTAAAAATGGGATCTAGATTATGTAAATATTCTTCAATGATTTCATCTGAATGACACACGCATGAGTAGCAACTTGTTGAGGCAAGATATCCAACTTTTAACATTTCCTGCGTTAAATAAGTTTTATATGCTAATGCATTTTTTTCATTAAAACTAAAGCTTGCTAAAGCAGGTAAGCCAGTAAAATTTATATCTAATTCATATTTATTTTTTAGCTTATGCCAACCTGAAAGAATTTTTTTACCTTTTTTAGTAACTTGATCCCAAGATTTAACTTTATGCATAACCTCTAATGTCTTTAAAGCAGCGGTTGGGCCAATTCTTTCAGTCCAGAAAGTGCTACTTATAAAAGATTCTTGAGCTTCTGCCATTACAGAATCAATACCAACTAATGCAGTAATTGCATATCCATTTCCTAAAGCTTTACCAAACATTGCTATATCAGGATTCACCTCAAATTTCTTATGAAGCCCACCAAATGTTTCTCTAAATCCTGAAGTACATTCATCAAATATTAAAACTATATTATTTTTATCTGCTAGATCTCTTACTTTTTGTAGAAAATTATCTTTCGGTTCAAAATTTCTCATGACTTCCATTTTTATAACGCCAATATTCTTTTTACTAATGAGCTCTTTTAATTGATCAATATTGTTATACTCAAATGGAAAAACAGTACCTTTAAGATCTCTTGGCACCCCTTTTGGATTTAAACCAGAAAGGAGATGTCCATCTAAATTATTATCATCAGACAAATTTGCTGCAAGATACCAATCGTGCCAGCCATGATATCCACACATTGCAATATTATCTTTGCCAGAAGCAGACCTTGCAATTCTTATGGCTATAGCATTGGCTTCACCTCCAGATCTAGCAAACCTTACCTTATCTGCCCATGGGTGCATCTCTACTAACTTTTCTGCTAGATAAACTTCTTCAGGGCAATTTAATGTTGACATATTTCCATTTGAAACTGTTTTTCGAACCGCTTCGTCTATTTCTTGATTACCATAACCAAGAAGATTTGTGCCTATTCCCATGAAAGACATGTCTATATATTTATTTCCATCAATATCCCAAACACTGCAGCCATTTGCTTTAGTGAAATATGACGGCCAAGCGTCAGGTAAAAACATTTCAGGTCTCTTGGAAAGGAGCATTGTTCCTCCTGGAATAATTTTTTTAGCTCTTTTCCATAACTTTTGGCTATCACTCATTGATGCTCCCTCATTTCTTTTAATATTTTTATTTGCATTAAATAAGCCTGGATTTTTATCCTGTAATTGTAAAACTTCTAACCAACTAAAGTGAATATTTGGATGAAAAAAATTAAAAATATTCTTGATTACTTCAAAATCCTCTTTTTCATCAACAGTCCACCTACAACCAGAAAAATCTTTTTTGTAAGTATAAGTATAATTTGAGAATATTTCAGAATTTCTTAAAAATGGAGTAACGTGCTCTTTATCAAAACTTTTTGTGGCATTAATGTATGCTGCTTCTAAAGAATTTTTTGAGAAAACTTCAACATCTAGCCCATCAGGGAAAGAAGGTGGATAATTATTACATAAATAATCCAAGTTTTTATTTTGGAAAATAGTAATACATTTATCTACTATTTCAGGGTCTGTTAACGGACAATCACCGGTCACTCTGACTATAATGTCAGCATCATAATAGTTCGCTGCTTCATAATATCTCTCTAATACATTATTTTCACTGCCAATAAAGGTATCTATTCCAATTGACTTTACGTGGTTTACAAGTTTAAGATTTTCACTAGAATTTGATGTTGCTAAAACTATCTTATTAATTTTTTTTGACTTTAATAGTCTTCTCATAAGCAATTCAATTAAAGGGAGATCATTAACCATTTTTAAAACTTTGCCAGGAAACCTCTTTGACCCTAGTCTGGCTTGAACTATAGCTACAATATTCATAAATTGTTCCAAAATGAAGGATTAAGAAGACGTTCATCCTGTATAGCGAAAGATGGTATTTGAATATCTAAATCAGTTGAATATGATTCAACTAAATCATTTAATTGATTTATGTTATCCACTCCAATTATTACTTTATCTATTCCCTTAAAAGATAAAACATGTTTAAGACATGCCACATGTGGATCAATTTTATTAGTTATGTGC
>MDTB01126792.1_pt1 | contig 29470 bp, 28 predicted proteins | sample 811161 | NCBI WGS metagenome assembly MDTB01 (sample SAMN05326650, study PRJNA326480) | marine metagenome | isolation source: seawater | place: Mediterranean Sea | collected 2009
CATTCAGTACCTAGGGCGGGAATCGAACCCGCACTTCCGAGGAAACTGGATTTTGAATCCAGCGCGTCTACCAGTTCCGCCACCTAGGCATTAAATTCTTTTCAAAATTATAATTATTTACAAAGAAATTGATAAATTTCCATAAAATAAATATATCATTTAGTTTATTGCTAAAATATTTTTAAATTTGCTGCCCATTTATTATCAATTAATAATTTAATGCCGTCCACTGTAAAAATATTTTCAGGAAGATCAACAAAAGATTTAGCAATAAAAATTGCTAAAAATTTTGGTACTAATTTGGGTAATGTAATAATTTCTAAATTTAGTGATGGAGAGTTTATTCCTTCTTTTGAAGAAACAGTTAGAGGATCAAAAGTTTTTATAATACAATCTACAAGACCTCCATCAGATAATTTAATGGAACTTTTATTAATGATTGATACTGCAAAAAGAGCTTCAGCTGCTCAAATAGTTGCTGTTATTCCATATTTTGGTATGGCCAGACAAGATCGAAAAGATAAACCAAGAGTCCCAATCGGTGCTAAGCTTGTTGCCAATATGATAATCGCAGCAGGTGCAACTAGGGTTATGACATGCGATTTACATGCAGATCAAATACAAGGTTTTTTTGAAGTTCCAGTTGATCATTTATATGCATCAAGCGTTTTTATTGAATATATCAAGTCTTTAAATTTAAAAAATTTAACTATAGCATCGCCGGATATGGGCGGTTCTAAAAGAGCTCACGCATATTCAAGACATCTACAATGTGAAATGGTTATATGTTACAAACATAGAAAAAAAGCAAATGAAATAGGAGATATGAGAGTTATTGGAGAAGTTGCAGGTAAAAATATAGTTCTTGTTGATGACATGGTAGATACAGCAGGGACATTAACTTCAGCATCAAATATGTTAATTAAAGAAGGAGCGATCTCTGTCAGAGCTTTTTGTACTCATCCTGTTTTATCTGGGTCTGCTTACGAAAAAATTAAAAAATCAAATCTAAAAGAACTAATTGTTACTGATACAATATTAAGTAAACCAAATGAAAAAATTAAAGTGCTTAGTATTGCTTCACTTTTTTCAGATGTTATTAAAAATGTTGTATCAAATGAATCTATTAGTAAAAATTTTATAATGTAAAAAAAAATAAAATGGAATCTATATTGCTAAATGCTAAAATGAGAAATAACTTAGGGAAAAAAGAATCAAAATCTCTGAGAAATTTAGGTAAAATCCCATGTGTTTTATATGGTGGGGCCGAAAATATTCATTTTCAACTTGATGAAAATGATCTAAAAAAATTGGTTTATACTCCCAAAGTATTTATTGTTGAACTAACAATTGATAGTACCCAAATTAAAGCCCTAGTTAAAGATATTCAATTTCATCCTGTAAATGATCAAATTTTACATGTAGATTTTATTGAACTAGTTGATGAAAAACCCGTTAATACTCAAGTTCCAATTATTTTAACTGGTAATTCAATTGGAGTACTGAATGGAGGAAAGTTAATGAAAAATTTAAGAAAATTATCAATAAGATCTATACCAAAAAATCTTCCTGATAATATTTCAATTGATATCACTAATTTAAAAATTGGTGATAAAGTTTATGTTCGTGACTTAAATTATAATCACTTCGAAATAACTACATCTGAAAATTCAGTTTTAGTAGCAATTAAAACATCCAGAGCTGCGGTTGAAGAGGAGGCAGAAGGAACTGATTCATCTGCTGAGTCGAAACCTACTGACAAAGATTCTACGAGTAAAGACACTGATACTAAAACAGATGACAAAAAAGAATAATTTATGAATAAATACCTGGTTGTTGGTCTCGGAAATATTGGTCAAGAATATACAGATACCCGGCACAATATTGGTTTTGATATTATTGAATACTACGCTTCAATTTTAAAATCTGACTTTCAACCTAATAAATACGGATCAACTATTAAATTTAAAATTAAGGGTAGACCTGTAACTCTACTAAAACCTACAACATATGTTAATCTCAGTGGAAAAGCAGTCTCTTACTATGTTAATAAAGAAAATATTAAACTTGAAAATATTTTGATTATAGCAGATGATTTAAATTTACCTTTTGGTAAATTTAAAATTAAAACTAACGGAAAATCTGGAGGACATAATGGTATTGAAAATATTATCAAAAGTTTAGATAGTTTTATTTTTCCAAGATTAAAATTTGGAATAGGAAGTGATTTTTTAAAAGGTAACCAAATTAATTTTGTTTTAGGGAAGTGGACTAAAAATGAAAAAGAAGTTATTTCTAAAAAACTAATTTTGTCAAAAGACATTATTGATAGTTTCGTTTTTAAAGGAATTAGACCTACAATGAATAAATATAATTCTAAATAACATTAATATTAAAGATATTGTTTAGATTGAAAGATGAAAAACCCTAAATATTTAATTAAATTCCTAGTCTGGAATTATATTTGTACACAAAGATTTATATTTCTTCTTTTTCAATCAATATCAAAATTTAAAGTTTCAAAGTTATATAAAATTCCAACATTGATTTTAATCTCCTGTATTGGTTATATAATTGCAATAATAAATATAAATTTGGTTGCTTTTGAATTTTTATGTTTGAAAATTTTATTTAAAAAAGAAAATTACAATTCAATATTTATAGTTGGATTACCAAGGTCAGGGACTACCAGACTTCACAGGCTTATTATTAATGAAAATAAAATTTTTACTTCACTTAAAACCTGGGAAATTTTTTTTGCACCGAGTGTTTTCCAAAAAATTTTTTTCAAATATATTAACATTCTTTTTTTAAGTTTCAAAATTGATTTAAAAAAATATATTATACAACTTGAAAAATTATTATTTAAAAAATTTAATACAATTCATAAATTAGGATTGTTTGAGGCTGAGGAAGATGGATTAATTCTATTTCATTTATTCTCTTGTTATCATTTATCTTTCATTCTTGGCTCTGAGAAATCATATAAAAATTATAATTATAACCTCGATATCTCTCCTTTTATTTGGGAATATTATAAAATTTGTATTGATAACCATATGTTTATTAATAAAGGTAAGTTATATGTTTCTAAAAATCCATTTTTTACAAAATCTATTAGTACCTTAAGAATTAAATTTAAAAATTCTAAATTTATTCTAATTAAACGAGACTTTAAAAGTTCATTAAAATCTTTTTTGAGTCTTAAGAACTTTTTATCAGTTTTCTTTTACGGAGAAAAAATATCTAAAAAGAGATCCTATGAAATAATTAAAATTTTAGAATATTGGTATAATCTTAATGAAGATTATCTAAATAAAATTGATCTAAAATTTAATTTTTCAGATTTAACAAAAAACCCGAAAAAAATAGTACTTACAGTATATAATGAACTGGATATACCTGTGACTGAAGAATTAAATAAAAGACTTAGTCTAGAAAATTTAAACTCAAAAAAATATGTGAGTAATCACGTCTATATTGAATAAATTCATAAATTAGATTATATAATTATACCATAACCTTTTAAAATAACTAAAAATTTATTAAATGAATCTTTCAAATGTTCTATTGTTATTAATAATTATTTTTTTAATTATTGATAGATTCAATTTAAAAAAACAACTAAATTCAAAAAAAAAAAATATTGATAATATTAAATTAGAACAGGCTGGTTATGTTATTGAAGTGGACCAAAATTCTGAACATTTTGGAAAATATGTTAAAATTGAAAATTTATCACTTGCACACAGATTTTATAATTGGAATGGAGGTAAAATTAAAGGATATGATCTAAAAAAATACAGAAATGATCCTTCAAAGCTTATAAAATTTTAAACTAATTTTGAAAAGTTCAAATATTACATCAATTTTTGTGTGTTTAACATTAATTTCTATTAACAGAATTAATGCTCAAATTGATATCAACTTATTTATTCAACCAAATATAACTGGATCAAATATGTTCATAGGATTTAATTCCTCTAATTTAAATCAGTTTACAGGAAGTTTACTTGGAGCATTTTATGATATCAATTACGATGGTACAATGGAATGCGTAGGATTAACAACAATTGAAAATGGATTTTCAGGATTAGCTATTTGGGGTGACGATATGGCTACTAATGAAATTGACGGCCTTTCAACTAATCAAGTTCCATCTTTTTGGATTTTAACAGAAAATAATGACCTGATTTCTATTTTGAATTTTCCTACTAACTTTAATGGCTACATAACTAATGATATTATAACTATGTCTAACACAATTTTATCATATGAAGGTTGTAATGATAATTTGGCTTGTAATTACTATAATTTTAACTATGAAATTGAAAATTTTGAATCAAATTGTATTTATCAAATATTATTCTATAATTGTGATTCAGTATGTAATAATGATATTGATAATGATTTAATTTGTGATGAACTTGAAATTCCAGGATGTACAAATTCTAATTATTTTGAATTTAATACTAATGCTACTGATGATGACGGCTCATGCATATCTCCTATTATTATTGGCTGTACAAATAGTATCGCTGAAAATTTTAATATTGATGCAAATTATGATGATGGTTCGTGCATTATTTTCGGTTGTACTTATAATAATGCTACTAATTATAATCCAAACGCTAATTTTAACGATGGCTCATGTGAAATATACTCCTGTTTGGAAGATTATGCTTGTAATACAAGTCAAATTTATGAAAATGCTAATTTTGTAAATGATTCATCCTTATGTATATTCCCTCAAATATTTCATGATTGCTCTGGTAATTGTATTAATGATATTGACGGAGATTTAATTTGTGATGAATTGGAAGTGCCAGGGTGTCAAAATCCTCTTTTCACTGAATATAACCCAATCGCAACAGATAATGATAATTCATGTAATTTATTATGGGAAGAGGCTTATTCAAATATTGAGAATTTAAATGACTCTATTTATGAGGTAAATTTGACTCTTAACGCTAATTTAGGGGAATTGAATGATAGTTACAATTACCAAAATTCTTTAATAGATGAATTAAATACAATTAATTTTGATTTACATTCAATAAATTCAAATTTAGAAATAGAAATATCAAATCTTAACTATAATATTGATTCTTTGACTATTGGTATAAATGAACTATTAACTATGAATTTAAATCTAAATAACCTGAATGATTCTCTTATATTAGTTAATAATAACTTATATTTTGATTATTTACATATATATAATTTTACAGATTCATTAGAAGAAAGCAACATAACTTTAAATTTTTTAAATCAAAATTTAAGTTATCAAAATAATCTACTTTTGAATGAAAATTTGAATTTATCTAATATAAATGATAGCATTGCCAATTTATTAGAAGAAGTCCAAAATAATTATTTGATATCTGTTAATATTAGTGAGGGATGGAATATGTTTGGTTACTGTTTAAATCAAACGCAACATATTGATGAATTTATGACTCCATTCATTAATGATATAATTATAATTAAGGATATTAACGGGAATGCTTATTTCCCAGAATATAACTTTAATAATATTATAAATTTAACTCCTGGGTATGGATATCTTTTGAAAAGTGAATCTTCGTTTATACTTAATTTTTAATATGTTAATTAATCTTAAATAATTTGGATATAAATAATAAAGATAATCAATATAAGGAAATTATTAATTATAGTTTTTTAAATTATTTAGGGGTAATAATTGGGATATTATCTAATATTTTTATTTATCCTTACAATAAAGAATTACTTGGTATAATTAGATATATTGAGAGTTTAGCATATATTATTTTACCAATAATTATAATGGGAGGAGCGAGTTGCTTAGTGAATTTTTCACCAAAGTTTGAAGATAACTCAAAACTATTAAATTTTATTATTTACATAATTTTAAGAAACTCATTAATTACACTTTTTGTAACTTTTTTAATTTATGATTACATAAGCCATTTTATAAGAATTGATTATATCTTTATATCAATTTTTTTAGCAATTGTCCTTTCATTTATTGATATTTTTAAGATTAGATTATCACTAGAAAAAAAAATTTATATTCCTTCAATATTACAAAATATTTTTCCTAAAATTTTTTTACCATTAATTTTTATAGCTTTTTATTATAATCGTATTAATACTGAAGAAGGGGTTTACTTACATTTATTTTCTTACGCATTTATTTCATTATTCATTTTTTTATATTCTTTTAAAGTGAAAAAAATGAATATATCATTTAACTTTTATAGCCTATTTAATATTATTTCAAAAAAAGAATATTTTAGCTACTCACTATATGCTGTAGCTGGTAGCTTAGGATATTTATTTGTATATAAATTAGATGCTCTAATGATTCCTAATCTTATTTCATATGAAGCAAATGGAATCTATAGCATTGCATCAATTGCTGCTGGAGTAATATATATACCTGCTAGAGGTATCATGCTATTATTTGCACCTCAAGTTTCAAAATTAATTAAAAATGAAAATTGGCTTAAATTAAACATTATATATAAAAATATCGCTAAAAAATTACTATTTATTGGATTACTAATATTTGGAATTTTATTTATTTCTATAAAAGATTTCTTTTTTTTACTTCCAACTTCTAAAGAACTTGATAAGACTGTTTATGTTATATATATTATTGGAGTTACTACTGTTTTCAATATGGCAACTGGATTAAATTCTGAGATAATAAATTATTCTAAATTTTACAGATTTAGTATAATTGCATTAGGTGTATTAGCTTTAATTAATATTGTTAATAACTATATTTTTATTGTAGTTTTTCAACTTGGGATCGAAGGTGCTGCGATTGCAAGCTTGGTTGCTATTGTTTTATATAATACTATTAAAGTTTTATATATAAATCAAAAATTACACTTGTTTCCTTTCGATACTTCATATTTTAAACTACTTATAATTCAATTATCAATTATTCTATTTTTCTTTCTCATTCCAAACTTTGAAAATTTCTTTGTAAATTTAATAATTAAACCAATTCTCTTATTATCCACTCAGCTAACTTTAGTTTATAAACTAAAGTTAGTTGAAGATTTAAATACTTTTATAAATAGATTTTTAAATCGTAGCTAATATTTATTTTTTATGAGGCAGATATATTCAAATTATACCAATGATGATCTAACAGTCTGGAAACTACTTTTTGATAGACAAAAAAAAAATTTAGCTAATAAAGCAAGTTATAAATATAATAATTGCCTAAAAAAATTGAATTTATACCTAAATGCCGATACTATCCCTAATTTTAAAAAATTAAATGAATATTTTAAAAGAACTACAAAGTGGGAAATAGTTGCAGTTAGAGGATTAATCCCTGTAGCTGAATTTTTTGATAATATTTCAAAGAAAAAATTTCCAGCCTCAACTTGGGTAAGAAGTAAAAAAAAATTAGACTATTTAGAAGAGCCTGATATGTTTCATGATATTTTTGGACATATTCCATTATTAATTGATGAGAATTTTTCTAATTTCACTCATAAATTAGGAAAATTAGGTAAAAAGTATATTGATAATGAGAAAATACTAATTCAATTACAAAGAATATACTGGTTTACAATCGAATTTGGTCTAATTAGGGAAGAAGATAAAAAATGTATTTACGGATCTGGAATTGCATCTTCTTTTGGAGAAACTAATCACATTTTTAAAAAAAATATATTAATTGAGCAATTTAATATTTTTAAAATTATAAAAACAAAATTTAATACTTCCGAGATTCAAGAAAAATATTATATGATTGACTCTTATAAAGATCTAGAAAAAGGTATTATTGAGTTTGAAAAAAACATCTCAATGATAATATAATTACTTAATCGTTGAAACTTTTAATAATACCATTTGATAACCCCTTTATTATCCAACAAGATCTTAAATAATTAAAATAAGCTTTTTGACTTAAAACTGAACAAATAAAGAAAATAAATAATAATAATATTTGCTTAAAAAATTTTAATATAATCAAAATAATACCTTTTTTTTTGTTAAAATATAAAACCCTATTTACAAATTGCACACCACTTAAAGTTATTCTTTGCTTTAAATATTTTTTTTTTCAATTTATACTCTCCTTCGAAGTGAATAATTGCCATTTTTTTTAAATTATAAAGCTTAATTTCTATTGAGCTTTTATATAATCTAATAAATAAATCTGTTTCTTCGCCTAATCCCATTTTATTTCCAATCATTCCTAATTTAACATTAAAGTTTCCTACAGAATCAAAAATATTTTTTTTAAAACAAACATTGCCCCCAGAAAACCCAATCATTGAACTTAATCCACTTAAATACCCATCATTTTTCTTAAAAAATCTTTTAAAATAATTTGAATCTATCCAATTTGGGCAATTAATTTCAAAGTTTGGATATATAGGTCCCCCAAAAACCTCAGCTTTTATATTATTTATTCCGTATAATAAAGATTTTAACCAACTTTTTCCAATCACTGCATCATCATCAATAAATGCGATGAAGTCTCCTTTAGACTCTTGAATTGCACTATTTCTGGCATAACTTAAACCCTGATTATTTTCTAAATAATATGAAATAAATAATTTAGGAAATTTTTTTTTTAAGCTTCTAACAACTTCTAATGTATTATCATTACTATTATTATCTATAACTAAAATTTCAATTATTTCAGAAATTTTAGAAGTCTGAAGAATTAATTCATTAAGAGATTTTAATAAAAATTCTGAACGATTGTAAGTACAAATGGCTACGGTTAAAATCAACTTTAAAGATAAAAATTTACTAAAATTGACAATGTAATGATTTTTTTATGATTTATGATTTAATTCAACTAAGATTTGAGATTTCTTTTTAAAACGCTTATTAACTTTCTTTCGCTAGTTCCACCCCATTCATCAACTACTTTTTTTGAATCATATAAATAAAAATATGGGAAATACGGAGGTTTAATCTTATCAGGCATATTTTCTTGTTGAACAGTTTTAAAATCTAATTTACTTTCATTAGCAATTTTCTTAACTATTGGCTCAAATTCTCTACAAGGTATACATCCTTTTTTTTTAATCATAATTAACTGCATGCTGTAAAATTTAATTAACAAAAAAATACCCTCTCATCATTTCTGCATGACCAGGATATGTACATACGAACTCATAATTACCAGGTTCTGGTGCATTAAACTCTAATTTAACAGAGTCACCAGGGTAAGCTAACTTGGATGCAGCAATAACATTTTTATTATTTGGTATGAATTCCAAATTTTGACCAGCTTCAACGGACTCCATTGCAACTTCTTTTCTTGAACCAAAGTTAATAATCAAAATATTGTGAATCATAGCTGGGTCTGAACCTTTATTTATTAGGTTTATTATAACCTTATTCCCAGAAGAAACAGATATATTCTCTAGACTATACTTCATATCTTGCATAGTATTTCCAATTGCCTCTAAAGTAAATTCTTCAATTATCTGTTCTGACAAATTAGATTTTTGATTTACTTCTGATTTATTATCAGTATTAGGGCTACCACAACTTATGATTAGAAAAAGTGGAAATATTAAATTAAAAATTTTCATAGTATTTTTTTTTACAAAGTTATTTAAAGAAATTTTATTTAAAAAATCTTTTCACAATCTATTTTTAATATATTTATTGGTAATATGAAAATTACAATAAGAATAAATCTATTTTGGATTATGTTATTTACATTATCATATCTTATCTTTACAAAAACTTTATTTAGTCCATACAAAATCAAAGACTATTTATAAAAATTAATTACATCAAGTGTGTTAAACTAAAAAAAATAATTAAAATGAAAAACTCAATATTTACACTGTCCTTAATTTTAGTGATCTTAAATTCTTGCGCAATAATTAGACCAGGAGAAGTCGCTGTTAGACAATCTTTTGGTAAATTAAAGCCCATTAAAAAAACACAAGGATTAGTTTTACTTGAACCAATTACTACCAGATTGGTAAAAATTCCAACTCGAACAATTAACAGAGAAGTATTCCTCAATTTACCTTCTAAAGAGGGCTTAAATGTAGCTGCAGAGATTTCAATTCTTTATCATGTTGATAGAAATAAAGCATTAGATATAATCAATGAAGTTGGTATTAATTTCGAGAGAGTATTAATTTTAAGTACCTTTAGATCAGCATCAGCAGACGTTTGCGCAAAATTTTTTGCAAAAGATATGCATTCAGGTAAAAGATCTGAAATTGAAAAAGAAATTAGACTTCAAATGTCTAATATCCTAAAAGACAGAGGATTCGTGATCGAATCAGTCTTACTTAAAAGTATAAAACTTCCTTCAGGACTATACTCTGCAATTGAAAATAAACTTCAAGCTGAACAACAAGCCCAACAGATGGAATTTATTCTTCAACGTGAGAGAAAAGAGGCTGAAAGAAAAAGAATTGAAGCAGCAGGGGTTAGAGATGCGCAAAATATTATCAAAGAGGGAATAACCAAAGGAAATATCGAATGGAGGAGCTTAGAAGTGTTAAAAGAATTATCATCATCACCGAATGCAAAAATCATAATTACTGACGGGAAAACTCCAGTTTTAATTAATGGTAATGAATAATTACAACTTTTAGTTTGAAAAAACTAACCTTAATTTATATTTTGATGATTGATTAATAAAAAGAATCACAACTAAAACACTTGTTTTGTATGGGTATTTATCAAAAGTATATAATGCCAAAGGTATTAGATTTTCTTTGTAGTACAAAACCAATTCAGTATCAAAGAAAAAAAGTAGTTCACCAAGCCTATGGAAATATATTAGAGATTGGTATTGGTACAGGAAATAATATTCCTTTTTATGATAAATCTAAAGTTTCCAAAATTATTGGTTTAGATCCATCGGAAAACTTGAGTAAAATAGCAAAAATTAAATCTCAAAAGTATAATTTAAAAATAGAACATCTCAAAAATTATGCTGAAGATTTAGATTTAAAGGATGAAACTATTGACAGTGTTTTAATTACCTATACTCTTTGTTCAATTGAAAATGAAGAAAAATCATTGAGTGAAATTAAAAGGGTATTAAAACCTGATGGGATTTTAATTTTTTGTGAACACGGACTTGCCCCAGACTATAAAATTTCCAAGTGGCAAAATCTACTAACTCCAATTTCAAAAAAACTTGCAGGAGGGTGTTGTTTAAATAAAAATATTTATAACTTAATTCAAAATAATGGTTTTAAATTTGAAAATATTAACAAAATGTACATCCCAAGTACACTTAGTTTATATGCATATCAATACTGGGGAATAGCAAAAAAAAATATTTAAACTATTAGCTATGAGAACAAACATAATTATAACACTAATGATAATTATATCAAGTTGTAATAATTTCAAAATTAATAATATTATGGAACCCAAAGCAAAAAAAATTGCTAAAGTAAATAATTATCATAATGATAAAGTAATTGATTACTATTCTTGGATGAGATTATCCGACAAACAAAAAGAGTCTAATACACCCGATAAACAGTCACTTGAAGTTAAAAAATATCTTAATGATGAAAATCTTCATTTAGAATATAAAATGAATGATACAGAAAAATTGCAAAAAACTCTGTACAAAGAATATGTTTCTAGAATTAAACAAAATGATGAATCTATTCCTTACAAAAAAAATAACTATTTATATTATTCTAAATTTGAAAAAAATAGTAATTATAGAAAAATATACAGAAAAATAAATGGCATAAAAAATTCTGAAGAATTATTATTGAATTTGCCTGAACTAGCAAAAAATAAAAAGTACTTTACCCTTGGAGATTGGTCTGTAAGCACTAATAATAAAATTATTGCTTATAGTATAGATACAGTTTCTAGAAGAGAATATATAATTTATTTTAAAAATATTATTTCAGGCGAAATCTACAACGATAAGATTGAAAATGTAACAGGAGGAATCTGTTGGGCAAATGACAATAAAACAATTTTCTACACTAAAAAAGATCCAGTTACTTTGAGAGCTAATAAAATATTTAAACATGTTTTGGGATCAAATCCATCAACTGATGAACTAGTTTACGAGGAAAAAGATGAAACATTTATTTGTAATATTTACAAATCAAAAAGTGATAAATTTTTATTTATATCATGTAATCAAACCTTATCAACTGAAGTAAGATTTATAGATGCTAATAATCCTAATGGTAATTGGAAAGTTATACAACCAAGAGAAAAGGGATTGGAATACAATGTATATCACTTCAAAGAAAAATTCTTTATTAGGACTAATCTAAATGCTAAAAATTTCTGTTTAATGGAAACAAACGTATCTATGTCTGATAAAAGTCATTGGAAAATATTAGTGCCTCATAAAAAGGAAATTTTTTTAAAGGATATTGAGATTTTTAAAAATTTCTTAGTTTTAGAGCAAAGATCTGAAGGATTAACAAATTTTAAGGTAATATCTTGGAGTGACAATAATGAACATCACATAAAATTCGATGACCCTACATATTCAACCTCAATAAATATTAATTTAGAATTTGATACAGATCTCTTTAGATTCTCTTATTCCTCACTTACTACACCAAATTCAATATATGAATATAATCTTATTAGTAGAGAAAAATCATTATTAAAACAAGATGAAGTATTAGGTGGCAACTTTAACGTAAAAAATTATAAATCAGAAAGACTATATGCAAATAGTAGAGACGGATCAATAAAAATTCCTATCTCTTTGGTATATAATAAAAATATAAATATTGATCAAAATACACCCTTGATACTCTATGGTTATGGATCTTATGGATATTCAATTGACCCTTATTTTAGCTCTGTAAGATTAAGTTTATTAGATCGAGGATTTATATTTGCAATCGCTCATATTCGCGGGGGAAAAGAAAAAGGTGAATCTTGGTATGAAGACGGTAAACTTTTAAAAAAGAAAAATACTTTTTATGATTTTATTGATTGCGGAAAATTTTTAATTAAAAATAGTTTTACATCTCCTTCTCATTTATATGCCCAAGGAGGAAGTGCAGGAGGATTACTTATGGGGGCTGTAATCAATATCGAACCTGAATTATGGAACGGTGTTATAGCAGAAGTTCCATTTGTAGACGTAATAAATACAATGTGGGACGAATCAATTCCCTTAACTACAGGAGAATTTGATGAGTGGGGAAATCCTAAGAATATAGAATATTATGAATATATTAAATCTTATTCGCCGTATGATAACGTTTCAAAGGTTGAATTCCCCAATCTATTGATTACAACTGGTTTTTGGGATAGTCAAGTTCAATATTGGGAACCTGCCAAATGGATAGCAAAAATTCGTGAATTTCGAACAAATAATAATTTGTTACTTATGAATTGCAATATGGATGTAGGGCATGGTGGAGCCTCCGGGAGATTTAATAGATTAAGAGAAGTTGCTCTCAACCATGCTTTTTTTTTAAAACTTGAAAAAATAAAAAAATAATTAAAACTAAATGCGGTTAATTAATATTTTCTATATTTTTCCTCTAAATAATACTATTTTATTTTCTCAAGAAAACTTTATCGTAGAATCATGTCATCCTTGGCATATATTTTTGATTTTGATAAGATAATTCAAAGAATGGTCTGGGAAAAACAAAAAAATTTGTATTTAATTTAAATATTATAATTTTGTGCAAAAATTATGCTAGCACTTTTTAACCATATTACTTCAGAATCTTCAAGAAAAAGAATAGAAAAAATGACGCTTTTTCTAGCTTTATTTTTTTTCATAGCCCACCTAGTAATAATTTATTTAATAAAATTTAACTATCTGAATATTAATCCTGGATCAGGGTTATTTTCTAATCCAATTTCTGCAATTTATACCCCTTTTTCATTTATACTTGTATATGAAGTTTATTTATTAATTTATTATTTACCAAAATCTTTCACAAACTATTTGACTAAACAATATGAAATAATAACTTTAATAATTATACGAAGACTATTTAAAGATCTTTCATCAATTGAAATATCTTCAAATTGGTTTGAATTAAATCAAGATCTTCAATTTACTTATGACATAATTGCCTCAATAATATTATTTTATTTAATATTTTTATTTAACAAACAAAGCGAAAAATTATATAAGGAGAAAGGTACTTCTGAATCAATAAAAAACTTTATATATTTAAAAAAAATAATAGCTTTCACTCTTGTGCCTATTTTTTTCTTTCTTGCTACATATACTTTAGTAAACTGGGTAGTTGATGTTCTTCAAACCTCAAAAATTAGTAATTTTAGCGGTATTAATAATTTATTTTTTGACGAATTCTTTACAATTTTAATTTTAGTAGATGTTGTACTTTTATTAATTTCATTTTTCTACACTGATAAATTTCATAAAATTATACGAAATTCTGGATTCATTATATCAACGATTTTAATTAGAATGTCTTTTGGTGCAGATGGTTTAATAAGCACGTTATTAATCGTAACAGCTGTTATTTTTGGCCTAGCTATAATTACAATTCATAATAAATTTGAATCAGAATCATTTAAAAATAATCCTCAGAATACATAAAAATCATTTGTTAATTCTTAATTTTACCTAAAAAAATTTTAATATGAAAAAAATTATATTTCTAGTTATTCTAATCCCAATTTCTTCCTTTTCGCAAATTATTAATAAAACTCTTGATTTTGATGGACTTAACAGAGAGTATATCATTTATCTTCCTTCTAATTTTGACAACACTACCTCTCATCCAGTTATGTTTAACTTTCATGGTGGATCAGATTTAGCAAGTAATTTTATCTTCGCTAATGATATGAGACCTATCGCTGATACTGCAAAATTTATTGCTGTGTACCCTCAAGGAGCGGTTGACTACGAAGGAGCTGATCCTGGAACTCAACCATCAACTTCCTGGCTTCATAAAGCTCCTACAAACCATGATGATATATTTTTTATTGAAGCTATCATAGACGACCTTAATAATGAATATTTAATAGACCAAGACAGGATATATGCTTGTGGATATTCAGAGGGAGCAATTTTTTCGTATGAACTTGCTTGTCGATTAAACCACAAAATAGCTGCCATAGGTGCTGTATCAGGTAGCATGCTTGACGATTATTACAGAAATGATATATATGGTTGGGGCCCCTGCAATCCTTCTCATCCAACATCAATAATGCTGATACCAGGAACATTAGATCAAAATCCTCACTCAAACTATAATGGATTTTCATATTTAGATTTACCATTATATATGTCAGTTGAAGAAATCACTTCTTATTGGTCTAATTATAACAATGCTAATCCTATTCCCTCAGTTGAATCATTAGAGGATGTTAATCCATATGATGGTAGTACTGTTGAGCAAAATACATGGGAGAATCCTGATTGTATAAAGGTGATTGAACTAAAAGTGATAGACGGTGATCATGAATGGCCTGGTACATCTGGTAATATGGACATTAATGCATCTGAAGAAATATGGAATTTTGTGTCAAAATATGATTTAAATGGAGCTATAAATTGTTCTTCATCTTTAAATCTTGAAAAATCAAATATTATGCGACCTAAACTTTTAAAAACATTAAATATTTTAGGTCAAAATTCAAATATTACTAAAAATAATTTGGTTTTTGAAATCTATGATGATGGTAGTGTTAAAAAAAGAATTTTCTTAGACTATTAATAATAATTTAGATCCTCAAATATTAAGTATTCCTATTTTGAAACTATAAATTAGTTATTTATGAATAAATTTTCTTTATTAATAATTTTCAATCTTTATTGCCTAGATGCCTTAGGTCAATTCACATCTGATTTATCCTATGCAAGTTCTGATGGTGAGTTAATTACTCCGAGTTCAATTTTAGAAAATGGTCAATATATTTACCTAAATTTTTTTTCAACTACATGTGGAATATGTAATAGTGTAGCTTCTCAAATTAACGAAGCCTATGATCACTATAATGAAAATACTGGGAATCTTTATATCCTAGGGATTGAATATTTTTCAACTTCAGCCGAATGTGAAGAATTTAGATCAACCCACGAATCAAGCTTTCCAGTAATAGCAGGGTTAGAAGGTGGTGGCTCAATTTTCAACTTATTTAACCAAAACGGATATCCAGGAGGTATGTTAATAAATCCATCAGGAGAAATTATTGCAGATTTTAACTATTCTTTAATTTTAAACTTGCATGAAAATCTTGAAACCTATATTTTACCATCAATTAACGAGTGTTCATTAATTGACATTAACTTTATAAACTATAATACTAATAATTCAAACATTGAGCTTGAGATCAACGCAAATTCTTATTTTTTGTATAACTACCCTTCTTTTTTAATAATCAATGAAAATTATGATACCCTTGCTGTTGAACAAGTTAATTATTATGGATTAAGTGGCGTTACATCTCACATATTAGAAGTTGAATACAATTTTTTTTCCTGGACTGAAAATTTAGAATTACAACTTTATTCTGGATTTACTGAAAATATTGAATGTTCTTTTGATATAAATTTTTCAGAAATTATGAAGGTTGGATGTACAGATGTAAATGCTGGTAACTACAGTTATTTTGCAGATATCGATAATGGGTCTTGCTTGTATGAAATTGATTATCTTAACCCAGTTATTGATTTAAATTCTGGATGGAATATTATTGGATTCTCCTGCATAAACGAGATGGATGCTCAATTAGCATTTATTCCTTACGAGGAAGAATTAATAATCCTAAAAAATTACTTAGGTTTAGCTTATTTACCTGAGTTTGGATTTAATGGAATAGGTGCGTTAATTCCAGGCTTTGGGTACCAACTTAAAATTAATAATTCTATCATTAATTTTAATCTCTGCACATATTAATTATTAATTTTCATGAAAAAAAAAATTTTTTTTGCTCATGCAAATGGCTTTCCCTCAGAAGTTTATTTAGAACTTTTTGAACTACTAAATAGCTTTGATATTAGATATGTTCCAATACTATCTCATGGAAAATATAAAATTAAATCTTCCTACCAAGATGTTGTTCCTGAAGTTATAAATTTTATAGAATCCAATTATTCAGAACCAATATGGGCTGTCGGTCACTCTTCAGGCGCATTTTTACTTGCATATGCCGCAAAGTTGAAACCAGAATTATTTAAGGGTCTAATAATGATAGACCCTGTTGTACTATCATTTAAACATCAATTTTTAATGAAAATATTTCAAATTTTACATTTAATTGACTATGTTCATCCTCTTGCAAAGAAATCAAGAAAAAGATCAACTACTTTCCCATCAAGAGAAATAGTATATAAAAAATTAAGAAATAAGTCAATTTTTAAAAATTTTACAGAAAAAACTTTCAATAATTATTTAAATCACGGATTTGATGAAAGTAAATTAGGATTAAAATTAAAATATAATAGAGAAATTGAAACTAAAATATATTCAAAAATGCCAACATTATTTAAACCTATTAATATAAAGATCCCTAATTATTTTCTATATGCAACTGAAGGTAAAATATCTGAAACTCGTGATATTTATTCAATTAAATACTTATTCCCAAATACTATATTTATTCCAAAAAATGGAGGCCACCTTTACCCATTTGAAAACCCAAAAAAAGTAAGTATGATGATAAAAAAAATAATTTTAATTTAATGTATTAAGAAATTTGAAAAAATTTTTTAATTCGTAAATAATTAAGTTCCTTGGAGTATATTTTAGAATGCTTACAATACTATTTCTTTTACCTTTCAATCTTCTAAATTTTAATAATCTATATTTTTTTTGAGAAATGTTCATAATATTCTTGTATTTTAAATAAACTAAATAATATCCCATTAAAACCTTCTGATTATTGGATAATCTAAATCGATTTAGATTTTGGTCAACTGTTAAAAGAAATTCTGAAATCCTGTAAGCTGGACCTTTTTCTAATATCAACCTTATCCACATATCATGATCTTGTGCAGAATTCAAGTTTAAGTCCCATCCACCTAACTCTCTCAAGTACATTGTTTTTGTGATTATTGAAGGGCCTGCAAAGTTTTCAAATAAAATATCATCAATTGTTATTATTTTTTTACAATATTTATTGATTGAACTGCTATTTAAAGTTTTATTAAAATAGATATAATTTGAACAAATAAATGAATAATTATTTTTATTAAAGTAATTGACTAATATTTCTATTCTATTGTAGTGAAAAAAATCATCATCATCTAGATTTAAAAATAATTCTCCTTTAGCTATTTCTAAACCTTTATTTCTACAAAATTGAGCCCCCTTATTAATCTTATTTTTAAAGTACTTTAATCTATTATCATTTGGTAATTTATTTTTAGTATGGCTTGCATCATCAACTATAATAAGTTCAATATTTTCGTATGTCTGGCTCAAAACTGAGTTAATGGCACGAATTAGTAGTTTTGGTCGATTATATGTTACAATTAATACAGAAACTAAATTATTCATTAAAAAAAATTAAAAATTAAATTTTAAGACAATTATTCCCTGACTTGTAAAAAATTGTTGTTTGATCTATTTTAAATCCCATAGGCTTTAATCCTCTCAAATTTAAAGAATTATATCCAAGGTCAGTAATATATTTTATACCGTCTTTATATTTAGCTCTATCTGAATCATCCAAAATTATAACAGAGCCTTCTTTTAAATTTTCAGTTATGCTTATACAACATTCTTTTCTCATTCTACCATCAATAAAAATTATATCATATTTTTTATAAGGATCAATTTTTTTTATTGAATTTGGATAATTTTTATCCAAATCAATATAATACAAATTTATATTAGACTTATCAGATATTACTTTATTAATTTTTTTAAACCAATCTTTGTCATGTTCAATAGAAGTAACTCTCCTTACTCGTTTTGAAAAAAAAAGAGTAGAAGCCCCTGAACCATACTCAAAGATATCTAAATTTTGATTTAATTTTTCTTTTAAAATATCTATTAATGAAAAATTAAGCCAAGGAACATATTCTTCATTAACTAGTAATGTGTTTTGAATTTTAGACTTCAAATATCCTGTTTCGTTCAAATATCCCTTTTCATCATTTACCATATTATAACCTAAACGTAGTTTGTTAATATAGTAGATAGACCTTTCAGAGAGAATTTTAGATAAAATTTTTAGAATGAATTTCATAATACTTTTATTATTTATAAATATATTTTAAAATTATAATTGTTAACTTTAAAAAATTACAAGCTAAACTACAAGAAAAATTTTGCAAATATTTGAAATTATATTTAATAATCGTCTTTTAGAGGGTATGAAAATGAAATATTGGGATTTATTTAGATTTTATAATGAACTAGATATAATCGAAAAAGTCATGACAATAATTATTCCTATTGAATTGTTTTACAGAATATACCTCAAAACTTTTCTTCAATTTAAAATATTAGACTATATTAATTATACACTTATTCTTTTAATCTTTATTCTATTATTTTAAATTATTAAAATCTATACCTAGTGGGACTCAAAAATAAAATAGACAATTTTAAAAGTGGCGTTAAGGATGTTATAAAAATTAAAAAAACTAATTATAAATTAAACTTTATAATAGATGTTCAAAAAATTATAATTTTTTCCTTATTAATTATAATTTTGACAATATTAATTTATCAATTAATTAATAATGGTATTAATTTAAATCAAAATACAATTTATAATAAAGGAGGATTGAATATATTGGATAAACTGAATTAATTGTTTTTTAAATATTTCCTAAACATTATATTTAAAATAACTCCTAAAGGCATCAAAATAACTCCAAAAAAAATTGCTAATTTTCTTGCAATATTATATTTTTTGTATTTATAACTATCTCTCCATATCCACCTTGTTACAAATATATCACCAACAACAATATGAGACCATGTAGCAACAAATCCGATTTCTGTTGATAAACCATACGATATCCTTTCTATTAGACTCTCTTGACTATTTTGAAATAAAAAAATAAAATCATCAATATTTGATATGAATAATATAAACCATACTAAAACAGGAACAAAAAAAAATAAATTACCATCCATTATTTTTTTTGTTTTATTTGAATCTGTTTTTACAAGCATTAAACCCCAAAAAGGCCCTATCCATAAAGTTGTTATTAAAAATAAGTATTGATACATATCTATTTTTTTTATTTAAATAATTACCAAATATAATGTGTTTTAATTTTATGCAATTATTAATTTTGTTTAATGATTTATTCTATTTCAAGAAAGCAGGCATTTGATAATTTTATACCAAAAAATATATTAGGTGTATATTACTTTATTTCATCTGAAGAAAATATCATATACATAGGAAAAAGTAAAGATGTTGGGAAAAGAATACAACAACATATAAAAAATGGAAGAAAAAGAATGATATATGAATTTAAAAAAATAAAAATTTTAAAATTAAATACTGAACTTGAAGCCTTGTTGTTTGAATCTCAAGAGATAAAAAAATTTTTACCTATTTTTAATAGAAAATTAAGAAAAACAAAAAATACTATTTCTATTTATGAAAATATAACTAAATATGGTTATAAATTTTTCGATTTAAATCATTGTTCTTCTTCCCCTATTTTAGAATTTATTTCTAAAAGAAAAGCTATTAATTATATTATTAAAATTTCAAAAGAATTTAATTTATGTTATAAAATTAATAATATTGAAAAATTTAAAGATGCATGTTTCAACTATCATTTAAAAGATTGTTTTGGTGCTTGTATTAATCTTGAAGATGTTGAAAGATATAATAAACGTTTTGATTATAGTTTATCAAAAATTTTTAAAATCCCTAATGATTGTAAAATAATTTTTGAGGATAACCCTCATAAAACTTTTGTAAAAATTAAAAATAATAGAGTTATTTCCTTTGGAGTAAAAAACTTATCAAATCATAAAATAAATTATCCGTCATTAGATGAATTAAAAATTGTTAAAATTTTTCAAAAAAAATTTAATTCTACTACAATTAAAAAAAATAAATGATAAATCAACTTTTTAAATCATATGATTAACTAATTGATCACATATTTTCATTAGTAAAAACTCATCTTCATGGTTGAAAGCATTTATGTAATTTGAATCAATATCAATCTCTCCTATTACAATTCCATTTTTAATTATGGGATAAACTATCTCTGATTTGACATCCATATTACATAAAATATAATTTTTTTCTTTTTTAACATCATTAATTAATAAAGACTTTTTATCATTTGCAACCCTCCCACAAACACCTCTTCCAAATGGAATGACTTTATGAGGAGTTTCCTTCCCAGAATAAGGACCAAGAGTTAATTGTTTTTTCTTATTATCTGATATATAAAAACCAACCCAATGATATTTTTCAATTCTAGACTCTAAATGACTAGATATAAATTTTAATTTTGTTTCTATTGATTGTTTAGTATTTATAATTAACTCTACTTTTTTTAATATTTCTTGATAATTTTTCATTTTTATTAAAATTTAAATAAATTTATAAAATATTAATATTAAGAAATTGAAAATATTATTTACAAATCAAAATAAAAATGAGAGAATATTGAGACTTATAATTTCATTATTCTTATTACCAGCTCCTTTTCTATTAGGCTTTAACCTCTACTCAAATATACTACTACTTGTTGGCTGTATTCTAATGTTTAATGCAATTTTTGGAACTTGCTATATATACAGGATATTTAGGGTCAATACGTGTAAAGCTTGATCTAAATATCAGTTTTCCATGTCATTCAAAAATTATAGTTTTAGAATTATAAACTAATATCCTTCTTTCTGAATGAAGCAAAATTGCTTTAGATAAGCTTGACTTTTCTAATTCTCTTCCCTTTTTCACAAGCTCTTCCACACCATATTCATGAGAAATATCTATTATAGATTGAGTTATAATTGGCCCAGCATCTAATTCAGAAGTAACATAATGAGTTGTTGCACCAATAATTTTAACTCCTCTTTTGAATGCAGCATGATAGGGTTTAGCTCCAATAAATGCTGGAAGAAAAGAATGATGTATATTAATTATATTATTTAAAAATTTTGAAACAAAATTTGGAGAAAGAATTTGCATATACCTTGCTAATGAAATAAAATCTATACTATATTTCTTCATTAATTCGATTTGAGAGCTTTCAACATCCTTCTTATTATTTTCATTTAAATTAAAGTAATAAAAAGGGATATTAAAGAGCTTTGCAATACTTTCTACTGATTTATGATTGCTAATAATTAAAGGTATTTCAATATTAAATTCTGAAAGTTTATACCTCGATAAAATATCCATCAGACAATGTTTATCTTTTGAACACATAATTGCCATATTTGGTCTATCAGAGTCCTTAAATAAATTAATTTTTGAATTAGGATCATGATGTAATAAGTTTTTAAATAAAAGTCTGATTTCATCAATACTTAATTTTAAAGTTTTGAATGACCATTTAATTCGCATAAAGAACATCCCATTTTCTCTATCTACATATTGATGTAAGGATATTATATTTCCCTTATTTATTTGAATAAAATCAGTTATCTTAGAAATTACACCTTCTTTATCTTTGCATGAAATCAAACATATAATGGATCTCATAATTATTTAAGTAATTTATTAGTAAATCATATATTAATCTTTAAGATTCTGGGCTAAAAATCCCATCATCACCTTGTATAAAGCCATCCTATTTTCTTCTTTTGCAAATCCATGTCCTTCATCATATTTAACCATATAAGGAACATTAAATCCCTTTTCTCTTAATTTGCCTACAATTTGATCACTTTCATTTATATTAACTCTTGGGTCATTTGCTCCTTGAATCACAAATAAAGGCTTTATTATCTTATCAACATGAAAAACAGGCGATATCTCATTTATAATTTCATTTTCTTTTTCGATATCTTTATCATACCATATTGCTTTAATTATTTCCAAATATGGCTTCCAATAAGGCGGTATTGATTCAAGAAAAGTGAAGAGATTAGAAACCCCAACATAGTCTATTCCACAAGTATACAATTCAGGTGTCTTAGTTAAAGCTCTTAATACAGCATATCCTCCATGACTTCCTCCATAAATAGCAACTTTATCAGAATTAATCCACCCTTTATGAACAACATATTTAAGCCCGTCTTCAATATCTTCCATTGCTTTTCTACCAATTTGTTTAAATCCTTTTTGTAGAAAGGATTTTCCATATCCTCCACTAATTCTAAAATTTATATGAAGTGTTGCATATCCTCTACTTGCAAATAACTGGGCTTCAGGATTAAATCCCCATGAGTCCCTGATTCCTTGTGGTCCTCCATGAGGATTAACAATTAATGGGACTTTGTCTCCATTAATTCTAGATTTTGGTAAAGTTATGTAGCCATTAATTACTAATCCATCTCTGCTAATAAACTCAATTGGCTCCATCCTTGACATATCGTTTTCATCTAATTGTGGCATTAAATCAAATAATAAATCAATTTTATCTTTTTCAACATTATAATAATAATATTTCCCATATAACTTATCACTAGTTACATATATCAAATAATGACTTTCATCATCGGTCTTATCAGAAATATAATAGTCGTATCCAGCAAACTCTATGGACAATTTTTTATGTAACTTTTTAAAGTATTTACTTACTGGGATAATATTAAACTTTTCACCTTCATAACTAAAATAGTCTAATTCCCAATTTCTATTTCTAGAGATCGAAATATTTGATACGTCATACTTGTTATTTTCATACAGTATCTCTATAAATTTATTTTTCCTCAGATCATACCTATAAATTTTAGTCTTATCTGATTCTAAATCAGAGACAACATATGCTTCATCTGGATTTGAAGATGAATAATTAAAAGTTTGAATCGAAAAAGTTTCATACCAATTAGTTTCTCTAATTAATTTAAATTTGTTGTTTTTAATTTTATAAAATACTTGATTTATGACTCCATCCTTAAGTTTTGTATACCCTCTTAAATTTCCACCTTTGTCAAATAAAAAATCCGATATAGGGTTATTTATATCATTATTTTCAAATAATTGATCAATTTTACCTGTCTTAAGGTTAATTTTATATGGATCAAAAACGTGAGGGTTATTTTTATTCATTAAAATTATCATATGATCTTTATCATCTTTGAGTGGCTCGATAATGTTAACCTTAACTCCATCATAAGGTGTTAACTCAATTTGATTACTTCCATCAATATTCACAGCAAATAAATGATAGTCTTCATTACCCCCTTTATCCATTATGTAAACTAATCTTTCATTATTGGCCCATCCATAACCTCTAATTAATTCTTCCCCTTCTATTATTACTCTTTTCTCTTGTCCGTTTGAAATATTCTTTACAAATACATGATTTTTTAAATTTTTGTCTTTTTTTCTAAAACTCATATACTTTCCACTTGGAGATAATTGAAAAGAAGAAGAATTTGGTTTAGAAAAATAATCTTCAACATTATATTTATAACTCCCATTTTCTTTAGATGCAAGTTTTTCTAGCTCTTCAATAGAGCTTGGCAGTTTTTGATTACCTGGTTTTTTCATTTTTACTTTATTTAAATCTAAATTATATTTAACTCCATTTTTATGTAACTGTCCATTGAAAGATTGAGTATTGAACTCTCCTGAATATTGAATTAGTCCATTTAATAAAAAAAAAATTAATTTGTTTTCAGAAAAATCAAGCTTTTCAATTGGTATATTAAACTGACCCTCTGATGAATTATCCATAAACCCTAAATAATCAGTATTATTTTTAATAAAATGAAAAACTAATTCCATTTCTTGACCTTTTACATTAATTTTCCCTCTCCAATCACCTTCTATATCTTGAGACATCAAAACAGTATTTTTTAATATAACTGAAATTAGAAATACATATTTGATCTTTTTTGATTTTTTAAATAGATCCTTGAGATTCATTTTTTTAAAGTTTAATTTTAAAAGAGACAATTATTTAAGGTAAATTATTTAAATATATTTATTGCATTGTTTAAAAATAATTAAATTTATCAAAGTATTAAAAGTAAATTAATATTTAAAATTTATGTTTTATGAACAAAACTTTTATATCAAATTTTTTTAGAAGAATTGGTATATTAGGCTTAACTGATTATTTGCTATATTTTTTTTATAAGATTAAAAATCATAATATTAATCAAAAGTTTAAATTTGAAAATCCAAATATAAATTTACCTCCAGATTATTTAATTTATGAATCATTTCAATTAAATTACTATAAATACTATAACGAAAGTCATGAAACAGCGAAATGGTTATTAGATAATGTTTCACCATTTGTTAAACTTGAAAATGCTAAAATATTAGATTGGGGATGCGGCCCTGGAAGGATTATTCGACATTTACCAAACTTACTTAAATCTTGTAAATTTTATGGAACAGATTATAACAAAAATTCCATTAAATGGTGTAAAAATAATTTAAATAATATTTCTTTTAACCATAATAACTTAAACGCAACTTTACCTTATCCTGATAATTATTTCAATATCATATATGGAATTTCAATATTTACCCACTTATCAAAAAAAAAAAAATTATGAGTGGTCTGATGAACTGTACAGAATTTTAAAACCAAAAGGAATATTTTTTTTTACCACCCAAGGAGAAAATTTTAAAAAATTATTAACCATAAATGAAAAAAAAAAATTTGATGCCGGTAAAATAATTACAAGAGGAAATGTTAAAGAAGGACACAGAACCTATTCTACTTTTCACCCTGAAATATTTATAAAAAATTTATTTAATAATTTCAAAATACTAAAGCATATTATTTTGAAACAAGAAAAAAATCAAATTATTCCTCAAGACATTTGGATAATAAAAAAAATATAATTTTTTAAAATATTTAATAACTCCAGATAAATTAAAAAAATTATTTACAAAGTTTATCTTTAGGAGGAGCAAATTTTGTCAAATTTATTCCTTTTACTGCGGGGATATATTCCTGAATAGTTGGTATTCTTCCTAAAATTGCTGATAAAACTACGACTGGGGTTGAGGCTAATAAAGACTCTCCTTTTTTTCGATCAGAATCTGCTACAACTCTTCCTTTAAATAAACGAGTTGAGGTTGCCATAACTGTATCTCCTTTTTCAGCTTTTTCCTGATTTCCCATACAAAGATTACAGCCAGGTCTCTCAAGGTACATCATATTTTCATAAACTTTTCGAGCTGTATTTTTGGGTGCATTATCATCAAACTCAAACCCAGAATATTTTTGTAAAACATCCCAATCTCCCTCTTGTTTTAATTCATCTATGATATTATAAGTTGGAGCAGCCACTACCAAAGGAGCATTAAACTTGACGATACCGTCTTTTTTTTCAAGATTTCGCAACATATGAGACAGTATCTTGAGATCTCCTTTGTGAACCATACAAGATCCAACAAACCCTAGATCAACTTTTTTCTCCCCTTTATAATATGTTAAATTTCTTATGGTATCGTGAGTATATCTTTTTGACTCATCCTCATTTTGAACATCAGGGTCAGCAATCATAGGTTCTGCAATAATCCCTAAATCAACTTCAAATTCTGCAAAGTATTTAGCATTAGAATCTGGAGCTAAAGCTGGTTTTTCACCCGATTCAATTTGCTCAATCCTCTTACTTGCCATTTCAAAAAGACTTTGTAAAACTTTTTTTGAATTATCCATGCCTTTTTGAATCATTATATTAAGTCTACTTTTAGCTATTTTTAGTGATTCTATTAGAGTATTATCTTGAGAAATACATATTGCTGCTTTTGCTTTCATTTCGGCAGTCCAATCAGTGAATGTAAATGCTTGATCAGCTGGAAGAGTTCCAATATGAACTTCAATAACTCTACCTTGAAAAATATTTTCTCCATCAAATTTTTCAAGCATTTGAGACTGAGTTGCATGAACAACATCTCGAAAATCAGTATAATTTAACATTTCTCCTGTAAATGTAACTTTTACCGATTCGGGGATAGGCATACTTACTTCCCCTGTAGCTAAAGCTAGCGCTACTGTTCCAGAATCAGCTCCGAAAGCGACACCTTTAGACATTCTTGTATGAGAATCGCCTCCAATAATTATTGCCCAATCGTCAATTACTATATCATTTAAAACTTTATGAATTACATCTGTTAATGGTTTATATATACCTAACGGATCTCTAGCAGTTATTAGACCAAAATCATTCATAAACTTCATTAGTTTTGGAATATTAACTTGAGCATTAAAATCCCAAACTGAGGCAGTATGACATCCCGACTGATATGCACCATCAATATTTGGGGAAATTACTTTAGCAGCCATTGATTCTAATTCCTGAGTTGTCATTAGACCAGTTGTATCTTGGGAGCCAACAATATTGACCTTTACCCGAACATCTGACCCGGAATATAAAACTTTTCCTGATTCTATTCCAACTGCATTTTTGTTGAATATTTTTTCAACAGCAGTCAATCCTTGATTTTTGAAAGATACCTCTTTTGAAGCAGCAAATATTTTAGGAGTGGGGATCCCTATAACCTTGGCTGCAAAAGATTGAAGTTTTTTTCCAAATACAATTGCATAAGACCCCCCTGTGCGCATAAATTCCATTTTTTTGAGGAGTAAAAGCTGAGGAAATATCTATTAATTCTTCTGAGCCTTTATATAATTTTTTTGTTTTTGTATTAATAGTTAGTATTGTCCCAGTTTTTACAGAGTAAACTTCTTCAAGAACGGGCTCTCCATTTTTGTCGTTGATTACTTCACCATTAATATTTTTTTTCTTTTTCCAATTTTTAAGATCTAAGCCAATCCCACCAGTAACTCCTACTGTAGTTAAAAATATAGGTGAGATCCCATTTGTCCCAGCTACTATTGGAGCAATGTTTACAAAAGGTACATAAGGACTTGATTTTTTCCCAATCCATAACGCTACATTGTTTACCCCTGACATTCTAGAAGACCCGACACCCATAGTCCCTTTTTCAGCTATTAACATAATTCTTTTTTCTGGATGTTTTCTCTGCAACTCTAAAAGTTCATTTTGTCTATTAATATCATGTTCAAAAATACTTTTACCATGGAGTTCTCTATCTGATCTTGAATGCGCATCGCTTCCTGGTGATAATAAATCTGTTGATATATCTCCAATTCCTGCAACATAAGTAACTATTTTAATTTCTTCCTCAAGTTCAGGAAGGCTTGTAAAAAATTCTGCATTTGCATAACTTTCTATTATTTCTTTTGCTAAATGATTTCCTTTTTTGTATTCAACCTTTAAACGATCTGTGTCAGCTTCATAGAGAAAAAATTGAGTCTTAAGTATATTTGCAGCTCTTTGGGCTACATTAAGATTATTGCTCAGGGCAATATCTAATAAAACTTCTATAGAAGGGCCACCCTTCATATGAGATAAAAGTTTAAAGGCAAAATCAGAATTAATTTCTTCGATCTTAACCTCACCTAAAATTATTTCTTTTAAAAATGAAGATTTAACTGAGGCTGCAGGTGTAGTTCCTGGTAAAACATTATAAATGAAAAAATCCAAAGATTGTTTTCTATAAATATGATTTACATCTTTAATTTGTGAGATTATTTCATTCAATAATTTTGATCCATCTATTGGTTTAGGGTTTAAACCTTTCTCTTTACGATCTTTTATTTCTTGAATGTAATCTATATATTCACCCATTATGGATTTTGTATTTAAATTTATGAAAACAAAAATAATAAATTCAATCAAATAAGTAGTTTAACAGACTGTAAGAATTTATTTTATAACTAAGGTTTTGAATTAAAATTAACAAAGTTTTTATCTTAATTGCAAAAATTGATGGAAATTAGTACTTTTTTATATAATACTTCATCTTACTATTCATATGAGGTTTCTTTGAATAACTCTATCCTTATATTCTATTACATTTGTTTTACATTTCATATTATCATAACTTTATCAAAATGAAATAGCATTTCATTATACTGTTAAAAAAAAAAATTATTATATAATCTTAATTAACTTTAAATTATGAGTTTAATCTCTTCTAATAAATGTTCTTTGTCGGAACTTCTAAAAAAAACAAAAATATTTTTATTATTAGCTGTATTTACAGTTAATTCTTTTAACACATTTGCTCAAACTACTTCATTAATAAGCGATTGTGGGGACTTTATTTCAGGCCCTAGTGCTTGGCCTTTTGTTCTTGTGGCAACAACTATTGCAAATGGTCCAGCTAGTCAAGCTTCACAAACATTTACCATGAATGTAACTTCTTTGCCAGCAGATGGAGCTAACTTTAGAGTTTATAAAACTACAGCGAATGGAATTGACTATTTTGGAAATCCAATAGCATTGAATCTGGGTTCAAATAGCATCACAGTAAGTGCTGTTACTTTTGATAGAGCAGTGAAATTCCAATTCTCAAGTGGAGATGTAGAATTTGATGCTTTAAGTCTAAATGGAGAAGATTCTGATTGTGTTTTTTCCCTTCC
>MDTB01218584.1_pt1 | contig 29460 bp, 30 predicted proteins | sample 811161 | NCBI WGS metagenome assembly MDTB01 (sample SAMN05326650, study PRJNA326480) | marine metagenome | isolation source: seawater | place: Mediterranean Sea | collected 2009
ATTAAACAAAATCAAAAGTTTGTCGTTATTTAATGTTTGGAGATTCTATTTTGTCTAATATTTCAGTGCCACAATCTAGTGCTGTTCCCATCGGAAGCATACGAAGGCTAACCAGAACACTTCATGATTCCATTTCAAGGGTAGCCACTGGACTGAGAGTTCTTGGAGGTAACGATGCAGGTTCTCAATCATTAGCTAATACCTTAAATGCTAGAGCAGCAAGTTTTGAAGCAGTTGAAACTAATACGGCATCAGGCTTGACTCTGCTTAATCTTGCAGAATCAGCTCTATTAGAACTAAATAATTTAGCAACCAGACTTAAGGAAATAGGAATTGCAGACACACAAACCACTAATACCGCATCTGATACTGCTGCTTTAAACTCTGAAGCAATTTCTATCAGTGATACTATTGATTCAATAGTAAGTTCTTTAACTTACAATGGAGTAAATGTTTTGGGTACATCAGCAAGAACTTTTGATATTGGGGTAAATGATGCTGCAGGTACTCAAGAAATTAAATCAACAGTTGGGATAGCTGCTACAGATATAAATGATGCAACTAATGCTAATAATTCAATGGATACTACAATAGGTGAAATTACTCAATCATTAGGTTCGGTTGCAGGAAGTTTTGCATCCTTGCAAGCATATCAAAATGTAGCGTCAACAACTGCAGCACATTTGTTAAAAGCAGCAGCAAATTTACAAGATACTGATTTTGCTGAAGAAACAGCAAAAATTACAAAGCAATCACTTATCAAAAATTATGCTCTGGCAATGGTTGCAACTGCTAACACTGAAGAAATGGAAAAACTCAAATTACTTGCTTAAACAAATGAACTTTAGGTCGTTTATCATATTATAATAATTATAAAGAAAGGTTAATGGACAATGGATAATTATAATAATATAGCAGTTAAAGAAAACCAACTTAATGAAAAGAAAGTCCTTGTAGACGATACTATTAAAGTTGGGAAACTCTCTAAATATGAAATAATTCAAAAAATGCTTGATGGGTTAGTTAAAGAAATTGATGAACTGAAACAAGTTCTTTTTACTGATTTAGCTGTAACAAATAATTCAAAAGAAAAAGCAGAAAAAATATCTAAAATAGCTTTTAGACTTCAAAGTTGCTTAGAACTTGATAGTGGTAATAAAATAGCTGAAGATTTAAATTGGCTTTATAGATTTATTAGATATATGAGCAAAAGAATACAGGATAATGAAGATATGAACTATGTTCAACCCGCCTTTAAAGTTGCTTCAGAATTAAAGGAAGCCTGGGACGGAATTCCTGAAGAGTATCGTAATAACTAATTTACAGAATTAAAAATTTTAAAATAGAAAAACTCCTCTCTAAAGTTATACTTCAAAGGGGAGTTTTATGTTTTTATCGATAATTATCACTCTTGTCTTAGGGTCTATAATTGGAATAATTACCTCCATTAGCGTGTTCGGCTTTATAAGCTTAGTGAAATTTCTCACAAACGCTTTTAGAAATCCTGATCGAAATTTTGAAACTATTAGTGCTTTTTTTACTAACACAAGTGAGTTTATACTTTTTATTTTGCTTATTCCCTTCGCTGTTGGTTTAATCGTTGGAATTTTAAGAGAAATTGCTCTTGGTGATAGATGGCACGGCCCACCAGATGTAATATTAGCAACACATTCTGAAAAAAAACCACTTGATATCAAATCAGGTTTTATAAGCTCATTTGCTTCAATTCTTTCAATCTCTGCTGGAGGGTCAGTAGGGCAATATGGTCCACTAGTTCACTTTGGAGCTACAATTGGAGCAGAAATCAACAATCTATTTCCTAAAAAAACTCAGTACGACATTGTGGTTGGTGCAGGTGTAGCTTCTGCAATTTCTTCAGGCTTTGGCGCTCCCTTGGCAGGATTAATTTTTGCTCGAGAAGTCATTCTTCGCCATCAATCAATGGCCTCTTTTGCTCCAATACTTGTTGCATCAATTATTTCGTATGTTTTTACTAAAAGTGTATTTGGAATAGAACCAATTTTTTTAGGAAGTATAGGAGATATTGAATCATTATACGATTTTCCTTTTTTTATATTAGCAGGTATCGTCTGTGGACTTATCTCTATTGTTTATATGAAAGGACTAACACATCCAAAATTCTTTCCAGATATCTCAAAAATTAAAGCCGTTTTACAACCAGCAATTGCCGGATTAATTTGCGGTTTGGTGTCTTTATATCTACCTCAAGTAATTGGACTGGGTACAGAGTCGATAAGAGAAATGATAGAAGGTAAGATTAATTTACAATATGCAATTTATTTTTTAATTTTTAAATTGCTATTAACAGTAATTTGTCTAAGGATGGGCCTCATTGGTGGAGTATTTGCCCCTGCCCTATTTATCGGAGCTAGTATTGGAGTCATTTTAGGTTTTTTCTTTCAACAAATTAATCCAGAGTTAGATCTCAATCTTTTGACAGTTGCTTCTATGTCTGCATTCGCTAGTTGTGTGATTGGAGGACCTGTTGCAAATATGATGATAATTTTAGAACTTACTTCAGATTATGAAGCAACGTTAGTCGCTGGATTGAGTATAGTTTTTGCCTCGCTTATCTCCTATAAAATTATTGGACAATCGGTTTTTGATAGAGTTCTCTTAAATAAAAAAGTAGATTTAAAAATTGGAAGAGAGAACATAAAGCTTCAACAGATTGAAGTCTCCGATATTTCTCATCAAGATTATTGTTTATTATCTGTGAAGATGAATGTTGATGATGCAATAAAAAAAATGGTCAAACTGCAAAAAGGTGAAAGCTATCTGGTAAATGAAAAAAGTATATTAATTAACAAATTTGAACTACACTTCTTATTAAAACAAAAAAATAAAAAAAAATATTTAAAAGATTTAAAGCTTAATGACTTTTTAAAACTAAAAACTTCAAGTAGCGTCTTTCGATCAATTGAAAAGTGTAAAACTTTTGTAGGAGAATCAATCCCAGTTTTAGGAGAAAACAAGCAAATTTTTGGAGTGGTAACTGAAGGAGATTTACTTAATATTTATTTAAAGGTCTCAAAAGAGGAAAAAGAGCACGAAAATGAGGACTAAGCAACCCTTAGCATATTTATTTTAATATCATCATTAGAGGTAAAAATTCTTGAGATATTCTGATATTTAACAGCTGCTTCATTATGAAAAAAAACAGGACCTAACGAAATTCTAGACTTGAAGAATGCTTCTGTCAAAATTCCTGAAGGAGCCAGGTTCTTGCTGTATCGTCTTGAGCTATTGTGAGATGGGTTATACTCGTATGAGTTATTAACATTAGTTATAGGTGAGTTTTTTCTTGCACTAAAGCTAATTGGTGGCATACCAATTGCAGTACCATTATCAAACTCAGTCCTGTGATTAATATTCTCAGGGTTATGAGGCAAATGTAAAGGATTAACCATTAAAGAAAGATATCATTTTGCGAAATTTTAATAAAGCAAAAAATTTTTATAAAAACTCCGAGAAGTCTTCTATTAAGTCACAAGACCCAATAGCTATTGTCAAAACCATGGTTGGTGAATTAAAAAAATCGATGGATAAAGTGATTAATTCAACAGGAGTAGACAGCCAAAGAAAATTTAGAGCTAAATATTTTAGCCGTTCGCTCGTTATTATTTATACACTTCAAACAACATTAGATTTTGAGAAAGGAGAAAAACTTGCATCAAAACTTTTTCAGCTTTATGAATTTTGCAGACAGCAACTCATTAAGTGTTTTAAAGAACAAGTTGTTGAGGGTGTAAAAAAAGCAATGAATGCTTTGGAAGAAATTTTTGCTATTAATAAAATGAGTATCAATGAACAATAGTGTTTCACAATCAATAAAATCTCAATTAGATAAATTAGAGAAAATATCTAACCAAATTTCTTTACTAATTTCAGCAGGAGAATACGGAAAAATTAATCATTTAGACAAAATGAGAAAAAAAATTATTAATGATATGAATTCATGTAATTACTCTTATGAAAATGATAGCAAAAAAATTGTTCTAAAATTAATATCACAAAATCAGAAGATTATTTCTGAATTTAAAAATTCTCAGAAAAACTCTCTTGCAGACATTTCAAAACAAAAAAAATGTACGCAGGCTTATCTTGCAACTTTTTGATTATAACTAAACTATCATACTTAAATTTATAAATTTCATATAAACTTTCCAAATATTGTTAATTGCAATAATTTATTTCTTGTTTCGTTCTTAAAAAAAATTCGAAAAAAATTATAATTCTGAAGGCTTTATAAAAAAATTTAAAACTGCATTAACTTCTGAAATTTGGTCCCATTTCTCGCATTTAAAACTTACATTAAATAAAGCAGAGGTAGAATATGATGTTAAAGCATTATAATAATGTTCATCTTTACAACGAGTAAAAAAGTTGTCGATTGAATTAGATAGTAAAGGTTGATGAGATACTATTAATACTTTTTTTTTCGTAGCTTCTAACATAACTATATCAAAAATATTTATAGTTGATGTATGATAAAGATTTTCTGAAAAATAAATTGAAGGCTCATTGACACAAGGTTTAACTATTATATCTAAGGTTTCTCTAGTCCTCTTGGAAGGCGAACAGAACACTTCATCAAATGATAGTTTTTTTTTTTTTAAGAACTCACAAATTTTTAATGTTTTATTAATTCCTTTCAATGAAATAGGCCTATTCATATCATCATGAATGGAGTTATTCCAATCAGATTTAGCGTGTCTTAATAATGAAAGATTTAACATTATAAATAAATTAATATTATACTTTTAATGTAATACTAAAATAATATTAATGAACAAAAATAAAATTAAATTAGCTATCTTTGATGTTAACCAAACAATATTTAATTTAAATGAAATAAAAAAGAGATTTACAAAAAAAAAATTAACCCTCTTCTTGTCGATCAATGGTTCATAAATACCTTAAAAGAGGGGTTTGCGTCATCAACGCCTGAAAATTTTTTAAGCTTTACTAAAATTGGAAAAGAGGAGTTGAAAAAAATAATTATTCGAAAAAAAAAAGATCCAAAAATCTTAGGTTTTCTTTTTAGTGGTTTTAAATATCTTAGAGCAAATCATGATATTAGGGACAGTTTTAAAATATTAAGAAAACATAATATTAAAATAGCAACACTAACCAACGGGCCCAAGAAAAATAGTATTAATTTATTAAAAAGTAATAATTTACTGGAACTAGTTGACTATCAATTTTCAATTGAAGGTATAAAAATTTGGAAGCCACATCCGGAACCGTACCTTTTTGTTTCTAAAAAATTAAATTATCATCCAAATGAAATTATTATGATAGCTGTTCATGGTTGGGATATAAATGGAGCAAAAAAAGTTAGTATGAAAACTGGTTACATTAAATCTTATGAAAAAAAATTAAGTTCTTACTACCATAAAGCAGACTTAGAAGCAGAAAAGTGTAAAGAACTAGTTCTTAAAATTATCTCTTAATTTATTTCCACTTAACAGAACAGCCAGCACTAGCAAATTGGGTTTTTGGTCCGTTTTGTGTTTTTGAAATCTCAATCATTGCATTAAGTAAATCATTTGTATTGTTTGTAAATTTTAAATTTTTCATTTCAGCAATTCTTCCACGATATTGAAGTTCATTTTTTGAGTTATAACCAAAAAAATCTGGTGTGCAAACAGCACCAAATTTTCTTGCAACAGTTTGGTCTTGATCAATTAAGTAAGGAAAATTAAATTCATTTTCATTAAAAAATTTTTTCATGTTTTCAAAACTATCCTCTGGGTATTTAATTATATCATTAGGCATTATACCGACAGATTTAATTCCGCATTTAGTTACCTCACTAACAGTGTAAACTAACTTTTTTGTAATTGCTTTAACATAAGGACAATGGTTACAAATAAAAAAAACTAATGTACCTTTTTCTCCTTTTACCATATCTTGATTAAAAAAACTTTCATCAACATTTTTAAGTTTAAAGTTTGGCATTTTTTCTCCATAATTACATAACGGTGTTGATTGTAAGGTCATATTATTCTCCTAATAAATGAAAAAATAGTTCTCTATTTTTTGGTTGATATCTATGTTCGAGAAGAAAGATTCCTTGCCAGGTCCCAAGAAGAATTTTTTGATTTTTAATAGTCATTGTTAAGTTTGTTTGCGTCAACAAACTTTTTAAATGAGCTGGCATATCGTCTGGACCTTCTGTATCATGCAAATAATCATCTTCAGGCGCTATTTTTTTTAAGAAATTTTTAATATCTTTCATTACTTTTGGATCTGCATTTTCCTGAATCATTAAAGAACAACTCGTGTGAAGAATTGAAAGATTCAATAAACCATTGTTAATATTGCTTTTTTTAATAGTATTATCAATAGCATCGGTAATATTCAATATTTCATTTTTTTTTGTTTTAAAAATAATTTTTTGAATAAATTGTTTCATTTTACTAACATTATTGTTAATATCTAATTGTTCTAAATATATATCACAAAGGGGGATGTTAGAATGGCAAAAAAAAAATCTATCAAAATTGATCCAAAAAAGGTCAAAAAAGAAGATCTTCAAAATGTCTTCTCAAAAGTTTTAAGTAAACTTAAATCCAACTAGTTAATGGAAAAAATATGGATTGAGTGTCAGAGATGTGGCTCAGTCTTTTGGGTTTTTGCTGATGAACTAAATGCGATCTATCCAAAGAATAGAATTGACTACAAGATATGTTCTGCTTGTGAAGTAAAAACTAATTCAAAAAAATAGTGCTTGAATATCTAACCTCTATCTTTGATCAGCTAAGTTTGTATGCCACTATTATCAAATTTTTGCTTTACTTTCTTTTAGGATCCTTCTTTTTATTGATTCTGAAAAAACTTATTTCTTTTACAAGATTTTTATTAAAAAAATTTGATAAAACTTCATTTTTAGAAAACCTAAGATTTATTTTAAATATCATAATTTTTGTTATTATTTCTATTCTTATCGGCTGGATAATTGTTATGATTGTTACAAAAAAAATATTTTAATAAAATGCATTTAGCTCTCAAATTTTCTTATATTCTAATTGGATTTAGTTATTCCTTTTTATTACTAAATAAAATTTACTTCGGTATAGCCTTATTAACAGGAATTATTTTAATGATGGTTCTTAATCCTCCAAATAAAATCTACTTTCACTTTTCAAATAAAAAGTTAAATTTTTTTTTTATCACGTTTTTAATATTTTTAAGTTGTTCAACAATTAATTCAATAATATTAATTAGATCAATAAGTGTAGAAGTTTACTTAATATTATTTATACTTTTAGGGTTAAATCTTTTTTTTTACATACAAAAAAAACCTGAAGCTTTTCATGTAATTATTAAGATTTTAATAATTTCAACTATCCTGAACATAATAATTATTTGTTGTTATAACTTAATAAATTATGAAACTTATAAAACTTTCAGCTACATATTAAGGTTTAAAGGAATATTAAATATTATTACAATCCTTATTCTAATTTTAACTTTTTTCAAAAATAAAACCTACCTCTATTTACCAATAATTTTTCTCATTCCTTCACTTGTTTTAAGTGATTCCAACGCTCCATTTTTGGGAATCTTAAGTGGTTTATTTTTTTATTTAATCTTTTTTTTTACTAATAAAATTAGGTTTTTTAAAAAAACAGTTTTTTTTTCGCTTATTACAATTCTCGCTTTTTTATCTTTTAAAAATCTTAAAAATTTACCTTCTAAATTTGATTCACAATCTATTACAAATTTTGAATTTAAAATTCCTACTGAGTTGATTGATCCACATCGTCAATTTATTTGGGGGTTTAGTTTAACAAAGTTTAAAAATAATCTATTGTTAGGTTATGGAGCTGATACATCAAATTTTATAAATGATAGTCAAAAAATTATTGGGCATAAAACAACAGGTGATATGACATTTATTTCGAGTCATCCTCATAATTTTTTTATTGAAATTCTGCTTGAAATTGGAATTTTAGGAACTTTTTCATTTATCTTTTTTATATTATTTGTAAATTACGAAATTTTTAGAAATGCGAATAACAGAGAAAAGTTTTTTTTGATTTTTTTTAACGGCTACTTCTGGGGAGCCTCCCTTGTTAATTTTTCTTTTTGGTTAGGTTGGTGGCAAGGAAGTTATTTTTTCATTTTAAGTCTTATTGCTTCTAAAATCTTTTTAAAAAACAAAACAAATTGATCACAAATATTTTTAGTATTTCAAATCTATTTTAGTTCAATTGGCATACATTATGCTTATTTAATTCAACTTTTAAAAATTTTAATTATGTTATCTATCGTAATTCCTTCATATAATGATGCTAAAAATATTCCTTTAGCTATAGCCTCAGCTAATCAAATAAAATATGTAAGCGAGATTATTATTGTTGATGATTGTTCAACTGATAATACTCGGTCTTTAATAAAGGAGATTTCAGTTAATTGTAAGAAAATTAGATATTTTAAAAATTTAGTTAATAAAGGATCTGGTCTTACTTTTTTAAAAGGTCTTGAAAAATTAAAAAACAATTATGTTCTTATGCTTAATTCTGATGATTTTTTTATACCTAAAGCGGTTGAAAGATTATTTGAATATACAATTAATAACAAACTTGATCTGGGTTATGGAAAAATGGCCATAAAAAAAAATAATGCAATTCATCAATATTTACACCCAGGTTACAAAAATGAAAGTTATGTAAATAATAGAAACGAATTATTAGACTTATTAGTCTTTGATATGTATATTCCATCTTTTGGTGCAATCCTAAATTACAACGAAATTAAGGAATTTTATAATACCACATATTATGAAAAACTTAACTTTAGTTATGGAAAATCCTTTAAAGCCCATGATTATGATCTATTCTTAAATCTAGCAAAAAAGAAAAAAAGAATTGGATTTTATAACGAAACAGTATGTGTGTGGTGTAAAAGTAAAGACTCTCAATCTGGCTTAAAATATTTTGATTCAGGTGATGCATGTTTTGAAAGTGCATTTTTATTCAATAAATATTTTGCAAATGAAGATTTTTCCGAAATAGATTTATCATTAATAGAATCAAGGATTAATGGAAAATATAAAAATATAAAAAAATCAATTTCCAAGGCCATGCATTTGTATAAGCATTATGAAATTTTTCTATATAACATTAAAGATTTAAAAAACTCTAATCGTATTAGTTAATATCTTTAACTTTAATGATCTTTAAAGACAACTTACTATTTTTTTTTAAAGATCAAATACATTATGTCTTTTGGTAAAGCAAATTGTATAAAGAAGAATGTAGAGGTTAAAATTGATAGAATCAAACTTGAAAATATGTTTTTGTACAAATTACGAAATCTATTAAAACTGTTAAATTCAAAAGTTCTCAAATTTCCTGATTCTAGTAAAATAAATCCATTTTTTGAAAACAGTTCAGTGAGATTAAACTTATTAAAATAACTTAAGTGTGGTGAACTACTATTTTTTTGCCAAAGCCTATCGTAAATCTTATTAATTTTTAATCTCAATAAAACCTCTGAGGTTTTAAATATTATTCCATCTGATGTTGGAAGATTTAACAATACTAGACCATCATCTTTTAAAACAACGCTTACTTCTTTAATTACGCCATTAATATTTTCTAAATGCTCAAACACATCGTTAAAAATAATAATATCAAATGTCGACTCAATTTTAATTGGATTTGGTAAATGAATTTTAAGAATTTTTTTTCCGTAAACTGATCTTAATCTTTCAAAACTTTTTTTAGATGCCTCTGATCCAGTAATTTGTAAATTAGCAGAATTACATTCATCTATAAAATAACCGTCACCAGAACCAATTTCTAGAATCTTTGGGTTTACTTTGTGTTTTAATAATTTTTTAATTAGTTTTTTAAAATTTTTCCTTCTTAGACTTTCTATTCCTTTAACGTCTTGTCCTACTGATGGTTTTAAACTTGAAAAATAACAATTACAATTCGTACATTTAAATGAATAAAAGTTAATTTTTTTTAGTTTTCCATCACAAACTTGACATTTCATAAATATTCAAAACCTTTTCAATGTTATTCAAATTCAATTGTACCTGGCGGTTTTGAGGTTAAATCATAACAAACTCTATTAATACCCTGTACTTTATTTACGATTTCATTAGAGCAAATTTCTAAAAAATTATTTGAAAACTTGTATGCTTCAGCAGTCATTCCATCAACTGAGGTAACAGCTCTTAGCACACAAATCTGCTCATAGGAACGACCATCACCCATAACTCCAACGGTTTTAGTTGGGAGTAAAACACAAAAAGCCTGCCAAATCTTGTCATAAAGTCCATGCTCCTTAATTAAATTTAAAAAAATAGAGTCAGCTTCTTGTAATATCTTTATTCTTTTTTTACTAATTTTTCCTAAAATTCTTATACCTAAGCCGGGACCAGGAAAAGGGTGTCTGTTAACAAATTCTTTAGAAATTCCTAACTCTTTACCAAGTTTTCTTACTTCATCTTTGAAAAGTTCTTTAAGAGGTTCTATTAATTTAAATTTAATTTTTTTTGGCAGACCTCCCACATTATGGTGAGATTTTATTGTAACTTTTGAATCACCAACTTGAGACAAAGACTCAATTATATCTGGATATAAAGTACCTTGTGCTAGAAATTTTATATCCTTTTTTTTTTTTGAATATTGTTCAAAAATCTCAATAAATTGCTTACCTATAATTTTTCTTTTTTTTTCAGGATCTGTAATATCTTTAAGTTTTTTAAAAAAAGACTTTGAAGCATCTATAACATCCAAAGGAATATTATAATTTTTTTTAAATAAATTTTTTATAATTTCAACTTCATTTTTTCTCATCAAGCCAGTATCAACAAAAACACATTGAAGTTTACCCTCAATAGCTTTGTGGACAAGAACAGCCGTGACAGTAGAATCAACACCACCTGATAAAGCACAAAGAACTCTGTCCGATCCAACCTCATTTTTTATTGATTTAACTATCTTGTTTTTAAATTTATCCATACTCCAGCTTTGTTTACATCCACAGATATTAACTATAAAATTTTTTAATAGTATGTCTCCTTTCTGTGTGTGAACTACTTCAGGATGAAACTGAACTCCAAATATTTTATTTTCCAAATTTTGAATCATCACTGAACTACAACTTTTACTTCTTGCCAAAACTTCAAATCCATCTGGCATTTTTATAACTTTATCACTGTGACTCATCCATACTTTATATTGATGTCCTTTAGTATAGGCATTTTTAAACAATGGTGAATTTTTAAGAATCTTTACTTTTGTTTTTCCAAATTCTCTTTCTCTTGACAACTTAACTTGACCACCAAAGTCTCTACAAATTAATTGTAGTCCATAACAGACCCCTAAAATTGGTATATTGAGTTTATACACGAAGTTTTTAATTTCAGGTGCATTGTCGTTACCTACCGAACTTGGTCCACCAGAAAAAATAAGTCCTTTTACATCTGAAATTTTAAAGCTTTTTTCATTTAAGTTATTGAAAGGAATTATCTGGCTAAAAACTCCGAAGTCTCTAATTCTTCGTGCAATAAGTTTTGTGACCTGGGAACCAAAATCTACAATAATAATATTTTCATTCATTTATTAATTTGATAATTAGGTGACTCTCTAGTGATAGATATTCCATGTACATGACTCTCGTTTAGTCCTGCTGATGTAATTCGAACAAGCTCTGTATTTTTTTTAAAATCTTTAATATTTTTATTTCCTGTATAACCCATTGATGCCCTCATTCCTCCTGTAAGTTGCTCAATTACTTTTTCAACGGGACCTCGATAAGGAACTCTACCTTCTACACCTTCTGGAACAAACTTTTCAGTACTAGCTACCTCTTCTTGAAAATATCTGTCAGCTGATCCCCTACCCATTGCAGATAACGATCCCATACCCCTATAGGATTTATATGTTCTACCATTAGAAAGAAAGATTTCACCTGGTGATTCATCAGTCCCAGCAAATAGGGACCCTATCATTACAACATCAGCCCCAAAAGCAATAGCTTTTGCAATGTCTCCTGAAAATTTTATACCGCCATCAGAAATAATTGGTATTTTATGTTTTTTTGCAATCTTAAAAGTTTCTGATATTGCGTGTAGTTGTGGAACACCAATACCTGCTATTATTCTAGTTGTACATATAGAGCCTGGACCTATTCCAACTTTAATTGAATCAGCGCCTTCTTTGATTAAATCATGAGCTGCTTCAGAAGTAGCAACATTTCCAACAATTGTTGGAAGATGAGGATAGTTTTTTTTAATTTTTTTTAAGGTTTCAATTACTTTTTTTGTATGACCATGGGCTGTGTCAATCACTACAATATCAACGCCAGCTTTGACCAAGTTTTTGACTCTATCTAACCCTTGTTCATTTCCTACACCAACCGCTGCCCCAACAAGTAGTCTTCCCATTTTATCTTTTGATGCATCGGGAAATTTCTGAGCCTTTTCGATATCCTTTACTGTGATCAATCCTATACATTTATAATTTTTATCTACAACTAATAACTTTTCAATTCTATGTTGATGAAGTAATTTCTTAGCATGTGTCATCGATATATTTTGTTGAACAGTCACTAAGTTTTCTTTAGTCATTAACGACTCAACTTTTTGATTTAAATTTTTTGCAAATCTTATGTCTCTATTTGTAATAATACCAACAAGCTTTTTGCTTCCACTTTCAACAACAGGGATTCCAGAAATATTATATTTTTCTTTGATTTTAAATGCATCAGAAAGCAGACTTTCTGGGTTAATAGTATAGGGGTTTATAACCATTCCTGACTCAAACCTTTTTACAATGTTAACTTCCTCTGACTGTTTATCTATATCAAAGTTTTTATGAATTATTCCAAGTCCACCCATTTGAGCCATTTTTATAGCTAAAGAGGATTCAGTCACAGTATCCATTGCTGCAGAAATAAGAGGGATTTTTAATTTAATAGATTTAGTCAAGTTTGTAGATAAATCTGCTTCTGAAGGCTTAACAGATGATTTAGAGGGTAAAATTAAAACATCATCAAAAGTAAGGGCTTCTTTTAAATTTTTCATAGAATAATTTAAACTAATCGATAATAATTTGAAACTACTTATTTCAAATTATTTTCTCTGAGCAACCAAATACATTTCAGATGATTCTTTTCGTGAAGCCTTGGGTTTAAAATTTTTAATATTTTTAAGTGATTTTCTCATATTTTTTATTAATTCACCGTTCATACCACCTTGAAATATTTTAATTACAATAAAACCATCTTTTTGAAGTAATTGATTTGAAATATCAATAACCCTTTCAACCAAAGACAATATTCTAAGATGATCAACTTTTTTATTTCCGGTTGTATTTGGGGACATATCACTCATTATCAAATCTATTTTTTTTTCAAAAAAAGTTTCAATATGATTTATTACCTCATCATTATAAATATCACCCTGGTAAAACCAAACTCCTGGAATTTCTTCAATATTCAGCTTATCAACTCCAAGAATCTTCGTTTGAACAGTGCTAAATTTTTTTGATACTTGTAACCACCCCCCTGGTGCACAACCTAAATCCAAAATATTTTTACTTGAAGTTAAAAAGTCAAATTTTTCATTTATTTGTATTAATTTATATGAAGATCTTGAACGAAAACCCTCTTTTTTTGATTTTAAAACAAATTCGTCATTTATTTGTCTATTAAGCCACTTACTGCTATCTTTTTTATGCTTTTTTATTAATTTAAACTTCATAATTCATCAACTATTGCGTCTCGTAATCCTTTATGTGTTGTTATAATTTTTTGTAATGGAAAAATTTTAATTATAAAAAGTAAAATTTTGATGCCGCTTTTTAATAATTTATACTTATATTTTATACAAGGATGTTTTTTTAAATCGCTTGTACTCAATTTGTTAATGTAATTAATTGTATTCGTTACTTCCTCACATGACATCTCAAAACCTTCAATCTTAGTTGGATTATAAAATGGGAGATTTTGAAAAATAGAACATAAAGTTGTCATTGTGCTACAAGATCCAATTGATACAAATTTATCAGAAAGATTTTTGTTTTTAGTGTAAAAATGAGAAAAATGATCAGTTATTTTTTTTGTTACCATATCCTCTCCATAAATCTGAATTTTTTCTTCTAAATTAATTACTCCATATGAAATTGAAGTGGTTTGTAAATGAGATGAATTAGGTTCAAAGAAAGTAATTTCAGTGCTTCCACCTCCAATATCAAATAAAAAACCATATTTTTTAATTTTTTTTAAATACATTTGAGAACTTTTTAAACAAAGTCTAGCCTCTTCTTCGGATGAGATAATATCTACATTAATACCGGAGGTTTCCTTTACCTTACTTAAAAAAAAGTCAGGGTTTATTACTGACCTACATGCTTCAGTAGCCACACAACGATAATCTGAGATTTTAAGTTCACTAAGTTTTCTTTTAAAAAAAATTAAACAATTCAGAGTTTTTGATATATTTTTACTGTTAAATTCGTTATTAAAGCTAAGATTTTTTATTAAATTAGTTGGTTTCGAGTGATTAAAAATAATTTTTTTTCTATCATCACTTTTTTCAACAATCAACAATCTGCAGTTATGGCTCCCAATATCAATTGCAGCTATTTTTTTGTTTTTTTTCAATACAGCAAGAATTTAAAAATTTTATTTCTATATTATTAATTATAATATATTAAATCAATAAAGTAACTTTCATAACTTAAATGAAAATATTAATTACAAGTTTTTTTCTTTTACTAACTTCAATACTTTTATTACTAAAAGATGACAATAATAAGGATGAATTAATTGTAAAAGAAGAAAAAAAAGAAGTAGTAGTTAAAAAATTGATAAAGGAAAAATTTGTAAAAAATTTAAATTTTAGTGGATTTACTGAAGCCTCAAGAATTGTGATTTTAAAATCACAGATTGAAGGAAAAATAAGCAGCAAGTTTTTTGAGAAAGGTAAACCCTATAAAGCTGGTACCCAGTTAATACTTATAGACCCAGAAGATAAAATTGCTAAACTTAAAGAGATGGAGGCTTTGTTAAATCAAAGAAAAAAAGAATATGAGGTTGCCGAAAATTTGTTTAAAAAAGGATTCAGATCTGAGGTTAAACTAAGTGAATCTAGAACAAACTTTGAAAAGGCTCTTGCACTTTACGAAAAAAGTCAAGTTAAATTAAACAATACAAAAATCTTTGTCCCTTTTGATAGTATTGTTGAAGATAGTTATGTAGAACTTGGTGATTATCTAAAAAATGGGGATCCAATTGCTAAAGTTGTGGATTTAGATCCAATTTTTATAACAATAAATATTACAGAAAATGAAATTGACCAAATAAAAAAAGATCAAGTAGCATCAGTAAAGATTTCAGATAACCTTTATGAGGGAAAAGTAAACTATGTCTCAAGGACAGCAGACAAACTTACGAGAAACTTCAAGGTACAAATTAAACTTTCAAATGAAAACAATGATATTATAAGTGGTTTATCATCAGAAATAAAAATTGGTACAAAAACAGAAAGTGCTTTCTTTATCTCATCCTCACTTATCAGTCTTGATGCTCAAGGCATTTTAGGAATAAAGGTGATTCTTAATGAAAAGGTATCTTTTTTACCAATTGAAGTTTTAAGCGACGTCGGGAACGGTTATTGGATAAAATTAAAAAAAAATTTTGCTGAAGATATTTTAATCATAACTCAAGGAAGTGAGTATGTAACTGACGGAGATTTAATAAGTTTTAAGTTCGAAGAAAATGTTCAATAAATTTTTGAAATCCTCGAAATTAATTTTAACAATCTTATTTTTTCTCATTGTATTTGGTTTTTATCAATACAACAATTTACCAAAAGAATCAGACCCAGATATAAGCCTACCAGTTATCTATATTTCCTTAACTCACAAAGGAATATCTCCGGAGGATTCTGAGAGACTTCTTGTAAAACCAGTAGAAAAAGAATTAAAAAACATTGAAGGGTTAAAAAAAATAACATCTACATCCTATCAAGGAGGAGGAAATGTTGTTTTAGAGTTTGATGCTGGTTTTGATTCAGTTAAAGCAATGTCAGACACAAGAGAAAAAGTTGACTTAATTAAAAGCAAGCTTCCTAGTGATTCTGAAGAACCACGAATTTTTGAGGTAAATTTATCAAGATTTCCTGTTTTAGCTATTGCTATTTCAGGAGATCTAGATGGACGTACACTTGATATTATAGCAAAAAAATTAAAAGAGGATATTGAAACTATATCTGAAGTTTTAGAGGTAAAGGCATTAGGTGAAAATGAAAGAATTATTGAGATAATTGTAAACCCAAGAATTGTTGAAACTTATGGGTTAACTAATAAAGATGTTATTTCTTCAATAGCAAAAAGTAACTTTATGGTAGCTGCTGGAACCCTGAGTAATGATAAAGGAAGCTTTAATGTTCAGGTCCCAAGTCTGATTGAAAATAGAAAGGACTTATTGAGCGTACCAATTAAGTCTGACTCTGATTCAGTAATTACTTTAGGCGACGTTGCTGAAGTAAGAGATACATTTAGAGAAAAAATAGGTTATGCAAGAAATAATGGTGAGTCAGCCATAATTTTAGAAATATCAAAAAGAACTGGTGAAAATATTATCAACGTAATAGAAAAAATAAAAAAACTTGTTCTACAAAATAATTATATTCCAAATTTTGTACGTTTAGATTTTTTTCAGGATGAGTCAGAAAAAATTGTATCAATGGTAAACGACTTAGAGAATAATGTAATTCTTGCAACGTTAATTGTTTTTTTAGTTATTTATTCTTTTATGGGAAAAAAATCATCAATTCTTGTAAGTCTTTCGATTCCTTTTTCTTTTTTAATGTCCATGATAATTTTATCTTTTTTTAATGTCACTATCAACGTAGTAGTTCTTTTTGCTTTAATTCTATCAGTTGGTATTTTAATTGATGGAGCTATCATAGTTGTTGAATACGCAAATAGAAGGTCCAACGAGGGACTTAGTAAAAAAGAAGTTTTTATTCTATCTGCCAAACAAATGTCAATCCCAGTAATTGCATCAACATCAACTACATTAGCAGCATTTTTTCCATTAGTATTTTGGCCTGGAATTGCTGGCGAATTTATGTTCTTTCTTCCTGTAACTTTGCTTGCAGTTTTAATATCTTCCCTAACAATGGCTTTAATTTTTATTCCAGTAGTTGGTCAAATAATTGGAAATGACAAAGAATTTTCAAAAAAAAAAAAAAATAATCTCAATCTGCTAGAGAATGGTGATTTATCAAAAGTAAGAGGTATGCAGGGAAGATATTTGAATATCATGGATTATACACTTGAAAATCCTAAAAAATTAATCTTTCTAACAATCACAGTACTTATTTTTATTCAAACAATATATTTAAAATTAGGCAAAGGTTTTGAATTCTTTCCTCCAATAGAACCAGATTACGCAGAAATTGTAATCCATGCGCGAGGAAATTTTTCTGCTTTGGAAAAAGATAATATTGTTAAAAAAGTAGAAAAAGAAATTTTAAAAAATCAATCTATTAAAAATATTTATTCAAGAAGTGGTGTAGTTAAAGGAGACAAAAGAAATGAATCTGAAGATGTAATTGGCTCAATAAAAATTGAATTAATAGATTGGAAAAAAAGACCTCAGGCAAAATATGTTATTGAAAAATTAAAACAATCAACTAAAAAATTTTCTGGGATCTACATAGAATTTATTGAAAAACAAGATGGACCGCCAAAGGAAAAAGATGTTGAAATTGAAATAGTAAATAATAATACAGAAAAACTCACCAGTGATACTCTAATTCTTTATACATTTTTAAAAAAAAAAAATTGGGTCAACAATATAGATACTGACCTTAATATTCCAGGAGTAGAATGGGAATTATCAATTGATAGGGTCAAGGCAGAAAAACAAGGAGTAGATATAGAAATGATAAGCAATTCAATACAGATGTTAACCCATGGTTTGAAGGTAACCGATTTCATGCCAACAGATAGTAATGAGGAAGTAGATATAGTAATTAGGTTTGAAAAATCTTTCAGAACACTTGACGAGTTAGACAAAATTTTTATTGAAGGAGAAAATGGTCCAGTTTCACTAAGTTCTTTTATAAAAAGAAATGCGAAAAGAAAAATAGGTAATATTTCAAGATATAATTTACAAAGGTCAAAAAATATTAAGTTTGATGTTATAGAAGGTGAGTTACCAAGTAATAAAATTAATGAGTTAAGAGAATGGTTGATAGTAAAAAAATTATCATCCAAAGTTATATTTACTGGTCAGGAAGAAGATCAAACTGAGGCAAAAATTTTTCTAACAAAAGCTTTTTTTATAGCAATTTTTTTAATAACTATAATTTTAATAGCTACGTTTAACAGTTTTTATTTTTGTTTTATTATTTTATCTGCAATTATTTTTTCTACAATTGGTGTTATGATTGGTCTTCTTTTATCTGGCAAACCCTTCGGTATCATAATGAGTGGAATTGGTGTAATAGCATTAGCAGGTATTGTGGTAAACAATAATATTGTATTATTGGATACATACAAAGAACTAAGAAAGAAAGGTGAAGATATTAAAAGTGCAATACTTAGAACAGGCGCACAAAGATTAAGACCAGTAATGTTAACAACTTTAACAACTTTTTTTGGTTTAGTGCCAATGGCTATAGGTCTAAATATTAATTTTATGGAATTCGAATTGAATTTTAATAGCCCAAGTTCACAATGGTGGCTTCAACTTTCAAATGCAATTGTTTTTGGTGTTATGTTTTCATTTGTTCTTACTTTAGTAGTAACTCCATGTTTAATTATGATAGGTGAAAAAAGTAAGTTTTTTAAGTCTTTTTAAAGTCATACATAGCTAATGGAATACTTAAATAGTATGTCGTTATTAAAATTATCATGGCTAACCAGAAGTCTGTAAGAAGTAAAGATAAGAAACTAGCCAATAATATTATAACAAAGGGTAGTAGTTTTTTTTCAAATTTGATACCTTTTAAAGAAAATGTTGGGACATTAGAGATCATTAATATTGATGGAATTATTAAATAAAATTTAATGAAATAAGTATTAATAAAAAAATCAATATTAAATCTAAAATTAAGCATCAGTGGTAAAAGTGTTAACCCAGCAGCGGCTGGCGTTGAAATACCCGAAAAAAACTTTATTTTTTTTGCATTCGACTGAGTTTCATGAGAAGAAATGTTAAATTTAGCTAATCTTGAAGTTGAACAGATAGCATAAAAAATAACCATAGCCCACATACCATCAATGGACATAGATTCAGACCATAAATAAATAATTATTGCAGGTGTGACTCCAAAACTTATTAAATCAGATAAAGAATCAAGTTCTACACCAAAGTTTGAGTTAGATTTAAGCAATCGAGCAATTTTTCCATCTATATTATCAAGAAAAGAAGCAAATATCACCAGTGAAACTGAGATCTGCCATTTACTCTCAATAGCAAACTTAAGGGCAGTTAACCCCAAAGTTAAAGAAATAAATGTAAATAAGTTAGGAATCAAACTTCTTAAAGATAACTTTTTCATGCTAGTTTATAAAATAAATTTATTTTGATTTTGTTAAATTAAAATCCGCTAAAAGAGTTTCCCCAGAAATTGAAGTCTGACCTTTAGTTACTAGGATATTAAAATTTTTGGGAAAATAAACATCTAATCTACTACCAAAACGAATAAGTCCGTACCTTTGTCCAATAGTAACTGATTCGTTTTCGGTTAAATCACATTTAATTCTTCTTGCAATAAGTCCTGCTATTTGAACAACATAAACAAAAACTCCTTTTGAAACTTCAATTTTTACAATCATTCTTTCATTATTTTCACTTGATTTATCCAATGATGCATTTAAGAAAGTTCCTGGAACATATTTTAACCAAATTACTTTTCCAGAAATTGGGATTCTATTGACATGAACATTAAAAATATTCATGAATATCGAAACTTTATTTAAATCCTCTTGTTTACTATCACTTAAATTCTCGGGTGTTTTTGATGAACCAGCAAATAATATTTTGCCATCAGCAGGAGAAATAAGTATATTTTTTTTTTCAGGAATAACTCTCTCTGGATCTCTAAAAAAATAGACGCACCACAATGTTAAAATAAAACCAATCCATCCTAAAAAGTCAGAAATTAAAGACAAAAAAAGAGCAAATAAAGCGAATATAATGATAAATGGATATCCTGCAGCATTAATAGGAGGTAAAAAATTTTTTAGATCCTCTAATTGATTAATTAAATTCTTAAAACTAGGTTTTTTATTTTCACTCATATTCAATTATTTTTTAAGGTTGGAATATTAAAAACTTGACCTGGAAAAATGAGATCAGGGTTTTCGATTTCTTTAATATTATTTTTATAAATTTCCGAATAATAGATTCCACCCCCGAGAGTTTTTCTTGCAATTCTCCAAAGACTATTTCCATTTTTTACTGTAACTTCTTTTTCAATGATAAAATTCGGGTCAACTTTTTCCTCGAAAATTCTTGTTTTAAGTGTAATTTTTTGTCCTCCAATTTCTGTTGTAATCATTAAATTATTATTTGTAAGCTCAAAATTTTTCAATTTCATTTTCCATACACCATTGCTATCTGCTTTAGAGTCTTCTATAAAAATGTCAGAAAAAAATAACTTTACCAATGAATTGGGTTTGGTCCTTCCAGTCAGCATTAGACTATTATTGTGAATATATTCTACAATATCTAAAGTTAACCCAAGAATTTTTTCATTATTGTTTATAATCTCTATACTACTGTTTTTTGAAAACCTCAGAATTTTGGATGATGAATTATTATTTTTTTCTCTTAATATTATTATGTTCTGTGTGGAAGTAAATTCATCTTTTCCATCAAAATACTTCAAGTTAAATCTTTTGATTCCTTCAGACAGAGGCTTATCACTAACCCAAACCCAGTCTCCATTAGAGTCTGAAAAAACTGACGCTAATTTTTCATTACCATCTAGAATATCAAACTTAATGTTAGGAATTGTTTTTCCTGCAATAATCACGTCCCCACTTTTCTCTAATCTAACTATATCAAAAGTTAAATCTATGTTATTTTTATTAAGAGAAAATTCATTGCTTTGAGGATCAATTTTATCTTCTTCAGAAACATTTTGTTTATCTAATTGTTTTAAATTTGAAATAGGGTAAATTAAGTAAACAAGAATTGCAGAGCTAATAAGTACAGATAACAATAAAAATTCTTTTTTCATTTTAATAATATTTTTAATCTTATAATATAACTAAATTCTTATATTCCACCATCTTTATTTTTATGAATTTAAATGTAGCAGTTTTTTTAGGATCAAAACTAGGAAGTGACTCAAAAAATCTTAAAATAATTAAGGAATTTTCAGAATGGTTTGGTTCAGAAAACCATAATTTAATTTTTGGTGGAACAGAAACTGGGTTAATGCTTGAACTTGTAAAAAATCTATCAAAAAAAAATTCACAAATTATAAGTATTTTCACCAAGAATCTATATGATAATTCTCCTAAATCAAAATATTTCTCAGAAATAATTATTACAAAAGATCTCTCTTCCAGAAATGAATTAATAATTGATAAATCTGACGTTTTTGTTGCTTTACCTGGAGGATTAGGAACTTTGAACGAAATTTTTGAGGTCATTAATAAAAATCTTCTTAATGAAATTGATAAAAAGATTTATCTTATAAATGATAATCTTTTTTGGACTCCCCTTGAAGAATTGTTTAAAAGTCTGGTTAAAATAGAATTACTAGATCAACAGAAATTAAAAAAAAACTTTAAAGTTTGTAAATTAGAAGAATTAAAAACTGAATTTAAAAAAAAATATGCCAAAAATAGAAGTTAAAAACGCAGTTGTCGATATCACTGGTGATGAAATGGCAAATGTCATTTGGGAAAAAATAAAGAATGAATTAATTTTACCTTTTCTAGATATAAAATTAATTACATTTGATCTTGGAATTATAAATAGAGATAAAACTTTTGATAGAGTAACCTATGAAGCTGCTGAAGCAATTAATAAATATAAAACTGGAGTTAAATGTGCAACTATAACACCTGATGACAAAAGGGTTAAAGAATACAAGTTAAAAGAAAAGTATCCCTCTCCTAATGGAACAATTAGAAATATAATTAACGGTACAATATTTAGAGAACCTATAATTCTAAAAAATATCCCGAAATTTGTAAGCCATTGGAATGAATCAGTTGTTATTGCGAGACACGCTTTTGGAGACATATATAAATCAAAAGAAATCAATATTAAAAAAAAAGGAAAGTTATTTTTAAGATTTGAAAGCTTTGATAAAAAACTAATTATAAATGAACATATCTATGATTTTTCATCACCTGGTGTTGGTTTAAGCTATTTTAATATTGATCAATCAATTAAAGAATTTGCACTTTCATGCTTTAATTTTGCATTGAAAAGAAGAATTCCCTTGTTTCTATCGACAAAAAACACAATTCTTCAACAATATGATGAAAGATTTAAAAAAATTTTTGACGACCTTTACGAAAAAAAATACAAAAAAATATTTCTAGAAAATAATATTTCTTATCAACATAGATTGATTGACGATATGGTTGCCTGTTTAATGAAATGGAGTGGTGGTTTTTTGTGGGCTTGCAAAAATTATGATGGTGATGTTATGTCAGATTTAGTGGCTCAAGGATATGGATCATTGGGACTAATGACATCAGTATTATTAAGTCCTAATGGTGAAATTCTTCAAACTGAGGCTGCACATGGAACTGTGACTAGTCATTACCTACAACATAAAAATGGATTAGATACCTCAACTAATCCCATTGCTTCAATTTTCGCATGGTCTAGAGGTTTACTTCATAGATCAAATTTAGATAAAAATAAAAGTTTGAGAAACTTTGCTGAAAATTTAGAAAAAATTTGTATTGAAACAATTGAAAGTGGTTTTATGACAAAAGATCTTGCTTTAATGATAGGACCTGATCAAAAGTGGATAAACACCAATCAGCTATTTCAGATTATAAGTAAAAAAATAGCTAAATTAAAAAATACTTAAAATAAAACTCTTTAATTCATCAAACTTTTTAGAAAATGGTGCTCCACCTTGAGCTAAATCACTCCTTCCTCCGCCTCCTTTGCCTCCTAAAAATTCTACTAATTTTTTTAATAACTCAACAGCATCATATTTTTCTTGAAGACTATTAGTTATTGATACTACTAAAGAAATTTTATTATTTTTTTTACTAACTAAAATAATAATACCATTTAAAAAATTTTGTTTTATTTGATCCGAAAAATTTTTTAAATCACCAGGTTCATTAACAGTGTTATCAAAATATATTTGTGGGTTACTACCGATGATTTCTTTTTCAGAGAAAATAATTTTGTTAGCTGATACTTTTTTTAATTTATTGTAGTCAATTTGAATATTTTTTATTTTTTCTTTAATATTATTATCAGATGCTTTTAAAAGTTTTTTTATATCTTCAATAAGCAAAATTTTTACATTCAAATGATTTTCTACCTCCTCACCTGTAATAGCTTCAATTCTTCTCACTCCTGATGAGACAGATGAATCTGACAAAATTTTAAAAGCTCCTATTTGTCCTGTGGCATTAACATGAGTTCCTCCACACAATTCTTTTGAAACCAATGAATTATCATCATCAGAATTGAATGTTATAACTCTTACTTTTTCCGGATATTTCTCTCCAAACAAAGCAATCGCTCCACTTTCGAGTGCCTCACGAACAGTTACCAACTCTTCAGTTCGAATTAAATTGGATCTGATAGTTTTATTAACTAATATTTCTATTTCAGAGATTTGCTTGTTGGTAAGTGATTTATTATAAGTAAAATCAAACCTTAATTTTTGGTCATTGACTAATGACCCTTTTTGACTCACATGTTCACCTAAAATATTTCTTAAAGCTTCATGAAGAAGATGAGTAGCAGAGTGATTATTTCTAATTTTTTTTCTTCTCTTATTGTTAATTGAAAGAACGTACTTTTTTCCTTTAATAATTTTTGTTTTTTCATTTTTTTCAATTTGATGTAAATATATTCCTCCCTCTACTTTTTTCGTATCTAAAATATTGCATATAAATTCACCATTAAGATCTACAATTTTGCCTGAATCACCAATTTGTCCTCCCGACTCTGCATAAAATGGAGTTTTATTAAAAACCAAGAAAATATTATCCTTATCTGCTAAAATCTCATCTGTAAATTTTTCATCCTTAATTATACACTCTAATTCTGCTTCAATTTCAGTTTGATTATAACCAACAAATTTTGTTTGTTTGACTACGTTTTTAAGTTCAAGAAAAAATTTATTAGAAGATTTCTCACCACTACCAGTCCATGAATTTTTTTGTTTTTCCTTGTTTTTTTTTACAATTTCAAAATATTGATTGATATCAAGTTTAATATTTTTCTCTGTTAAGATATTTTGAGTTACATCGATCGGAAATCCATATGTATCATAGAGCTTAAAAGCCAGCTCAGCTGAAAGTTGCTTTGGCTTTTTTTTATTTATTTCGTCATTTAAAATTGATAGACCAGTTTGAAGAGTATCTGAAAATTTAATCTCTTCATTTTTAAGGTTCTCTTCTATAAACTTTTCTGATTTTTTTAATTCAAAATAATTTTGTGAGTATTTATTAACTACACCATTTACAAGCTTGTGAAGAAAAATTTCTTCTTTCTTAATTTTATTACTTTGAACGATTGCTCTTCTAATGATTCTTCTTAAAACATAACCTCTCCCCTCGTTTGATGGGATAATACCATCGGACATTAACATACAAATTGATTTAATATGATCAGAAATTACTCTAAAAGAAATTTCATTTTGTTTTGTCATTTTAGTTCCAATAATTTTTTCAACATCACTAAAAACAAAGTCAAATAAATCTGTTTCATAATTATTATTTTTTTTTGATACTAAAGCAGTGATTCTTTCCAAACCCATTCCAGTATCAACACATTTTTTATGTAACTTCTCTAAACCAGATTTTTTTTTTTCATACTCCATGAAAACTAAATTCCATATCTCAACGTAACGATTTCCATCTTGATATTTTGTACCTGGAAGTCCCCCCTTAAGTTTATCACCATTATCAAAGAAAATTTCACTACATGGTCCACATGGACCTGTATCACCCATTGACCAAAAATTATCATCACTTTCTATTGAAATAATTTTATCACTAGAAAAACCTGAAACTTTTTCCCAAATTTTTTGAGAATCTGTATCTTCTTTGTGATGAGTAATAATTAATCTTTTTTTATCGATACTCAGTTCTTTAGTTAAAAAATTCCATGCCATTTCAATAGCTTCTTTTTTAAAATATTTACCAAAGGAAAAGTTACCCAACATTTCAAAGAATGTATGGTGCCTAGGAGTTTTTCCAACGTTTTCTAAATCATTATGCTTACCACCTGCACGTAAACACTTTTGAATGGAAATAATATTTTTATCAACTGGGTTCTCTTGTCCCGTAAAATAATTTTTAAATTGCACCATACCTGAGTTAGTAAATAAAAGTGTGGGGTCGTCTTTTGGAATTAAAGATGACGAGGGTACTTCAATGTGATTTTGATTTTTAAAAAAATCTCTAAAAGATTCTCTAATATTTTCTGATATGTATTTTGGTTTTATCATTGTATGTGATCATTATAAGAATAATTACAGTTATTAATCAACTGCGATTTCTTCTTCGACCACATCTACTTTTTTGTTTTCTTCATTATCCTTATCTTCTTTGCCATGGGATCTTATTTCCTGTTCAATCTTCAATGCAATTTCAGGATTATCTTTTAAAAAGCTTTTTGCATTTTCTCTTCCTTGACCTATTCTATCACCGTTGTAAGAATACCACGCCCCAGATTTCTCGACCAGCCCAATATTTGCTGCTAGATCTAAAATTTCTCCTGTTTTTGATATTCCCTCGCCATACATAATATCAAATTCAACTATTTTGAACGGTGGAGCAAGTTTGTTTTTAACAATTTTCACTCTTGTTTGATTTCCAACAACTTCCTCACGATCCTTAATGGCTCCAATTCTCCTTATATCCATTCTTACTGAAGCGTAAAATTTTAATGCATTGCCTCCTGTCGTAGTTTCAGGGTTTCCAAACATTACTCCAATTTTTTGTCTTATTTGATTGATAAATATGACTAAACATTGTGACCTTGAAATAGAGCCTGTCAGCTTTCTTAGTGCTTGGCTCATTAGTCTTGCATGCAGACCCATATGAGAATCACCCATATCACCCTCGATTTCCGCTCGAGGAACTAACGCTGCAACTGAATCTATAACTAAGACATCAATTGCGCTTGAGTTTACTAATGTATCAGCAATTTCTAGTGCCTGCTCACCATTATCAGGCTGAGAAATTAACATTTCATCAGTATTGACACCAAGTTTTTTTGCGTAAACAGGATCCAAGGCGTGCTCAGCATCGATAAAAGCACAAGTACCTTTATTTTTTTGAGCCTCAGCAATTACATGCAAAGCTAAAGTTGTTTTACCTGAACTTTCAGGACCATATATTTCAACAATTCTTCCCTTAGGTAATCCACCAATACCTAATGCGACATCTAAACTTAAAGAACCTGAGGATATTGCATCAATTTCAACAACATCTCTTTCTCCAAGTCGCATGACGGAGCCTTTGCCATAACTTCTTTCTATTTGACTAATTGTTGATTCCAGTGATTTGAGTTTATCCATAATAATGTTCTATTAATGTTCTATTTAATGATAACAACTTAAAATAACTAATCAACATATATTTTAATATTCTTTCTCTTTGTAAATTTTCTCAAATTTTTCGTGCATTTCTTGAGCCTCAATTGATAGTGTAGCAATAGGTCTTGCTTTTAATCTTGCTATTGAGATTGGTTTGTGTGTTTCTTCGCAAAAACCATAAGTACCATCATCTATTTTTCTCAATGCTTTATCAATTTTGTTAAGAAGCTTTCTTTCTCTATCCCTTGTTCTTAGTTCTAAACTTCTTTCTGACTCAATAGAAGCTCTATCAGCATTATCTGGTTTATTGGAAGATTCTTCTTTGAGGTGATCTAGGGTGTTCGAAGACTCTTGAAGGATATCTTTTCTCCATGTTAACAAAAGATTTTTAAAATATTCGATTTGTTTAGGATTCATGAATTTCTCAGAATCGTTTGGCTCATATATAAGTTTTTTTTTATTTTTCATAAGAATTAATTGAATTAATGGAATATATTTATATTTTGAAAAAAAATGAATCAAGTAAAATTTAAAATTTCTCAAAAAGCGGCTTTTTTAGATAGAGATGGAGTAATAAATGAGGACATAGGTTATTTAAATAATATCAAGGATTTTAAATGGATTGAGGGTGCAATTGAAGCATTAAAAATTCTTAAAGAAAATAATTTTTTAATAATAATCATTTCTAATCAGTCAGGAGTATCAAGAGGTTATTTTTCTAAAAAAGATGTTCACAATCTTCACAAATGGATTAACCTGCAATTATCTGAACACAATGTAAAAATAGATGATTTTTTTTTTGCTACAGAACATCCAGATGCAGAAACTTCAAAAACCAGAAGAAAACCCTCACCCAGAATGATTGAAGAAGCTATAGAAAAATATAATTTAAATATAGATGATTGCTTCATGATTGGAGATAAGGATATAGATGTTCTAGCAGCAAAAAATGCAAACATAAGAGCTTTTTTATTTGAAGGTGGGAATTTATCCTATAAAATAAAAAAAATTTTAAATATCGCTTAAATTAGAATGTAAAAACATTATATATATCCTAATTTAAATATAACCATGTTAGATAAAGTAAAAAAGAATTTTTATCCTAAAGGAAGAGGAATAGAAGACTCTGCCCTCGAAGATGTAAAAGAACTGATTAGCGATTTACCTCTTAAAAGAGATCTTTTGATAGAATATTTGCATCTTATCCAAGACAAATATGGACAAATAAGAAAAAAGCATCTTGCAGCCTTGTCTAAATTACTTAAAATACCATTAGCTGAATCTTTTGAAGTAGCTACTTTCTACGCTCATTTTGATGTAATTGAAGATGAAGATCCGTCGATTCAAGACGTAACAATAAGAGTTTGCGACAGCCTTACTTGCGAACTTTTTGGCTCAGAAAATTTAATTAAGGAATTAAAAGGCAACTTAGATGATCAAAAGGTTAGAGTTCTTAGAGCACCATGCATGGGTCTTTGCGATAAAGCGCCTGCATGTGAAGTTGGGCATAAACACGTAAATTTTTCAAATCTTGAAAAAATTCAAGAAGTTATATCAAAAAAACATTTTCATCCTGACATCATTGAAGGCATTGACTTAAAAAAATACATTGATTCGGGTGGATACGAAATACTTAGGAAGTGTTACACTAATGAAATTAACGTCGATAATGTTATTGAAGAACTTAATGAATCAGGTCTTAAAGGAATGGGTGGTGCTGGATTTCCATCTGGCCAAAAATGGAAGTTCGTAAGAATGGAACCTGGTCCAAGATTAATGACCATTAATGGTGATGAAGGTGAGCCTGGAACATTTAAAGATAAGCTCTATCTAGAACAAAATATGCATAAATTTTTTGAAGGTATGCTCATAGCAGCTTGGGCCGTAGAAGCAAAAAAAATTTACATTTACATGAGGGACGAATACCCAGGTATACGACTAAAAATGATTGATGAGCTTAAAAAACTTCATGAAGCCAATATCATAGATTCAGATACAAAAGTTTACATAAGAAGAGGTGCTGGAGCATATATTTGTGGGGAGGAATCTGCTATGATAGAATCCATTGAAGGTAAAAGAGGACTTCCTCGTCATAAGCCTCCATTCGTATCAAAAGTTGGACTTTTTGGTAAACCAACACTGAATCACAACATTGAAACTGTTTTTTGGGTTCCAGATATCTTAAGAAATGGACATAAATGGTATAGTAGTCAGGGAAAGTCTGGTCATAAAGGTCCTCACAGTTACTCCATTTCTGGTAGGGTAAAAAAACCAGGTGTTAAGCTTGCTCCTGCTGGAATAACTATGAATGAGCTTCTTAATGATTACTGCGGTGGCATGATTGATGGTCATAAATTTTTGGGTTATTTACCTGGTGGTGCGAGCGGAGGTATTCTTCCAGCTTCAATGGCAGATATTCCACTTGACTTTGGAACACTAGAAAAACACGGTTGTTTTATTGGTTCAGGAGCCATTGTTGTTTTTTCAGACAAAGATGACGTTAAAAAAGTTGCTTTAAATTTATTAAAATTTTTTAACGATGAAAGTTGCGGACAGTGTACTCCTTGCAGAGTTGGAACAGAAAAAGCCGTCAAACTTATGGAAAAAGGTAACTGGGATGAAGATCTTCTTAAAGAACTCGTTCAAACAATGGGAGATGCCTCAATATGCGGTTTAGGACA
>MDTB01014855.1_pt1 | contig 29457 bp, 29 predicted proteins | sample 811161 | NCBI WGS metagenome assembly MDTB01 (sample SAMN05326650, study PRJNA326480) | marine metagenome | isolation source: seawater | place: Mediterranean Sea | collected 2009
AACAGACCCTACACCAGGTATATACGAACCGACAACGATTAGAAAATCGAATTTGTTCCATCCGGATTCGAAATATCGTAACGGCTGCCACTTTTCTGCCATCAATTTCAAAATGACTTCCGCTGTAAAGAATGCAGATATGATTAAATCAAACCATAGCCTGGACCCATTAAAAGTTGATGGCGTCAGTGATCAGGGACAAAGCCCAGGTAAATCAGGAACAAATAGGGGTATTTTATCGAGCGAAAATCTTCAAACCAATCCAAATTCTTCTGAAACCCATTTGAAGCTTCTAGAAAAAAGTTGGGGAAAAGATTTAGCAAAAATAATTGAAAAGGCATTCACCTCAGGTAATGAAAAAATTGATATTAATTTAGATCCACAAAAACTAGGTAAAATGCATGTGACTTTATCAATTGTAAATAACCAAACATCTATTTCGATTAATACTGAAAATGTTGCCGCATCATTGATCCTAACAAGCGCGGAAGACCGTTTGGCCCAAATGTTTGAGGCTGCAGGATATAAACTATCAAACTTCCAAGCAAATTCTAATGGTAAGAATGGCTCAAATAAAAATGGATCAGGATCAAAACAAAACGGAGAAAATAAAATTAACTCAAATAGTTCAACATCATTAAATTTTGATGAAAAACAAAACAACATTTCTTATACCATTGATGGAAGAAAAATTATTAATATAATCGCGTAAGAGAAATTACCCTGAAGGATAATACTATGGCCGAAGAAACTGAAAAAACTAAAGGTGGTATTGTAAAATACATAATGTTTGGACTAGGCGGTCTGGCGCTAATTGGGATCGGTCTCGGAGCCGGATTTTTTGTATTTGGGAGCAAGGCAGCAGATCCATCAGAAGAAATTGAGCAAATAGTTGAGCGTAAAATGCGTGAAGCAGAAGAAGCAGCAGCAGCAGCAGCAGCAGCTGATACCGGGCCCGAAAGAAAAGAAGCTCCGGAAGTTAAAAACTTTCTTACAACATACTACGAATTTTCTGGAACTTTTACCACAAACCTTAAAGACTCACGTAAATTCTTGCAAGCTGGTATCGGAGTGTCTACACAGTATGATGATGCAGTGCTTGCTAATGTTGAAACTCACCAACTTGCACTTAGATCCGAAATTTTGGGAACAATGAGTGAATTTTCAGAGGAGGCCATTCAAGGAAAGTCAGGGCGAGATGATTTAGCGCAGGCTCTTGAAGACTCGCTAAATAAGAAGTTAGAAGAGTTAGAAGGTTTTGGTGGTGTAGAATATGTACATTTTACATCGTTTATGTTGCAATAAAACAAAATAGAAAAGGTTGAAAAGTGGTTTCCTCAAGAAAATTATCGAGCGACGAAGTTGAAGCTCTGATCGATGGCTTACAAGATCAACCAGCAACGACATCTTCCACGGGAGCATCAGTCTCTGAAGAAAATGTTCGACCGTTTGATTTTGGGTCTGATGACTTATCTTTGCTTGGCGACTATTATGCTTTAAGAATGTTGAATGAAAGATTTGCGAGGTCAGCGAGATCAGTTTTCCTTCCAATGCTAAGAATCCAACCGCGGATCTCGTCTTTTCCTCCAGAAGTTAAAACCTTTGACGAATATACCTCCGGAATTGAAAGTTTTATGAGCCTTACGACAAACAGAGTAGAAGAACTTAGAGGAAATCTTCTGATTGTAGTCGATCCAAACTTTGTATCATTACTTACTAACTCTTATTATGGTGGTAGTATTACTAAAGTTGAGAATACTAAAACGGAATTCACTTCAACAGAGGAGCGAGTAATTGAAATTATTTCAAATGGTCTTAGTCGCGGTTTAGAAGTTTGCTGGCGCGACTTAATGCCTATAACCCTCAACGTTCACAGCAGAGAGACAAACCCGCAATTTGCATCTTTTGTTGATAGCTCAGACTTAGTTATTATTTGTTCATTCGTCGTTCAACTACCAAACGTCGACGCGGCTACCTTCGATGTAATATATCCGTTACAAACATTAAAGCCAATTGCGTCAATGCTAAGATCAAGAGTCCAAACTGAAACCGAAGAAAATATATCGTGGAGAGACAGGCTTGAACTAGCAGTATTGCAAGTTCCACTCAAAGTCACTGCCCGGTTATGCCAACCGACTGTTTCAGTAAAAAAACTCATCCATCTTCAAGAGGGTGATGTATTTCCAATTCAAGTCGGTGACGGAGTAGAGGTTCGAGTTGAGGATGCACCCATATTCATGGGCGAAATGGGCGAAATAGCCGGTAACTCTGCGATTAATCTCAAGGAACGTATCAAAACATAAAATTCAATTATTTAAAATGGTGTATAACAATGCAAGATGAAACATCGACAAACGAAAATGAAAAGCCAGAAGCAGAGACGGAAACGCAAAAAAGCGAACGAGCCAGTGTCGAAAATCTACGCGTGCTTGAGAACATTGATGTAAAACTTACTGTTGAGGTAGGCAATGCTGAAATAAAAATTAGGGATTTGCTTCGGTTAAATGAAGGGTCGATCGTAGAATTAGATCGGCTTGCAGGAGATCCATTGGATATATTAGTAAATGGCACCATGATAGCTCAGGGAGAAGTTGTGATGGTAGGAGAAAGATTTGGGGTACGGTTTTCTGAAATTGTCGATCCAGAAAAACGTGTAGAGAATCTTTAAGCGGTCAATTTTTTGACTTTTTTTATTGTTTAAAAACAATAGTTTAATATTAAAAACAATTAACTTTTTTGGCACGCTTTTTGCCTTTCTTACTATGGAAAGGTAAATTGGAGTGACCATGTTAATTGAGGATATATCAGCTACGCAAATTCTTACTGCAATATTGTTTATTGTAATTCTTGTCATTGCGCAGTTGTATGTCACAAAAAATAAAAATAGAATTAAAGGCAAATGGATTCCCAATCGCCGAATTGTTTTGATTGAAAACACTCGTTTAGGGCCTAATGAAAAAGCACAAATAATTAAAGTCGACTCGACTGAATATCTGTATTTTTTGAGCAAGGGCACTCAGCCTGTAATTTTTCCTATTACGACCAACGATAAAAAAATCCAAAATAAAAAAATTGGAAACCAACCACATTCAAAACCTATCAGTACATCAAATCAAATAGCAAACAAATCAGCACCTAATGGCAATGTAAATATAAAAGGCGACAAAAAAATTATCCAAGCCATCTCAGCCGCTAGAAAGCAAAATCCAAAGGTAAGTTTTAAATAATGAATAAATATAGTTCTTCGGTAATTTCTTTAGTGTTTTTTTCACTACTGTTTATGATGGCAACAAGCACCGTTAATGCACAGGAGATAGTAACTTCTATTGCAAAAGGTTTCCCAGCCTTAAATGTTTCTGAGAGTGACAATGGAGAAACTCAATACTCTTTGTCACTGCAAATATTGGCATTAATGACGGGACTCACAGTATTACCCTCGCTAGTACTTGGTATGACATCGTTCACCCGAGTGATCATTGTACTCTCTATTTTACGTCAGGCCATGGGTACCCAATCTACACCACCTAACCAAGTTTTGATTGCAATCGCACTATTTTTGACATTTTTTATAATGTCACCCACATTAAATCTAATCAACCAGGACGCGTTATCTCCCTACCTAAACGAGACAAAGTCTGCCGACGCTGCGATAACAGACGGTAGTAAAATTATCAAAAACTTTTTAATTAGTAATACCCGAGAAACAGACTTATTAATGTTTTCAGATATGAATGGTGACAAATCCTACAGCTCCAACGAGGCAGTCCCTTTTAATGTAGTTCTTCCAGCTTTCATTACGTCTGAACTAAAAACTGCTTTCCAAATTGGATTTTTACTTTTTTTACCATTTTTAGTTATCGACATGGTGATAGCGTCAGTTCTTATGTCACTTGGTATGATGATGCTCAGCCCCATGCTCGTCTCACTACCTTTCAAATTATTACTTTTTGTATTGGTTGATGGTTGGGCCATGACGATTGGCTCTTTGGCTGCAACCTACTCTATCGCGTGAGGTAAAAATGGATTTTGACGCTAATATATCATTTTTACGAACAGCCTTTTGGGAAATCCTCACAATATCGGGACCAATACTTGGGGTTGCCTTAGTGATTGGTCTCCTCGTTGGCATTTTTCAAGCCGCTACATCTATAAACGAAATGACACTAGCATTCGTACCAAAAGTAGTTCTGGTATTTGTAGCGTTTGGTTTTCTCGCACCTTATATCCTAACTGGTTTAACCGATTACTTTGGTTTAATCTTTGAAACAATAAGAAGTATTAGCTAATTAGATGTTAAGTTTACTAAATGAGGGCGTTGGAGCTTTGCCGGGGTTAAACCTTCAAACGATCTTAGAATTAGTAGCGCAGTTCTTTTTTGCAAGTTTGCGAATTGGTTCATTTTTATTAGCCTCACCATTGTTTGGTGCAACATTCGTAATTCTACCAGTTAGAATTCTAATAAGTATAAGTTTAACTATCATGGTCATTTCATTAAACCCAGGACTACCCAGCATTGAAACAATAACATCATTTCATGGCATTATATTAGGGATAAGAGAAATAATAATAGGAGTATCAGCCGGACTTATTTTAACGATATTTTTTGCAGCTGCATCACTAGCAGGTGAGAAAATTGCGTCATCATCTGGACTTGCTATGGCAACAGCCGTTGATCCTACCTCTGGATCATCATCGCCAGTAATGGCACAAATCTTAACCCTATTCATATTGGTAATTTTTATGTCCTTGGACGGACACTTAGCTGTAGTAAAAACAATTATTTTAAGTTACGAGTTCCTTCCAATTGGAAGTATACCTAGCATGCAAAAGATTTTTACCGCTGGGATGGAGTCCGCTGGGGTAATGTGGAGCGCTGCGGCTATCATAATGTTGCCATTCGCAGTGGTGCTTCTACTTATTCAAGTATCGATCGGTGTAATCACTCGTTCAGCCCCAACGCTTAATCTTTTTTCATTCGCATTTCCAATAACTATGATGGCAGTTTTCTTCATTGTATACCTGTCAATGACCTCCTTAGGAACGGTCTTTTCTAATCTCATCAGCAATGCCATTTTTGCTATGCAGCAAACAATAGAAAGTATGATTTATGGCTGAAGAGAACGAGTCCCAAGAAAAAACTGAAGAACCCTCCCAACGTAAGTTAGAACAAGCCAAAGAAGATGGAAAAGTTTTAAGTTCAAAAGAAATGTACGTATTCACAACACTTTCAATGGCGTTATTTTTCATGATAGTGATCTCATTATTTATGAAGCCATATGTAATGGAATGGAGTAAACTATTTAATTTTGATCAGCATACACTTGATCAGTTCACAAGCATAAAGCAACTTCAACTTTCAAAATTATATGACTCTTACCTCTTTGTTTTAAAAATTACGATTGTTGTTGGACTCCCACTATTTTTAACCGTTTGTCTAACGCAAACTGCAGTAGGTGGCATAAACTTCTCTACCAAAGCAATCGCCTTTAAAGCAAATAAAATGGATCCAATTAAAGGAATAAAGAAGATACTATCGGTAAAAGGTTTAGTTGAATTAGGAAAAGCTATTCTAAAAATTATTCTACTATTTGGGATAAGTATCTACGTCATACATCTCATGCTCCCAAACCTATTAAACATCCCAAATGGCTCCCTCGCTAACGCAATTGTTCAAATGAAATACTCTTTTCCTCAACTATTGGGGGCCTTATTGATAGCTTTACTTATTATAGCAGCGATTGATTATTTCTGGCAAAGCTATACTCACAAGAAAGAACTGATGATGTCGCGTCAAGATCAAAAAGACGAATATAAGCAGACCGAGGGCTCCCCTGAAGTAAAAGCAAAAATTAGAAGAATGCAAATGGAAACTGCCGCTAATGCAACTAAACAAAGAGAGGCTGTAAAAGATGTATCTGAAGCAACCGCCGTCATTACTAACCCAACACACTTTGCTATTGCTTTAAAATATACCGTCGGTGATACTGGGGCCCCAAAAGTACTGGCAATGGGCAGAGGAAAAATTGCTGAAGACATAATGGAAAAAGCGAAAGAATTTAATGTTACAGTCTTCCAAAGCCCGCTTTTAGCAAGAGCACTTTATTTTACGAGTAACATTGGAGACGAAATCTCTGAAAAATTATACAATGCAGTCGCAATCGCACTAGCTTATATTTACAGACTAGATCAAGGCGAGTCTCTTGTCGCACCTGAAATTGAAATACCTAATGAGCTGCAATTTGATGAATTTGGAAATAAAAAATTAGGAGATTAATATGCCAAGACGACGTCATGAGAGCCTAGGTGACATGATAAGCACATTAGTATTTTTTGGTGTTTCCGTTACACTAGCACTAGCATCAGCAGACCATTTCTTAATTGGCAATTATTTTAAAGGATTTGGCTTTTTAATTGCAGGCATTATGTGCTTTTTAGGAGGGTTACGGTATCCTATCGCCCGTTTTACCGATAAATTAGGATGGTGGCTTGAGAAAAAATGAGAAATAAACGATCCATAATCTGTGGCAGGTGTGAGTTTTTTTTCGTCACACATAATAAATTTAAACCGTGGGGATGCACTCAATTTGGATTTAAGTCCCAAGCACTACCTTCTCAAGTAGTTTTTTCTACAACTGGCATACATTGTGCTTATTTTAAACAGAAACGTGCTTTATTTAAGCCAAAAATCCACGCTAGAAACGAGAGAAGATAATGAGCTCAGAAATTAGTACAATCGAAGAAAGCATAAAAATTGCTTTAGATGCCGCTGACGCCGCAACTGATATAACTTCAGAGTACAATGTCATTAAAAAGAAGAATCAAAAATTGGAGGCAGAAGTGAAAAAAGTGTATATGTACACTACTATAATCTTTGGTAGTTCAATATTTGCAGCGGTAGTAGCAATTTTATTTTCGTCATTTTTGTACTTTAAATCAATGTCAGACCTAGATGTAATGACCACAACAAACCGAGAAGCCTTGGTAATATTTTCAGAAAATGTGGATGCGCTTAAAGAGACGACAGCACAATATATCGATGCTGTTAAACTTCAAGAGCAAGTGAAAGGCCAAAATGCCCAAATTGAAAATGCGTTTAAAGAATTTGAAATATCCTCAAGAGACATAATAACTGAGATTTCAACGTTAAATGAAGCTACCATTAAACAGATTGTTGATTCGACAAAAACTATTTCGAATCCATTTATTCAAGCTATAGATAATTTTGAAGAAAAACAAAGTCAAAGCTACGTAGACTTTTTCACACAACTAAGCAACTCCAACATGGAATTAATTCGAGCATTGAAAACTGGCGATAATACAGAAGAAACCATCGAGAAATTAATCGCGTCCCAAGAAAAATTGACGAATGTAATAGAAGGTCTTAAATCACGTAATACAGAAATTATTGAGTTAGTTAAAGATAATGAGGATTTGGTGAAATATCCGTAAGTAATTTAAATGTAACAATCACACTACTACTATTAAATAGGAAAAAATCTTTTGGCAGAAACCATTAATCAAGATAACGACGAAGGTCAAAATCCAGAAACTGACCAAGACATTTCAAAATCGTTTTTAAAACTGAAAGAACATGGTACGTTTTCACGAACCAAAGCTCTTCGATTAAAAGAAGGTGACGTTATAGTTGCGGTTAACGGAGAACTATTTCATGAATCAACGGATAATCTTACAGATATATTATCTGAGGAAGATGTTGAATATTGGATTGTAACAATCTATCGTGGGGGTGTGATTTTTGAGGTGGCTGCCCGGGGTCCATTGGGTGGATCTTACGAATATTGCAAACAGCAAGAGTGTCAAAGCATCGAAAACACCCTGAAAAATCATAAATTCTATCCCAGAGACCAATACAAAATATATGAGGTTTTGAAAGATATTGCTAAATCATGCGATATATACGACACAAGCTATAACCCTTTAGCAGTCTACGCACCGCCACTCTGGCTTATGCAACAGCGTATGTGGGAACCGTTAATTGCAATACTAGCCGTCTATCTCATTACTTTAAACGTGAATATTTTTTTATTTATTCTGGCTGCCGTTCTTATCTCGGTTTATTTAAAAAGAGGACAACTAATACTTCGTCGAAGTTATAGTATGTATCAAGATCGTACGGTATGGATCACAATAGCAGCAACAGGCGAACTTGAAGCCCAAAAAAGTTGCCGTGATATCGATCCAAAGTGCACATTTCCTTTTAGCTTAGTTGGCCCGCCAAAAATTGATAAATTGCCAAAAAAGAAACGAAAACGATCTGGAGATCTGCGAGTATCTCTGTAAAGGAATAAAATTCTGACCGCCAACTCCTTAAGTCGACTTATTGTACAGACTTTTTCATTCTTATTCTTGAATTTATATTGAGATAAATTTTATTGGTTCAATAAATTTATTTTTCATTAGAAATTTTTTTGCAAGGTGAATATTAGTCAACTTTTTAAATCTAAATTATAAAAAAAACCAGTCTCTCAAATTTATCAATAAGATTGAATTACTGCACCCAAGTTGAACGTCATCCACAGATGCATCTGCCTCAAATTAGGAGGTCACGTCAGACTGAACCGTATTATTTGGCCAGACTGCCCAGCTTATTGAGTCCCAACTTAGCAATTAAGAAAATCATCAAACTAATCGAGCTAACTTATTTCACAAAACTATCAGCTTTATGAAGCTCCTCTAAGGTGAATAAATAGTGAAATTAACATAAATCGGGTTGCACCATGTGCACATTATTAAATTTCAACCTGGCAATCGTTGAACCTGAATTAAATTGAGACAAGTCGTTACATGTGGTTATAATCCGATCAACAATCTATTTCTATGCTAAATATTTTTTATAAACAAATTTAATTTACTAGAACCAAGACATTATGGTTCTTTTTGGTTTGTCGTCATAAATGATATAGGTAAATTTGTCTGTATCATTAATGATTATAATCGGTTTAGCACCCATTATTTTAATAATTCATAATTGTAATTTAAAACTGAATCTCAATTTCAATCCGTCGATTCTTTTCACGGCCCTCTGAAGTGTCGTTATCAGCAATAGGTTTCGCCTCACCAAAGCTGACCGCCTGGAGTCTGTCAGCGCTAACTATCCCACCTGATTGCATCGCTTGAACAACACTTGCGGCTCTAGCCGCAGCCAGATCCCAATTGTCACGGTATGAAGATCCAAACACAAGCGGAACATTATCTGTGTGACCTGAAACGGTAACCTTCCCAGTTTCACCAACGCCTTTTTCTGCAACTCGCGCCATTATATCTTTTGCTTGACTGGTCAAATCTGCCGACCCCGACGCAAACGCTCCCCCCGCTCCTACTGTTATAAAGATTTTTCCATCTTTTCTTTCTACCTCAACCAAGCCCTGCGCAATTTCTTCTTTGAGAGCTATTCTTAACTCATCTTCAGAGACTTCAGCCTTTTCTTGCTGGTCTGAATTGGTTGAACCATTGTTAGTCTCGCTTCCCGCTCCTTCAGCCCTCGCCAATGCTTCTGCAACTTTTGCTAACTGCGACTCGATCCCTCCTAAAGCGGCTTCATCAATAGGTTGACCGCCAGAATCTTTAAGCTCAGCTAAGGCAGCTTGAGTTTCTTTGACTAACTCCGAAACTTCATCATTAGATGGAGTGCTTTTAGACTTTACATTGACAACCAACTCCTCTCCATCAGTTTCAATTTCTATATCTCCACGTGCTACTGCTTCCTCTAACGCTTTTACTACCTGCTCAGCACTTTGGTTTCCATCAGAACCGTCCGAGTCCTTGTCTTTTTGCTGAAGCTCCAGTTTTGATTGTTCAATTTGCGTAGTTTGCTGAGTCATTTCTTTTGAAACTGATGGACTTGGCGACGGACTAAAATTAAGCGATAATACGGTAGTTCCTTTAGGTTGCTCTACAACTGGTACAATTCTTTGCACACCAAACGCATTCTTTAGAGAACCTGATATTTGTTTAAATTTTGGCACATTAAATTCTGCAAATGAAAGAATCAACACGAAAAAAGCCATGAGCAGTGTCGCCATGTCAGCAAAAGTTGCCATCCAAGCTGGAGCACCCACAGGAGGGCATTTCGGACATTCTTCCTCCTCTTCTTCTACTACTTCAGGCTCTTCTGCAGCTGCCATCTTAATTTTCTTTCTTAAATCTGTATAAACTTATTTCTTTGAATTATAATCTAGGCTGCCTCAAGTTTAGCTTGGATCTTTGGAGCCAAGTTAGACAGCAACTGATCTTGGATATTACGTGGGGACTCACCTCTAGCGATATTACGTAACCCCGCAACCACCATTTCACGATAAACAACCTCGTACGTGGTAAAGCCTTCAAGTTTAATCAGCATTGGCATGAATACAACATTAGCTATAAATGCTCCATAAAGGGTTGTTAACAACGCGACCGCCATAGCAGGTCCAATTGCCTTTGGATCAGCCATGTTGCCCAACATCGCAACTAAACCGACAAGTGTTCCAATCATTCCCATAGCCGGCCCAATATCGATCCAAGACTTTACAACCCCTTGATTAGACTCGTGTCGCATTTTCATAGCTTTAATCTCTTGATTAAGCTGAGTGGTTAACTTAGCTTCGTCAGCCCCATCTACCAACATCTGAAGCCCCTTTGCGAAAAATTTATCTGGCACTTCTTGACCTTCCAGAGCCATCATACCATCTTTACGAGCAATACCTGCTAACTCCACCATTCGTTCAACTAACTCATCCATTTTTTTTACTGGCGGAAGGAATGCTTTTGCCATTGTACCAAAACTTCCCAAGAATACCGGTAAGGGAGCCGTATACATAACAGCAAAAAAGGTACCCCCAACAACAATCAATAATGACGGAGTATCAATAAATGCGCCTATTCCGCCACTTGAAATCATTGCACCTGCAATCATTCCAACTGCTCCAAGAAAGCCTATAAGCGATGCTATATCCATTATCTTTTATAATCCTATAATATGTTTTTGTTATTTCCACGAGAACAACATTTCACGTTTAATTGCAATTTGTGTACCAGTTTTCATCGTCAAAGAATACGTAGAATATTTATTATATTACTATATACTGAAATTTCAACATAAGAAGGCTCTTCTAAGATATGTTTAAAATCACAATAAAACTATTATTTGGGTTATTTCTATTGACCAGCGCTTCAAATGGAGCATCAACGGCATTTTATCCCAAGGATCATATTGTGATTGACCTATCCAAAAATATTGAGTGGCTTAGATGTAGTGTGGGTCAACAATGGAATGGCGACACATGTATCGGTGAAACAATGCTCATGAGTCATTCAATAATTTTGCAGGCCATTGATATCGCTAATAAACAATTGGGACCAGCTTGGCGTCTTCCAACTTTAGATGAATTAGAAAGTTTAGTTTGTAAAAAATGTGCCAAAGGTAAAAAGTTTGACCAGATCATATTCCCAAACACTGATCCTAGAGCATACTGGACTGGGGATAAAAATCCTATGTCAAAAGGAAGTTATTGGACGGTAAATTTTTTCACAGGTCACAAGTTTGGTCGGTTTTACCCACAACAAGAAATGGCCGTAAGATTAGTACGGGACCGCTAACCTCAATTTGTTCGATTAGATCGTTTTGGTGGCCTTAGAAAAAAGTACCACTCAACCAACCTGTATAAAAAAACCATAGTTCCACACCCAAAAACAAAGTAAACACCTACTTGTTTATCAACAAAACTGAGTAACGTAACCTTATCGCCCGCCAATACGTATAATAGTATCAATATTAAAATTGCTGAGAAATACAAACGTAGTATTGAGCATCTAGTGCACGGTTGCTTACTAATAACTTTATTTGAACGTCTAAAAAACACGTAAAATTCTTTCTGGATTTACAAAACTAAATACGCAATTTTTACGCCAAAAGCAACGTTTTTTGATCTTTTTATTGACACTAAGAAAAAATTAGAAAAAATTAATTTTTCTAAGTAGTTGAAATTAATGTGAATAATTACTCAAATAATTGACACAATCTGTCGTCAAATAGTTATTTTGAAAAACTATCTTTAAAATGTCATCCTTTTTTTAACAAAAGGAGAAAGACAATGCAATTATCAGCATCGCTAAATTTGAGGCAAAAACAGTCATTAGTAATGACACCGCAATTGCAGCAAGCAATTCGATTATTGCAGATGACCAATCTTGACTTGCGACAATATCTTGAAACCGAATGCTCGGAAAACCCATTCCTTGAAGTTGACGCAAACGAGGACACAAATACTGCAACATCAAATTCAACAGAGCAGGATGAACCAAGTAATATTGAACCATCAACTTCAACTGAGATTGATAACGCATTGTTAGACGGGTCCGCAATGACGAATGACCCCACAGCCAATAATGATTATGAAAATAGATTTGAAACTGATCTCACAGATTTTCGAGCCCCAACAAAATCCTCTAGCCAAAGTGATGATTATGATTACATCACAACCTCGGTAGAGAACAACCCTATTTCACTTCAAGAGCACGTATATCGTCAAATTGATATGAAATTTAATGACACTAACGAGCGCTTGGTCGCGCACGCCTTTACCGAGAGCTTACAGCCAACAGGTTGGTTAAATACAGATTGTGACACAATAGCGAATACATGCGGTACGTCTGTTGTGTTTGCAGAAAAGATTTTGAGCGAACTTCAAGAATTTGAACCAGCAGGATTATTTGCCAGAGATCTGAAAGAGTGCTTATTTATCCAAGCGCGCGACCAAGGTATACTCACCAACCAATTTAAAATATTATTAGAGCACTTAGAGTTGTTAGCCAAAGGTCAATTTGAGACGCTTCAACGAAAATTAAAATGCAACAAAGAAACATTATTAGATCAAATAAAATTACTAAGAAGTTTTAACCCCAAACCTGGTGAACGTTTTGACCAAAATCTGCACCAAATCACAGCACCTGACTTGATGGTTAAAAAATCTGAGGGCGGTTGGACTGTTGATTTAAATCGATCAAATCTTCCTACAATTCATATCAATTCCGAATACGCAGAAAATATTCATTCAAAAAGTCGAACAGATGAAACGTCTGAATATGCGGCGCAAGCAATTGCGTCGGCTCGTTGGTTAAAACGGGCAGTTGCAAAAAGAAATTCTACTACTTTAAAGGTTGGGTCCGAAATAATTAGACGACAAACAGCATTTTTAGAAAAAGGCCTGGATCACTTAAAGCCATTATCGTTAAAGGATATCGCCGAGGAGGTAAAAATGCACGAAAGCACCATAAGTCGAGTTACCAGTGGTCTTTTAATTAATACACCACGGGGAACTTTCCCTCTAAAATCATTTTTTAGTATTTCAATTGATACGGACAAACCGGGAATAGAAACATCCGCTGCGGCTGTTCGAAACTTGATTAAAACAATTATTAACAAAGAAGACTCATCTAAACCCCTAAGCGACGAAAGTTTAGCCGAAATAATAAGCGCAAAAGGCGTAAAGCTAGCCCGAAGAACTGTCGCAAAATATCGCGAGTTAATGAAAATTCCTTCTTCATCAGAACGAAGGAGACGCGCCAAAGTCTTTGGTGAATAAAATTTAAATCCTAAACTCTAAATATTTATAAGAAGATTTTAAATTGTAGGCAAAAAAGAATTTATTACTAGCGTCAGCCTTACCCAGAGTTAAAACTGGTTTAAAACAGTTGCAATATTCAATCATTCAAAAATCGTTTTATTTACATATTGTAAGAGGTGTTAGGCATGAAAGAAGACATCGGCGCAATGGAGTCAGAAACTGGAACTCCTCGCGAGTCGCACAGAACTACTTTGATACCCATACGCTGAGACTGGTAAGCTCGAATATGAGCATCATGATTGGCGCGTTCTTTATCTTGATTATAAAATTCATCTATTTTTAGTTGACTTAACATATTTGCCTCCTCTCGGCTTACCAAACAAATACTGCAGTATTTATGCCAAAAGTATTTAATATAATTAAGGTAACTTGATTGCAGATCGCTTAAAAATTTATTTTTTCATCCGGTCAGTCATTATTTCAATAATCGCCTCCGCATGCTCGTCACTTAAATCGTACCGCTTTCGCAATGCTTCAATTTTTTCAGCCTCATCGTCTGAGATTTCGCCATCAGCCAAAGCATGAACGATTTCAGCCTCAAATATACTGTTCCTTCGTTGCACTTGATTTGCAAACGCATTCGCCACAATTCCAGTCAAAAGCGCTACGGTCATGACCCCCATAAGTGCAGTCATAGCAGCAATAATCTTTCCAATTGCAGTAACAGGAGACGCATCGCCATAACCTACGGTAGTCAATGTAATTATCGACCACCACATCGTCTCTGGAATTGATCCAAATTCTTCAGGTTGAACATCAGACTCAACAATGTAAAGAGCGGAACTAGAAAAGAATAATGCTAAAACAAGTAAATAGATTGCAGCTGTAAAAGACGCACGCTCATATCTTATAGCAGAGACAAGATCTTCTAACGCCGAACTATAATGAGATATTTTCAATAACCGAACCATTCGCAGGACTCTTAACCAACGTAAATCAACAGAACCAATAAAAATTGACAGTAAACTTGGTAATATTGCAACAAGATCCACCAGACCAGTGAAACTAAAAATATAGGCTAACCTTTTTGATAAAGGTTTTGTCCATTTCGTCGATGAAGAGGCCGCGCTTGCCCAAATTCTTAAAATGTACTCTGTTCCAAAAATCGTTACCGATACCATCTCAAAGACGAAAAAAAAACTTCCGTAAGTAAGTCCGATACTCTCCACTGATTCTAAACTAATGGCTACAAGATTCAGAACAATTAAAATTGATAGCGACATATCACAATAGAAACTTGCCCTATCTTGCCCATCACTCTTTTCAAGAATTTCAAGTAATCTTTTTTGAGTAATCACAAGAACACCTATTTTTCGTTTAGATCATAACCAGTTTATTTTTATTTACTATAGCTACACCCAAGATTTACTCTTTTTCTTTTTGCGCTCTACATCACTATTCATCATATCGCGCATTGCCTCGGCAAATCGCCTATGAGATTCCCTATTTTTCTTTAAAATTGGATTGAGAGGGATTACGATATCTCCATCTGATCGCAGATAAGGTGCCTCATAATTACCAAAAAGCCTTGGATATTTATCACTTACGCTTACGATTAGTCGTATTAAGTCTGTCTCGGCATCATCCATACCAATCTCCCAAGTTTTTTTAATGATCAATTCTTCGAAAATTCTTCTCTAAAAAGCAAAATCATATCAATGTTTTTTCCTAAATATGCCGACTTATAGTTAATATATCGTTTTAACTCTTCTTTATTATACATCTTATTATTATCTATCAGAACAGCATTTAAGTAAATTTGGTTATCTTGATTTTTAACATCAGGTCGAAGAAATTTTAACACTGCTTTATCGGTTTCATCAATATTTTTCTTCATATTGGTATCTATCAACTGATTGTTTGAATTTCGTTTAAGTGGAAATCTAGTATTACCATTAACAGATAATGCAGCTTCTTGAACGAGAGCTTTGCTGGGTGTTTTATTATTCCATACTTTTTCAACCTTGGCATAATACTTTACATTTAATCGCGAAGTCGCGGAATGATAATGCTTGATAGCTTCCTTCCAAGACCCATGAATCCCCTTTAAATTTGACAAGAATGTTGCCGCATATTCTACGTTATTAAGAGGATCTAACATGGTAGAGAATGAGTCAAATTTCTCGCCATGCCATTTCACATTTATTTGCATACATCCCACATCAATATTTTTAAAGCTCGCGGTTACATGCCTGTTTAAATATTCTAAAGCCTCTATCTTGTGATTAAAAAACAAACTTTTTCCAGCGTGATTGAGAGACCAAGGCCACGGACTTACAGAACCATCACTATATCTACGCCCCGCTTCTACAAGAGCAATACTTGCCAAAATGTTCTTGGGAAGACCATTTTTAAATTCGACCTGGCGCGCGATTTCGTTACACTTTTCTCGATCGCCCGCAAAAGAAGGGTGAAACAAAAGAATAGATATGGTGACTAACGTCGCAAAAAAAATAATTATTTTTTTACCGCAGTGCAGATCATAATACAAAAACTGACCTCAAACCTCATTTCGTTTGAGTTTAACCAGCAAGTCCTATGCCAATAATTGGACTTAAAAATGTTAAGGTTTACAAAAACAGATATAATAAAATTTATTTTCTTATTATTTCAACAATCTCTTTTCCTCTCAAAAAGAGTTTTGAATTTTCCACCACAAACTCAGCAATAATCGTTGCGGAACATCTGTTTTCTATCTCCTTGTCAATTGGAAGCCCACATTTTCCTGCTATTGAGCCTGTAAAATCATCTTGGAAAATCGGTATGCCAATTGAATTATCTGCTCGGAATACTATTTGCCGTCTTCTTTCATCATAAATCATATTTCCAGAAAAAATTACTCTTAAACCATTCAATTGTTCAAAATTAGATTTAAAATTCTTTAAATTTCTAATTTCATTATCACTTTTACTTATTAAATCACGTTCAGCTTTTTCTAATTCTATCTGTCTAAGATAATTAGCTTTTTGACTCGACAACTGCTTTACATATTCATCATTTTCTTCTTTCAAGTTATAAACTTTTTCTTGCAATGCTGAGATTTCTTTCTCAAATATTTCTTCTTTCTCCAAAAATACGTCATCGTTGTCCTTAACTCGACTCCGTAACGTTCGGAGTTCCAAACTTAACTCTGAAATAACCTGAGCACGGGAAGCCTGCAAAACTTTGCTATTTTCTTCCAATTCCTTGTTCTTGACTTCAAGCTCAGCGAAATCTTTTAATAATTTTTTGTAATTTTCAATTTCCAAATTTCGCTCTTTTGTATTTTGCACCGTCAAGTTACTGTTTATATTTATTTTATTGTTTAGTTCTAATAGAGTCTCATTTAATTTGGACCTTTTGACTTGTAGTTCTTCCAACTCCTCTTCTATTGATACTTTTTTATTTTCTAGTTCAAGCAAAGCCCTTTCTAATTGGTTCCTGACTATATTTTTTGTAGCAATGCTTTGCTCCAACTCTTCATTCTTTTGCCTCAACTCAATAAAAGCTACCTTCAGATCATTACCCTGTTCACTTGCTTCAGTATTTTCAATAATTGTTTTATCGGTTTCCTCAACTCGCTGATTGTTGATTGTTAAATCAATAAAATCTATGGTTGTAACCGCACCAAAGACCGTAAGCCCAACCAAAGCAACTAAAACTAAAATATTAACCACTATGTTTGACGGCATTTATTTCTCAGTCCATTACTGAATATCTTTATTTGACTTTAAAGAATATTTGAGCAAACAGCCAGACAAATCTCAAAACATTGGACTTGTTAAACACCCAAAATATTTTATTTTTGTTTTTTTCCAGCTATGTAAACTGACTCGATGAAACGATCATCTCCGAGAGTTTGTAATATAAATAATTCTTCTGGTAAACTCTCACACGTCTTCATCCTAGTCTGTGATAACGGTGTTGCATGGCTATTCAAAACAACAAAATCAGCAAAACTTCCAGTTTCAAAGCTGCCTATTTCCTGACTTAAACCTAACGCTCGGGCATTACCTAGCGTCACCCAATAGAAAGATTCCAAAGGGTTGAGACTAAATGCTCTTAATTGCTGTATCTTATACGCATCCGCAAGCGTTTGAAGCATGCCGTGGGAGGTGCCTCCTCCAGTATCAGAAGCAATTGCAGTTCTGATACCTCTTCTTTTAAAATCTACAAGGTCAAATAAGCCACTGCCCAAAAACAAATTTGAGGTTGGACAATGCACCGCAACCGTTTCCGTTTCACTCATTTGGTCTCGCTCGTAACTATTTAAATGAATAGCATGACCTAAGAGACTTCGAGACCCCACTAAACCATTGTGCATATAGATATCAAAGTAATTTTTTCGTTCTGGAAACAACGATAAAGTCAATTCTATCTCATACTGATTTTCAGAGATATGAGTTTGAACGAAACAATCATTAAATTCGTTTTTTAAAGCGCCGGCCAATTCCAACTGACTAGGCGTTGATGTAATACCAAAGCGAGGAGAAATAGCATATCTAAAGCGCTTTCTTTTATGCCATTTTCTTATTAAATATTTGCTGTCATCATAACTATCTTGCGGTGTATCAAGAACCTTATTTGGCGCATTTCTATCCATCATAACCTTGCCGGCAATCATACACATATCGTACTTTTCTGCCTCTTTAAACAATGCCTCAACGGATTCCTTATGCACAGAACAAAATGATACACTACTTGTTGTTCCATTATCTATTAAAGTTTTTATAAACAACCTTGCCATTTTTACAGAAAAATCATAATCGCTAAATTTTCCTTCCGCGGGGAATGTATATTTTTCAAGCCAATCTATGAGCTGCGTGCCATAACTTGCAATAACTTGAAGTTGAGGGAAATGATTATGAGTATCGATAAAACCTGGCATAATTAGATTCGGACGAAAGTCGACAAAATTCATTTCCTGTAGGTTCTCTTTAAGATCAGAATATGGCATCATTGAAATGATTTTGTCATTCTCTATAAATAACAAGCCATCTTCCAAATAAATATAGGAATCTGAGTCATGTATTGATACTGGCGCTCTTTTAAAACTAAATATTCGTCCACGAACGATTAATTTCATGGAGTCACTCCAATTTCCTTTTTCCGTCAATTTGACCATTTTTATTTGCTTCAAATGAAGTCAAAATTTCGGTTATTGTTAGTGTTGCAATCACTTCTGGTCGTTTGCCTAAAGTTTTAATGTTGGTAATTGAAGCTCCCAATGGCGTAAAACCCCTATCGAAATTCAAAACATTTTGTTTTTCAAGCCACTTTTTTAGAATAGCTTTTTTTGTTTTTGAACCAATCATACCTACGTAAGCAGCATCATTTCTAATTAATGCCTCTTTGACTAACAGAAAATCCAAAGCATGGTCATGAGTTAAAATAACGTAGGCACTACCAGGTTTAGCATTTCTAATCTCAGCCTCTGGAAGTGGAGTGGTTTTGCAACCCTGAGGCAATGAAAAATCTAGTGTTTCGGGAGGCCTAGAATCTATTATATGTGTTTGTAATCGTAAACTTTGTAATTGACGCATTAATATTTGCCCAACGTGACCTGCACCAAAAATAAGAACAGGATCTAACAGATAGTTTTTCTTTGCTGCCTCACCCAAAAATTTTTTTTTCCTTTTAGCAGTCAGTTTTTCAAACTTTAACTTTACTCTTCCACCGCAACACTGCCCAAGCATAGGACCAAGACTATATTTATGGACGGAAGTGGTGAATCCCACATCGTTAATAAAACTCCTTGCACTATTTATCGCATCGTACTCTAAAGTCCCACCACCGATAGTTCCCAATGAAGTGAAATCATTAACGAACATGAATGTTCCTTCGTCCCGCGGAGAAGATCCTTTAACGTCCACTATCTGGATCAATATCGTTTCGGTGCCTGATGATAAAAAATCAGTCATCTGAGCAAAAGACTCATTCAATCAATTTCTCCTTTGATCTTTGAAGACAGTCTAACAGTTTTTCTGATGTTGCAGGTGAATTTAAATTTGGACGTCCCTTGCGCGAGTTAGAATACGATGTAGCCATAGACAGGGCTTCATGAACCGATATAGCCAGCATAAAAGGTGGCTCTCCGACTGCTTTCGAACGCTTGATCGTTCGTTCTCGATTTTTTGACCAATTTGCAATCTCCAAATTAAAAATACGAGGTCGGTCGGAAGCTAAAGGAATCTTGTAAGTGGACGGTGCATGTGTTTTTAGTTGTCCTGTCTCATTCCACCAGAGTTCTTCATTAGTCAACCAACCCATTCCTTGAATGAAACCGCCCTCTATTTGTCCAAGATCGAGATGCGTATTTAATGACTCCCCAACATCGTGCAAAATATCAACTCTATCGACTAAATGTTCTCCAGTAAACGTATCAACGGTCACCTCAGTTACTGCCGCGCCATAAGAAAAATAATAAAATGGTCTCCCTTTTCCTTTGCCTCTATCCCAATGAATTTTTGGAGTTTTATAGAACCCTGTGGCTGATAATTGAACTCTTAGTTCGTACGCCATCTTGACCAAAGCATGAAATTTTATCTTACCAGTATTAAAAAAAGCGTAACCATCTTTATAAAATATAGTTGTTTTATCGGCATCAAAGCAATCACAAATTACCCTGGCAAGCCGCTTTTTTAATATATTCACGGCATTTAAAACTGCCATTCCATTTAAATCTGACCCTGATGAGGCCGCCGTTGCGGACGTATTGGGCACTTTGCTAGTGTCAGTAGAACTTATCTTTATATTTGATATAGGAAGAGCAAACTCATCTGCTACAAGACTTAACATCTTTGTATGCAAACCTTGGCCCATTTCGGTTCCACCATGATTTAGATAAATTGAACCATCGGTGTAAATATGAATTAAAGCACCGGCTTGGTTATACCACGTAGCCGTAAATGAAATACCGAATTTTACTGGTGTAAGAGCTATCCCCTTCTTAAAATAATCATTATTATCATTAAAAGCACAAACTTCATTTCGCCTTTCTTTGTAAGAAGATTTTTCTTCGAGTTCTAAAATTAATTTTAGAATGATGTTGTCCTCAACTTTCTGAGAGTAAGGCGTCACAGAATTATTGTTTTTGCCGTAAAGATTAATCTTTCTTATTTCAAGAGAGTCTTTTTGCAAATCAGCAGCAATTTCTTGGATTATCCGTTCACTAACCATCATACCCTGCGGACCTCCAAAACCTCTAAAAGCCGTGTTAGATACAGTATTAGTCTTTAAAGGCACTGACCGTAACCGCGTAACGGGAAGAAAATAGCAATTATCAACATGAAAAAGAGCTCGGTCTGTAACTGGACCAGATAAGTCGGATGAATAGCCACATCGCGCAATCAGCTCGACATCCACGCCCAAAATTTTACCATTTTGATCAAAACCGATGTCATACCGCCCAATAAAATCATGTCTTTTTCCTGTGCTAACCATATCATCATCTCGATCTAACCGTAATTTTACAGCACAATCATTTCTGACAGCAGCTAATGCACTGAGAACCGCAAATTGATTCGACTGGGTCTCTTTACCTCCAAAACCACCACCCATGCGCCTGACCTCAACCCTTACTGAGTGATAAGGAATTCCCATCGCCTTCGAAACCATATGTTGAACTTCAGTGGGATGCTGAGTAGAAGAAAAAATGGTAAGATTATTATCTTCTCCAGGAACCGCTATCGAAACCTGTCCCTCTAAATAAAAATGATCTTGACCTCCAATTTCTATCTCTCCTTTGATTCTTCGTGGTGCTTTTTGAAGAGTATCGTCAATATCTCCATTTTTTAATTCCAACGAAGGCGCAACTAATTCACCTCCAGCTTTTTCAGCTGACCGTATATCAGTAATTACTTCTAATTCTTCGTAAGAAACTTTCGCCAGGCGGGCGGCTTTGCGAGCGATATTCCTTTTTTTAGCAACCACAACAAAAATTGGTTGTCCCCAAAACAAAACTTCATTTTCAGCTAGGATTGGCTCATCATTTTTTCCTGTCGGACTAATATCATTCTTTCCTGGGATACTGTTAGCCGTAAAGACATCCACAACCCCATCAACTTGACGGACATCAGATAGATCGAGCGAAGTTATCAATCCGTGCGCGCATTCCGCAAAGCCCAGATATGCGTCTAGGCTTCCTTGAGGAAGAGGAATATCATCGGTATAATACGCTGAACCACAAACATGTTTTTCAGACGACTCATGTTTCTCGAAAGAGTTAGATTTACGCTTTGTCCCTGTAGTTTTCCTCGTCTTCAAAACTTTTCCTTTAAATATCCCGCTTTATTTTTATTTGTTCACCAGTCATATACTCCAACTGACACTTTTGAATCAGGTTTTTTGCTACCTGCATTCTATACTTAGAAGAGGCTCGCAAATCACTTATGGGTGCAAGATCATTTTCTATGGCTAATTGTATAAGTTTGACAACAGAGGAATTAAAAATTTTTCCGTTCAAAACCTCTTCCGCATTCCTAGCACGTTTTGGTATTGGCGCCATCCCACCAAAAACTAGCCGAACATTATGCAATTTTCCTTCAAACTCTTCAAACGAGACGATTGCTGAAATGGTTGAGATATCCTCATCGCGCCGTTTTGATATTTTGTAAGAATAAAAAAATAAATTTTCATTCAGCGGGATATGAATTTTTTCAATAAACTCTCCTGCACCTAAATCTTGTGAATTATAATCAAGAAAAAAATCTTCAACTGGTATCTCTCGTCTGTCATTTCCTTTTCGAAGTATAATTGTACCCCTAAGCCCAATAAACAATGGCGCCAAATCACCAATTGGAGATCCATTACCTATGTTTCCACCTATCGTTCCAACATTTCTAATTTGGTCTCCAGCTATTCGAGAAAAATAATCATCAACACCTTGCAAATACTTTGAAAGAACCGGCGCGCATTGCGAGTAAGTCACACATGCACCAATTTCAATTCGCTCTGTTGTCTCTTCAATCTTTTTCAACTCTTGAAGTTCACCGATGAAAATTAAAGGGTTAATTGAGGATAAATCTTTTGTTATCCACAAGCCCACATCAGTCGCCCCCGCAACAATTGTTGCCTCAGAGTACTTAAGAAAAAGTTCGGAAAAGTTTGTAAGTGAGTCTGGAATTATAAACATGGAGTCAGTTTGACCCCCTAGATAAGCACGATCTGAGCCCAACTCAAGTAAATTATTCTTCATAGCCTCGTTACCGCGGACCAACTTATCCTCACGCAAAATACCGTGACTCCCTAATGACTTTGCAGCTTCAATAATAGGACCATAGCCCGTACATCGACAAAGATTTCCTTGCAATGTTTTCTCAATATTACATTCTGTCAATTTGATAGAATTCAGCCACGCTCCATAAAGTGACATCACAATGCCTGGGGTGCAAAAGCCACATTGGCTGGCATGACTTTTTACCATAGCACATTGTACGGGGTGCAAGGTTCCGTCCAGCCCCCGTAAACTTTCTACCGTAACAACGTGAGTAGCATGTAGCGACGGGATCAAGCAAATGCATGAATTAATTGTTTTGTATTCCAACCCACCTGCCGTGACACGACCAACCATGACGGTACATGCACCACAATCGCCCTCTCCACAACCTTCTTTTGACCCCACTAACGCTCGGTCAACACGTAAAAAATCTAACAAGGTCTCACGAGCACCAACGTTTTCTAATTCAATTAAATCGTCATTTAAATAGAACTGTATCAAGCTCTCAGCTCCAATAATCTTTTTCTTCATATTTATTTGCAAAGTTCTCGCTTGTTGAATGTTATTATAAATGCAATCTCTTGATATTAAATACGAAAAACATTTAAAGTGAACCTCTAAATTTTATCAGGCCAGTTAGTCCACCGAATCTAAGACCTTTTTTGCGGCACGAAAACATTCCAGAGCCTGCGGCACACCACAGTAAATCCCAATCACGTGAATTATCGCCCTAATTTCATTTTTTGAAACTCCATTATTGATAGCTCCCTTACAATGAATCTCCCATTCATTCATTTTTCCTAGCGCACCGAGCATCGCCAAATTCATCATTGATCTTTCTTTCGCTGGAATAATTTCATCTCCCCATCCAAACCCCCAGCACCAAGCAGTCATAGCTTCCTGAAAAGGGCGCGTAAAGTCGTCCGCCGCCTCTAAATTACGGTTCACATAATCTTCGCCTAATGTAGCTCTTCTATTTTTTAAACCTACTTCAAACAAATCTTCCATTGTCATAAATCCTTTTTCATATGTTTAGGTTGTTACACTTTTAAATGTATTCTAGACTTGTCTTAAAGGGTTATACCAATAAAATTAGACGACATAAGTCATTAAAAACGAAGCCTAAGTATTCGTCAACAATAACATTAAGTCTAAAATATTTACTAATAAATTTTTATAATGGAAATAGTGGAATTCAAAATGAAATACAAAGCTCTTATTTTTGATGTTGATGGAACACTTGCAGAAACGGAAGAATTACATAGAGAAGCGTTCAATTTGACCTTCAAAAAATTGCACTTGAATTGGTATTGGGACGTAGATATTTATAAGGAATTATTAAAAGTTAGTGGAGGAAAAGAGAGGTTAATTTTCTATAATCACTATTTTCAGACCAAAACCGAGGCTATTGATAAAAAAAAACTTTTGCTAATTCATCATGAAAAAACAATTATTTATGCAAAGACATTACAAAAAAAAAATTTACAACTCCGACCTGGAGTTGCAGATCTGATAAAGCAAGCACAAGAAAAAAAAATGAAACTTGCAATCGCAACTGCAACAAGTTTAAAAAATGTAGACTCGCTTATCAATAATATATGGGGAACCCCAAATAATAAGATTTTTCAAGTTATTGGATCGAGCGACGACGTATCAAAAAAGAAACCTTCTCCTGAGGTTTACGAGCTAGTGTTAAACAGGCTACAATTGGAACCGCAGCATTGCATTGCTATAGAAGATAGTTTAAATGGCTTAAGATCGGCGCGAAGTGCTGGATTGAAAACAATCGTTAATCCCAGTTTATACACAAAAAACGATGATTTTCAATTAGCGGATGTAGTCGTACCCTCTCTAGTAGGTTTTAAACTTTAAACAAATTGATACTTTAATGTATGTAAATCGAAAAAAATAACGATAAGAAAGTTAAAAAAAACTTAATGGCCCAAGGATAAAAAATTGATTAAAACGAGTATTTCTACATTCGCCAAACGATTGTCGTCAAACAACAAAGGTGAAGACCTATCAAAGATAAATTTTCCAATTGAACTATTAGCTGGATTAACTGTTGCGCTAGCACTTGTTCCTGAGGCCGTAGCTTTCGCTTTTGTAGCAGGAGTTCCGCCTCTGACAGGATTATACGCCGCATTTCTTGTTGGTATCATCACGGCACTATTTGGCGGGAGACCAGGTATGATCAGTGGAGCCACAGGAGCGCTAGCAGTTGTTATGGTTAGCTTGGTGGCTGATCATGGTATTGATTATTTATTTGCTACGGTTATCTTGATGGGAGTCATCCAAATCCTTGCCGGCTTATTCAAATTAGGGAAATTTATCCGAATGGTCCCGCATCCTGTGATGTTAGGTTTTGTCAACGGTTTGGCAATTGTAATTGGACTTGCACAGTTAAAACAATTTCAAATTCCTAGTGAGACCGGTGAAATAGTTTGGATGCATGGTTCAGATTTGCTTAATACTGTCGCTTTAGTCTTTTTAACAATGTCGACAATTTGGGTAATGCCAAAACTTATAAAAAGTTTTCCTGCACCGTTAGCAGCGATCGCTGTTACAACTTCAGTAGTAATCTTATTTAACTTACCAGTATTGAGAGTAGGAGACCTAGCAAACATCGCCGGCGGCTTACCATCATTTTATGTACCCCAAATTTCATTAAGTTGGAATACCCTACAAATAATATTACCATATGCAGTTATTCTAGCAACAATCGGGCTAATTGAAAGTCTACTAACGCTAAACCTAGTTGGTGATATAACGAATAAACGAGGAGGAGCATCTCAAGAATGTTTAGCGCAAGGTTCAGCAAACTTTGTAACTGGGTTTTTTGGAGGAATGGGCGGTTGCGCAATGATTGGACAATCAATGATTAATGTTAAATCGGGCGGTAAGACAAGAATTTCTGGAATAAGTTCAGCAATTTTCTTGCTTGTTTTCATATTGTATGCATCCACTCTAATTGAATTAATACCTTTGGCGGCTCTGATTGGAGTTATGTTTATGGTCGTCATAGGTACATTTGCTTGGAATTCAATAAATATATTGTTAAGAGTGCCAAAATCAGATGCCTTAGTTATTATTTTAGTTACCGCAGTCACTGTAATGGAAGATTTAGCCGTTGCGGTTATCGTTGGCGTAATAATATCAGCGCTAGTATACGCTTGGACTAGTGCGTCAAAGGTTCAAGCAATCACCCGATCTTCAAGAACTGAAGAAGGCGCTAAAGTTTATGAAATAGAAGGTCCGTTATTTTTTGGTTCTGCGACCACATTTTCTGAGTTATTTTTACCTTTGACTGACCCAAATACCGTTATAATCGACTTTCAAAAATCGAGAGTGTTAGACCAATCTGCTCTCCAAGCGATTGAAGATATTGCCGACAAATATTTACAAGCTGGCAAAACGGTAAAACTCCGGCATCTAAGCAAAGATTGTCACTCATTGCTTTCTAAATCTGGGCAACTCATCGTTGATAGCGATGATGATCCTGATTATGGATTAGCTGTAGATTATAACATTAAAGTCGGCGCATTTAAGTAAATTCACTCTGTATTTTGAGATTGATACTTTTTATTTCTCTTAAGCCTTTTCAAGATCAAACCGGTCCAAATTCATCACCTTAGTCCAAGCACGCGAAAACGCATCTACAAAATCCTGTCCTGAATTTTGAGTCGCGAACACCTCCACGATAGCTCTCAGCTGAGAATTTGAACCAAAAATTAAGTCAAATGAGGAAGCTTTCCACTTTATTTTGTTCGTAACTACGTCTCGCCCTTCAAAAACATCCTCTTCATCAGTTGACGGGGTCCATTCAGTACCTATATCAAGCAAATTAACAAAATAATCATTAGTTAGGTCCTCTACATTGTTTGTAAAAACACCTAGATCTGAATTTCTCCAGTTCGCATTCAAAACTCTTAGCCCACCTACAAGCACTGTCATTTCCGGTACTGTCAAATTAAGTAAGTTGGCACGTTCCACGAGTTGATCTGGTAAACTTCTAGACGCATTCTTATCAATATAATTTTTAAACCCGCAGGATCTTGGCTCTAGTACGGCGAAAGACTCAATATCGGTCGATTCTTGAGTTGCATCCATGCGACCGGGTGCAAAGGATATACTCGTCTTATAACCACCAGACGATGCTGCTTTTTCGATGGCAGCGCAACCCGCCAGTACAATTACATCAGCTAGCGAGACGGATGTACCCGCCGGAAGTGTTTTATTAAATTCGATGGAAATCTTTTCCAGTGCTTTTAACACCAAATCTAGTTCAAGTGGTTCATTTACGTCCCACGACTTTTGTGGTTCCAATCTAATCCTTGCGCCATTAGCCCCACCACGCATATCAGTACCTCTAAAACTAGATGCTGAGGCCCAAGCAGTTTTAACAAGTTGCGAAATAGTCAGGCCGGAAGAAAGAATTTTTTCTTTAAGTAGGTTACTTTGTTCAACATTTATCAATTCGTGATTCCTCAAAGGGACCGGGTCCTGCCAAACCTGAGGTTCATCTGGAACTAACGATCCAACCCCTCTGCCATACGGACCTAAATCACGATGGGTTAACTTAAACCATGCTTTTGAAAAAACTTCTGCAAACTCGGCTGGGTTTTTATAAAACCGCATGGAAATCGGTCTGTAAATCGGGTCCAACTTGAGTGCTAGGTCCGTGGTGAACATGATTGGTGCATGTCGTTTATCACTCCTATGAGCATCTGGAACTAAATTGGCAGCGTGTCGGTCCTTGGGAATCCATTGGGTGGCTCCACCTGGGCTTTTTGTTTGCTCCCATTCATAATTAAAAAGGTTTTCAAAATAATTATTATCCCATGACGTTGGGTTGGTCGTCCAAGCTCCTTCAAGTCCGCTTGTAATAGTATCTGCCCCACTGCCACTACCAAAACTATTTTTCCAGCCCGTTCCTTGTTGTTCGAGCGGCGCTCCTTCGGGCTCGGGGCCGACATACATATCAGGATCTGCAGCTCCGTGACCTTTACCAAAAGTATGACCACCTGCTATAAGAGCAACTGTTTCTTCATCGTTCATTGCCATTCGCCCGAAAGTCTCTCTTATATCCACCGCGGAAGCAAGAGGATCCGGGTTGCCGTTTGGTCCTTCTGGATTAACATATATTAGACCCATTTGAACTGCTCCAAGCGGTTTTTCAAGATCCCTATTTCCCGTATACCTTTCATCTGCTAACCATTCGGTTTCCGGACCCCAGTAAATATCTTGATCAGGCTCCCAGACGTCCTCACGACCGCCCGCAAAACCAAAGGTCTTAAAACCCATAGATTCCAATGCACAATTGCCCGTCAAAATCATCAAATCAGCCCACGATATTTTTTTTCCATACTTTTGCTTGATAGGCCAAAGTAACCTTCTTGCTTTATCTAAATTACCGTTGTCAGGCCAGCTATTCAACGGCGCAAACCGCAATGTTCCAGCGCCGGCACCACCCCGTCCATCGCCAACCCTATATGTTCCAGCGCTATGCCAAGCCATTCGAATAAAAAATGGCCCATAATGACCATAGTCTGCTGGCCACCAAGGTTGCGAGTCTGTCATCAAATTATGTAAATCTTGGCAGAGTGCTTCCAAATCCAAAGTTTTGAATTCTCGGGCGTAATCAAAAGATGGCCCCATCGGGTCAACCTCACCTACATTTTTATTCAAAATCTTGAGATTTAGCTGGTTAGGCCACCACTGTTCATTTGCCGAATTACCTACAAACATTTGCCTTTCCGCATTTCCTACAATTGGGCATTTTGACTCTTTATTCATCGGCTTCTCCTATCAGCATCATTTCAACGCTCCAAAATGAGTGGCTTAACCTATTAACTGTCTAGACTGGATACTTCTGTCCATAATTTATAAATTAAATAAAGTAAAACTGTTATTCTAAAACGATTATAATTGACTCAAGAGATCTACTAATCTACTTTTAGCTTTTTTTGAAACTTTTCCACTCTTTAAAAAGGCTTCAGTATCAAAAGAGTTTCCAACAGCTATAATAGCGACCATTCCATTCGCCATGTGCGGGGTGCATTTGATACCATAAAGACCCTCAGCCGTCACTTCATAACTAACAGGCTTATTTGTTTTGCCTTTGAACTTACCACCGTCGGCCATCATTCCTTTCATTGACGCCGCCATGTGACCTTTATCTGTGGGTAGGAACGTAATTGTATCGCCCACATTTGCTCGGATAAGCGCTGGTTCAAACACCATTTTTTGTCCATCACTTCCCTTGTTCAGCATTTTTACCTCAATCTCCGCCGACGTGGCAACTGTCGCAATCATACTCAACAACGTAATGCCTAGTGCTATTAAACTTTTTTTCATTATTCTGACTCCTACTGGTTTGATTACTGTTTCGAATTGTCTAACAATATTCATTTGATCATATATAATTTTAGTTCATAAAAATAATAATTCAACTAACTATTTTAATTGAAATATCAAAACCAAACATCAAATAATGTCGGCTGTGATAAAGGGTCACACTTGTTCCATTTTTAAACACTACTACATTCGCAAACCTAATGTTTTAGTCTAGCCCATGGAGGATATACAATGGAAAAGTATAAATCGACAAAAGAGGACCTTCAAGATTTTTTCACT
>MDTB01070906.1_pt1 | contig 29447 bp, 17 predicted proteins | sample 811161 | NCBI WGS metagenome assembly MDTB01 (sample SAMN05326650, study PRJNA326480) | marine metagenome | isolation source: seawater | place: Mediterranean Sea | collected 2009
AAAGCAGATCACAGATCCTACGGAATGTGTTACCTTAAAAACAGACGTTCTGGATTCTCTTTTATGTCAAGCGCAGAACTTGTCAATCAAGCTACAATATCTTCCGACGCTAGATTCGGTATACTTTCCAAGTCTGGTGCAGATGCCAAAAAAATGTTTACAGATAAAGTTGTCCCCATATCAGTTAACTACCCGTTCTTTTTTAAACCGATTCAAGATGGTATGGACAGGCCAAAGACTGAGTTGGCATATAGAGTACCGGCTTCAAAACTTACTAGGAGAAAACTAGAAACGAATGAACAACTCGTAGATCTTGATGGTTTAGATACTACGATTGATTGGAAGAACACAGGAGACAACTCTTATGATGGTGAGAAATTAAAAATTTTAGCTCATGATGAAAGTGGTAAGTGGGAAAGACCTGACAATATATTAAACAATTGGAGAGTTACAAAAACTACATTAAGATTAGGATCAAGAATTGTAGGTAAATGTATGATGGGCTCAACATCAAATGCGTTAGACAAAGGTGGAGAAAACTTTAGAAAATTATACGATAATTCAAACGTTACAAAACGAAATAAAAACGGACAAACAACTTCTGGGCTCTATAGCTTGTTCATACCTATGGAGTGGAACTACGAAGGATTCATGGATACTTTCGGATTACCTATCTTCACTTCACCAAAAAGTCCTATCAAAACAATTGATAATAACACAATTACAACAGGAGTTATCCAACACTGGGAAAACGAAGTTGAAGGTTTAAAGCATGATCAAGACGCGTTAAACGAATATTATAGACAGTTTCCAAGAACTGAAAAGCACGCATTTAGAGATGAGACTAAGCAAAGTCTTTTTAATCTTACTAAGATATATCAACAAATAGATTATAACGAAGAAATTAACAATAGAGCATCAACTACTCAAGGGTCTTTTATGTGGGTTAACGGTATAAAAGATACACAAGTTGTTTTTATGCCTAACGCTAAAGGTAGGTTCTTAGTTTCATGGGTTCCTGATAGAGGTTTACAAAACAGAGTAATATTAAAAAATGGAGTTAAATATCCAGGTAATGAACATTTAGGAGCTTTTGGTTGTGATAGTTACGATATTTCTGGAACAGTTGATGGTAAAGGTAGTAAAGGAGCTTTACATGGATTGACTAAATTTAGTATGGAAGATGCTCCAGCTAATCAATTTTTTTTAGAGTATGTTGCTAGACCTGAAACTGCAGAACTGTTTTTTGAAGACGTACTTATGGCTTTAGTTTTTTATGGTATGCCAATATTAGCTGAAAACAACAAACCAAGATTGCTTTATTATTTAAAGCGAAGAGGTTACAGAGGTTTCAGTATGAACAGACCCGATAAGTTGAGAAATAAATTATCAACAACTGAAAGAGAAATAGGTGGTATTCCAAACTCTAGCGAAGACATTAAGCAAGCGCACGCTGCTGCTATTGAATATTACATAGAAAATCATGTAGGAGAAAAAGATGGTAGTTATGGAAACATGTATTTTCAAAAGACATTAGAAGATTGGAGTCAATTTAATATAAACAATAGAACTAAATACGATGCTTCAATAAGTTCTGGTTTAGCAATTATGGCTTGCAACAAAAATAAATATAGACCTGTGCCTCTTGTGCAGAAAAATAACATTAACCTTGGTATACGCAGGTATAACAACGAAGGATATATTTCACAAATAATATAATAAATGAAGATTAACAATACTTATAGTTCATTTCCAGATCAGGTAGTATCTGATGAGGTTAAGCAGAGCATGGAGTATGGCAAGCAGGTTGCTATGGCTATAGAGGGAGATTGGTTTAGTGGAACTAGATCTGGTGTAGAAAATAGGTTTAATACTCAGTATAATAGCTTTAGGATGAGAAGACTATATGCTAGAGCAGAACAACCTGTTCAAAAATATAAAGATGAGTTAGCTATAAATGGTGACTTAAGCTACTTAAACCTTGACTGGAAACCAGTTCCTATAATTCCTAAGTTTGTTGATATAGTAGTAAACGGTATGGATGACAAGCTTTACGATATAAAAGCTTTTGCTCAAGATCCAGAATCAAGAAGAATAAGATCTAAGTATGCTGAAGATATACTACGTGATATGCAGGCAAAAGAGTTTTTACAAAACTTGCAAGGTGCTGTAGGGTTAAACTTATTTAATACAGATAAACCAGAAGAACTTCCAGAAAATAAAGAAGAGCTAGATCTTCACATGCAACTTAGTTACAAACAAGCAAGTGAAATAGCCGCAGAAGAAGCTGTAAATAATACTTTAGAATTTAATAAATATTCTTTAACTAAGAAAAGAATAATAGAAGATATTACTACTTTAGGCATTGGCGCTGTAAAAACAAACTGGAATAAAGCTGAAGGCGTTAAAGTAGATTATGTAGATCCTACTAGATTAGTTTATTCATACACAGAAGATCCTAATTTTCAAGATATATGGTATGTAGGTGAAGTAAAAGCTTTATCTATACCTGAGATTAAAAAGCAATTTCCTGACTTAACAGATTCAGAACTAGAAAGATTAGAACAATATCAAGGTAATGCTAGTTTTCTTTATAATTATAATAAAAATTATGACGGTAATTATGTTTATTTATTATATTATGAATATAAAACTTACAGTGAACAAGTTTTTAAAATAAAGAAAACAGGTACTGGTTTAGAAAAGTCATTAGAAAAGCCAGATACTTTTGCTCCACCTGAAAATGAAAACTTTGATAGAGTATCAAGATCAATAGAGGTATTATACAGTGGGTGTAAAGTACTAGGATACGATATGATGTTAGATTGGAGAATGGCAGAAAACATGACAAGGCCAAAGTCTAATTTAGTTAAAGTAAATATGAACTATAACATATGTGCTCCTAAACTATATAAAGGTCGTATTGAATCTTTGGTAAGTCGTATGATGGGTTTTGCAGATATGATACAGTTAACTCATTTAAAAATACAACAAGTAATATCTAAAATAATACCAGATGGGGTTTATTTAGATGTTGATGGTATAGCCGAAGTAGATCTAGGTAATGGAACTAGCTATAATGCTCAAGAAGCTTTAAATATGTACTTTCAAACTGGTAGTATACTAGGTAGATCAATGACAGTTGATGGTGATCCTAATCCTGGAAGAATACCAATACAGGAATTACAGTCTAACTCTGGTGGAAACAAGATGCAATCATTGATACAAACTTATGAGTACTATTTAAAAATGATAAGAGATGTGACCGGGTTGAATGAAGCTAGAGATGGTAGTACTCCAAGTTCAGATTCTTTAGTAGGTTTACAAAAACTTGCAGCTGCAAATTCAAACGTTGCAACTAAACATATTTTAAATTCTTATTTATACTTAACATTGAGAACTTGTGAAAATATAGTTTTAAGAACTGCTGATAGTATTGAATTTGCTTTAACTGAAGAAGCTTTAAAAAATAGTATATCCACTTGGAATGTAGGACAGTTAGCCGATTTAAAAAATATACATCTATATGATTATGGTTTATATTTAGATTTAGTTCCAGATGAAAGAGAAAAAGAACAGTTAGAGGCTAACATACAAGCAGCGTTGCAACAAGGTAGTATAAACTTAGAAGACGCAATAGATGTTCGTGGTATAAACAATTTAAAACTAGCTAATCAAACTTTAAAGCTTAAAAGAAAATTAGCTGCCGCTGCGGCGCAAGCTGCTAATCAAGCTAATATACAAGCACAAGCACAAGCTAACGCTGAGTCAGCTGAAAGAGCTGCTATGGCTGAAGTTCAAAAGAAACAGGCTACTATGGATGTAGATGTTAAAAAAGAAAAGGCCAAATCTCAATTTGAAATAGAACGTATGAGAGTTGAAGCTCAAATTAAAAGAGAATTAATGGAGCTAGAGTTTAATTATAACATGCAACTTGGTGAGCAAAAAATACAAAGAGAAGCTAACAGAGAAACACAAATTGAAGATAGAAAAGATACTAGAGCTAGAATAATAGGCACACAGCAAAGTGCTATTGCTAATCAAAAACAAAAAGAGCTTAACGCTATAGATTTTGAAAACCCATCATCTATAGAAGAATTAGAAGACCCTATTGATGGTTTATTAATGGATCAATAGTATTATTAATTATTATATTTTATTATGTCAGCACAAGCAGAAAAGGAGACTAAAGCTCCGCTTAAAATGAAAAAAAAGGTAGGTAGACCTAAAAAATATACCGCAACAAAAGAAGTAACAAAAGTAGATTTAACTAAAAAAGAAGAAGATGCCATTCCAGAGCAAAGCACAGGAAACGTGGATGCGGTTGAACAAGCCAAAGATGTGGAAAAAGTGGAGGCAAGAACACCCGAACCAAGACTTGAAGAAGTTACCGAAGAAAAAGTCGAGCAGACAAACGAAGATGCGAACGAGGAAGTCACGGTAATAAATGAAGTTAAAGAAGAGGTTAAAGAACTAACACAACAAGTAGATAAAGCTATAGCAATAGAAGAAGACACAGGTGTTAAACTTCCAGAAAATGTTCAAAAGCTAGTTAGCTTTATGGAAGATACAGGCGGCACAGTGGAAGACTACGTTACTTTAAATAAAGATTATAGTGAGTTTGATGATAACTTACTAGTAAAAGAATATTATAAAAAAACTAAACCACATTTAGATGATAGCGAAATATCTTTTTTAATGGAAGATAAATTTAACTATGATGCTGAAGTGGACGAAGAAAGATTTGTACGTAAACAAAAACTAGCGTATAAAGAAGAAGTTGCGAAAGCCCGAACTTTTCTGGACAAAATGAAAAGTAAGTATTACGATGAAATCAAGTTGAGGCCATCCACTACTCAAGAACAACAGAAAGCTATGGACTTTTTCAATAGATACAACCAAGAACAATCAGTAGTAGCAGAAACGAGAAATAAATTTGTGAAAAATACTAAAGATCTTTTTGATAACGAATTCAAAGGTTTTGATTTTAACGTTGGAGAAAAGAAGTTTAGATATAAAGTATCAAATCCATTTCAGGTAGCTGATAATCAAGATGACGTTGGTAAGTTTGTAAATAAGTTTACAAATAAACAAGGTGAGATTGAAGATCTTAATGGCTATCACAAAGCGTTATATGTTGCTAGAAACGCAGATAGAATAGCAGAACATTTCTATGAGCAAGGCAAAGCCGATGCAACTAGAGATATAGTTTCTAAATCAAAAAACATTGACAATGCTCCTAGACCGAGCAACGAAACAAATGTCATGCCTAATGGTTGGAAAGTAAGAGCTATAAGCGGTGCTGATTCTTCTAAGTTGAAAATTAAAAAAAGAACATAAATAAAAAAATAAATTATGAGTTTATCAGGAGGAGCCGTTCCACCTAGCATAACGCCGATGCCTCAACAAGTAACGGTGCAAGACAATTATATTGATTTTGCAGATGGAGCTTTTGACACTTGGGCACAGCAATATTTGCCAGAGCTTTATGAACAAGAAGTGGAAAGATATGGTAACAGAACGTTATCAGGATTCTTAAGAATGGTTGGCGCAGAGATGCCAATGACATCAGACCAGGTTATCTGGACTGAACAAAATAGATTACACATCGCTTATGATAATGTAGCTATCGCTGCTGGTGGTGGTGGTTTTCCAGAGTGTACAGTAACAATAACTAAAGGGCCTAACAACCCTGCTAGTTCAGGTATTAGAGTTGGTAACACAATTTTAATTTCTGACAACGCTACAGGTTTAGTTACAGCAAAACTTTTAGTAACTGCTTTAGCTGTTGCTGATGGTTATACTTTAACTTGTCACGCTTATGAAGCTAACAACTTAGCAAGCTTAGCTGGAACTAACAGTGTATTTGTATACGGTTCTCAATTTCCAAAAGGAAGTAATGGGATGAAAGGTGCTATCGAACCAGTTGTAACAAGATTCTTTAATTCACCAATTATCTTAAAAGATAACTATGAATTAAGTGGATCTGATACAGCTCAAATCGGTTGGATCGAAGTTGCTACAGAAGACGGAACATCTGGATTCTTATGGTATCTAAAATCAGAAGCTGAAACAAGATTAAGGTTTCAAGATTATTTAGAAATGGCCATGGTTGAAGGTGTTAATAATGCTAACGGTGGTACTTACGGTGCTCAATTTGGAGATGCTTCAGCAACTTCAATTCAAGGTACTGAAGGTTTATTTGAAGCTATTGAAACAAGAGGTAATATTTACTCTGGTTTTGCTGGCGCTGCTGCTCCAGGTTCTGGTGCATTAGGAGATTTCGATGAGATCTTAAAGCAATTAGATAAGCAAGGTGCTATTGAAGAAAACATGTTATTCTTATCAAGACAAACTGCTCTTGATTTTGACGATATGTTAGCTGCAGTAAATGGATCTTTCAATTCATCTCAAGCTGCTTCTTACGGTCTATTTGACAACGAAGCTGAAATGGCATTGAACTTTGGTTTTTCAGGTTTTAGAAGAGGTTCTTATGACTTCTACAAAACTGATTGGAAATACTTAAACGATGCTACAACTAGAGGTTTAGATAAAGCAATTGATGGTGTGATGATACCAGCTGGTACATCTACAGTATACGATCAAATGTTAGGATCAAATATCAGACGTCCTTTCTTACATGTAAGATATAGAGCTTCTGAAACTGAAGATAGAAGATTTAAAGCATGGATCACTGGATCTGTAGGTGGTGCTTACACTACTGACTTAGATACAATGAGAGTAAACTTCTTATCTGAAAGATGTCTAGTTACACAAGCTGCTAACAATTTCGTATTGTTTAAAGGAGCTTAATCATTATTAACCTTTAAATAATAGAAATTATGGCAAGTTTAGTTAAAATACCCTATGGCGAATTAGCGCCACTACCTAACAGTGCACCTGCGTTTCTTACTGTCAATGTTGACGGAGTATACAAGGTTATAATTGATGGCACTGATGGAATTAAATTGTACTATGGAGATGAAAATTCTGCTGGTACGTTTATGAATGCTGTCTTGAACTTTCAAGGCGGATCATCAGTTGTTGCTCAAGATATAATTAACTTTCAAAACATTATAGCAGAAGCAGCTCAAGCACCTTTAGGAATACCAACTTTTGAATTAGTTGGAGATGACGGAACCGTCAACTATCATTTAGCAGTGTCAGCACCGGTTACTTTAGCCGCTGGATCACCTGTATAATCTTTAAAATTAGAAATTATGAGTAATTATTTAAAAGTAGAGATGTTACAGTCTGGTGCAGTACTAGGTACTGATGCTTTGACATCATCATTAACAACAGATACAACTGGAGCTACACCCGCCACTTATTCAAACTTAACAGTTGCAGCTGGCGATTTAGTAGTTAAAGATAGTGCAAATGTTGTTAAAGGTTTAGCACAACCTATAAAACTAACAGTAGTAATTGGCGGTGGCCAAACTACTATTAGTGGTACAGGTGGTCAAATCAATGTGATAGAAGCCGGTGAAGGTTTAGTTGCAGGAGACAAAATAGACATTCTAGCTGCAAAGTTAGGAGGAGCTAGTACTCAAGCACAAATAACAATACAAGCTTCAGATTTATATTCTGGAACTGGAACGTTAAATGAAGCGGTAAGATATATACCTTGTGATAATGCAATGTATATTGAACCTGTTAGCGCTACATCAGCTGAGATTATTCAGACGGTAGACGCAGATAAATATACGTTTGTATTTGGTAACCCATTTTCTAGTGAGTCTTCACTTGCTGGACAAATGAGTAACAAAGTATCTTCGTTATTACAAAACCCATTAAGTCAAGAAGAATTAGATTTAGGTATAAAGCCTATATCTATAGTTCTTACAACTTAATAACAATTAATGCTAGGGCGCTACGGCGCTCTAGCTTTTATTATATTATATTATATTATGGAAACACAAACAAAAAAGACTCCAGCAAAAAAAGATAATTGGGAGTATAAAGATAGAAATTATTATTTAATAGGAAACAAAACACCTTTAACTTATACAATACCTAGTAAGCATTCAAAAAGATACCCTTGTGTTTGGTTTGATGCAGATAAAGGTTATGAAAGAGAATTAAGATATGCTACTAATCAAAGGTCCATTTTTGCAGATGAACAAGAAGGACAAGCAACTTTAAAGCATATTATATTTGATACTGGTCACTTATTTGTTCCTAAAGAAAAAAGAAATTTACAAGAATTTTTAGCTCATCATCCTCATAATAATGTTATTTTTAAAGAGTTTGATGCTGTTGAACAAGCTGTTGATGAAGTAGAAGATTTAGAACATGAGTTGCAAGCTATGAATATGGCTTACGAAATGGATATAGATCAAGCAGAAGCAATACTAAGAGTTGAAATGGGTAGTCAAGTATCTAGTTTAAGTTCAAAAGAATTAAAAAGAGACTTACTATTATTTGCTAAAAAACAACCTTTATTGTTTTTAAATTTAGCTCAAGATGAAAATGTTGTATTAAGAAATTTTGGTATAGTCGCAACAGAACAAAAGATAATAAAACTTTCTGAAGATAATAGAAATTTTATGTGGGCTAGTAATGGTAGAAAATTAATGCAAGTACCATTTGATGAAAATCCTTATTCAGCTTTAGCCGCATGGTTTAAAACTGATGAAGGCTTAGAAGTCTATAGATCAATAGATAAAAAACTAAAATAACAAGTGATTATAATTAAGGCGGCTAAGCGGCCGCCTTTTTTTAAATATAAAATAAAGTAATGGAAGTATTAGACGTTAACGAAGTTTATCAAACTGTACTAGCTATTTTAAATAAAGAACAAAGAGGTTATATAACACCTTATGAATTTAATTTATTAGCTACACAAGTCCAATTAGAAATATTTGAAAGTTATTTTTCAAGTTTAAATCTTCAATTACAAAAACCAGGCAATGACAACGAATATGCTGATAAAGTAAAATTACTTAGACAAAAAATATCTAGGTTTGAAACTGAAAAAGAAATTACAATCACTATCACTGGTGGTAAAGGCGTAGGTGATCTAGCTACGTTAACGCCTAATCTTTATAAATTAGGAAGTGTGTATTACACTAAAGGAGATTTATTACCAGTTGAAGCTGAACAAGTAGATAGACAAACATTTAATCTACTTAGAAGAGCAGCGTTTACTAGTCCTACAGCAGACTTTCCTGTTTACTATAAAGAAGAAAACAAAATTAAAATATTACCAGCTATAGCAAGTGCAGCTGCTGCAAATCCACCTGGAACACCAGCTGAAATTTTCACTGTAGACTATATTAAAAAACCTGCTGATGTGGTTTGGGGATATACTATAGGTGCAGTAGGTCAATATCTATATAACGCAGGAACATCTACTCAGTTTGAAATATCACCATCAGAACAAGCAGAAGTAATATTAAAAATATTGGCTTATTCTGGTGTTGTAGTAAGAGATCCAGAAATAATTCAAACAGCTGGCGCAGGTGCGGCATCAATTGATCAACAACAAATGCAATAAGTATGACAAACATTCCACCATTAAAAACAACAGCTCCTATACCTTTAAAAGAGAATAACGCCCAGTATTACAAAGGTCAACAAATTGTAGCTTCTAATGGCACTACAGAATATTCATTTCCTAATTTTAATACAACTTTAGTTAGTGCATACGATACGGCAGGTACTCAAATACTTAATGCTTCTAATTTTAAATTATACGATTTAGCTACTGCAACTACAACGCCTATTGATATTGGACAGCCAGGTGCAAATCAAATAGCTCCTGCTAATATAGCTGTAACAAATACTACAAACAATACAGTACATTTAAGTGGTGCTATTGCTGGAGGTTTTCTATGTATATTAATACAAGAACCTGCTTTAGGAGATAATTATGGAAGCTATAGTTTATTGTCTTTAAATGATATTATAAATAATTTTATTGTAGCTTTCACAGGTGAAGATCAAATATTAAATAATGTAAAACGAAATAATATTTTGTTTCACGCTAGAAGAGCAATACAAGAATTTAGTTATGATACGTTACCCGCAATAGAATCAATAGAATTAACAATACCAGACAGTTTAAATTTACCACTACCTCAAAATTATGTAAACTATGTACGTGTAGCTAGAATAGATAAGGCTGGTGTTCTACATACTATGTTACCATTAAATGGTCTAAGTGGTTATCCAACTCAAGCTCCTTTACAAGACAACTCTGGTGTACCTACTCAAGATGCTTTTGGTCAAAACCAAGAAGGAACTCCTCTAATAGAAGAGCGATGGAAAAAAGCTACCACTAATAGAATAACAGGTAACTACGATCCTTACGAACCAACAGGTGTTTATGATTATACTTGGTGGAAACAAGTTTATGGTCAAAGATATGGACTTGATCCTGGTTTAAGTAACGAAAATGGATGGTTTGACATAAACCAAAGATTAGGCACTATTGCTTTTAGTAGTAATTTTAAAGGTATGCAAGTGTTTATAAACTATATATCTGACGGATTAGGAAACAACTTAAATGCTTATGTACCTAAATTAGCCGAAGAAGCTTTATATGCTACTATACTATACAATGTTTGCAAGAACAGAAGAGACGTAGACGGTGGTACAAAACAATTTTATAAAAGAGATGCCTATGTAAAAACTCGTAATGCTAAAATAAGATTACAGAATTTAAAACTAGACGAAATAGTACAAGTATTTAGAGGTCAATCTAAATGGATTAAACATTAAATTAAATGCAAACAAGATCTAAACATACTTTCGTTAAGTCTAAAATGAATAAAGACTTAGACGCAAGATTAATTAGCGCTGGTGAATACAGAGACGCGAATAATGTTTCTGTTAGTAGATCAGAAGGTGCAGACGTAGGTGCTTTAGAAAATATATTAGGTAACGAGTTTTTAAACAACTTACAAACAGCAGGAACTACACCTTATCAAGTTATTGGTTGGCATATAGACCAGACTAATGATAGAATATTTGTATTTTGTACTAACTACGAAGATAATTCTTCTAATTTAATAGATGGTATAGAATCTAATTTAGAACAAACATTTGCGCCTTACAACACACTTCACAAGATAGTATATTTCAATACTAAAACAAATACATCTGCTACTATAGTCAGTGGTAGATTCTTAAATTTTTCCGTAAACAGTCTCATACTAAATACTAACATGATTGAAAATTTATTGTTTTTTACAGACAATAGAAATCAACCAAGAAAAATAAATGTAGATACAGCAATAGAGGATCCTACTTATTACTATAGTGAAGATCATATTTCTGTAGCTAAGTATTATCCTTATCAACCTGTTCAATTATACGATGAGTTAGTAATAAGTAATTGTATATACATTGGAAAAAACACTGCTGATGGAAGACCGAATCCAGCAAGTCCTTTACCTGACGACGGTTATAGCGGTATATATGATTACTTTCTAATACCAACTACTACTGCAGCAATAATATCTTTGCTAAAAAATAATATAGGTGTTAAAGCATATGTAACCGTAGAAGATGAGTCATGGGAGTTTAGAGTAGCTTATTTTCAACAAGACGGTGTTGATATTAGTGGCGGTACTTATTCACCAGTAATTGATCCACCCCAAACAGGAACAGGATATTATTTAATATTTGTAGATAGAGATTTAAGCAGTGCGGGTATGGTTAAATATGGTGACGGTGGTACTCCGTTTCCACAAAGTTTTCCTTCTGGAATGACAGGTTATGATATTACGATAGTATATGAAACAAGTAAAGATGTAAGTAATCCTTGGTTTACAGAAGACATAGGTAAATACACTATAGGAAGTTTTCCAGCACCAGCCTTTATTGGCGTTGGTGATGCTGCTACTACTTTTTCTGATACGCCTATTAATTTATACGCTTATGGAACAAGAAGTTTACCTGTAGCTCCAGGCAATACTCAATATTCTGGATTTTTTAATGAACCAGGTAATGACGGTACAACTATTCCTAGCTTTTTTATAAAAGATGCTTTTCCAGATAATGCAGCTGGTATTTCTAGAAATGCTTATACTAGAATAAAACATAATAAAATACCTGAAACAGATTACATAGTAATTGTAGAAGGTAATGTTTTACCAATACCATCTGGTAGTGCTGGCGATCCTGGTCCATTTACTTTTAATACAAAAAAATATGATAGATTAGAGAACGGAGGACAACTTACTAATATTAACTTAAATTCTGTTTATGGCATAGCTGTAGGTGATACATTAACTGCGTTTAGAGCAAATAAATATTACAACAGTACTTTTCCAGGAGATCCTACTTTTTTAGAAGATAAATTTGTAAGATTTAGTTATAGGTTTAGATACGATGATGGTGAATATTCTATAATTGCACCTTTTAGCCAATCAGTATTTATACCTAAACAAGATGGATTTTTTCTTAAAAATGTAACAAACACTACACAAGATCCTGATGATGATAATTCTTTTTTACCTCAAGAACAATTAGCAGGACAAAACACTGTTGTTGATTTTATGGTAAATAAAATAACAGAAGTAAATGTTAAAATTCCTCTACCTGGTCAAGCCGGAAACTTACAAACAGAATTAAAAGTTCAAGAGATAGATGTTATATATAAAGAATCAGATGGTCTTTCTTTAAAAGTTGTAGAAACGCTAGATGTTCAAGATTTTGCTAGTTCAACAGAAAATTTTATTACATATAAATATCAGAGTAGAAAACCTATTAAAACGTTACCTAGTAGTGAGATAAGTAGAGTATATGATAATGTACCTGTTAGAGCTCTTACTCAGTCTACTTCTGGCAATAGAATAATATATGGTAATTTTGTAGATAGACATACATCTCCGCTTACTTTAGAGTATATGGTAGGTGTAAGTCCTAAATTTAATATTGGTGATGAGTCCGAATCAAAAGGTAATGTAGGCATTGATGATATTTATACAGAAAAAAGTATAATTCAATATCCTACTCAATCTTTAAAAAACAATAGAAATTACCAAGTAGGTATCGTATTGTCTGATAGATATGGTAGACAATCAGATGTAATTCTTTCTAATATCGAAGATCAAACTGTTGTTGAAAACGTAGGTAGCCAAAGAATAACTTTTGGAGGATCTACCATATATGTTCCTTATAAAACAAACGTACTTGAGCCTAATACTGTTCAATCAGATATTGTTAACACTAAATCTCCCAACGGTGGTATATTAACTTGGCCAGGTGATTCTATTAAATTAAGATGGAATACAGCTATACCTAGTTCAATTACTAGTAATCCTGGTTATCCTGGTTTATACGAGGAAGTAATTACTAATCTACAGTTTGATAATACAGCAGGTAGCACATGGTCTATAACAACAGCTAGTGAAGTTGCAAAAACTTCAGGAATTGAACCTGGAATGTATATGAGATGGATAATATCTAACGTTACTTACGAAACAGAGGTAAAAGGAGTTACAGACAATTCGCCTACTTCTTACACTATAGAACCTGTTAGTACCGCTAATCCACCTACGGCTAGTTCTACTCAAGTTATTTTTTACAAAAAAAATACATTAGGTTGGATGACCTATAAAGTAGTAGTTAAGCAAAACGAACAAGATTATTATAATGTATATTTACCTAGCTTACTAGATGGTAATCCAGTTGTAAAACCTTTCAAGCTTAATATTGATATAACAGCTGAAGGTGTAGGTACAGTTAACAGCACAACTGACTTACCAGCTGCTGAGCCAAAAACTTTCTTATTATTAGAAGGTATGGTATTTACTAGTGCTGCTGGTACGGAATATGTAATTACTAACATACTTAATAACGATAACTTTACTGTTAAGCCTGCTACTTTAATGGCGGCGGAAGATATAGAGTTTACTACAAGATCGAGTAAAAGTACTCTTAATGTAACTACATTGCTAACTGATAATGCTAATAAAGTTCCGCCAGCTTTAATTGAAACAACACCAGTGCAACAACAATATGGAACTAGTGATATTAATTTAATACCTAGAGTAGCATTACAAGCTAATTATACAGCTTCTGGTGGTTCGTTTTTTCCTGCGAGCACTGATCGTAATAGATATATTTTTCCTGGCATTACGTCATCTAAGGTTAGATCTTTAGGTAATTTTGAAGGTTTATTTACTGATGGTAGTTACGCTGGATTATGGCAAGCTGACACTGACCCTCCTACTGCAGTTATAGAAAACAAACTACAATTAGGACAAAACGCTGAAACAGTACTACCCGTTTCTAAACAACCTTTACAATTCTCTTGTTATGAAACAACGCCTACAATATCAGAATTAGATATATATTATGAAACTAGTACTGTGCTAGACATATACACGTTAAACGCTGGGTTAAGTTAATTATGAAAAAAATAAGTGATTATAAGTTATGGCATTTTATCAAGAATTAGATTATTATAACACCTTTATTTTAAAAAGAGTTTGCACGCCTCAAACAGTGGACCAGTGTAGCAAGAGTAGTGCAGTGGTAGATGGTGGAACAGGAGCTGGATGTGGTACTGGTGTTTGGCCTATTAACAATGCTTACGCTCCGCCTCAAACTGTAAATATTACAGACGGAAGTTTAACTGGTTATTCTGCAGCTTCTACTTCTATACCGTTTCAACAGTCAGTTGTACAGGAAAACTTTTATTTAGAAGAATCAAGAATAAAGGGTGGATTTAACGATGTAGAGACTGGATACGGTGCTAGAGCTTATTTAGATGAAGAAGATCCTATTCAACAAATTAGATCTAGTGCATTAATATATTCTGGTATATTTAACTCTAGAACTGGTATTAATAGAACAAATGAGTTTCCTAGCGGAGAATCTATTACTAAATCTGCTAACCCTGAATTTGGTAGTATACAAAAAATCTATGCAGAAGAAACTAACTTAATAGTACTGCAAGAAAATAAATGTGGTAGAGCATTAATAGATAAAGATACAATATATACAGCTGAAGGTGGTACTCAAACACAGAGTGGTAAAACAGTTATAGGTCAAATTACACCGTATCACGGTGAATATGGAATTAGTAAAAATCCTGAATCTTTTGCTATATATGCTTTTAGAAAATATTTTATAGATAGAAACAGAAATGCTGCCTTAAGATTATCTCACGACGGTGTTACAGAAATATCTGAGTACGGTATGCGTGATTGGTTTAGAGATAACTTAGCTACCATGAACGATCTGTATACTAACACTTACACAGTTCAACTTAGAACTTCAAATGTAAATAATACTAGTATAATAATAGCTTCTACAACACCTATTGCAGATAAAAATCTTTTATTAGGATCTGAGCTTTACGTAGACACCGGATCTGGCTATGCTCCTGCTTCGACTACTAATCCTATTTTAGTAACTCAAATATCAGGAGAAAATATCTACCTTAGTAGAAAATTTGATTTTAGTACCAGCGTGTCAACTACTATCAAATTTGTTTCAAAGAAAAGAAGTATGGCTATTGGAGGATATGACTTGTATAATAAACAATATATTTGTTCTTTACAATACAATAATACTTCAACAGCAGCTAATCCAGATAATACTTATTATACTTTAGGTTTTGATGAGCAGATAAATGGTTGGCCAAGTTTTTATACATATAGACCAGCATTAATGGGGAGTTTAAAAAATGATTTTTATACTACTACTAACTACTATTATAATTATGGATATACTGATGCTAATGCTTTGTTTGGTATATACAAACACTACTCTACAGTAACAGATACTAGAGGTAAATTTTATGGTATTAGTAACCCTGCTACAGTAACTGTTATTTCAAATGATAATCCTTCTATACAGAAAAACTTTTTAACAATAGATTACGAAGGTGGTAGTGGTTGGAAAGTAACTGAAATACAATCTGATCCTACTGGTTTTGATAGAGAATATGCTGGTGGCGTAGAGTTAGCACAATGGAAAGAGTTTAATGATGATACCAATATAATATATAGTTATTATGAAGGAAGATATGACGGAGCAGGTAATACTGGCGCGGCTGCTAGTCCTGCTAACCCTCCTTTATTGCATGCTGGTTTTGATAGAAAAGAAAATAGATATGTTGCAAATTTAATAAACAACACACCAGCAATGCCGGGTGAAGTTTCTTTTGGTGCTAATATAAGTGGCATAAAAGGTTTTTACAATTCTATAACCATGTCTACAGATGTTACTACCAACCCAGGAGGTATGAAAGAATTATATGCCGTAGGTATGACTTACAACATATCATCAAGATAATTTAATATGAAAGAAATAAACGAGCAAATACAAAACAATCCTTTAACAAAAGAACAAGCTAAAAAACAATTTGTTGAAAAAACAAAAGAGCTTGGTATAAAGCATGCTTTTACTTTTGATGAGGCTTGGGAAGTAGGTCAAGAGTTAAGACGTAAAAAACAGTATAGAGAAAAAATGGAAGTACTTAGTAATAAGCTACAAGAAAATCCTAATTTTATTACTGATAGTGAAGAGGTATTAAAGCTTAACCCTTTGAAACATATGTTTGCCGATGGTTGTTATATAAGAGAAATATATAACCCAGCAGGTCAAATATTACTTACTAAAATACATAAAAAGAAACATCCGTTTTTTTTAATGGAAGGAGAGATGCTTGTTTTAACTGATAAGGGAGTTGAGACTTTAACAGCTCCACATTATGGAATAACAGAGCCTGGAACACAAAGAATTATTTATTCTAAAACAGGTTGTAAATTTGTTACTGTCCATGCAACAGAACATACTGATATAGAGGAAATTGAAAAAGAAGTCATAGCTGAAAATTATCAAGATCCTCAAATAACGTTAGATCAAATTAACTTAATAAAAGAGAATATATGAGTTTTTTACTAGGCGCTGCTTTGATAGCAGGTGGTGTAGCCGCGGCAGCAGGGGCAACCACAGGAGGTATTGCTGCTAAAAGAGCTAGAATAGCTAAAGAAGATGCTGAAGAAGAAGCAAGAATTAAAGAGCAACAGCTTCAAGATTTGGTAGACTCTAGACCAGAGTTTAAAAACCCATATGAAGGTATGCAAAATCAATTTGCTAATTTAGGTAATCCTTATGCTAACTTAACTGTAGCTACTGAGGCTTTTAAAATGCAAGCTGAAGAAGCGGATATGGCATTAGCAAATAGCTTAGACGTTATGCAAGAACAAGGTATGGGAGCGGGCGGTGCTACTGCTTTAGCTCAAGCGGCATTACAAAGTAAGAGAGGTATTGCAGCTAGTATAGAAGCTCAAGAAACCAAAAATAAACAAGCTGCTGCTGAAGGTGAAGCCAATGTTGCTAGATTAAGAGCTGAGGGAGCTCAAGCATTAGACATGGCTAGAGCACAAGGTGATATGGCAGCTCAAAAAGATGCTATTGGTTTTCATGAAGCAATTATGGATAGAACAGCAACACAATTAGATAATGCTGCTGCAAACGCTGTAGCTTACGAAGGACAACGTATGGCAGCTATAGGTCAAATCGGAAGTTCAATAGCGCAAGGCGCTGGCATTGTAGGTAGTGCAGCAACAGCAGGTATTAAACCGAAGTAAATTATAATTATGGCACTAGAAAGTTTTAGAACACCCCAACAAATCACAGATGAGTCTGTAGATAGATTTTTAAAATCAAGTTATAATATTACAAACTCAATAGCTAGATCAGGAACTCAAATTGTTAATGAAGTTGCTAAGCAAAAAGCAGATCAACAAAAAAGAAACGATGAAAGAGATCTTGAAATGCAACAGATGTTTGATAAAGCAAATGAGTTTGGTAGTACTGGTGATGCTAAGCTTGATGAAAATATGTTAGCATTTTGGAATGAAAAAGTAGATCAATATTTTAAGATTAAAAATGGTATGCAAGATGGTACTATTGGTAAGCAAGAAGGTAATAAAGCATTATCTCAAATCAATGGTATGGTAGGTCAATTTAAATCACAAGCTAAATACTTAGCAGAACAAACAGCTTTATATAGAGAAGATTTTAATAATGGTCAAGTATCTTCAACATCGTCACAACAAAGTCAAAATATATTAGGCGCTATGGCTAAAGGTGGCAATGTGCAGATAACAGAAAAAGGTGGTATATTATATTATTTTTTACCAGGTGAAGATGGTGCAGTTCCTAATGAAGGTAATTTATTGAATGGTCAAACGTTAATTGCTAACGACGCTCAAGATATAAACTTATATCAAAACATACCTGATTACACAGCTATAGAAGAAGCAGCTTATAATAATACTATAAAACCAAATGATATAAATAGTGATTATATATTAATGGATCATGTTGAAAAAGATGGATATAAATATTCATATGCTACATTTGATGAGACAAAAAGAGCTACAGCTGCTGAAGATATGGTTAACGCCGGTGGTTTTAAAAGTGCTATTAGTAATGAAAAGAAAATGAAGTCTTATTATCAAGATGTAATACCAGATGAATTTTTAATAGAACATGATTTAGATCCAGACGGTGTTTGGCACGAGTATGATGATAGCTTAAGTCAAGAACAGAACGATGAGATACAGGCTAAGCAAAATAAAGTAGCTCAATTATATATGGCTAATGAAGCTATGGATAAATTTAGTATTCCACCTGGCGGACAAAAATTCTTTTCTAAAGAAAAAATTGTAACTGATACAGATGATGATGGCGATGGTGTAGACGTTAAGTTTACAACTCAAGGTGGTGCAACATATCCACCAACTACGCAACTATCATTTTTTGGCAAAGTAAAAGATAAAAAAGATATTGATGAAGAGCTAGCTGGTAAAGCTGATGAAGATATGACTGAAGAATTTGTTACTAATTTATTTTTAAAGAAATATCCTGGTTTAATGATTCAAGATCCTAACGACAGTACGGGTAAAACATCTATAGTAGACCCTTCACTTAATATAATATTTGATGGCAATGGAACTTTAGATGCAGTAAAAGATGCTATGTATGAAAACAAAGGTATAGACAATGAGTTTAATGTAATGCAAAGTGATTACGATAAATATAAATCAAATACAGGTGGCAGTAAACCAAAACCATATTAATGACTACTAATAACGAAAAACTCTCTAGGTTATATGAAAGTGCTGTTAAGCATTTTGATATGCCTGATTTTAATACGTTTGTAACAGACCTACAAGATGACGACAACTTAATGCGCTTTAGTGAAAGTATGTCGCAGTATTATAGTATGCCTGATTTTAATACTTTAAAAGCTGATTTGTTTGATTTAACTATTCAACCTGAACTTACTGAAGAAGAAGAAGAGGAAATTAAACCAGCAATAGACTTTGAGTTAGCTAAAAAATTAGCAACAGATATTCGTAACAAAAATAATGACGAAGAAGATGATGATGAGGTTATTTTAACAGAGGAGGAGCTTAAATCTCCTATTGGTACTATAGACATATTCGAGGATAGAGCTCCAGAGATTGAGCCTATGGTATCAGATCAGACGTCTGCGCCTCTTGTAAACAATCAAGATATACAAACATTTGAAAAATTAGTAAATAATCCTATACTAAAAGCAGAAGCAGATGCTGTTACTGAAGATGTTCAAAACAAAGGTGGTCAATATAGTATAAACAATATGGACTTTTTTGTTAGTGATGAAAAACAAGTTAAGTATAACGAAGCTGTTAACGAGATAAGTGAAATATATAGTGACGTAGAAAATATTGTAGAAAATGTTGATGCTCAAGAAGAGCTGATGATAAACATGGCATTAGCTGAAAAAGAAAAAGCTTATAGAACGCGTGTTGATAAAGGAACTGCATTTGAAGTTGTTAACTTAGATCCAAGCATGTATGCTAATTCTAGAAGGGAACCACCAACACCTAAAGAAGAATTTGATAATATGCGTGAAGGTAAAATGCCTAAAGATTTTGATCCAGCTAAATGGGCTATTATAGAAGAATGGAATATTAATGGTAAAATAAGCGAAGAATCTTTAAACTCGTTTGATGATGGTGTTAAAAAAGCTGTTACTAATAAAATTAAAAAAGATAAACTTAATCTTTACTACCACAATAGAGGCGATCTAGATGAAGACGATAGAACCTATGTACAAGCGTTACTAGCAGAACAAACCCCTGGAGAGGTTGGTTATTCTGATATTTTAAAAGCAGCAGATAATCCAGGCTATTTAAATGATTTAAAATTACAAAATGAACTAGAATCTGAGTATATTTTAAATGAAATGAAAGAGATTAGAGCTGCTGAAGAAAAACCTTTTGGTGACGATGAAAAGCTAAATAAAGAATATTTCAATAGTGTAAGTACATTAACAACTGCAGTAAACAATTTGCAGTTATTAGTTGATGCTGGTGTAAATGCAGACTCTCCACAAGCAGATATAGATGAATATAATGAAGCTTTTGCTGTGTATGAAAAAGCTAAAGCAAACTATGAAGATAAAGGTTTTCAAGCAGTTGCAGATAAGCAAGCAGAAAGAATTAAAAACTGGAATACAGAACGTGTAAAGCTTATGGAAAACGCAGCTGAGCTGGGCGATGTTAATATGGCTTTAGAGTTAGGTATGAAAAACTATAGTAATTTAAATAAAGCTGGTATTGGTTTAACAAAGTTTTTATACGATACTATATTTGGTACGGTTGCCATGACTGCACAGTTTGCTGGTGAAGGATTAGAAGCTGTTGGTGGATCTAGTAATATGTATGATATATCTCAAGCTTTAAAAGACATTGGTGGTGTTTATATTGATTCTGAACAAAGCTATAGAGAGTATATGGAAAAAGCATTTCCAGCTCCACCTGACATTACAGATATTGGAGACGTTAGTGTTGGTGATTGGTTAGCTACCACACTAGCTGATGGTGCTCCTAGTGTAGCTACAGTACTTAGTGTAATAGCCGGTCCTGGAAGAATACTTAAAGCAAGTCAAGCAGCTGCAAGAAAAAAATTAATAAAATCAGGTGCTAGCAAAGCACAGTTAGATGCGTTAATAGCTGCTCAAAAAGTAGAATCAGCCGCACTGTTAGCTAAGAATAGTAAGCTTGCTTCTAAGGTTTTCTTTGCTTCGTCTTATACTCAAAAAGGAGTAGACATGGCTATACAACAAGCTGAAGCTCCTGAGAGAATAGAAAAACTTAGAGAGGCGATAGATGAGGTTAATGAAGATGGAACTTCAGTAATGAGTGATTTTGAAAAACAACAAGCCTTGTCTGAAATAGCACAACTAGAAAATGTATTAGACTGGAACGTACTACAAAAAGCAGGATCAGCGTTGTTAGCTGGTGGTATAGAAATGTATGCAGAGAGGTTAGGTACATTAGGTATGTTTAAAAACTTTCAACGTATCGCTGCGCCGGTTAAAGCTGGTAGATTTAAAAAATTAATGTACACCGGTTTAAACAGTACAATAAATGTTGGAGTTGAACAAGTTGAAGAAATAGCTACTCAAATTGGCAACAACACGGTAGATATATTTGTGTTAGGAGAAAATAAGTCTCTAGATGAAGGATTAGATCCACAGTTTTTTGGTCAAGTAGCAGTTACAAGTTTAGCAATACAAGGGCCAGGCATAGGTCAGAACTTATACAACATAGTTCAAAGTGAAGTTTTATCTAAACGAGATGCTAGAAAAAATGAAAGAATGTTTAACAGACTTATAGAAGTTGAACAATCATTACAGAATCCTATCAACCCCTTAACTGGAGACAAGTTAACATTTAAACAAATTCAAGCATTACAAACGGAGAAAAAACTTCTTTTAGAAAGTAGTGCATTTGACGGGGTAGTTAATACTCAAAAGTTTGCTCAACTTAGTTTACAAGAAAAACAAACTGTATTTAGGTTAAATCAAGAAAGAAGAAACATATTAAAAAAGCTTAATGAATTAGGAAGCAGAGGAGATGCTGGTAGTAAAGCTATTAAAAAACAAAAGCAAGAATTAATAAACGAATTTAAAGCTGCAGACGATAAAAGAAATGAACTATTAAGTAAGAAAGAAAGAGAACGTCAAGCAGAGATGAGAGATGCAGCTGATCCAGCATTAGCTTCTTACAACGCTGGTTTGTATTCTTTTTATGGAGATGTAGTAAGTGTACAGCAAGGTTTAAATGGTAATAAATATACTAAAGTAACTAATGAAACAACTGTTGAGCAACTTACTGAACAAGGTTATAGTAATGCAGAGGCTAATTTAATTGTTCAACAGAGAGATGCTATAGAAAGAGATAAGCAAGGGAGGCCAATATTAAATAAAGAAGGTCAAGAACAAAGAAAAAATTCTAACGCAACATTTATAGGTAACGATATTATAGTTTTTGATGATAACGTAATAAACAACTTAAAACAAAGTGTATATAAAACTGATGCGAAAATAGCAGCTGTGTCTCCTATACACGAGCTAATGCATATACAAAACAGAGATCAAGGTATAATAAAAGATAATAAACTTGTGAGTGAAGTTAATCAAGCTATTGAAGAAGCCGAAGCACAGTTAAAACAAAAATTAAATCTAGGTCAAATAACTCAAGAGGAGTATGATACTTTTGTAGCTAGAAAAAAGAAATATACTACAGATAAAGGTGTAGATATGGAAGAAGTATTAAACTTGTTCGGTGATTATACTTCTACTGGTATATTAAGCAGATATGATTTTAGTAAGATTAATGGTTTAAAATTTGCAATTAAAAACTTATTAAACAAAACTAACAACAAAAATTTTGCATTTTTATTTCCTATTAAAAACGCCAATGATGTTTATAGTTATATAGATAGTTTTCAAAAATCTGCAGAGGATCAAAGATTAAGAATAACCACTCTTCCTGAGGAAGACCAACAAGAGTCAAAGCTTTCTGTAGCTGCTAGTCAAGCTGTACAAAATCTTTACAATGAACAAGGTGAAGCTGCAGCGTTTGATATTATAGAACAATTTAAACCTATAGTAAATAAACTAGTACAACGTAGAAGTGAAGCTCCAGGTTTTGATAGACAGTTATTAACTGATGAAATAGAAACAGGTGAGCGTGGTATATTAGATTTAATTAGATCTTATGATCCAGAATCAGGAGTACCATTAGCTGCTTATATAAATAAGTTTCTACCATCAAGAGCTATAGAAGCTTCTAAAAGAGTTTTAGGCGAAGAGTTTACTGACGATGTTACAGAGCAAGTTGGGTTAGCGGCAATTGAAGAAACTGACAATGAAGTTGTAGATCAGCCAAAAAGAAAAATTAAACTTAAGAAAAGATTAACAGGTACTTTAACTGAAGCCACAGAGAGAGTAAGACAAGAAATTAAAAACTTACCTATAGAACAATTAAGTTTTAAAACCTTAAAGGATGTAGCGCTTGAAGAAGTACAAAAGTTATTTGGTATTAAACCTAAACCTGGTAATCTTACTAAGCAAGACGTAGCAAATGCTCAGCAGTATATAAATAAAAATGCTGAGTCTTTAATTACAATGTTACCTGAAGGAGCAACACCTAGTGGTACTTCAACTGGAGTTCAAAAAGTTTTATTAGATAATTTCTATACTAAAACAGAAAGAGCTAAAATGTCTTCTACAGGTAGTAAAGCTGGATTAACTATTTATGAAAAAAGAAATAATATAACGCCAGCTGAGTTTAAAGAAGTGTTTGGTATAACCCCTGTTGGTCAACCAAATTTGTCTGATAGAAACACAAGCGCTAGAATAAAAGCTATAGTAGCTCAAACAGAGCGTATGCTTACTAATCAAGAAGTAAGAGAAGCACTAGAAGAAGAAGGTAGAAACATACCACAAGCTTTAGTTGAAGGTAAAACAGAGTTAATGTTTTCTGATGGCTTATCTGTTCCTCTTAATTCTAAACAACAAAAAATAGTAGAAAGATCTACTAGAGATTTTGAAGCGGGTACAAGTTACGGGCCAGATCTAACTAATAAAAAATATTGGAATGATATTGTAAAATATTATGGACATGAGCCTATAAATTTAAATACACTAGAAGGTAAGCAAAAATTAGAAGCTATTATATTTGAAGGTATAGATGGTAAAGAACCATTGATAAGAGTTTTACCTAAAAGTTTTATAACAAATAACCGAGGCACTTGGTCTAATGGTGGTATGTATGAAACTGTTTATGTTGAAAAAAATAAACCTCAATTACTTACAGAAAAAGAAATTAAGTTTTTAAAAGACAATGGTCTTAAAGCGAGTAGAAACGAAGCATTAAAAAGGTATAAATTAAGAAATGGTAAAACTGTATTAAATAATAGTAAAGAGTTTGTTACCGATGAAATACAATTACAGATTATGCCTGGTATGAGAGGCATGGGTAATAATCGTTTTATATTTGCTAATGGTCTACAAATAGATGAAGCTATAAGAAGAGCTGAGGAGTTAGCTGCTTTAGAAGGAGTACCTGCATTTGGACCTGAAAACGCCGATATAGATTTAGCAGTTAAAAGAACTGGTTACAGTAAGTTATTTAAAAAAGGTTTTACAGAAGAGTTTAAAGCAGAACAACAAAGTAAAAGAAAAGGATTAAAAGATATTTTAAGTATATTTAACGAAAAAATACAAGCAGATCCTAACACTTATGTTCCTGCTATAGCTGCTATACTATCTGCAACTAGTCAAAGTCAAGGTCACTTTTTAAGAAAAGGATCTATAGTAGAATTTTTAAATGACTTAGGTTTAAAAAACGTAGAAGAACATACTCAACCAGCATCGTTTTTAGGTAAATTCTTGTTTGATAGAATGGTGCAAAACAACTACGAGCTGTATGTAGATGATGCTTTAAAAACATTTACTCAAGGACCTTTACCTGAAGTAAATGATAACATGTTAAAAGGTGAAGGTTTTAATTACACTGAAGCTGTAGATCCGCAATATAGACTAGATGTACTTAAAGGTAAAATACCTATATGGATAAGATACTTTAATCCATTTGTTAATAAACAAAAGATTACAATAAAAATTAAAGGTAAAAATGAAACGTTTACAGGTATTGATCCTAATAGATTCTTTTTATCTAACGGTAATACTATATCTCAAGAGTATGGAATAGATATACCTAGAGAAGTTAGAACACCATCTACTACTGCTTACCAGCAAGAGTTATTATTTCAAATATTTACAGGAGAGATAACTCAAGAGGTTGCTAAACAAAGGTTAGACGATTACGTTAAGTTAGCTGCAGGTTTAAAAGAAAGTAAAGGTGTAAATATAGATGCTTTAAATGAAGCTAAAGTATTGTTTGTTAATGAAAACATGACATCAGAAGATGTATTAATTAAAGCAGCTATGATTGACGATGCTCTAAGTAAAGCTAGATCATTAGACGCACCTGTTAAGAAAATAAGAGTATTTGATTTTGATGATACGTTAGCACGTAGCAATAGTTTAGTTTTCTATACCATGGAAGACGGTACTACCGGTGAGTTAACCGCAGAGCAGTTTGCTGAAAAAGGTGCTCAACTAGTAGAGCAAGGAGCTGTTATGGACTTTTCTGATTTTGATATTGTAAGAGATGGAAAACGTGGACCGTTGTTTGATTTAGCTAAGAAAATAAAAGATGCTAGAGGTAATGAAGATTTATTTGTACTAACAGCTAGATCTCCACTATCACAAGATGCTATATATGAATTTTTAAAATCAGAAGGTTTAGAATTTAAAAAAGAAAATATAATTGGTCTTGGTAATTCTACTGGTGAAGCAAAAGCAGACTGGATAATTAGTAAAGCAGCTGAAGGTTATAATGACTTTTATTTTGCTGATGATGCGTTGCAAAATGTTAGAGCTGTTCAAGATGCTTTAAGTGTTATTGATGTCAAGTCTAAAGTGCAGCAAGCTAAAATGAAATTTTCCGCTAGTTTAAATCAACAATTTGAACAAATACTTGCTGGTAAATCTGATCGTCAATTAGATGAAATTTTAGGATCTGCAAAAGCTAAAGTAATAGGAGCAAGCAAAGGCAGGTTTAAGTTTTGGATACCATATTCTGCTGAAGATTTTGTAGGTTTAATTTATCCTACACTTGCTAAAGGACAAATGGGAGATATACAAATGGCTTGGTATAAAAGACATTTATTAAATCCTTTTGCTATGGCCATGGAAAATTTAAGTAGAGATCGTTTACAAATGATGAATGATTTTAGAAAACTTAAGAAATCCTTAGATGTTCCTAAAGATTTACGTAAAACAAATGAAACAGGTTTTACAAATGAACAAGCTATAAGAGTTTACCTATATAATAAAATGGGTTTTGCAACACCTGGTCTTACAGATACTGATATTGAAAGCATGGTAAAAGTTGTGGAAGATAATTCTGCTTTTAAAGTTTTTGCCGATGAGCTTCTTACAATAACTAAAGGTGATGGTTGGGTGAAACCAAACAATGATTGGTTAGCTGGTAATATAACTAGTGATATAATGCAATTGTTAAACACTACTAAACGAGATAAGTATTTAAAAGTTTGGAATGAAAATGTAAGTAAAATATATAGTGAACAAAACTTAAATAAGTTAGAAGCAACGTTTGGTAGTAAATACAGAGAGGCTTTAGAAAATATGCTTCAACGTATGAAGACTGGTAAAAATAGAACAACAAATAATAATAGACTAAGTAATAGAATACTTAACTATATCAATGGTGCTAACGCTACTATAATGTTTTTAAATACTAGATCTGCTGTTTTACAAACTATATCTGCTATAAACTATGTTAACTGGAGTTTTAATAATCCTTTAAAAGCTGGTCAAGCTTTTGCTAATCAACCTCAATACTGGAAAGACTTTATGACGTTGATGAACTCAGATTATTTAAGAGATAGAAGAGGGGGTCTTAGAATAAATGTAACTGAGTCTGAAATAGCTGACGCAGCTAAAACAACTAAGAATAAAGCTAAAGCTGCACTAGCTTATATAATGGAAAAAGGTTATTTACCTACGCAGTTTGCTGATAGTTTTGCAATAGCTTCTGGTGGTGCTACATTTTATCGTAATAGAATAAAAGACTTAATGAAAAATGAAGGCATGACAGAGAAAGCTGCTTCAGAGCAAGCATTATCAGAGTGGAAAGAAATATCAGAAGAGTCTCAACAATCTAGTAGACCTGATAAAATATCACAACAACAATCTAGCGATCTTGGTAGATTAATATTAATGTTTGGTAATACACCTATGCAATATGCTAGACTACAAAAAAGAGCAGCACAAGATTTAATTGCAGGTAGAGGAGATTATAAAAATAATATAAGTAGAATATTGTATTATGGTTTTGTTCAGAACTTAATATTCAATGCACTGCAACAAGCTATGTTTGCTATGGCATTTGATGATGATGATGAAGAAGTAGATGAAAGTAAAATATACCGAACAGTCAATGGTATGTCTGATTCTATACTAAGAGGTTTAGGTATAGGTGGTTCTACGGTTTCAGTTATCAAAAACTACTTACTAGATATATACGAAAGATCTAATAGATCAAGACCGGAATATGTAGATGCAACGTGGAAATTAACTCAGTTCGCTCCACCTATTAGTTCTAAAATATCACGTATAAGACAAGCAGCTTGGCAGTTTGATAGTAAGAAACGACGTAAAGAAATATTTGATAAAGGATTTAGTATTGATAACCCAGCATTTTTAGCTTTCGCTAAAGTACTGTCTGCTACTACTAACGCTCCTTTAGATAGAGCATTGCTAAAATACGAAAACATTGAAGGTGCTTTTCAAGAAGACAATGAATGGTGGGAAAGTATGGCAATGTTATTAGGTTGGCCAGAGTGGCAACTTAAACAAGACAATAGAGAATATATTAATAAGAAAAAACAACCTGCTTCTAAACGTGTGAAGAAAAGCAAAAGCGGAAGCTCACGTGTAGGAAAAGGTAGAGTTAAATAATAAAATAAAAGTTATGCCAGCAAGAAAATGTATGTCACCTTTAAATAAATATGATAGTCCAGCTCCTTTGAAAGATGCTTGCTATTATAAAGCTAAAGCAGCACACAAAGTATTTCCATCAGCTTATGCTAGTGGCATGATAGCTAAATGTAGAAAGAACAAAGGTAAAAAGAAAAAATAATGTCTTATAACATTAAAAATAAATTTGCTAATAGTCCTTTACCCTGTTGGTCAGGTTATGAGAGAGTACCAGGAACTACACCAGGTACAAAAGGTAGTTGTAGAAAATCACCTTCTATGTATAATAGTAAATCACCTATTGCTGCAGTAAGGAAAACAAAGTCTGGAGCAAATTTAAAAAGATGGTTTAAAGAAGAATGGAAAGATGAAAAGGGAAATGTGTGTGGATCTGACAAAAATAAAAATACTAAAGTGTGTAGGCCATCTAAGAGAGTGAGTAGTAATTCACCTAAGCCGTGGAAGGAAATGAGTAGATCAGAAAAGAATAAAGTAATATCAGCTAAAAAGAAAGTTGGTATGGGCAGAAGAAGAAGTTCTAAAAGTAATGTATCGTAGGAACATAAAAAAAAATGGGCACCATACCCAAAGTTCCTGTAACCAAAAAAGGGGATCTCAAACGAGGTCCCCTTTTTATTTTAACACCATGGGCATATTCCGCCCGGACATCCATCACACATAACTTATATTTTAATAGTTATACCTATTGACACTATAAAAGCGCCGCTTGCTATTGCAAGTGTGTTTGCGTTGTTACCTAGCTTTTGTTTATGCCAGATCATGTTCGTACCAGCCATAGTCATCATTCCAATACCACCTATTAAAGCTAATCTTTTCATACTATTTCACAAGCGCCTCCTGCACAAGCTAGTTCACCAGCTAAATCTGTGTTATCTTCAATTTCTATAACTTGTTCTAAATTTATTTCTGCTAAGTGTTGTAGCATATTTATATATTCTCCCTCGGTAATATCCTCAAAAGGTGCTTGAGTATAAGTACCACCATCGTATGGTAGGACAGATAGCCCATTATAATAATCCCTATTGTCCCACATCCACTTACCTGCTAATGGCCACTCTTCTTTCTTTAAACTAACTGTAGCTGAGACGTTGTGAGTATTAGATCCACGCTTGTGGCCTGGTTTAACCCATTCAGTTGCTACTTTCTTTATACGTTCAAGTAAATCAAATGGTGATTCAGTTCTAAGTATAGCGTTGGCTGGAGCTTTTTGAGGTATGCTAATTACGGCTGTATCATGAGGTCTAAAATATTCATCTTCAATTAAATCAGGGTGGTTATTAACTAAGTAATTATATATACTTTCATTTTTACCAACTCTAACTCTACGGACATAATAATCATTATGCCACGCATGAATACCAGATGAAGTTCCTAATGCCAGAGATGTTGTCCCAGCCGGCTTTACGGTTGTACATCTAGCAGCAGGTTTAATCCCTATTTGCTTTGCTGTTTGTTTGTTTTTGCTTACTACTATATCTGCAGCTTCCTTCATATCCAACTGCAGCACAGCGGCAGAGCCTATTCCTGTCATTGATACACCTAT
>MDTB01167180.1_pt1 | contig 29444 bp, 30 predicted proteins | sample 811161 | NCBI WGS metagenome assembly MDTB01 (sample SAMN05326650, study PRJNA326480) | marine metagenome | isolation source: seawater | place: Mediterranean Sea | collected 2009
AAAGATTTTAAAAGTACTTGAGAATATAGCTAAAAAATCAGGAGCGACTATAGCGGATACAATTATTCTTGCAGGGAATGTTGGGCTTGAAAAAGCGATAAAGAAAGCTGGTTCTAAAGTCAAAGTTCCATTCAGTCCTGGTAGAGGAGACTCATCTCAAGAGCAAACAGAATTAAAAAGTTTTAAATGGTTAGAACCTCGGCATGACGGTTTCAGAAACTATGTAAAAGCCGATTACTCAGCGATGCCTGAAGAACTTTTATTAGAACGTGCTTCTTTGATGGGATTGACCGCGCAAGAAATGACATGTCTGACGGGAGGTATGAGAGTACTTGGAACAAATCATGAGTCAGCAAAAGACAAAGGAGTGTTCACAAGTAAAGTTGGTGCTTTGACAAATGATTTCTTTATTAATTTGTTGGATATGAAATATAATTGGAAACCGACTGGTAAAAACTCTTATGATATTGTCGATCGTAAAACAAACAAAGTCAAATACACTGCTTCTAGATCCGACTTAGTTTTTGGTTCAAATTCAATTTTAAGATCTTACGCAGAGGTTTATGCACAAGATGATAACAAGGAAAAATTTATAGAGGATTTTGTTAAAATCTGGACAAAAATTATGAATGCGGATAGACAGGATAATAAAAAGTTAAACTGAAATGACCGAATTAACTGCGGGAATATTTAACGCTTCAAAAAAAATCTACAAATCAAATAGGGGATCGATATTAAGAACAATTGTTTATACAATTGGTCATTTTGGAATTGCAATTACTGTATTAATGTTAGTTGCAGATGTGTCATTTATGATTGCATTGACAGATGCAATTGTTGAGCCCCTTACTAATGCAGTTTGGTATTTTTTGTTAGATAAATTTTGGGCCTCAAAAATTAAGAAATAATTTACAGTCTACCCTTAAGATTTTTTATTTCAACCCAACCTATAAATTCTTCAGAATTAATTTTACACCAATCTTTTTTACATTTCTTGATTATAAGTAGTCTACCTTTTTCCACCAAAGCTATAGGCTTTGAATATTTTGAAGGTTTTTTAAAAACAATAGAATTTTCTTTATCATTTAATGCTGCTCTTTTTTTTGATAACTGTGAAATATGGATCCAACCAGAATTATTTTCATGGTCAATAATTTTTCTAAAATTGTAAGATTTATCTATTATTAAGACAGGTAAAAATTTTTTTTTGTAAACAAGTTTAATAGGATGATCCATAGAAGGTCCTTGTCGTAGATTTACTTTATCGCCTCTCAAAGTGAGATAATATTCATTTTCTGCAAATAAAAAATTATTTAACGAAGTAATTATAAAAAAAAACAATATTAATCTAACCATGCAGGTGACTATTTTTACAATTAGGATTTTTTAGTAATTTTACCAACCTAAAATTTGAATTCAGTGCATTAAATATCATAATATTTTCATTTCTTTTATTTTTAATACTTAAAATTGATTTGATAACCTCATTAGCCTGGAGTGAACCAGCTATACCAGCCAGAGTTGTCATTATTCCATCAGACTCACAATTAATCTCTTCACTTGGTATTCTAGGCATAAAACATCTAAAGCAAGCGTTTTTTTTTCTAAAATCGAATTTGAATAACTGACCATCAAACTTGTTAATTGCTGATGAAATTAATACTTTTTTATTTTTAATACAGTAGTCATTGATAATATATCTTGTTTTGAAATTATCAGTACCATCGCAGATTATTTGATAATTTTTAGCTATCTGATTTATATTATTTTTATCTATTTTTTTTTTAAAAGTATTAACAACTATATTTTTATTTATTTTTTTTACAACTTTACTTGATATTATAGATTTATATTTTCCAATATCCTTTTCAGTAAAAAGTATTTGTCGGCTTAAATTTGATGATTCGATTTTATCATGATCTACAATGCCCAAATGTCCAATTCCTGAGTAAGCAAGATATAAGATTAAAGGACAACCAAGACCTCCGGCACCTATAATTAAAACCTTAGAATTAAAAATTTTTTTTTGACCTACAACACCAATTTTTTTAAGTATTAGTTGTTTATAGTATCTATTGTAATCTTGGCTCTTAATTGAGACTTTTTTCATTTAACAAAAATGTATCAACAATTTTTTTTGCTATAATAGATGCAATAAATTTCTTAGAATTTTTTTTAATTTTTTGAATTTTTCCATTTTTATCTATTATAGTAACTTCATTGAGCTCACTATTGAAACCAGTTTCTTTTTTTGATACATCGTTTGCAATTATTATATCACAGAATTTTTCTTGCATTTTTTTTGTAGAATTTTTTATTAAATTTTCTGTTTCAGCTGAAAAACCAACCAAAAGTTTAGGTCTATATCTATTGTTTTTACCTAGAAAGCCCAAAATGTCATGATTTTTCTCGATTTTTATTTCATCAAATTGTGAATTTTTTTTAATTTTGTTTTTTTTTGCAACCAAAGGTTTAAAGTCAGATACGGCTGCAGCACATACTGCAATATGCGTTGGAAGTATTTTTTTTACAGCTACAAGCATATCGTGTCCTGATGTAACTTTTTTAACTTTAACATCTTTGCTATAATTTAATCCTGTTGGACCAGATATCAAAGTTGTTTTTATACCAAGTCTTGCCAGTTCAATTGCTATCTCATGTCCTTGTTTTCCACTAGACTCATTTGAAATAAACCTTACAGGATCAATATATTCCTTTGTTGGCCCAGTAGTAACAATTGCATTTATTTTTTTTCTTTTTAACAAATCCTTTTTTTTGAAGAATCTTTCTAAAAAAGATAAAATCTGTCTTGGACTTGACATCTTGCCTTTTCCATACTCTCCGCAGGCCATTTCACCATCTTCCGGACCTATAAATTTATATCCATATTCAATAAGTGTATTTATATTTTTTTGTGTGGCCCTATGTATCCACATTCTTACATTCATTGCAGGTACTAAAAAAATTTCTTTATTTGAGGCCAAAATAATTGTAGATGCCAGATCATCAGCACTTCCTTTAGAGAGTTTTGACATGAAATTTGCAGTGGCAGGAACAACCACAATCACATCAGCCCAACGTGACAAGGCTATATGATCAATTTTTCCCACAGATTTATCATTAAAAATATCCTCAAAAACTCGGTTTTTTGATAGAGATGAAATAGATAGAGGAGTAACAAATTTTTTACCACTTTTTGTTAAAACAACTTTTACTGATGAGCCTTTCCTTTGAAACAGTCTAATTAAATCAAGAGATTTGTACGCGGAAACACCGCCTCCAACTATAAGTAAAATTTTCTTATTTTCTAAACTCATAATATATTAAAATACTATAAATAAACTAATTACAATACCCAAAAAAGTTATAATTAAATTGTTCCTGAAATTTCTCATTTTTAATTCTTCAATTTCAAAATTTTTTCCATTTAGAGCAGCTAAATTTAATTTTCCTTCCGCAATCATTTGGAGCGCTGTATTCGCATTATCCATAACATTAGGCAAGTCAGGAATTTTTTCCAAAATTTCTTTTGATAATTCCGTGGTTTTATTAATTATTGACTCAGGGCCTTTTAAATTTTTAATCCAGTTTTCCAAAACTGGTCTAGAAACCTCCCAAATATTTGTTTCTGGGTTTAATCTTCTCGCGACTCCCTCAACTACAACCATTGTTTTTTGAAGAAGTAATAGTTGTGTTTGAGTATGCATATTAAATCTTTCAGTTATTTCAAATAATTGACCAAGTAAATTTCCCCCAGATATATCTTTTATGGATTGTCCGAAAATAGGTTCTCCAATAGATCTAAGCGCTTGTGCAAAATCATCTTTAGAAGTGCTCTTAGGCACCAACCCTGCTAAAAAATGCATCTCCGCAACTTTGTTGTAATCTCTATTTATAAAACCAAATAGTATTTCTGCTAAATATTTTCTGTTATTTTTATCTAGTCTTCCCATTATTCCAAAATCTACAGGCACAATGTTACCTTGCTTATCAACAAATAAATTTCCCTGGTGCATGTCTGCATGGAAAAATCCATCCCTTACAGATTGTTTTAAAAATAATTGAATCAAATTTTCAGAAAGCTTTTTAAGATCGACATTCAAATTTTGCAATGTTTTTGTCTCTCTAATTGAAACCCCATCAATTCGGTCCAGAGTTAATATTTTTTTTGAAGTATAATTCCAATAAATTTTTGGAACCTTTATACCCTTGTCATTTAAAGTATTTTCTCTGAGTTCGCTTGCAGCGGCAGCTTCAAAACGTAGATCCATCTCAACATTTGTGATTTCTTTTAGTAGATTAATAACTTCAACCAGTTTTAGCCTTTTTGTTTTTTTAAATACACCTTCGATAATAAAAGCGAGAAACATCAAAGCATCAAGTTCATCATTGAAAATTTTATGTATATTTGGTCTAAGTATTTTAATAGCAAGTTTTTTCTCAACATTATCAACATTTATTTTTGCAAAGTGCACTTGAGCTATAGATGCAGCTGCTATTGGGTCGCTAATATGTAAAATATTTTTATAGAATTTGCTCCCAATTTCTTTTTCTATAATTTTTTTAGCCTCATCTGTACTAAAAGCTGGAAGTTTATCCTGAAGTTTTTCTAAATTTTTAGCTATTTCATTTCCAATTATATCTGGTCTGGTAGCTAAAAATTGTCCCAATTTTATAAATGTAGGCCCCATATCTTCGAGTGACTGACATAGTTTTTCTCCTGAGGATTTATTTAAATTTTCTAATTTTTTTGTTGAGCCTATAGAAAATAAATAAAAAATAAATTTTAATGAATTTGGAACTGGCTTTATATCATCCAATGTTTCTACAGAACCTGATATTGATAGTTTTCGTAAAATCTTTAGTAAATTAAATAATTTCTTTAGCATATTTATACTTTCCAAGCAGAATGAATAGTTGCTATTCCACTTAATAAATTTCTATACTCAACATTGATGAAACCGTTATCTCCAATAATTTTTGAAAATTCTTCTTGACTATAAAATTCCTCAATTGTTTTAATCAAATATTCATAAGGTTCAGATTTGCCTACAATATATTTTCCCAATAATGGAATTGACTTTGAGTAAATCCTATAAAATTTATTTATAATTTCATTATCAACTTTTGAAAATTCTAGACAGATAAATCTACCACCTTTTTTTAATACTCTCCTTGCTTCTTTCAAAGCTTTATTTATGTCTGAAAAATTTCTAACACCAAAACTTACAGAATAAATATCAAAAGTTTCATCTTTAAACGGTAAATTTTCAGCAGCAGACAAACACCAATTAATATTTTTAAAATCTTTTAGTTTTTTTTTACCTTCATTTAACATTAAATTATTTGGTTCTACACAAGTAACTTGCCCAGAAAGCTTTGTTCTTTCCAGGAATGCTTTTGCTATATCTCCGGTACCTGAAGCAATATCTATCAAATAATCACCTTTTTTTGGGTTCATCCAATGTATCAATCTCTGTTTCCATATTCTATGAGCGCCTAATGACATTAGGTCATTCATAATGTCATATTTATTGTAAACGCTATTGAAAACTTGAGTTGCTTTTTTAAATTTAGATTGATTAATATTTGTCATTTATAAATAGTTATATGCCAGAATTACCCGAAGTTGAAGTTGTTAGAAGATCGCTAGATAATTTTATTGCAGGCTTAAAAATTAATAAAGTACGCATTTTTAATAGAAATTTAAGGTATAAGATAAGCAGAAATTTTAAGAAGGTAGTTCAGGGTCAAAAAATCACCTCTATATTAAGAAAAGGAAAATTTCTATTAATCAGACTGAAAAATAAAAAAATAATCATTATTCATCTTGGTATGACAGGAAAAATTTTTATTAAAACGAAAAAAAATAGCTTGGCATTTGTAACAAGTTTTTACTATGAAAGAAAATTTATAAAAAAACACAATCATTTAATGTTAAATCTTAGTAACTCAGTAGATCTTATTTACAATGATGTAAGGAAGTTTGGTTTTATAAAAGTAAAAAATTTTCAAGAATTGAACTTGGATAAGCATATATCAAAATTAGGACCAGAACCATTAAGTAAAAAATTTAATTTAAAATATTTAATTGGGAAATGTAATAAATCAAAGAAAAATATTAAAAACTTTTTGATGGACCAAAAATATATTTCCGGACTTGGTAATATCTATGCCAATGAAATACTGTTCTCGTGTTCAATCAACCCAAGAAAGCTTTCTCACAATTTATCAGTAGAACAACTATCTAAAATTATTAATAATACAAAAAAAATATTAAAGGTCTCAATACAACTTGGAGGTTCTTCAATCAGAGATTTTAATAGTGCTACAGGTCAAAAGGGACTTTTTCAGGAAAACTTTAAGGTGTACGATAGAGGTAATAAATCGTGTTTAAAGCGAAAATGCGGAGGGAGTGTTAAAAAAATATATATTAGTAATAGATCAACTTTTTTTTGTACCAAATGTCAAAAATAATTAAAGATTGACCCTAATATTTTGAAGATATATACGTTCCGTTGAATGCCTAATATAAAATCAGCCATCAGAAAGGTCAAAAGAGCTAAAAAACAGACAGAGGTTAATAAATTTAGAAAAAATCGCTATAAAAAGGCGTTAAAAAAGATACAAAAATTAATTGAAAAAAAAGATACTAACGAAATAAAAAAATACTTCCCCACTTTTCAGTCAGAGCTAATGAAGGTTGCAAAAACAGGCGTTATCAAGAAAAAAAATCTATCAAGAAAAATTTCAAAAATTTCAAAAAAAATTAAAAATATCAATAAATAGTTGTAACAATTAAAAGTTGTTAAAGTAAAAATTTTTTTAAAAAAAAATTTACTACATGTAGAGAATTTGTATTTGAGGTTGAAATTTTTTTATTTTCTCTCTCAGCGTTTATTCTACAACCTGAGTCGATTTTATTTTTAAAATTTAAAAATAAAAATTGAATTAAAAAAAAATTAGTTATAAAAATATTTTTTTAATTTTAATTTCATGGAAAAAACTTCTTTAAAAACTGGAACACAATCAATTTTAGAAGAAAAAATTCTAGATTGGGATTCTGTTCAAAAATCTTTTGATCAGTCATTCGGTACAGAAATCTATACAAGTTGGCTTAAGCATATCTCTTTAATCAAAGAGTATAATGATCATGTTGTTTTAGGTGTTAAAACGAGATTTTTTAGAGATTGGATAACATCTAGATATGCAGATAAAATTCTTAGTGAGCTTAAAAAACACAAGCTAAGTATAAATAGAATTGAATTTAAAATTGAGCCTGAAAATATTAATAACAAAGTAAATTTTAGTGATACAGTTATAAATAAAATTACCGATATTAAAAACTCCTTTTTAAATTATAATAGACTTAATCCTTCTCTTAATTTTGATAATTTTGTTGTTGGGAAAAGTAATAATTTAGGCTTCCTGTCTGCAAAAAAAATATGCAGCCAATTATCAAGATATAATCCACTATTTATTTATGGGGGTGTTGGACTAGGCAAGACTCACCTTTTAAATTCTATTGGTCTCGAATTAAGTCAAAAAAATAAAGTGATGTTTATATCTGCAGAAAGATTTATGTATCAATTTATTAAATCAATTAAAAAAAATGAAATGGTCAATTTCAAAGATTTTTTTAGAAAAGCTAATGTTTTTATTATAGATGATATACAGTTTATAAGAGGCAAGGAAGGTCTCCAAGAAGAATTCTTTCATACATTTAACACACTGTTTGACCAGAGTGCCCAAATAGTCATATCATCTGATCGTGCCCCAAATAAACTTGATAGAGTTCAAGATAGGATAAAATCTAGATTGTCAGGCGGTTTGGTTGTTGACATAGGTACACCAGATTATGATTTAAAAATTAATATCTTAAGAAAAAAAATTTCTGATTATCAACTCTCATTCAAAGAAAATCCCGATCTAAACGAAGAAGTTATAAATTATATTGCTAAAAATAGTAATTCTAATATCAGAGAGCTAGTAGGAATATTCAATAGAGTAGTTGCTTTTGGCAAAATGAGTAAAAAATCTTTGAACGTTAATGATTGTAAGATTATACTAAGAGATATTTACAATACCAACAAAGTTATAAGCATTGATAAAATCCAAAATGTAACTTCTAATTTTTTTAGTATTAGCATGTCAGATATGCTTTCACAAAGAAGATCCCGACCGTTGGCAAGACCAAGGCAAATGGCTATGTATTTAGCAAAAAAACTTACTACTAGATCATTGCCCGAAATAGGAAGAAAGTTCTCAAATAGAGATCACACTACCGTTATTCACGCTGTAAAAACTATAGAAAAGTTGATCGAGAATAACGATGATATGAGAAAAAATGCCGAAGAGTTAAAATCATTAATCTTAAGCGATTAAAATGCAGTTTAAAATTGAGCGCGATAGACTTTTAAAATCCTTATCAATTGCTCATAGTATAATTGAGAAAAAAAATACTATTCCAATTCTTGCAAATGTCTTACTTGAAATAAAGGATAATAAATTAAATATAGTAGCCACTGATTTAGATATAATTTTTCGTGATGAAATTTCAGATCTGAAAATAGAGCAACCAGGAAGCACAACAACGTCAGCTACTGTTTTGTATGACTTATTAAGAAAGTTACCATCAAATCATGAAGTTACATTCGATTTACAAAGTCAAAATAAACTTAAAATTTCAGCACAAAATTCAAAATTTAACTTACTATGTTTACCTATCGATGATTTCCCAAATTTTGGTGATAATTTTAAGTCTGAACCTCATGAATTAAACAGCAAGAAGCTTTTGTTATTATTAAATAAAACTAGAATTTCAATGTCTAATGATGATACCAGACATTATTTAAATGGGATTTTTATACACCCAACCGCCTCTAATAAAAATTCTTATTTAACCGGGGTTGCTACTGATACTCATAGATTGTCCTCAAGCAGCACCTCTATAAAAGAGTCTTCTAATTTTAAACCATTTATATTACCAAAAAAGACTGTGTTCCAGTTATGTAATTTACTACAAGAGAGTGATGAAAAAATTCATTTATATATTGGGGAAGGCAAAATCCAATTTAAAATAGGAAATTCAGCGATAGTTTCAAAAGTTATTGATGGAAAATTTCCTGAATATGAAAAAGTTGTTCCAAAAAACAATAATAAAATTTTAAGTGTAAATGTTAAAGATTTCATTAATTCTATTGAAAGAGTAATTACTGTATCAATAGATAGAAAAGAGGGTGTAAAAATTACCTTAGAAAAAGATCAAATACAGTTGTTCGTAGCCAGCACAACTTCAGGCGAAGGAAAAGAAACTCTAAAAGCAAGTTACAATTCTGAAACTTTGACAATAAGTTTTAATGCCAGATATTTGCTTGATATAGCTTCTGAGATACAAGATGAGAAATTAACCATGAATCTCAACGATGCAACATCTCCAGTTTTAATTCAGGATAAGTCGGATAATCATAGCTATTATGTTATAATGCCAATGAAAATATGAAATTTTTCGACTTTTAGAAAATAAATTTTATTTTTCATCTATTATCCTTGAGCACCAATGATTATTCACCCTTATTTATTTATATGATTTTATCTAATCATGAAAAAATGATATGATTATATTTTCAAATTAAATGATTAATTCTCTTAAAAATAATTCAACTAAAGATTATAAAGCTGATTCCATCAAAGTATTAAAAGGCTTAGATGCAGTTAGAAAAAGACCGGGTATGTATATTGGAGATACAGACGATGGATCCGGTTTGCATCACATGGTATTCGAGGTTTTAGATAATTCAATTGACGAGGCAATAGTTGGTTTTTGCAAAAATATAATTGTAACAATGAATAAAGATAACTCCATCACTGTAGAAGATGATGGAAGAGGAATACCCGTTGACACGCACAAAGGAGAAAAAAAATCAGCTGCTGAAGTTATTATGACACAATTACATTCGGGTGGTAAATTCGATCAGAATTCATATAAGGTATCCGGAGGGTTACATGGCGTTGGTGTTTCTGTTGTAAACGCATTATCAGAAAAACTAGAGTTGACAATTTTTAGAGATCAAAAAGAGCATTTCATATCTTTTAAAAATGGTAAAGTATCCAGTCAAATTAAAGTTATAAAAAAAACAAAAAAAACTGGAACAAAAATAAATTTTCTTCCTTCAAAAGATATTTTTTCAACTACAAAATTTAATAGTTCCACTTTACAAAAAAAAATAAGAGAGTTGGCATTTTTAAATAGTGGCCTAACCATTAAACTCGTAGATGAATCACACGCTAAAACTAAGATTTTTGAACACAAGTACGATGGAGGCGTGTCAGAATTTGTAAGATTTCTTGATCAAAAAAAATCATTATTAATAAATAAAAATGAAAAGTCAGTTTTTAAAAAACCTATTTATTTAAAAGGGGAAAAAAACAATGTTATAGTTGAATGTTCTTTTCAATGGAATGCGAGTTACTCTGAAGAGGTAATGGCTTTTACAAATAATATCCATCAAAAAGATGGGGGCACCCATCTTCTTGGTTTTAGAAGTTCATTAACTAGAATAGTAAATAAATATGCCTCTGAAAAAAATTTAACCAAGAAGAACAAAGTTGTAATTGGTGGAGAAGATATCAAAGAAGGTTTGACAGCAATTTTATCAATAAAAATGCCTGATCCAAAATTTTCTTCTCAAACAAAGGATAAACTAGTGTCTTCAGAAATTAGAAATGTTGTAGAATCGATAGTAAACGAAAAGATAACAATTTGGTTTGATCAAAACCCTTCTGTTGTTAGGGTGATTTTGGATAAAATCTTACAAGCAGCGATAGCCAGAGATCTTGCAAGAAAGGCAAGGGATAGCGTTAGAAGAAAAGGATCACTTGAACTTTCCGGCCTTCCAGGAAAACTAGCGGACTGTCAAATTTCCTCTATGGAAGGAACTGAATTATTTATAGTCGAGGGAGATTCAGCAGGAGGTTCAGCTAAACAAGGAAGAAAAAGGGAATTTCAAGCGGTACTCCCGTTAAGAGGAAAAATTTTAAATACTTATGTGAATGAGAATAAAAAAAGAAATGGATCCAATGGTAGTAACGAAAATAAAACATTATCAAAAATGATGTCATCAAATGAAATCGTGACTTTAATAAATGCCCTGGGAACTGGATCAACGAATTTTGATATAGAAGATCTTAGATATGAAAAAATAATAATTATGACAGATGCAGATGTAGACGGTTCTCACATTAGAACTTTACTACTAACCTTTTTTAACAACAAACCTTTTCATGAATTAATTGAAAAAGGTCATTTGTATTTAGCTCAACCACCTTTGTTTAAAGTGACTAAAGGTTCAAAGACTACCTATATTAAAAATGAAAAAGATTTGGAGACTTATATTCTTAAATCTAAAGAAAATGGCACAAAAAAATTAAAGAAAAATGAGATAGAAAAATACATAAACGAAGAGAGACAAAGATTAAATATTCAGCGTTTCAAAGGTTTAGGAGAAATGAACCCAGAAGAACTTTGGCAAACAACATTAAACCCAGAAAATAGAACCTTATTAAAAGTAGAATATTCTAAAGGAACAAAAGAAAAATCTAAAGAGGATCAAAATATAATTAGAATTTTAATGGGCGATGAAGTTGCTCCTAGAAAAGACTTTATAACTGAAAAAGCTCTTGAAGTTGAAAACCTAGACATCTAAATAAATGAAATTATCTGAATTCCTCAAATACGATGAGGATTTAAAGTTAGAAAAAAGTACGGTAGTAATTCTAAGATGGATAGCCTTAATTGGTCAATTAATAACAATTTATGCTGTACATTTCATTATAAATTTTGAACTACCAATAATTTTATGCTCCATTACAATTTTTTTCGGTGGTTTAACAAATATTTTTATACAATTTAATTTTAAGAAAAATCAACTTAGTAACATAGAGTCAACAATACTTTTATTTTATGATGTTATACAATTATCAGTATTAATTTTTTTAACTGGAGGAATTACAAATCCTTTTATAATTTTTCTTATAGTGCCAGCCATAATATCTTCAACTTTATTGAATTTAAGTAGTACAATTTTTTTATCAATCATAACAATTTTATCAATGATACTTCTAATTTTTAACTATTTACCTTTACCTAGTGCTGGAGATCTTCATTTTCATGTTCCTGATTATTATATTTATTCAATTCCCACTGCTTTAATCATTGTATTAATTTTTTTAAATTATTTTGGTTTCCGTTTTGGTTATGATGCTAGAAAAAGAGCAAATGCTTTAAGTAAATTAGAGATTGTTTTAGCAAAAGAGCAGGAATTGGAGTCAATTGGCCATCAAGCAGCTGCAGCCGCACATTCTTTAGGAACACCGCTATCAACAATAACTGTGATTGCAAAAGAGCTCAAGAAAGATTTGGGAATTAATTCAGAATTTAATAAAGATTTGGATATTTTGATACAACAATCTAAAAAATGTGGAGATATATTAAAAAATATATCTCAAAATAAAATTGTAGATGATGAATATGTATTGAATATATCTTTACAGGATCTACTTTTTGAAATTTCGAAATCTTTTGAGGAAATTTCAATAAATAAAATAAAATTAAATTGCCCTCAAGAGATCCAAAAAATTCCTATTAAAAGATCTCCTGAAATCACATATGGAATTCGGAATTTTGTAGGTAATGCTGTAAAGTTTGCCAATAAAAAAATCGAAATTGATTTGTTAACTGATAATATTAATACTACAATTCGAATTTCAGATGATGGGCCTGGGTTTCCGGGAGACATTGCTAATATAATCGGTGAACCTTATATAGCATCCAAGTCAAAAAAACTTAAGTCTAAAGCAGGTTTAGGATTAGGAACTTTTATTGGAAAAACTTTATTAGAAAGAAAAAAGGCAATAATTGAATTCTCACAATCTAGTCTTGGTGGAGCTTTAGTGGAGATAAGTTGGAAAAATTCAGATCTAATGTCAAAACAATAATTAGATCGGTTCTTGTTGAGTAAGACAATGAATTGTTCCTAGACCCCAAACTAAAATTGAACAATCTATTGGTATTATTTTTTTAGTTTTGAAATGCTTTTTAAATATTTTTAAGACAACTTTGTCTTTGGGGTCATTAAAAGAAGGAACCAAAACAACTTTGTTAGCAATATAAAAATTAAGATAGCTTGCGGGCAACCTTACACCCTCTATAAATTTAGGTTTAGGCATTGGTATATATATAATTTTAAATTTTTCTTTGTTTTCTTTTTTAAACTTTTTAATTATTTTTATATTCTCCATTAAATTTTTAAAATTCTTATCTTTTTTATTTTTTTCTATTGCTATAAATATTTTGTCTTTATTTATAAATCTCGCAATATCATCTACATGTCCATGAGTATCATCTCCGTGTATTCCTTTATTTAACCAAATTACTTTCCTAACGCCAAAATACTTATTGAATATTTTATTATAGTCATCTTTTTTTAATCCTTTATTTCTTTGTTGAACTTTACTTAATAAACATTGTTTAGTTGTTAAAAGAAAACCTTTTCCGTTTACATCAATAGAACCTCCCTCAAGAACAATTTTTTTTTTGTTATATTTTGGTTTTATAATTTTAATTTTTTTAAATTCTTTAATTTTAAAATATGCTTTATTATCATTTTTAAAATTTTTGTATTTAGCCCATCCATTAAATTCCCATTTAGATAATATTTTTTTCTTTCTTCCTTGCTTAACAAAAATTGGCAAAAAATCTCTTGTCCACGCTCTATCTGTTTTGCAAATTATTATTCTTGTATTTTTTAATTTTGCACCTAGAACCTTTAAAAAAAAACTCACTTTTTTTTTATCCGACTCATTTTTAACCAAAACATTAACTAATTGAGTCTTTGAAAGTTGTGTAATTATTTTATTGAAAACTCTAGGTATTTCATTAAATTTATTTGGCCAATCTTCTTTATTATGAGGCCAAGCTATCCAAGTTGATTTTTGCGGCTCCCATTCAGCAGGCATCCTATAAATGCCTTTTCTAGACATACTAGGCATCTTTAGGGTTGTTTAATATACCTTTATAATAGTCAATTCTTCTATCTCTAAAAAAAGGCCAATGTCTTCTTACATTTTCAACTTTTTTAAAATCAATATCACAAATTAAAGTTTCTTCTTCTTGTTTGGCACTGGCAATTATATTTCCGCTCGGATCAAACACAATTGTATTTCCCCAAAATTCTAACTTTTTAGAACCTCGTTTTTCTACACCAACCCTGTTAACTGCCGCAACATACACACCATTTGCGATAGCATGAGATCTTTGTACAGTTATCCATGAATTAAGTTGAGATTTTCCAAACTTTCTCTTTTCTCTAGGATGCCAACCGATTGCCGTTGGATAAAAAAGTATTTCAGCACCCTGTAAGGAAGTAAGTCTTGCAGCTTCCGGAAACCATTGATCCCAACAAATTAAAGTTCCAAGTTTGCCATAAGTAGTTTTAAAAGATTTAAAACCAAGATCACCAGGTGTAAAATAAAATTTTTCATAAAATTGCGGATCATCAGGTATGTGCATTTTTCTATATTTTCCGATTATTTTTCCTTTTTCATTAATTACTACACAACTGTTATGATATATACCTGAAGTTTTTTTTTCAAAAATTGGAGCTATAATAATAATTTTAAGTTCTTTAGCTAATAAGGAAAGAATACCTGTTGTTCTTCCAGGTATTTTTTCTGCTAAATTAAAATTAGAGTGCTTTTCTTCCTGACAAAAGTAATTTGACAAAAATAATTCTGGTAAGCAAACTACTTTAGCTTTTTTTTTGCTTGCCTCTTTTATTTTTTTAATAGCAATACTCATATTTTTTTGAGTATCAGACGACATTTTCATCTGTATTAAAGCTATTTTTGTTTTTGTCATTTTACTAAAATAATTTTTGGAAATTTCTACGTTCTCTGTTTTTCCAATTTTTACGATGGTATGCGTCGCTTGCAATCAAAGGCAAAACACTCGTAGCTTCAGCAAAAACCATTTGTTCTTTAGAAGTGTCTACTTTCCCCCAAGAACTTGCTTCTTTTAAAGTTGAACTACTACATGCGCCATCTCTTGTATCAGCCACTGTAATTTGTATTGCATATTTATGCATATCAACCTTTTTGCCTAAAAGCTCAGCACATACAACTGTATCTTGAACAAAATTTTTTGGTACCCCACCCCCAACCATTAATAAACCAGAGTCTTTTGATTTTAGTTTAATTTCTGTTAATTCTCTAAATTCTCTTATCGAATCTATGGTAATGTGTTTTTTTGGATTTTGCTCTTGATGCATTACCAGGCCAAAGCCTGCAGAGCTATCTGTAAATGCTGGACAAAAAATAGGAACATTATGGTCATAGGCAACCTCAATTAGTGAGTTTTTCTTTTTTGCATTTTTTTTTAAGAAATTTTCCAATTTCTTTTATAAATTCTCTAGAGGTGTAGGTTTTGGGAGGTAATTTGTTTGCTATATCACAAATAGTTTTGTCGCAAATTTGTAATTGTTCTTCATCTATGTAAGTGTCATATATTCTATCTATATAATTTTCTCTCAGGGTTTTATCGTCCTGAAACTGGTCCCCCTGGTAATGTTTAAACCCCAATGCTTCAAAGAAATCCATGTCAATTATTGATGCTCCTGTTGCTACAATTGCATCAACCATATTATATTTAATTAAATCAGAGTATAGATTCATACATCCTGCAGCAGAAGTAGAACCAGCAATTGTCAAAAATATAGAACAGTTTCTATCTCCCAACATTTCATTATAAATTTCTGCAGCCAGAGCCGTATCTCTTGACGTAAAAGACATTTTTTTCATTGACTCGATAATTTTTCTAGAGTCAAAAGAAGTTATATCAATATGTTCGACTTCGGATTTTAACAAAGATTTTTTATTGTGTCCTAGAGCCGGACCGTTTTTTTTATTCATTATGCAACTAAGTATTTAACCTTATCCTTAAGATCGTACATTGAAAGAATAGGTTTGTCATCTACTTGGTAGATTGCGTCAGAATAAAAACCATTAAATTTTGTTCTAAATGTTGTTCCGTAAGCACCAAGTTGACCTAGTTCAATATAGTCACCTTCTCTAATATTATTTGGTAACATGAAGGGTCCTTTCATATAATCAAGACTATCACAAGTTGGCCCATAAAAATTAAAAGCAGTCAATTTTTTTGAAACTATTCTTCCATTCGTAATCATTTTTGACGGTAAAACAAAGTTTGGAACTCCTGCGTCGAATAAAGAACCGTAAGTTCCATCATTAATATATAGTTTTTGTTTTTTCTTTAAAATAACTTTAACTATCGTAGAGCCAGATTCCGCAACTAAGGCTCTACCAGGTTCACAAAATATTTCTGGCATTTTTTCTAGTTTTAATTTTTTTAATCCATTTTTGATTTCTGTCATATAATTTTCTAATGGTTCTGGTACAAGATCTGGATAAATTGACGGAAACCCTCCACCAATATTTATTACATCAGGAGTAATTTTAGTTTTTTTAATTATATTACCAATCTCAGTAATCCCCTTTGAAAATGATATTTTATCCATACATTGGGAACCTACATGAAAACTTAAACCAACTTTTTTTCCATGCTCTTTACACAATCTTAATAAGCCCAAAGCCTCACTCGAAAGAGCTCCAAATTTTCTAGACAAGTCGATTTCCGCATGTTCATTTGAAATTGCAACTCTTACATACAAATTTAAATCCTTGGCGTTATTTGTTGCATCGAGTATTTTGAGTAATTCTTCTTTAGTATCTAAAGCGAAGTCTTTAACATTGTATTGAAAATAGGCTTGTTCGATACTTTCTCTACTTTTAACGGTGTGCATGAAATATAATTTAACTTTATTATCTATTTTTCTAATTATTTTAATTTCATTGATTGAAGCTACATCAAAATTTTGAATCCCATTGTTTATAATAATTTTTATGACTTTTTCGTTTGGATTAGTTTTTACAGCATATAGAACTTTTCCTGGGAATGCGTTCTTAAAAAATTCCACTGATTTCTGTATTGATTTAGGTCTGATGCAATAGACCGGACTTTCAGGCCTTAAAGTGCTAACTAATTCGTTAACGCTATCAAATTTTCGCATCGCATGTGTCCCCCGTTTAATTACACAAAAGCCTATAAAATTTTATAAAAAAAAGCTTATATAATTTCGAATTAATGCTTTTTCCAATTTATGTAAAGCAAATAATTCAATGTTGTCGCATTGAAATATCCACCGAAGTGACTATATGCATCATATGGGTAAAATGAGCGAAGCACCTCCAGGTTTAAAGATCTCAGACTTTGAAGACAAATCTCTTCTTATAGTCGATGATGACGATCCTTTAAGGATGAGATTGGCCCGGGCGATGGAGAAAAAGGGTTTTGTTGTAAAAGATGCAAAAACCGTTGAAAATGCTATAAAATCGATCAAATCTAGTGTTCCAAAGTTCGCTTTAGTAGATCTAAGGCTTGAGGATGGTAGCGGATTAGATGTTGTAAAAGAGATCAATAAGGCAAAACAGGATAGTAGAATTGTTATGTTGACTGGATACGGGAACTTGCCTACTGCAGTAGCAGCAGTAAAATCTGGAGCCATTGATTATATTGCCAAACCGGTAGATGCAGATGATGTAGAATCTGCTCTTTTAGCTTCACCTGACGCAAAGGCAAAACCACCCGAAAACCCAATGTCTGCGGACAGGGTCAAATGGGAGCATATTCATAGGGTTTTCGAACTTTGCAACAGGAATGTGTCTGAAACTGCAAGAAGACTTAAAATGCATAGAAGGACCCTACAAAGAATCCTATCTAAAAGATCCCCTCGTTAATTTTTAATTTTAAATATTCTAGGAGTTAAAATCGCCAAAATAAGGACTTTAAATAGCTCTGCTAAAAGGAAAGGTTTTGCACCTAAATCAAAAATTGGTTTATCCCAACCAATTAAATATCCCAACCATATTAAACCAAAGAAATAGATAAAACTTACTGAGAATAAGAGTTTTAGGAAATTTTCAATTATATTATCATTAAATTTAAAGAAACCTGTAAAAAAAACTGCAAATATAAAACCGATCAAATATCCCATCGTTGGTCCTGTAAAGTAAACTAATCCAATTCCTTTTTCAGGTGTTCCAGCAAAAACTGGGAGACCCATAGCGCCTTCAAAAAGATATAGTGATACAGTAAACAGACCTAGTTTCCATCCATATAAAATTCCTAAAAGAAGAACCACAAAAGTTTGCATAGTCATAGGCACTGGCCAAAAAGGTATCTTTATTTTTGCAGATATGGCTAAAAGTATAGTGCCCAAAATTGCTAAAAATAAGTTTTTTACCAAAGAAACTTCTTTTAAATTTTTAATTAACTCCATAGTTTGATTCTTACTTTTATTTAAAGAAAATATCTACTTATTTGTTATCTGCAAGAAAATATCCTCTAAATCTCCATCATCTGTAGAAATATCGTGTATTTCTGCGCTATTTTTTACGACATTTATAATTTGGTCAAATTTAAACTTGTTTTTGTCGTACGATGCGATTATTTGAGAATCACTTTTTGTAAATTTTACTCCGTCCAACTTAATATTATCAAATCCTTTTAAATCTTTAACTTTAAATTTAATTTTTTTATTTTCAATACGATCTAATAATTTTTTTGTAGTGTCCAGCGCTACAAGATTGCCTTTATCAATTATAGCAATTCTATTACACATGTCTTGAGCTTCATTCAAGTTATGAGTTGTTAAAATAATTGTTATTCCCTCTCTATTAAGCTGTTTTACATTGTTCCACAAATTTTGTCTCAACTCTACATCTACACCTGCTGTTGGCTCATCTAAAATTAAAATTGGAGGTTGATGTACCATTGCTTTTGCAACCAGCAATCTTCTTTTCATACCACCAGAAAGACTTCTGGCATAAGAATTTGCCTGTTTATCCAATGAGACCATTTTTAAAATTAAATCTGTAATTCTGTCATTTTTTTTAATCCCATATAAACCAGCTTGAAGTTCTAGTAATTTTTTTGGACTAAAAAATGCATCAAGATTTACTTCTTGTGGAACAATACCAATAGATGCTCTAACTTGTCTTGGATTTTTATCTAAGTTAAAACCCCAAACATTTACTTCTCCAGATGTTTTTAATACAGTCCCACCAAGAATATTTATAAAAGTAGTTTTACCTGCACCATTAGGCCCAAGAAGACCGAAAATTTCACCTTGAGTTACTTCTAAATTCAATTTATTCAGAGCCAGTACAGTTTTATTAGAAGTATTATTTTTTGAATAAATTTTTGTTAGATTTTCCGCAGATAATGCAATTTTATCCATAATTTAATATTATTATATCATGAAAAAAATTAAGATATCATTAATTGATGAATGCAATTAAAAAAACTGACCATTTTTATCTTGTAGACGGATCAGGATATATCTTCAGGGCTTATTACGCTCTTCCACCCCTATCGAGAAAAAGTGATGGGTTGCCCACAGGAGCAGTAAGTGGTTTTAGTAGTATGCTTTTTAAGTTGTTAGAAGACTCCAGATCAGATGACTCAGAAAATAAGCCTACTCACTTTGCAGTAATTTTTGATTCCGCAAGAAAAAATTTTAGAAATGAAATTTACAAGGATTATAAGGCAAACAGATCAGACCCACCTGATGATTTAGCTCCTCAGTTTGAATACATTAGAAAGGCTGTCGAAGCTTTTAATGTACCATCGATAGAACAATTAAATTTCGAGGCCGATGATCTAATAGCAACCTACGCTAAACAAATAACAAAATTAGGAGCCAAAGTTACTATAATTTCATCCGACAAGGATCTTATGCAGTTAGTTTCTAAAAATATAAGGTTATTTGATCCAATGAAAAGCAAAGTTATCGGAGAAAAAGAAGTAATAGAAAAATTTGGAGTCAAACCCAGCCAAGTCATTGATGTGCAATCCTTAGCAGGAGATTCTTCAGATAATGTTCCTGGTGTTCCTGGTATAGGAATTAAAACTGCATCAGAATTAATAAATAAATATAAAAATTTGGATAATCTTTTAGATAAAGCTTCTGAAATCCCACAAAAAAAAAGAAAGCAGACATTAATTGAAAATAAAAAATCTGCAATTATAAGCAAAAAGCTTGTTACTTTAAAAGATGATGTGCCCGTAAAAAATCCTTTAGGAGATTTAATAATAAAATCAATTAAAAAAGATAAATTATATAATTTTTTAAGAGAAATGGAATTTAATAGGCTTTTAAGTCAGGCGATAAGCTTGTATGGAGATTTGGAAATAAACAAAAGTGTTGAAAAAAACGAAAAAATAACAAAAATTGATACCACCAACTACGAAACAATTATACGTGAGGATCAATTAGAAAAATTAGTTTCGACTCTCGAGCAAAAAAATTTAATTTCAGTTGATACTGAAACTTCATCAGTGAACCCAATAGAGGCAAGTTTAGTGGGACTATCTTTTTGTTATGGGTCTGGAAAAGCTTATTATCTGCCTTTAGTCCATAAAAAAGAAAAATGCCTAAATTTTGATAAAGTAATTAAAAAAATCAAACCTTTACTAGAGGACCAAGCTATTAAAAAAGTTGGCCAGAATATAAAATTTGATCATATTATTTTAAAAAAAAACAATATAGATGTAGAACCCATCGAAGACACAATGTTAGTATCTTACACTTTGGATGCTGGTTTAAATCGTCACAATCTTGATACACTTTCGGAAATTCATTTAGGTCATAAAACTATTACTTTTAAGGATTTAGTTGGAAGTGGAAAAAATAAAATCACTTTTTCTGAAGTTGATTTAAAAAAGGCAACAGAATATGCCGGCGAGGATGCAGATGTTACTTTTAGGTTATATAAATTACTCAAAGATAGATTAGATAAAGAAAAACTCACTAAAGTTTATGAAATTTTTGAAAAACCTATGGTTAAAGTGCTTTCAAGTATAGAAACTAACGGTATTAAAGTTGATAAAAAATATTTAAAGGAACTGTCAAATAAGTTCGCAAATAAAATTTCAAAAATTGAAAAAGAAATTTATCTAATAGCAAAAAAAGATTTTAACATTGGCTCACCAAAACAATTGGGAGAAATTATTTATAAAGATCTTAAGATTGCAAATCTAAAAAAGACGAAAAAGGGAAGCCTAGCAACAAGTGCAACAATTTTAGAAGACTTGGCTTTTAAAGGACATAAATTTCCAAGTTTAGTATTAGAGTGGAGACAGCTTTCTAAATTAAAAAATACTTATACAGATGCTTTGCAAGAGCATATAAATTCTAAGACAAATAGAGTTCATACATCTTTTTTGTTAGCTGCAACAAATACTGGAAGACTGGCTTCTAGCGATCCTAATTTACAAAATATTCCAATTAAAACAGATGATGGCAGGGAAATTAGAAAAGCTTTTATCGCAGACAAGAATAATCTTTTAATATCTGCTGACTATAGCCAAATAGAGATGAGAATATTAGCCGATTTAGCAGATGTTAAAGAACTTAAAAAAGCTTTCATTAATAAAGAAGATATTCATAATTTAACTGCAAGCCAAGTTTTCAATGTTTCTGTCAATAAAGTTGATCAAAATTTAAGAAGAAAAGCAAAAGCTATAAATTTTGGAATAATATATGGCATTACTCAATACGGTCTAGCAAAACAGATTTCGGTATCAAATCAAGAAGCTTTAGATTTCATAAATTCATATTTTAAAAAGTTTCCAGAAATTAAAGAATATATGGAAAAAACAATTAAATTTTGTAGAAAGAATGGCTATGTAAATAATATATTTGGCAGAAGAATTCACCTTAGAGGAATAAATGATAAAAATTACAATGTAAGAAGTTTCCAGGAAAGAGCTGCCATAAATGCTCCAATACAAAGTTCAGCTGCTGATATCACAAGACTAGCCATGATCAAATTAGATGAGCTACTTAAGTCAAAAAAAATAAAAAATACAAAGATGCTTTTACAAATTCACGATGAATTATTACTGGAATGTCCAAAAACAGAAAAAAAATCTGTAATGGAAATAGTCAAAAAAACTATGGAATCAGTTTCAAGCTCTGATTATCACTTGTTCACAATACCTTTAGATGTAGATATTAATTCAGGTAATAATTGGGAAGAGGCACACTGATGCCTAAATTTTGACAATTTATTTTAAACTATTATAAATTAACTATAAATTATTATGTCAAAAACTATCGCACTTGTTGATGATGATAGAAATATTTTAACAAGTATTAGTATGGCTCTTGAACGTGAGGGTTATAAAGTACAAACCTATATAGACGGCCAAAGCGCCCTAGTAGGCTTAACTAGAAACCCCCCAGACTTAGCAGTTGTTGATTTAAAAATGCCCAAGTTAACAGGAGAAGAGTTATTACAAAAAATCAGAAAAAAAATGTCTATACCAATTATTTTTTTAACTTCAAAAGATGAAGAGGTTGATGAATTACTTGGTTTAAAGCTTGGAGCGGATGATTATATAAAAAAATCAGGAGGTTTTTCTATTAAAATTTTAATTGAGAGAATTCGAGTACAACTTAGAAAAAAAGTTAATTCAAACGACGAATCAAAAAATTTAATTGTTCATGGCAAATTAAAACTTGATCCAAATCAACTTGAGTGTGAATGGAATGGACAATCGTTGCCGGAAAAACTTACAACTACAGAATTTTTAATTGTTAAAGAGTTGGCAAAAAGACCTGGCGTTATCAAAGAAAGAGCACACCTAATGGATATTGCCTATAAAGAAAACACTGACATAGAGGACAGAACAATTGATAGTCATATTAAAAGAATTAGAAAAAAATTCAAAAAGGTTGATGAAAAATTCTCTTCAATAGAAACACGTTATGGCAGCGGATATAGATGGAATATTAATTAATGAAGTTAGTAAAAAGCTCATCTTCTATTTTAAGAAAATTTCTTGTATTAAATTTTTTTGCATTTGTAATATTAGGTTTGTTCACTTTTTTTTACTTAAAGGGAATTCAGCCAGATCTAGTAAAACAGCGGACAGAAAAACATACTATAATAATAAATAATACCTCAAATCATATTGAAAGACTAAATTTAGTTTTTGAAGAAGAAAGTTTAAAAGATTTTTTATTATCAACAAGATTTATATTTCAAAATCTTGAAAGAGTTCAATTTTATAATTTAAATGGTGATTTAATTGCTGATACAAATGTATTAGATTTAGACCAAAAAGTTTTTGCAAGAACTGAAACAGTCATTGAAGAAAAAATTGAGCAAAATGTTTCTGAAAAAAAACAAGAAATTCAATTGACTAGCGATCTAGAAGGAAGCGAAATTAAAATAGCAAAAAATTTAATTGAAAATAAAAAAGATAATCAACCTGTAGTTTTTGAGCTTGAAGAGGGAGAAAATCTTTATATCAAAACTTTAAACGAAGTAAATGTTGATGGCAAAATTCTCGGCTATATTATGGTAACAGAACAGGCTAATGAAATATTGGCAGCTGTTGATGAGAGAAAGAACTTTATTATAAGAACTGTATTGGCAATAGCTGTTGTAATCTTTATATTTTTAATTTTTTTAAATAAATATATTCTTAAACCTATTGCAGGTTTAGTTGCATATACAGAGTCTATTAAGGCAAAAGATGAGTCCCTAGGGAAGATTGAAAGCTTTTTATATAGAAGTGATGAGTTAGGTCTACTATCTAGATCATTAAACAATATGACAAAAGATTTGCAACAAAGAACACAAAGGGCAGAAAACTCTTCAGCCGATCTTGCACACGAAATTAGAAATCCTCTAGCGTCACTTAAAGGAGCTTCAGAGTTACTTGATAGCACGACAGACAGAGCAGAAAGATTGAAATTAATTAAAATTTTAAGTCATGATGTGCAAAGAATAGAACGATTGATTACTGATTATTCTCAGATGCTCAAAGATGAAGCGTCATTATCTAGAGAAAAAATGAAAGTTTTAAATTTAGATAATTTAATAAAAAATGTTGTAGATGAATTTAATAATACCAATTCTGTAACAGAAAAAAATATTGAATTTAGTATTAATAGAAATAATTTAAACGGACACAAGTTAGAACTTCTTGGTATAGAAAATAGACTTGAACAAGTTTTAGCAAATTTATTAGATAATGCTGTTTCATTTAGTCCCAAAGATAGTAAAATAATAATTGATATTAAAAGTGATAAAGAAACAATATCAGTCAAAATAAAGGATACGGGCCCAGGTTTTAGTGAGACCAATACTGAAAAAGTTTTTAAAAGATTTTACAGCAATAGACCTGAAAAATTTGGAGAGCATTCGGGTTTAGGCCTTAACATTGTCAAAAGTATTGTAGAAATGCATGGTGGCAATGTAAGAGCTATCAATAGAACTGATACAAATAGTGGAGCTGAAATTGAATTGCAGCTTCCAAAAAGAGGGTGAGTACAATCAAGTCCTTGATTGCTATAAATTAAATTGTTAAAAGATTTTGATTATGAGCAAAGATTTTAAAATTAAAGACATAAGTTTATCTGATTTTGGAAGAAAAGAAATTTCAATTGCAGAATCGGAGATGCCTGGTCTTATGGCTCTTCGAAAAGAATATAAAGAAAATAAACCATTAAAGGGAGCAAGAATTTTAGGCTGCTTACATATGACTATTCAAACAGCAGTTTTAATAGAAACTTTAGTTAAGTTGGGCGCAGAAGTGAGATGGTCTTCATGTAATATCTTTTCTACACAAGACCATGCAGCCGCCGCAATAGCCAAAGCAGGAATACCAGTTTTTGCCTGGAAGGGTGAAACCGAAAAAGAATATTGGTGGTGTGTTAGACAAACAATAGAAGGAAAAAAAGATTGGAAACCAAATATGATTTTAGACGACGGTGGTGACCTCACTGCTCTAATGCATAAAGATTACAAAGAATTATTAAAAGATATCAAAGGTGTTTCCGAAGAGACAACCACTGGAGTATTAGCCCTAAAAAAAATGGAATCTAATAACCAATTATTAATACCCGCAATAAATGTTAACGACTCTGTAACAAAATCTAAATTTGATAATTTATATGGATGCAGAGAAAGTTTAGTTGACGGAATTAAAAGAGCCACTGATGTTATGATGTCTGGCAAAGTTGCAATAGTTGCCGGATTTGGTGATGTTGGAAAGGGAAGCGCAGCTTCTCTGAGACAGGCGGGGGCTAGAGTTATGGTCACAGAAACAGACCCTATTTGTGCCTTACAGGCAGCCATGGAAGGATACGAGGTAGTTTTAATGGATGATGCCGTTAAAGTTGCAGACATTGTAGTTACTGCTACAGGAAACAAAGATATAGTCACAGCAGATCATATGAGAGATATGAAAGATAGAGCAATATTATGTAATATTGGTCACTTTGATAATGAAATTCAAGTTGAGGCTTTGAAAAACTATAAATGGAGTGAAATTAAACCTCAGGTTCACGAAATAGAATTACCAAGTAAAAAAAGGATTATATTATTAGCTGAAGGCAGATTGGTAAATTTGGGTTGTGCAACGGGACATCCTAGTTTTGTTATGAGCGCATCTTTTACAAATCAAGTAATAGCACAAATAGAATTATGGAAGAATTCAGAAAAATATAAAAATAAAGTTTATGTATTGCCAAAACATTTAGATGAAAAAGTTGCAATGTTACATTTAGATAAAGTTGGAGCAAAATTGACTAAAATGTCAAAAGATCAAGCAGACTATATTAGCGTTAAACAATCAGGACCATTTAAACCAGATACTTATCGCTACTAAAATAGTAGCCAATGTTAAAATATAATTTATCCAAAATAGATAACATTTCTAAAAAGATATTATTAAGCTTATCTAGAACAGACCATATATTTTTATTTGGAGAATTAGGATCCGGCAAAACTACTTTTGCAAGAAGTTTTATTCAACAGCTTCAAAAAAAAAATAAAGTTAATAAAACCGAAGTTCTAAGCCCGACTTTTAATTTACTACATGAGTATCAGATAAAGTCTGTAAAAGTCATGCATTATGATCTTTATAGATTAAAAAAAATTAGTGAAATAGACCAACTTGGTATTTTTCAAGAAAACAAAAGTGTTATAACAATTATAGAGTGGCCAGAAAAAATTAAGAAAAAAATTAAAAATAGGCTAGAAATAACATTTTTTTATGAAAAAGATTATGAAAGTAGAAAAATTAAAATCAAAGGTTTTGGTAAATGGAAAAATTTTAAAATAAATGAAATTTAAACTAAAAAAAATTAAAAGTGATGCCTCTTTAAGGGAATTTTATAGATTATATAAAGGTAAAAAAACATCAATAATTGTAACATCAAAAAAAGAAAGATTAAAAAATCTAGTAGTTTACTCTGCAATTAATAAATTTCTAAAGACGAAAGGAATTAATACTCCCAAATTAATATCAAGACACTTTAAAGAAGGTATAATAGAAATAGAAGACTTTGGAGATAAAACTTTATTATCTTATTTGAAAAAATCAAAAAATAAATTCAATATTTATAAAAAATGTGTTGATGTAATATTGAAATTTCAAAAAATAAAACCAATTAAAAAAATTAAACTTAAATCAAATCAAAACATAAATTTACAAAGTTATACTATTTCAAATTTACATAAAGAGTCTGACTTATTTTTTGATTGGTATCTTCCAGCGGTTTTAGGAAATAAATCTTCAAAGCACAAAAAAATTATAAAAAAAGAATTACACAGTCTTTATAAGAAGATTTTTTATAAAAAACTTTTTTTTGTTCATAGAGATTTTCATGTTTCCAATTTAATGCCAAATAATAACCGAATAGGTGTCATTGATACCCAAGATTTAATCTTGGGGAACCCAATGTATGATCTTGCTTCACTCATAGATGATGTAAGAGTTAAAACCCCAACACATATTAAAAATAAAATATTTGAATATTATTTTAGAAATTGTTCAATTCAAAATAAACAAGAAGCTTTATTAAAAAATGATTTTAATATTTTATCTATACAGAGAAACTTAAAAATTATAGGAATTTTTTATAGACTTTTCAAAAGAGATAATAAACCACAATATTTAAAATATTTACCTTATACTTGGAAGTTAATTGAATTAAGAATAAAAAATAAAATTTTTAAAAATTTAAAAACAATGCTTGATAATAGTATCAATAAAAAATTAAGAAAAAAAAAATTTTATAAATGAAAATAAAAAGAGCCATAATATTAGGCGCAGGTTTTGGCAAAAGAATGTTACCAATTTCTAAGAATATTCCAAAACCACTGATTAAAATAAAAGGTATAACTTTGCTTGAGAATAGCATTAGATTTCTCAGCTCACTTGGAATAAAACATATAATTATTAACTCACACTATCTCTACAAAGATATAAAAAACTTTGTGAAAGGAAAAAAATTTACTTCTAAAGTGCATGTTATTGTTGAAAGAGGTAGAATTCTAGATACTGGAGGAGGTATTTTAAATGCATCGAAAAAATTTAAAAATAAATCATTTTTTGTAATAAATCCGGACACTATATGGAGAAAGAAATACAAGAAAGAATTTAGAAAACTCGAAAAAGTATTTTTAAAACATAAAAAACCAGCCATACTTTTAGCTTCAAAAAATAAAAGTTTTGATCGATCTTTTAAAGGAGATTTTAATATAAATTCGAAAAATCAAATTTTGAGACAATTAAATAATAAATATATTTTCACTGGCGCACAAATTTTAACCCGATCCGTTTTTGGAGGGAGAAAAGTCAAACCCTTTTCTATGAATAAAATTTGGGATGAATTAATAAGAAAAAAAAATCTTATAGGTATTTGTAGTCGATATAAATTTTTCCATATAAATAATTACAAAATATACAAAAAACTTAATAAAAAATTTATTGGTTAGTAATTATTTTTGTCATTCTAGATTCATCAAGATACTTTGCGCCCAATACTTTTCCAGATATATCAAAGTCTATTACCAGTGGATTACCTGTAGGTATTTCCAACAAACTAATGCTTTTATCGGTTATATTAAAAAGTTTTTTCCCCAAAGCCCTTATAGTATTTCCATGAGCTGAAATAATAACATTTTTATTTTGCTTTAAATGTTTATCTATATTCTTTTCATAATAAGGGATAACACGTTCATAAGTATTTTTCAGAGACTCCGTTTTCGGTATATTTGTAAGTCCTTTATACAAAGGATCTTTTGTTGAGCTATATTTTGAGTTTTCTTCAAGAATCGGAGGAGGAATATCCCAAGATCTTCTGTATTTTTTAAACTGTTCCTCACCTAATTTTTTTTTTGTTTCAGTTTTATTTAGACCAGTAAGAGCACCGTAATGTCTTTCATTAAGCTCCCAAGCTTTAGTGTATTCGATATTTTTTCCGAGAACTTCCATCACTATTTCCAATGTATTGATCGCACGTTTAAGATAGGAGGTAAAACAAACATCACAATCAATACTTAAATCTTTTAATAATTTGCCTGACTTTTCAGCTTCCTGCACTCCTTTTTCTGATAGATCTATGTCTACCCAACCTGTAAAACGATTATCCGCGTTCCAGGTGCTTTGTCCATGTCTGATTGCTATGAGTTTGCCCATTGAATATAATGTATTTAATATATTAAATTATTAATATGAAGGGTATTAAATTCTTTTACATTACCTGTCCAAAGAAAAAAGAAGCACAGAAAATAGCTACATTTCTTGTTAAAAAGAAACTGGTAGCTTGTGCTAATATTATTAACAATGTCGAGTCAGTATTTTCGTGGAAGAGCAAAGTGGTAAAGGCCAAAGAAATCCTAGTTATTGGAAAGACTATGAACAAAAATGTTCAAAAAATTGTAAAAAGTGTTAAGCATCTTCATAGTTATGAAGTTCCATGTGTTATTTTTTTTGATATTAAAAATGGGAATACAGATTTTTTAAAATGGATAATAAAATCAGTATAATTCGTTATCTATTTTATTTTTCTTTCATAGTTTTATTAATTTTATATTTGTTTCCTGGCAGCTTAATTGGATACTTTCTCTATGGAGATTTTGCAAAACAACCAGATCTTATTCCAAATCCACTAGGCACATCTATCAATCATGCTTTGGCATTTTTATACTTAACAATATTAGGTTTAATAAGTTTTTTAAATCAAACAAGTTTTACGAAAGTCTTAATTTTTCTCATTGCATTATCATTATTTTCAGAATTATCACATCTAGTAATTCCTAACAGGTCTTTCCAGTATTTAGATATTTTTGCGAATTTGCTTGGAACATTTACGGCTATTGTTATAATATTTTTATATAAAAAGTTTAAATATGGAAAAATTTGACGAAAGAAAAAAATCTTTTGAGAAAAAGTTTGCTCATGATGAGGAATTAAAATTTAAAGTTGCTTCAAGAAGAAATAAATA
>MDTB01166540.1_pt1 | contig 29436 bp, 43 predicted proteins | sample 811161 | NCBI WGS metagenome assembly MDTB01 (sample SAMN05326650, study PRJNA326480) | marine metagenome | isolation source: seawater | place: Mediterranean Sea | collected 2009
GACACTTGTGTCTAATCTTTTGTCATCCATTATATTCCAATTTTGACCACTTGTACTTATCAGTTTTATTATTAAAAATCTAGGCTGAAAACCTAAACTAATTTGATTGTTAGTGCCACCATCCCCATCATAAACACCTATTTTTTGATAACCTGCTACGTCTGCAAAGCAATATGCGATTATATTGTTACTTCCTGCACCTCCCCATAAATGACTTGTAAATGTAGATGATGTTACAGATGAAAAATTATTAGTAGCATTTGTTGTAAACGCTGAAGTTAGATTTAAATTCAACCATTGAGTATTAGGAGAACTTAAACCACTAAAGTAAACATACCAATTGTCATCAGTATCCAAATTTTTCCATATAATCATATTTGGAGCAGAAGTCAGTCCGTGACCAACCTGAATACTTGTATTAGTTGCAGCAAATTTTACAATAGAAAACCCTGCTGCTGTGTTTGCCCTTACTGTACTTTGGGTTGTACCATCATTGTTTGTTGCATTACTTGCTGCTGCTTTCCAGCACCACGCAACGTAAGTATCATTACTGCCATTCATTCCTGCATAAGTACCCAAAGTGAAACCATTACTGTCAAAAGATGTAACCCCTTGTGATTCAGTAACTTCTTGAAAAGCACCACTAGAATAAAGTGTCTCGGTGCTTCCCCTTATAGAATCCATTAAAAAGTGTGCTTCAGAATCGTTTCTTTGTTTTACCCATACAAACGAGGGGGAAAAATCCAATCCGAGAAAAGAAACATCTGTATCTGTACCACTATAAACACCACCTGCATAGGTTATAGTTGTTTCTGTTCCGTTGTTACTTCCTGCTGAATCAGTTGCATTACCATCTAACTTGTAATGTGAAACTAAAGTTGCTGTTGGTATTTGACTAGATTCGTTGTAAAGTTTTGTAACATCTGATGCAGATAACGGACTAGAAAATATTCTTATTTGGTCAAATGAACCTAACCAATTATATTCTATTGCGTGTGAATAATTTATATCTCCAATAATACCTGTTGCATCTGAAGGAAAAGATACAGATGCTGTTACTGTTTCGCTATCTTCTTCTGTACCGTTAACATATAGTTTTGTTACGTTAGTTGAATCATCTCTTGTAAAACAAATGTGATACCAAACATCTTGTGTTAATGTATAAGTATGAGATAAAACCGTAGTATCTGAACTTGTACCATTACCCACTCTTACTTGCCATTCTCCTGTACTTGGCTTGTAATGAGACATAAAAGTACCTGCATAACCATTTGAATTTAAATTAATTTCTACAAATCTTAATCTAGTACTTGTAGTTGTATTGCCTAACTTAACCCAACCAGAAACAGTAACGTCATCTGTCATATTTGACATTTTTGGCAATGTAATTCTACTATTTGTACCGTCAAATACTGCACCTTGTAAAAAGTTACTACTATAACTATTTTCATTTAACTCATATAAAGCAACACCACTTCCGTCTGAAAAAATATCCGTAGTTGATTTTGTAGCACTTGATGCTGTTTCTGCATAAAGTGTGTCTAATTCTGAATCACTTAATTTTTTATTAAATATTCTTACTTGGTCAATTACACCATTAAAAAATGAACCACCTGCACTTACACCAAACCTGCCAATTTTTAAACTTGCATCTGCTGAAGTTGTTCCTGCAATACTTGTTGATACTGTGTGTTTTGTTCCATCTACACGAACAGTCGCATCATTACCATTTATACCATCCCAAGTGAAAGCAACAAAATGCCAATTACCATCATTTAAACTACTTCCAAATGTAGTGCCACCCATATTAGAACTACTATTATGAAAAAATGCCCTTAATTTGCCATTAGATTGCACGACCATATCAACACCACTTTGTGAGTTAGAACCAGCTAAAGTAGCAAGAATACAACCACTACTAGAAGTATGGCTAGTATTAAACCACACTGCATAACCCCAAGCTAATGTATGTCCACTTATTCCAGTGTCTATAAAACTAGAATTGCCATCAAATCCTGCACCTTTTTTTATATAACCTGTTATCTTTTGAACACCACCATTACCTATATAAGTAATTATATCAAAGTTATCAGTATTAGTTAGTGCAGGCGTAGCTGTAGCACCTTGAGAAAGTATTTTTTGTTTACCTAAACTCATTATCTAACGTTTGGCAAAGAATAAGAAACAACTGCCTTTTTAGTACTTAAAGCGTTAATTTCATCTTCTTTAGTTGCACACTCTGTTCTTAAAACTGCTCTTGCATCTAAAATATCTTGTGGTGCATCAATACCTTCTTGCGCTCTTATTATATACCAGTCCGTTTTAGATAGTTTAGAATTGTATATATATTTAAGACTTTCTATTTTACTAGCCTTTAACTGCGCTACTGTTTGACTCCAAGTCATATCTATAATAGGATATGTAAAAACACTATTGTCAGCATCCCATACAATATCGCCTAAATATTGTGTATTTGAATCATAACTAGGTGTTACAACATCATAAAACCCTGCTTCTTCCCATTTACTAGAAGATAATGTGTCAAAACCACCAATAACTTTTCCCCACGCTTTGGGGATTAGTGAGTATTTTTTTATCGAACCATTTATTCTTATTGCTTTCATATCTTATTTTTTATGGGTTTACACTACTTGCATAGGTTAATACTGAATAGTTAAAAACAGCATTTGCTGAATCACTAATACATTCTATCATTAAGGCGTTTGTTGTGCTACCATCATAATCTTTAGCACCTAATTTGTTAAATGTTTCACTTGTAGCAGCGTTAGAATCTAATTCAATCGCGAATGAACCTGTAAGGTTGTGAATAGTTAAAACTTGACCTGTTTTAAAGTTTGTAAAATCAAATTCTATCGCTCCTGTTATAGCACTACCCATTACATAGTTAGTAGCTGCTGACCAATCAACAGTTACTGCTGATGTATAAGTTGTAATGCTTCCACTTGCTGTGTATCTATTTTCTAACTTATCGTGAGTTACATTGTCATTTAAAATCTTTGCTGTTGTAACTGCATCCGAAGCAATTGTTAAAGCTGCTGATCCTGTCACATCTCCTGTATGCGTTGCATTTGTTGTTTTTGCAGTATTGGCAGCAATTTCTGTATTTATCGAATTAGCTAGCTTATCTGCTGTAACTGCATCATCTGCAATTTTAGCTGTTGAAATTCCTGCATCTGCTAGTGAAATAGTGACTGCACCTGTTGCAGTATCTCTTTCAATTGGTGCTGTTGCTGTTATCGAATTAACATCTGCTGCATCATCATCGTACAACTCTGTGAACATCGAATTTGCCTTCACAAAGGCATTTCTTAAAGGATCTCCGTCCCCTTGATTTTCAGTTCCTACGTTTATTAAATTTATTGCCATTTTATTATATAATTAATTTTTAAAATACTGTTTGATCTGCTTTATATTGTGTTGAATCTACACGAATTAAAGTAGTATCAACTGTAAAAGGTATCTGATCAGAATTAAAAGGATATACATATCCCCATCCTTGGGCTTTACCTATATAACCCCACCAACTTAATTCATATATACTGCCATATCCCATCATAATACCCAATCTATTGTATATGATTCATAATTTGGCGAAACATCTTCATTGCTATTAGAAAACCATTCTGGAAAATTAGCTGAAGCATTAAAAGCCATGTGATCTAGAAAACGCTCTGTGTAACTTTGCGCCCTGTCTCTTTCAACCTGGATAAGGTCTTTAATTTCTTCTGGACTTGGCTCACTACTATTTTCACTTGTACGTTTAAAAACACCACCATTCGCTACTGTGTAAGCAGCACTTTTCAAATATTCAGCAGTAGCCAAATGAATTAAAATAGGTTTTATAAAATTGTCTAAAAGATTTTTGTGATTAGTAGGAATTGTTGTTCCAGAATTAATCAAAGCAGTAATTGCTGCAACGTAATAATTATACAAGTCAGTTCCTATAATTTCTCTTAAATACTGTGTTTGACTAAGATGTAGTGCAGGAATAATCTTGTCAGAATCAATATTGCCATCCATTATTGGAGATCTTCTAATTATGTCTTCTTTACTTATAAATAATACTTCTGCCATGTCTTAGTTTTTTCTTCCTTTATCTGCTCTGTCTATCATTTTTTCACTTACAATTGCAGGTTCTTCGTCTTTGCTAGGTGGTTTTATACCTTTTTTTGCTATTTCTGTTTTGTAAATTAAATCTTTAGCAGCATTTGGATTGTTAGGATCAATTTTTTTATCGTCTTTTAATAAGTACGTTTTACGATTAAAATAATGCTTACAATTAACCCCCCCTTTGTAGAGAAATAAATTATAAGAATCGCCCTTACTAGGATTAAATTCTTTATTTCCTTTAAAGTCTCTGTCTAAATCTTCTTTTCTATAAACTCTTTTTGCACGAACCATTTTTTTGCAAAACTCTCTAGAATTTTTACTTACAGCTAGTGGTGCATATTGATAACGTACTAAGTATCTAAAGCCCTCATTCGTTTTTCCATCTAATTCACTTGGTGCTGTTGCCCTACCTTTTGGCGCAGAAGCCATGTGTATTTGCTTATCTAGATTTTCTTCCTGGTCATAATCAACTTCCCTTTCATCTATTAATTCATAGCCTAAATCAAAAAGCGTTTTTTCATTATCTCCTAAATCATTAACAAGTTCTTCTGTATGTACATCAATATCGCTTGACAGCTTTTGCCCTGTTTCTTCTTCTTTTTGTTCTTGAGTAACTAGTGTTTCATCTGTAAACTCAATCGGAGTTAAAGTCTGTACATATATTTTAAGTGCAATACCATTTACAGCTAAAATATCATCTATTGCATCTATAATATCATTTTGATATGGTTTTATAACTACATTTTCAAAAAGATTATGTGCATTTTGTATTTCTTCAGAATTGCTTCCTAATCCATTGTTATTATCTCTGATCCCTACAAGTAAGGGAGAAGTAATTCTGTGTGCTAATAGCAGCTTTCTTGTACATTCTTCTGCTATATATTGATAAATCTCAGCAGAATCAGCAGCAGAAATGTCTTCTATTGTTGTTTTATTTTCTGGAGAATCACTAAAAGAAACAATTACTTTTTCGCCATTTACACCTGTCAGCTTTTCCATGATCTCAGATTTAATCATTTGCTGTTTTTCTAGTGTAGGCACACCATTTGTCATTGAAATTAACTTCCCAGAACTAAAGTTGTTTGTGACTTCGTTCACTAAATATGAAGAAATTAGTGCTTCTAAGTTCGAGTAATTTATACTTGAAACTTCTGGGGGTGGCGAATAGTAGTGCATCGAAGGTATATGCTTTCTTATAACGTAAATTTCATTTTTTGCACCAGATCCAAAAACAGGTATCCTAGTAAGTTTGTCTCCCTCTTGGTATTCTTCCCATTTTGGATAATAGTAATATGCGTTTATAAAACCTCTATGGTCGCATTTTTCAGCTCTTAATGTTTCTCTGTTAAAGTGTGTGACTTTATCTACTTTTTTGCCTTTATATGTAACCTGTAACGCTGCTTCTCCGAGTAGCTTATAATCTAAACAAACACGCTTTAAATCAGATGCTTTAAACAATCTTTTAAAAGCTGCAAATTGATCTGGTCTTCTATTAGAATCTAAAGCAGAAAAACCTTTTCCATAAATTTGTCCTACAACTCCTGTAATAATACTATTTGTTGTTGGAGAATTTAAATAGGCATTAATTAATTCTTGATAAAAATTATTATTATCCCCAAATGACACAAAATCTTGGTGTGGATCTTCATAGACTTCTGGTGTCTTATATGCTTCTAAATTTACTATGTGAAAATTACTATTCATATATCAAATAGTCATTACTAGCAGTTGCATTTTGCACAAACTTGCCTGTGTTTGGAGAATAAGTACTTACACTCTGATCTGTACCAAAGATTTTATCTCTGTATATGACCTCTGAAGTAGCTGTGTTTGAAACCTCAAGAATGTAAGTAAGGTCTTTTGCAGAATCAAGACCTAAATTTGCTGTGTATGTGTAATAATACTTTACAGAAGTCAAAGAGCTGACTGTTGCATTGTGTACTTCTGTGTTTTGATCTTCGTTTTTTATCACAATATTAAAAATATTAGAACCTGTTGGAGTGTAACTTCTAGGAATAATATTTATAGTGTGACTTGATTGTGTTCTGTCTAAAACTATCATTATTTTATTTTGAAAATTCCTGTCGGCAACTTATAATGTTTGTCTTTTTTTAATGTTTTGTATTCGTCTTCAGTTAATACCTTTTTGGCATCTTCACTTTTTACATCATTCCACTCATGACTGTCAAAAGGTTTAAAACTTATTTGTTCTTTTTTCATGTTCTGTATTTAAGATGTTTTGTAGGCTTGGCCACTACAGCGCAAGCCCAAACAAAACACAAATTTTTAGGAGTTCGTACCCCCTGTGATAGTCTCTGAAGCACTACTTAATCCTGCAAATGGATTTGCTACAGTAGCACCATTTATAAAATCTGGTGGAGAAACTTCATCTGCTATAAATTCGAGCGTATAACCTGCCATATCGCCACGAGCATCCCCAGAGACCATAGTAGCTGTACTTAGAGAACACCCATTTATTTTACCTAATAAAAAAGCATTGCCATTACGATCTGCAACAACTATGTGTGGTCTTCCGTATGCAAGCAATTTTAATTCAGCGTTATCTTCTTTTGAAAGTTTTGGTAATGTTAAAGAAAGTGTTGTACTAAAAAAAGAAGTACCTGTGTCTTTTGATGATGTTGCAGTTGTTGTAAAACTATTCCCTGCACCATTTACATCATAGCGAAATGCTGTAAAAGTACCTGCCATGTTTGTAATTTCGCCACCACTTTCTGTAATTGTACCATACCCACCAAAATCAGTTATATATATCGCAGAGATTCCTGCCTGTATATCTTTACAATTTATCGCTCTTCCACGAGTAACATTACATGCCATAACTAATTAATTTTGAGACACTTAGGGGGTTTTAACCCCCCTTGTATCGGTTAATATTAAGAGTAAAGTACTATCTCACTACCTATTCCAAGTGCAACTGCTGCTGAACCTCTAAGAATAACTCTAGAATTTTGACTTCCATCGATAGGCCCCATATCTATAATTGATGCTTGGTTCATATCACTAAATAAAGATGTTCCAAAAATTAAATTAGATTTAGTAGTTGCTACCATGTCTGTTGATGTCATTCCTGGACAAAGTAAAAGTTTGATCCCATCAAAGAAAAGTTCTTGTTGATTACGATACCAAGTATTCATTTGGTCATCAACACCTGCTGTCACATTTGAGCTTCCTGCTGCGCCAAAACCACCCAACGCCCTTACGTATGCTTGATAAATTGCTGATGGAACGTAGATATATAAATCTTCTTTACCATAAATAGTTGAAGGGATTGCATCAACTACTTTTCCAAGTTCAGTAGTAACTGTAGAAGCTGTAATTGCTCCTTTTGCAACATCAACTACATCTGCATTTGCATTTGCCAAAACTTCGATCCCATCAAAAGGTATATCTCCAACTGTAGTTCCAGTCCAGATTGCAGATTCCATTGCTGCTGCTGTTTTAGAAACAACATGCTCTAAAATAAACTCTCCAAATGTTTGTGGCAATGTTGAGTTAATACCTCTGAGTTGTAAACTTTCCCAAGATGAACGGAAATTTTTTGCACAAACCTCAAGATTTACTTGTATTTCCTTTGGCTCAAGAACAATTTCTGTTGTAGATAAAGTTCCTGTGCTATCAAAATCACATGTGCCGGGTTTGATCAAATTAGCATCCGAACTTAATACTTGGATTACCTCTTTGTATTGTATATTGTCTCTAATATCTATTGCACCAGAGTCAAGTGTTTTACCAGATAAAAGTGCAGCAGACAAATATCCTTCTGCTGCTTTACCAGAAAAACTAGTTGTTATATTTTGCGTAGTCGCCATTTTTTATTTTTTTATTAATTAATTATTATGATTCTGATGCCCATACACCATCGCCACCTGTTAAATACCAATCCGTTAATGCTACAGCTTTAAGTGTACACCAATCGCCTTTGTTTGCAGTTGCTTTTGTGTTAATCCAATCTTTATTATCTACACCACCAGAAGATACTGATCCGACTGTTCCATGAACTGCATCTGTTGAAGCAGGAGAAAGTGTGATAATGTTATTTCCATCTGCACCTGTGTTACGGAATGTAAATTCCATACCAATATTTTCAGCAGTTATAGCAGGCAAAGTCATTACAATTGCATCTGTTGCTATATTAAATTCATGTCCTGCTTTATTGACAGGTATATCTTGAGATGTTGTCAAAGTCTCTTGCTTTGATCTAGCTCTCAGTACGTCATTACTTGTATTAATTGTTGTTGACATTTTCTATTTTTATTTATTATAAATCATTTCTCTAATTCGACTTAGTTGTCTATTTTGTTGATGAGACAATCTACTTTTTGGCTCAGATACAGCTTCTGGATTGTGCGCAATAGGCTCAACTACTTCTGCTGACATCTCAACTTGTTCAACTTCTTTTTGTTTTTCTAGAAGTGTTTTAATTTCTGCAATCATTGATTTAACTTCATCAACTTCTTCTTTAGTTGCATATACAACCTGTGTAGATTCAGTTTTTGACTTGACTTTAGCTTCTTCAGCTTCAGCTTCTACTTCTTGTTCAGCTTGTTCTTCAACAACTTCTTCTTCAGCAGCTTCCTCTTTAATCTCATTAATTAAACCTTCTTCAATAACTGTTAAGATTTTGCCATCTTCCATAGTGTATTCTCCTACAGGTAGCGCAATTTTTTCGCCTTCTTCTCCTACAATAAATACTTCTTTATCTGGTGCAAATTCTTCAGCTTCTATTTCAGTTCCATTGTCAAGCTTCATGGTTGCCAACTTTACTTTTTCCTCAGACATTTCTATTCCTAAAATGCCTTTGATTTGGTTTACTACTTCAAGTGCTTTCATTTATATTATTTTCTATACTATATATACGTTTGAGTTTTTAAAATCGGTCATATTTTTTTACTTTTTTTATACAGGCCCAATTCCTTGTGCATGTGCTTCGCCTGTACAGCAGTCTTTGTGGTATGTTCTGCGATCTTTACATAAGCAACCACGCTTGCCACCTTTAGGAGATGTTCTACTGACAGTCTTTTGTTTTTTCTTCATCATTTTTTTACGCATTTATGTTTTTTGTAGTCTTTTTTATAACCAGGTGGACATTTGTATTTTAAAAATTCTTCATCTGTAAGACTATGATCTTCACAAGGCATATACCAATTTTTTCCATCAAGTTCATGTATGTGAAAACCACTACAATTGAGATTTGCAGCCATTTCTTCTGCTTTTTCTTGTGTTGAATAGGCAAGTCGGTCATCTATCACAGCATAATCTTCATTAACTACCATTGTTTCTAGTTTTTGACTACTCATAGGAACACAATTAGGAACTTTACGACCATTTTTTATTTTAAAACCTATCATTTCATAGCCTGCTGTACAAGGTTTTTTTAAATCTTCTTCTAATAAGTCTAACTCTCTTAATTTTGATCCTGCCCATCTAAGCCCTGCTTTACCACCCCACAATAAATATGAGATAGTTCCACACGCTTTATTATCGCTTTCATCATAATACTCTGCTGCCCTTGATAAAAAACTAAACATTCTTTTTACAGTCTCAACAGTAATGGCTTCTTTTTTAGCTAATTGCTGCGCCCTTACTTTGCCTACTTGTGTTGCACATTTATTGTTTACTTTATCATTTAATTCAATTCCTCTTTTAGCATTATTAGATACAGCATCTGGATAATCAGAATAAGATTCTAAATTTTCACTAGATAAAAAGTCTTTTAATTCTTCAAGTAGCTCATTTGCTTCATCTTCTAATGCTTCATTTAAAGTTTTGTCTTTAGGTCTTGACATTCGATCAGAAAAATAAGCTTCAATAGAAAAGCCTTTGACTTTACCACTTTTTACATATTCATTCCAGACTTCATCATTATTCACTTTCATTGAAACCATCCAAGTGCCTACAGGAACATCCATTCCGTAATGTCTAGACTTATCCTGGTCTGATTCTACAATCCAACTTTCTACTATTGTAAGATTTTGTAAGGCAACTTTATGCTCAAGAGTAGCTTCAGACTGATTGCCTTTTATAAAAAACAATTCTGATGCTTTTCTGACTGTATCTTTAGAGAAAAAAATATAATATTCGTCTTCATCATTTTTACGAAATATCGGTTTGTTAGGAATAAGAGCTGCACCCATTAAAATGCGCTTCTCCTTGTCTTGTTCTGCAAACTTAACTTCTTGGTTTTTAAGAGCAATAAAGTCTTCTTCTATTGCAGGATTTTCGACTACTGAAATTGCTGTAATTCCATTGTCATCGTTTTCTTCGTCTAGTATTAATTCTATTATTTTCATAATTTATCCTATTGATGCTGTTTCTATAATATTTCTGTCTAATGATTGTGCTGTTGATACATCAGAAGATGTCACAAAAGCTTTTATTGGTTTTTGGCTTTCGCCACCTATGGTTTCTGCTAGTTGATTCATAGGCGATGCACCTACGATATTAAAGTCTGGGGGTGCAGAAGCAGGTGCAGAAGCACCACCACCACCACCGCCCATGCCTGACGCTGCACCTTTAGTTGCATTAACTGCAGATTTTATTGACATTATTATTCCTGCCGCTTGTATAGCGAACGCTGCTAGTAAAGGTATATTAGCGGGGAAACCAACTTTAGCTGTTGACGCAGAACCTTTTGCTACATCAACAGATGCTTCGCTTGCTCTTAAAGTGATTCTTTGTAGTGTTGCTTTTGCTTCCATAACTTGTTCCCGTATCATCATTGCTTGTTTTGCTAAGAATAAAGCTTTACCAACTTTAGTTTCTTCCCCTGCTGCTTGTATTGTTGCATCTAAAGCATCATTAATCATTTGTTTTTTACGTTCTAATAAATCAATGTCTTTTTGTATTGGGTTTTCTTCTTCAACTGGTTTTTCTGGAACTTGTGTTTCGTTTTCCGCTATTTCTTCTTGTAATTGTTTTTGTTCTTGAAGTAAAGAATTAGTGTTTGTGAGTTGTTCTGATCTTAAGCCTGTGACTGTTTCTTGAACATCTATAAGAGATGTCTCAGCATTTATAAGCGCAATCTGTAAATCTAGATTTTCTTTATCTAAATCTAAAGCAGCTTGAGCAGCATCGACTTGATCTTGAGCATTAGCCATCATGACTTCTGCTTGTCTGTCTAATACATTACCTAATTCTTCATTAGCTGCAATTCTATCTTCTATTGACTGCGAAGTGTCATCTCTAATCTGTCTCTGAAGTTCTGCTTCTTGACTAAATTGTAATAAGAGTTTAGCGTTTTGTGCTTCAGCTAATTGTGCCTGTTTGTTTAAATTAACTTGATTTTTTGCTGCATCAAAGGTGCTTAAAGCGTAATCTTTTACAGCTTGAGCTGCGCCTGTAGCCGACTCTCTAACTTTGTCGACTGTGCCATCAACACCTGTTGCCACATCAACAAGTTCCTTTCCTGCTTCTTTGGCAGACTCAAGAGCCCCTGCAAAATCTCCTGCAAATAATCTTTTGAAGGCTTTTCCTGCAAAGCCCGCAGCATCTATAAGACTCTTAAAACGCTCGATTAGATTATTTTTAATAGCTGTTGCTAAATTTTTGACTGACTGTAAAGGATTTGTGAAAATATCGGCAAATACATTTATTATCCCACCGACATTTTTGTCAAGGAAACCAACAAAATCATTAAAAGCTTTTTGCAAAAGGTTTGTAGCCACAGCAAAAGCATCGACAACACGTTGATTGCCCATAAATATCTCCATAAGTTTTTCGAAGATTACAGCTCCTGCTTTAAAAAGTCCACCTGTTAAAACTGCACCTACACCTGTAACTGCTTTTTTAATTCCGCCTAAACCTTTACTAGCTTTTTTTGATTCGTCTTTTATATCTACTAATTCAGTAGTAACATCTTGAAGGTCTCTTCTAAGACTACCAAATTCAGCTTTTAAATTAACTTTTACTTCTTCTGCCATTTCTTAATAGTGTTAAATGAAATATTTCATTCATTGATTCTGGTATTTTATTTTTTCCTAATGCTATTCTAGATAACTCGCCTAAATTTTTAGTGTCATCTTTTACAAATTCTAGCATTTCTAATATAATTTTTATCATTAGCAAGATGTTTCATTACCTAATGGATCATAAAATGTGAATGTTCCTGTTGCTGTAATTGATTCTTTACAAGTACATTCACTAATTACAACTTGAGAAAATTGCAATGCGCTGTTAGTCCTAGTGATTCCTGTTTTAGTTATATAAGTGTAATCAATAGGATCGCCACCGACTAGGAAACCAATGCTAGTGAAAGATGTACATGCTGCACTTGAAGTAGAAGCAGATATTACATCACTTATTGCATCTGCTTTATCATTTGCAGAACCTGTGTTTGTTCTTGCATAAAATCTATAATAAATAGTTGCAGGATCAGTAAGTCCTGTTTTCTCAAATGTGCTTTGTATTGCAATTCCGTTGTCAATCAATACTTTTACAACTGCTAAAGATGGAGTAAATGGAACGACTGTGACATCGCCAAAAGCTTTTAGTGTATCTACGTCATCTGTAGAACTTAAATTAGTTGATGAAGTAGAAAATAAAAATCCATATTCATCAAGTTTTTGTGTTTGACCAACTTTTCCTAATGCAGTTATTTTGTGATTTAAAAATACAGAAGTGCTAGTTGAAGCAGGTATTGAATCTGCTGCAATTGTTGGCGCTGTAACAACTAAATTTGTATCTGTAAAAACGCTTGTTGGATTATTAACCGAAGCTGTAGGAATACCTGTATTAATATTAGGTATTGTAAAATTTAAATCACATCCAGAATCCACAGTTAAACTAGTTGTATCAACATTTATTAAAGTAGTATCTACTGTAAGACAATTATTGTCTATTGCTTTTAGGGTTCTAAATACAGGAGCTTCAAATATGTTTGTCAGTTCAAGACTGCTTTGTTCTGTTTCAAAATTTGTAGATATTTTATTAATTCTATATTCATTATTATTTAAAATAAACCTATCTGCTAAATTTAAATTATATATAATGCTCATAGGCAAAAAAGCTTTTGCTGTAGTAAGTCTTTTCCTTACATCAAACATATCCTGGACATAAGTTTTGTAGTAAGTTTCAAATAAAGATTTAGGATTTACTTCTCTAGAAAATTCATCAAATTCAGCATTGAAGTTTATACTTTGCTTACCAGATAAAAATGTGCTACCTGTAGATTCGCAATTTAGTGGTATGTAAGGATTCGCAACTGAAACACCTGCACTACTTGTAAGATTTAAACAACGTATAGTTGCAGTTGATTTAGCAGCATAAAAAAGCAATGGTTTACCTAAATAAGCATCTTGGTTTTCATCAACAGAATACCCATACTGCACACCACTATCTGTTGCAGTTTCTACATTGTTGTCTGTCACTAAAAGATGCTCATATTTAAAATGCTCAAAAGGTACTGTAATGTCATAAATTTTACCATCAAAATCTTCATCTGCATCATAATAATTTGCACCCCAATCAACGTAAAATTTTTCTCTGTGATTATTAGCTAAAAAACTATCTGTGCTTTCATATTTAAAATCTATTTCTTTAAATGGCAATACAGAATCAACAACTGTTTCAGTCTTATCTAAAAAAGGTGTGATGTCATGTACTTTTGTGCTGCTAGCATAAAAAGAATCTAGTGTTTTAACCTGGACAATACCATCTTCATCTTCAAAAGCAGTCAAATTAAAAAGCTTAAATATTCCTGTTAGAATATCAAGAACTTTTATATCTGGTAAAAACTGTGTGACGTTCACAGGATCGTCTGAAGTCTTTTCTGCTGCTGCTGTAAATGTGATGTCCTTTCTACGCCCTAAAGTTCTAGTGCTTTTTACAAAATGATTTATTGTAAGTGCATAAGTAGAATTTGTATCTGTCTCTATAAAAAACGTATATACACCATCGCCAATTCTTAAAAATTGACTGCGTTTCAAAGAAGTGCTTTGACCTAGTTCTGTTGTACCTGTAAGACCATCAAAACGCTGCAATTCTTCTCCATTCTTTTTAATTATTAAACTATAACCTGCAGTTCCAGAAGGCACAACTTTTACATTGATTGCTCTTTCTATTTCATTGACAGTTAATCCATCAAATTGTCTAGTCTTTTGTATTTCAGCAATTTTAGTTTCGAAGCTTGCATTTTTAAAACCTGTAAAAAAAGCACCTATAGACATTGTGTTGTCTATGCTTGTTTTTGTGAATCCTGTTGCCTGGTATTGTGCTTCTAAGTCTTGAAACAATTCTCCTTCTTTATTGTGTAGCCACATATAGAGACCGAAAAAAGGTGTGTTCGTTGTACTAAAAAAATCGTTGCTGAATGTAATTCCATATTGAATCTCTATGGCCTTTATAATAGCATAAATTCTGATTGCAGGTTTTAACTGTTTAAAGGGAACACCATAGCTTGTAGAAGTACCTGCTGAAGGGTTTATGTTTTTTATAGTATCTGTATTTGTAACTGAAGAATTACTGTCAAAAATTAATCTGTTTGTGTGAGTGATCAAAGGTATTATAACAGCATCTGTGACAGTTCCACCTGTGCTAAATACATCAAGACCATCTGCCATGTATGCTGCAATATTTGTATTATTATAAACAAAACTATAATCTTGTAAATGACTAAGAGCTGCAATTTTATCTTCGCCAACTAAGTCTTTTAGATTTACTGTATTACCGAAAAAAGTTAATTTGTAAGTATGTGGCTCGTTGTTTTTTAACTGTACGCCTTCAAGTTTTATTTTACCTTTTTTAAATAACTTGTAGTTAAGATATAATTCAGCAGATGTTTTTTTTCTAGCATCAAAGCCATTTATATTAAAATTGTAAAAATGCTTGAATATTTTATTATTGTTTTTTGATGCAGGAACATTAAAAGTTTGTGTGAAAGGAATAAAGACTTTTTGTATGTCTTTTATGTCTTGTATTGACTGAGTTAAAACAACGCTTTCATCTTTAAATAATTCTAGCTGCTGATTATCAAAATATATTTGTAATTGTAGCATCTATCTAATATTGTTGATTCTGTCAAAAGCAAAGTCAAAATCTACTGTGTAATTAATTAAATTGTCATTGAGCTGAGTCTTATATTGTAGGGATTTACTTTTTGGAATAACAGGTAGTGTTTTACTTTCATATCTTATCCATACGTTTTCGCTGTAAAAAAGTTCTTCAATAGTTTGATTCATATCTTCAACTACAAAACCTGTATTCATTTTTAATGATGTTTGTGCGTTTACATTTATTCTGCCTTTTTGATTTTCATAAGTATTATATGTAGAAGCTGTGTTTGTGATTATATTTTTTTTAAATAATTCATCTGTCACATTAGAAACTTCGCTTGTTTTTTTAAAAAAGTAGATGTCTTGAAATGCACCAAATTTATTTACAAAAGTTATTTTAAAAGGTGTGAATTTAGGTTCACAAATATTAGTTACTGTTATAGTCTTTTTAACAGTAGCATCATCTGTGTCAAAAACCTGGATTGTAGAAGTATTGGCAGGGATTGTAATATATTGAACTTTCTGATCTGTATTACCACTATCAGTAATTTGTGTTGTTGCTGAATCAATTACAACTTTGCCTACGCCTTCTGCAAATATTGGTAATTTACCTGCTGTGTCTTCTGGCAAGTAGATATTAGTAGAACTGATAAGTGCATGTCTGTCTAGTTCTGGATTAGTGCCTTCTTCAAAATATCCATAACCATCAACAGCAACATAAGTTGTTGTAATTGGATTAGTGCTAAAAGGTTCATTCGAATCGTCAAAAGAATTTACTATAGCTCTGACATATCTAGAAACAGATGTGTAATCATCATTAAATGTTTGTGTTAAGTAATCTCTGACAAGTTCTGCAATTTCTAAAGTGACATTTGACTGACCTGTTATAACGCTTTTATTTATTGAATATGCAGGAGAAGAAGGCTGTGCAGACACAAGTCCTTCCCAAACATATAAATCGACTTCTACTCTTTTTAGACTCATAATTTTTATACTAAAGTTCCTGCTTGATTGCCACCACTACTAGGTGTTGGACAACCACCAACAGCTATTTCTGTGACTAAGCCTTCACGATTAATTTTTACTAGATTGAATGGCGATATACCAGGGCCACCTGCGCTATCAATAGTGTCAGTTGTAATTACATAATAAAGGTTTCTTCCATCAAATGGTGTTCCATTTTGACAAACAACAGTATCTAAAACACCTGTAACACTAGCTTCTGTTGTTTGAATTTGTGTATATGTTCCAACAACTTGTGATTTATTACAATGACTTTGTGTTGCTGTTGGGCCAGGTAATTCATTCGCACCTGTGCTTATGGTTAAAGTATTATTTCCACAAACAGGCACAGTTGCAGGTTGTGTAAAAGTAACATCACAACCACCACTAAAATCTGATCCTGCATTTTGATAGCCACTAGGTATCACTACAGGAAAATTAACAGTCCTTGTTGTATCAACATCAACAGCAGGAAAAGCTGTGCCACTAGCAGGCGTTTTAACTGTTGCACCTATTTTAGAAGTAGGTGTCAAAATAGCACCATTTTTTGCAACACCACCACCTGTTAAATTTGCTATAGCACAACTAAATGTAGGATCTGCCGTGCCTGCTTGTGTTAAATCTATTTCACATATAATTGGTGTTCCAGAATTTGTAAAAGTTGCAGGTGGTGTAAGTTTATAAAATAATTTAACTGTTTGTGATGAACTTCCTGTATTTGCAGAAACGCTTGTTATAGGTGTGCCATTATTTGTTAATGATTTTTCTACTATCCCTGCAATTGGCGAACTAGGATCTGTGATTACTCCTGCTGCTGTGATTGATCCACCTTGTATTATGCTTTTTCCTGCTAGTGTACACCCTAAAGCACTTCCTGCGTTTACTGTAACTGATATACTTTGAGTTGCTTCACAAGTTGCAGGGTAGCTGTTGTCTCTGCCAATACCATAAACAGTTGTAGTACCACCTATGACATTAGGCGATATTGTTAGTGAACTACCACTTAAAGCTGTTGTGACAATATTAGGATTTATATTTGATACATCATAAGTTGTTTCACTTGTAAAAAAACCTGCTAGATCTATTGTAACACTAGAACCACCAACTGTTAAAGTTTGTGCGCCAATTGATCCACTTAATCCAGGGCCACCAGAACATGTTGTAGGTTGCACGACAGAAGTCGTCACACCAGGTTGTGTTGTTGTTGTAGGACATTCAAGAAACGCATCACTAGAGTTTGAATACAAAGCAGGTGGTATTGCTAATTTTACTTTAATTGTTCTAGATGTGTCTGTGTTTTCAGTAGGGAATTTGTTGTTAGAGAAGTCTCCATCATCACTAGATATTGATTCTATTACACCTGCCCTCGGACTTGGTAAAGTAATGATACCTTGATCGTCAACACTAAATCCTGTTAAACCTGCAACAGTACAATCATAAGTAGGTAGTGGTGGACTAGGTTCGACTAAGTGTAAGTAAAAAGGAGATCTTACATTTATCTTTGTATATGTACTCATTTATTTATGTTTTTAATTGAAAAATCAAAAAACTTTTCTATGTCTAAAGCGAAATTTTCTTCTATATCTTTTGGTAAATCTTTAAAAGCTTTCATAAATGGATCTGTGAAAAATAAGCTTCCTCTTAATCCACGATTATAAATGTTAGATGCTATAATATAGCCTAGACTTTTAAAATTTGTTTTTGCAAACTTTCCTTTTGTATCTCTAAATCTTATATTTTTTTTTCGAGCAAATTTTTCCATTGCTTTTGTAAAATCTTTAAATGTACCTTTACCCCTACCAGAACCAAATTTGTAAGGACTTTTTTTAAATTGTCCTGTGACAATATCTCTGCCTACACCTTGTTGTCCTTTTATTCTAGCGTTTTTAGAAACTCTGCTTGGATCTTTACCACGAACACCTTGATCGTGGAATAATCCATATTCTTTCATTAAAAAATCCATTTCTAAAGATTGTGGATTGTCTTTTAATTCGAACTTTATTGACTTAGCGAGTGGACTATTGCTGTCTAGTCTTTTTTTAGAATTAGCAACAACTGTTTTTCCAAATAATCTTAATGCGTTTTTTAATTCTATAAAATCCATTAGCATTTAGTAGATGGGTTGGCCATTGTTATTGAAAAGGTAACTACCCATCCTGCAACATTATTTTCAAATCTATCTGTAAAAGGTTCGCAGGAAAAAGGACTGTCAATTTGATAATCGCTATAATAGGTATCTAATCTTAGCAACAATGCTTGCAATCTTCCTGCGACAGCTAGTTGTGTATTTAACACATCCATTTCATTGTTATTTCCTCGTATATCACTAGAAGGCGCTTCTTTTGAAAAATCCACTATGTCCATTAGAATAATTGACATATCTGCTGTACAGATATTAGATGTTAGAGTCACATTATTTATTGTCAAATGGCATAGTGGGAATATAGTGCTTTTGTTTAGGTCAATATCTGTAATGTCTCCTTGTGTAACTGTGTTTACAAATGGCTCTGCTATTGCAGCAGCTTGCAAATCGTCAATAATTTTAAAATAGTTGTTCATAGTGTTTTGACAAATATCGGTGTAATCGATTCAGAGTTTTCTATTTTAAGTTTTACAAATTCATCAAGCCATTCTAAACATTGGTCAAAGTCTAGTTCTGGAGATTCTTTGATTACAATATCTAAAGCTTTCCAAAAATCATAGATGGCAACTTTTGGCTCTGCTGCACTTACACCAATTAATGCTTTTTCAAATCCGTCTGATAAGACAATTTGTTCGTCATCATTTAGAAAGAGTCTTTCATATAGAGAATCAATAAGATCTGTTTTGTCTGGCATTTTTAATTCTTTTAGTTTCTATTTCATTTTTTTGTTTTTCAAAACTTAGATATGTTAAGCATGATCTAAAGTTTAGTTTTTCTATTTGATCGAATTTTGTTAAATCGCCTTTGCTAATGGAATAGAAAGTTGTCCACCATCCAAAGTTTTCATTAAGGTTTGCTTCTGCTGTTTTGTCATTGTCTTGGATTTTTTCCCCAAATAACTTAGGGAATGATTCACTAACTCCTTTCCTAAACTTTGCAAAAAAAAAATTGCTCCAAAGGCTACATCTAATGGCATTTTTTTCATATCAGTCATTTCGAAAGAATTGTATTCTTCTATTGTGTATTTGTCTTTGTGAGTGTCTTTAACTTTTCTAAACAATACAGCCATTGCTTGATCCATAGTTTGCCAATCACTCATAAGCGTGTCTAAATCAACAAATTCTCCATAAGTCATATCATCTAGCTTTGGTATAAAACCATATTCAACATTGTTAATTTTAAACCTGTCTTTAAAAATTGTTTTTTGATTAAACATTTTATTTATTACGCCTATAACTCTGACAATAGATGTGTATTTAATTTTAAGCACATCTTTTAATTCAACACCACAAAAAATTTCTATTGTTTTCTTCTCAAGAAAATCTTCATCGACATTATCTATAGATATTTTACTAAATTGTTGATATTGTCCGAGTGTTATCTCAGATAGTTTGTTTGGGACTTTTAGTGTTTGTGTTGCCATTTAATAAAATACTATGTTATATATACGTTTAAGGGTAGCTAAATCGGTCTAGGTTTTTTAAATAATATGATATTGTCCTGCATTTGGGTTTTTTAGTTGGTAGCTTACAGCATATCTAATTGCATCTAAAGCGTGATTGTATTTATCTATTGGTGTCTGACTTTTTTTTTCTAGCCATCTGTAATTGTTTAGCTCTTTGATTAGTGGTGCTGATCCTTCGCCTTCATCAATGATCAGATCATAGTCCTGGAGTAGTGCTATGCCATAAGTAATACTCCCTTGACCTTTTATGCTAGGAACTATGTTGCAACTTGTTTTAAGCTCATGTATCAATCTAGGTTCTGCTGAATCGGCTACAATTAAAGAATCTCTTGCATGCTTCTTGTAAAGTTCTTTAAGCTGTGATGTAGTTAGACCAGGAAGATAAAAACACAGTTGCAAATAGATTATTTTTCTGTCTTTGTCAATTGAAGTTTTTACAAGTGTTGAACTGTCTGCTGAAAATCCAAAATCTGCGCCTAGAACTATAGGAGAAACTTCTTGAAACTTTCCTAGTTTCCAATTAGTAAAAATAACACCTTCAGCTTTCTCTATCCAATTACCTTCAATAACAGCAGAGTATCTCTCTGGTCTTCTAATTTTCATATTCTCTATCTGTGCAATGTAGCTGTCAGATAGATTTTCAATATTGTCTTGATATGTAGTATGTATGTAAGTAGTGTCTCCTTTGGAAATGTTTGCACCTGCTTGAACTCCTCTATCCTGGTAAAACCTTTTATATATAAAATGCTCTTTGGTAGATGGATTTAGCAGCAGGATCACTCTGTTTTGTTTTGTCTTTTGTCTTACTGATAAATCTATTTTATCAAATGAATCTTCATCTATTTCTTCAGCTTCTTCCATTACCCAAGTCGTGACACCTTGTAATGATTTTAGATTTGCTGTCTGATCTCCACTTGATGTTTTTATACCTTTAAATAGTATTTTGCTACCTGTATCTAAATGAACAATTTCATCTTTAGTAATTTTAAATTTATGCTCTAGATTTGTCATTTCTATCTTTTCCCTAAATTCTGGAATTATAGAAACAGATGCAGAACGTAGTGTATATCTAGTAAAAAGTATTGTGTGGCCTATCTCGTGTAGTAAGCCTAATAAAAACACACCTGTAAAAAATGATTTGCCAGAACCTCGACCACCTGTTAAAATTGTATATCTAGTATCATTCCAGAATAATTTATATTTAGGAGAAAAATCAATCTTTGGTTTTGTCAGAGTCATCTTTAAAATTGAACCATGATCTAAAATCAACAGAAGGCGCATCTGAAGACACATCTATTTGTTCTTTAGCTTGACCATATCTAGAATCATTTAAGACCTTATAAGCTGTTGTATCGCTTTTAAAAATCCCTTTATGAATTTGCTTTATAGTAAGCCAATCTTCTAAAGTGAGTTCTACTTCTTCAGATGTTATAGGATGCCTTCCTTTCATTTTAGTTGCAAACCACTTTTTAACAATAGTTGATCTGTTAAGTGAACCTTCTGGTCTTCCTGTTGCCTTTTTATGACCTTTTTTAAATTGATGTTTTACAATGTCTTCTTTTGCCATGATGTGCATTATTTGTGCATTATTATCTAAATTGCTTTGTGTTATATTTTGGAAGTGGGCTACTTTTCATTTTATACTTTTTTTCATCGCTTGTGTCATTTCCAATTTGATTTGGTTTTATATAATAACCTGTAATTGGATTAATATTATAATTCCAAAAATCCATAGGAAATTCACTAAGAGCATCAATTTTTTTTAGTGGCTCTGATCTGTGTTTATAATTTTTAAACTTAAAATCTTTTTTAGTCTTCATATATAGTAAGGCATAAATCGATTAAAGGTAAATATATTACATAGTCTGTCAGACCTTTTTGTGGGTATGCTCTAAAGCCAAATAAAAAGCCTAGATAAAATCCCAATGATAATTCCCAATTATTTTCCATAATTATTATTTAAAGCAGAAACAGATAAACTGCTTTGTGTTTTACTATTGACTAAATAGTTTTGTTTAAAGAACATATTCTGTTTTTTCATATATTTTTCCGTTAATCTTTATTTGTAAATCAGAATCAAGCTTTTGCATTCTGTCTATTATTACTTGACAGTATTTAGGGTCAAGCTCCATTCCGTAGCACTTTCTTTTAAGTTGATGTGCTGCAACCATAGTTGTGCCACTACCTAAGAACATATCAAAAACTATATCATTAATGAAACTAAATTGATTAATCATATTATTAGCGACATCAACAGGAAATGTTGCTCTATGTTCAACTTGTTGACCTGTTATTTGTGAACCTGCGCTTTTGATTTGCCAATAATTCCATCGACAATCGTTGTATTTTTGTGATGTGCGATATGTATCATTCGAACTCATTACAAATACTAATTCACATCTTCTTGAATATATACCAACTTGAGGAAGATTTATTGAATGAGTTTTATCCCAAATAATAGTTTCTTTTACTTGATATGGGTTTTCATTAGCAAAAACAATTTTTCCATAATTATCTCTACTTTTAGCATTATAAGCAACATTCCAACAAATTGAATGGTCATCTTCATTTCTGAATAAAAAAGCAACTTTTAATATGGAAATACAAAAATTAAAATATTCTATTGGGTTTCTATTGTCATCATTTTTATTGTTATATAAATTCACATCTTTTTTGCCTACTCCAATTCCTTTAGTATTTAATAAATTTCCACAACTGTTTCCTCGATTATATGGTGGGCTTGTCGCTGATAAATGCCATTTTTTTCCATTCATTAGCTTTGCCACTTGATTCGAATCTGTACTATCCCCACATAACAATCTATGTTCTCCTATCTCTATAAGATCGCCAAGCACAACGTCCACTTGCATATTGTCTGGTTCTGTGTAATCGTCCTCAGTTGCTTCTGGTTCTGGTTCGTCAAACATATGTGGCAAGTCTAAACCCCAATCATTTAAATCGTCTACATCCCAATTGTTAGCAAGTGCATCCCAATCCCATTCTCCAAATCCAGAGTTGTCTTTTATTATAAACTCCTTTTGCTTTGCTTCGTCCCAATCGGTCTGATCAATCCATATTTCTTTAAGTCCTGCTTCCTCTGCTGCTCTTAATCTCATGTTACCCCCTAAGACAATTAAATCTTTGTTTACTACTAAAGGGCGTTTTTCTAGCATCTCTGGAAACTCCTTAATTGATTTGACTAGCAAATGATATTTAACATCTTTAATCACTCTAGGATTGTCTGGATGCTTTTTAATTTTATATATTTTCTCTAGGCGTTTAGTATTCATTGTATTTTGTTCTTAGGTTTTCGACTATTTTTTTTAAGCATGGAGAACAACTTGTAGGTTTCTCTTTGGCTTTGTTTACTCTGTTGTAAATAGAATACAGAACATCTCTTTCTCTAGCATCTTTTAACTTTGTGCCATTGTAATTGTCAAAAAAAAATTCCAGGAATTGATGTTCATCTTGTGTTAAACTACCACGCCTAGGAAACCACTCATTTAATTTTTTTTTGCGACTTTCACAGCCACAGTCTTTATCTAGAGCTTCAGCTACTGTATCAACAACCTTTTTAATACCTAGTGGCTTTGTTATGTAATTTTCAATGTCATCTCCTAAACCTCTACTTTTCATAGTATTCTTTTTTCAGCTTTTCGTTAATTTTAATTTTACATCTTTTAACTGTACGATATATTGTTGATTCTGACAGCTTTGTTTTTTTACTCATTTCTGTTGGGTGGCTTTTAAATTCATAGCGAAATAAATTAAATACTTTTTTATCAAACCAATAGAAGGTTTCAACGTATTTATCAACCTTATCTTGAATTGTTTCTTCTTCTATTTCTTTACCAGGATCAATCAAATATTTCATTTCATTTTGACTTAAATTTTTAATATCAAGCCTTGTGTATTTACTTTCTTTTCTAAATGTGTTAATTAAAATTTGTTTTATGCTTTGATATATATACGCACCAGGTTGTGCATATCGGTCTAGGAATTTTAATATTTCTAATTTATTATTAGGTATCTCGTTTATTTCTTTTTGAATCTTTACATATAAATCTTGTGTAATGTCTTCATGATACAAGCCTTTGTTGTTTGGAAAGTATTTGTTCTCTGACATCTGTGCGATTCGTTTCATCTTATTATATTTAGATGCGATCAGATTCATGGCTTCTTTCTTTGTCATAGCTTTAGAATTTGTTTGCCTACTGCTTCAACTACATCAACTGTCACAGCATTACCACACATCTTATATCTTTGTGTATCTGATATAGGGCCATTAATTCCTTCTTGTGTCCAATTATCTGGAAAACCTTGAAGCCTTTCACACTCTAAAGGGGTAAGTCTTCTTATGCTGTTATTAATTCCAATAATTGGTTGACCAGATCCATCTTCCCTAGCTCGCGCTAGTATACACGGCGCATCTCCGCCTTTTATTTCTCTAAAACCTTTACCATCTTTATGTGTTCTTAATGTCCCTGCTTTTACAACATAGTTGTCTTTTTGCACAGTGCTTAGGGTGTTTGTATTTCCATCTAACCTATATTCAAGTTGTTGTGGTTGTCCTCGATACGATCTTCCTCTTTGAGCTGCTATTACTCCCTGCTCACAAGCTGTGTCTAATGTTTGAGCAACACCCTTTCCGACTCTTCCTCTCCTAGTCTTAGAATTAGGATTTGAGTAGTTTAAAGAATCGCCTTCAGTTATTGTTTCAAATCCTTTTGAGTTGTTGGTTTTTATTAATTGATTATCAAAGTTTACTCCTTTGTGATAACTTGTTGTGATACAGGAGGAAGATTCTTTCTCAACAACATTCCTTCTAAAGCTTTCTCCGATAGGAAAAACTTGTCCTCTACTTTTTCCTGGAGCATATCCGACAAGGTAGACTCTCTCTCTATTTTGGGGTAAAAACCATTTTGTATTAAGCAGTTGCCATTCAATTCTATAACCCCCAATGTTGGCAAACGCTTGCAAGATTGCTGCAAAGTCTTGGCGATTGTTTGAGCTGAACATTCCTTTAACATTTTCCCAGATAAAAAAATCTGGTCTACATTCTTTGATAAGCCTAATTGCTTCAAGGATAAGGCTTGATCTTTCTCCTCCCATCCCTTTACGTTTTCCAGCAAGTGAAAAGTCTTGACAAGGACTTCCAAAAGTGATGGCGTTGATTCTTGGTAGTTCTGATCCTTGAACATCTGTAACTGATCCGACATGAGTTGAATTTTTAAATTTGTGTTTATAAACTTGATTAGCGTATTTATCTATTTCTGAATTGTAAGACTTGACTTTAAACCCTGCACGCTGAAGTCCTAAATGGAAACCACCAATGCCACTAAATAAGTCTAAAAGAGTTATTGTTTTTCTCATTTGTTTAAAGCCTTATATTTTTCTATAATTTCTAGTAGGTAGAATCTGTCCCACTTGTAACTTGTGCGCTTTGATAGCTGAATGTTTAGTTCTAGTTTGTCAAATCTTTCTTGGCCTATCTTTTCAATTAAGTTTTGACGATAAGGAATCAAATTACCGCTTAGGTAGAAATTGCAGTAAAGGCATTGACCATGCACATTGTCTTCATTAAATCTTACAGAAGGATTATGCCCTGCTGAATAGAAGTGTCCTGCTTGTAGGGTAGTAAATGAACCACATGAAATACATGGCTTGCCTTCATCACGATTACGAATGTATTTGTGGAAGTGATTTACAGCTATAGCACGAAGCTGTGCTGTTGTTTTATTCTTGTATATCTTATTCGTCATATTTTAAATACACCCCATTTATATCAAAACTATAAACTTCTAAGTGTAAAAGCAATATGTTTAATAAAAAATTAATTTCATAAAAACATAGGGGTTTTATAAATACTCCCTGTTTTTTTTACAAAAAAACCCCCACTAATTAAAGTAGGGGAACTTAACAAAATCAAAAAAAAAAGAATCCTTAAAGTGGATCAACCTATATTAAAAAGGTGTATCATCTACACTAGTAGAATTTGCATCTATGTTTTGTGCATGATCATCAAGTTCTGGAGCTGCATGGAAAGCAATAGTTTCTTCATCTGTATTTTTAGTTATTTTCCAGGCATTATCTACATTTGTAACTTTTGCTTCTTTCATATCTTCTCCCATCCACTCATATCCATGTAAAAACCAATCTACTTTTATTTTAGTTCCAATTTTAAATTTTTCTAAATCTAGTATTTTTTTTTGATTATCTAACACAAATTTTCTCGGAAAGCTTCTTTCTATAATTTCTCCGTTTTTATTTGTGAAGTTGTTGCTAATTCTAATGATAAATTCTTGCTTTGGATATTGTGGGTTTTTATTATTTATTGGCATTTTTTTATGTAAAACACCTTCAGTTGTGATCATAGTATTTTCCATTATATATTTCTTAGATTTTTTATTAAATTTTTATGTTTTTTAATTTCTTCTTTTAAAATATTGCAAGTTGCAATAGATAAATTACATCCATATAATTCATTTTCGAGTTCAGATATTCTTTGTGACCAAGCTTGTCCTGCAACTCTGCTGTAGTCTAGACTTTCATCTTTAGTCATTTCTACATACATTGCACATTTTTTATTAGTTCTTGGGTTTACATAACTATAATCAGTCAATCTTATAAAGCCTCTATTCCTTAAATCTGTGAATCTACTAGCGACTGAAATAATTTCTCTATTATCTTGAAAATATTTTTTTGCTTCCCTAGAAGATAAAGGGCCATGATTGCGAATTACTTGTAAAGTTTCTCTTAATTTTTTAGGAAGATTTAATTCCTTAAAGCTATTGTTTCTGTTTTGTATTGCTGTGTTCATGTTTTGTTATTTAATTAAAAAGCGTTTAAGGCACGCCTATTAAGCCTATCTCATTGATCTTCTTTCAGAATGGTCATGTAATGCACCCATGATGTCTCTCCTGCTTATAGATCCATATAATTTAATTTCTCCATCTAAAAATTTATTCAATATAAAAATTATGTCTGACAATTTCATATAACCATATTTTTGAATTAAACGAATTGCAGTAATATTAATATTATTTTTAGACATTTTATCTTGTACATTTAATTGGATATTAAGTTCTGTTATGTACAGGGCAACTAAAGCTACAGCATCTTCTTCATGTAATCTTTTAAGACTATTTAAAGTTGGCATGTTAGCCATGCGTGCTTGTTCTACACTTTCAATACTTTGTGTTTGATTCTTTGGATTGTATTTTATCAAGAAGTTCTGATCTGTATTTTTCGTGTTCATTGTTTTTACTTTGCCCATTTTTAATCGGTTTTAAATGTGGTATTGTATTATTTAAAGTATTTTTCCAATTTATGATTTTTTTTCCAAAAGCGTTTTTCCATTCATCATCTTTCCAGGAGTGATATTTTGCTTTTATGCTGAAAACATAATCATCTGGATTTTTATTTAATTGTTTTATTATAGTACATCCATAATCTAAAAACTCTAATTCCGTAGGAATTTTAGAATTAGATTTAGGTTTAGAGTTAGAGTTAGAGTTAGAGTGCTTTTTTTTGGTTCTAGGTCTTCCACCTTTTTTACCATTTAATTTTTGCTTTTCTCTATATTCATTATAGGTAGCAATGTCTTTTTGTACTCTAATATTTATAACTGTTTCGCCATCGTCAATAAATTTTTCCTTTATATAAGGAGATAAATTTTCCCATGTAGTATTTATTAAAAAGGGTAGCCTTTTTTTGGGTATTGGTTTATCCCAACTCATTGCAATCATGTCAATATAAACCCCTTTTTCTTCTTGTGATAAAAAACGAGTTCCATTAATCCAATCTTCTGGAAAAAACTGCATGTAAGGTAATTTACTCAACTTTTAATTCTTCAAGTGTTATTGTATTTTCTGTGCTTATAATATAACCATGTTCAATCAAAACATTAATCATTTTTTTGCATTGTCTTTCAGAATTATTTTTTGCAATTTGTATTAATTGTCTTTTAAAATATTCTTTATTTTCAACACTATCACTATAACAAAATTTTTCATTCCAATAATCTGACAGACTTCTATATTCTAAATCATCTCTATATCTTTTTGAATGTCTTTCTAAATATCCATATAAACTTTGTTCGCTTATATTAAAATACCAGGAAACATCTTTTTGTGTTAGTTTTAAATTATCATCATTTAAATTGCTGCATTTAATTACTGCATTAATAAAAACAGTTTTACAATCAACAGCAATTTTTTTGTTTCCCTGGAAAACATCAATATTTAATTCTTCTAACATTGCAATTCTTTTAGGGTTGAGATAATTTAATATATCGTCATGTGTTGTTTTCATATATTATTTATATTTCTTAATTTACTTGTATAAAAATCTAGCAACTTTGCTTTATTTTTTAATTGTCCAACAGGTAGCCTTGTTTTATTTCTAGTTGAATTTAATAAAATTAAAATTATATCTTGTCTAGTATCAAGTATATTAGAAAATAAAAGTTTTTTTAATCTGTTTTTATACACATAATTTGAATACCAGATTTTAAATTTATTAATTATTTTCATTTTCTAAAATTATTTGCTCATAATCTATTTCTTTCAGACAAGAAAAACACATTAATACATTCGAGTATTTTATTGATTCTCCATACTGATGTGGTCTTCGTATTCTACACATTTGGCATTTGGATTCACGCTGTCTAATTCTTTCTAGTTGTTCGTCTAAATACATTATTCTGCTTTTTCAAATTCGCCTTCATCTACGCTAAAAGCATTTAATTCATAAAAACCTGTAAGTTTTAAAACAACTCGGCTCATGGCTCTTTTTTCTGCCATAGCAACAGGATATTGTTGTCTGCAATTACTATTTCTGTCAGCTTCTCCAAAAGTTTGAATTTTGTTATCATTATAACAACCTGTAGCTTTTATAACTACAAAGTCTTTTTCTACAACAACAGGATCATAAGAAATATCAATTTTTGCTTGTGCCTGGATTTTATCAATACCATGTCTTAAAAATATTGTCCATCCTTGAGTTGATTTGAAATAATCAGTAGGAACAAGACCAAATTTTTTATAAAGTATATTTAATTGTTCGGATTTTGTCATGTGTTTTGTGTTTTTTGTTATACATTAATTTTTCTTTCTTTTATTTTGTTATGTTCAATTAAAAGTTCATAAGCTTCTACTTTTGCTTTATATTCTAATAATTGTTTTTGATGAAACTCTAAACTTGATTTTGCATCTCCTAACATTTTATTTATCAATTCTTTATCCATAATTTAATTTTAAAAGTTATTTGTCCATTCTTTAATTTGTTCTAATGTGCTAAATCTAGCATCTCTAATTTTTTTAAATTTAAGTTTACCACTTATCATTTCTTTTCTAATAATACCATAAGAAAATCCTGTTATTTTAGAGATTTGATTTGTGTCGTATAAATCTTGTCGTGTAACTATGTCTTTATGTTTACCAGGCATTTTAAATAATTTTATCTGTTATTTTATCAGCCCACAATATAAAGAACATAAAAAAATGAAGTAATAAATAAGCAGCAATTGTAAGTGTAGCACCACCAATTATATATTTAACAAGTTGCCATCTATTATCTTTGCTAGTCAACTCTTTTATCATTGTATATTCAATATTTTTATCCATATTATATATTATTTAAATACAAATATAAAAAAAATAAAAAAATAAAAAAATAAAAAAATA
>MDTB01104229.1_pt1 | contig 29435 bp, 17 predicted proteins | sample 811161 | NCBI WGS metagenome assembly MDTB01 (sample SAMN05326650, study PRJNA326480) | marine metagenome | isolation source: seawater | place: Mediterranean Sea | collected 2009
CAGGTCCGCGGACAAATGCTTTTGAAAGAGCAGTATGTCAGCACTGTGAATAAGGAAGTTCGCCCCCATTTCGAGAAAACGGACCTGTTGAGACACATCCCCCCAGAAGTGAATACCTGCTCCGACGTTAGCTTTACGGGCTTTATGGAAAATTGTTTTGCAGGCTTCCAAGAAGTCTGGATGATCGTATTGCTCTGGGATACCGAGATTGCAGGAAAGATCATGCGGCCCAATCAGCACGCCATCCAAATCAGGAATGGCCAGTATGTCATCAAGTGCATTGATCCCTGGAACACTCTCGATATTCACAATGAACAAACAATCCGCTGCCCTTTTGTTGATATAATCTTCCAATATTGGTTCAACAGCTTTACCAGCCAGTATTCCCTTGAGTTTTTCACCCTTGATGGGTCGAAGCTTGACGGCTCCCCGCAGGGCCTCCACCTGAGCGACGGATTCGACATAGGGAGCGATTACTCCTGCAGCTCCGCCATCCAGTACCGTGGTTGCCGAATAGGGATCCGGTGATGGTATGCGCACCAAGGGAGGCAGGCCCAGGGACATGTATGTCTGACACATCCAACTCAATTTTTCTCGATCCAGTGCAATATGCTCTGTGTCGATGAACACAAAATCAAGGCCACAGGTTTTAACAACATCTGGCCAGCGCGGTGAGGGAGAAACGATCAAAGAACCAAAGACTGTCCCATTTGAGTGCAGTCGCTTATGCAATTCAGCGGGTAACATATGATCATGGTGAAGATAAAGAAACAGTAATCAAGTTTCTAAATTTATTATTTGATTCCATCGATTTGCTTTCGATATCTTTTGTTCATGTCAAAGAAAACAATGATGAATCAGGGATTCAGTCTTATGTTGTTGGCAACCGCAATGACACTTTCCTCCCTTTGCACGGTCTTCGGCAACAATGAATCCTCACTGTCCATGCGAGTGGCGGCGGCACAGATTCCGGTCACCAACTCAATTTCGGAAAACAGCGACGCCATACACCGCGCATTGACTGCGGCCATAGAAGAAAATGCAGATGTGCTGTTGACTCCAGAGGGTTCGTTAAGTGGTTACAGACCCAAATTCGACCAGGCAAGAGTCGAAAAAGAATTGGCAAAGATTGTTGAACGAGCAAGCAAGGCGGGCATCGCTCTTGCCCTTGGAACCTGCTTCACCGAGCCGGAGGACAAAAAATGCTACAATCAGATTCGGTTTTACGATGCTTCGGGTACTTTTCTGGGTTTTCACTCCAAAACCTTGCTTTGCGGCAGCTTTTCCGAACCACCACAAGGCGAAATCAATGAATACGCAACGAGCCCTCTAAAAACATTTGAAATCAAGGGTATTCGAGTGGGGGGACTCATCTGTAACGACATGTGGGGAAATCCACAATGCACACCAATGCCTGATCCCCACCTGAGCCAGAAACTCTCGAAAAAAGGCGCGCAAATTATTTTTCTCGCAATCAATGGAGGTCGCGATGGCGGTCCATGGTCGGAAGAAGTCAATTGGCCCTACCACGAAGTCAACATGCGGATGCGGGCTGCCGCCGGCAGACTGTGGGTGGTGAGTGCTGACAACTCATTTCCCCATTCCGTCCCATGCTCCGCACCCTCTGGTGTATTGAAGCCCAACGGTCAGTGGGCAAAACAGGCACCTCGCCAGGGCGAACACGTGACGATCCATACCATTAATTTAGATTAAAAAACTAATTTTTGGCGAGTGGGATAAAAACCCATTCAAGGCCTAGCATGTGAACGTGTGCCGCATTGTCTCATATGCACGTCGTTCAGGAGTGATTGAACCTGGGCTGAAAAGAAGCTCTCTGAGGAATCTATGCCTGAACTTGAGGCATGGTAGAATGACACGTCATTTTCTCTGGATCATACTGATGTGTTTCGACGGTTATGTGCAGAATTTCCTCAATGTCTTTGAGAAGGTCTTTGTAAAAACAAGGTTCTTTGACGTGCTCAGAAACAACGATAAATGAGGCGGCAAAAATACCCGGACCGATAGACCATACATGCAAGTCAAAGACATAAGTCTCAGATTGCGCACCCTCAATCCTGCCAATGATTCCCTCCCTGATCCGGGCTGAAGCTTGCCGATCCAGGAGGGAGGAACCGGTTTGCGATAACAAGCCGAAGGACCATTTGCAAATAACGATTGCCCCCACGACTCCCATGAGCGGATCCATTCGGACCCATCCGAAATATTTGGCAGCCAGTAAGGCAAAAATCGCAAGTAAGGATGTAAACGTATCCGCCAGCACATGGAGATAGGCTGCTTTCAGGTTATGATCATGATGATGGTGGTGATCATCTTCATGATCGTGAGAATGATGGTGGTGATCGTCATGACCGAGGATGAGCATCGATAAACCATTCACGATGAGGCCAATCACTGCTACTGTGATTGCCTGATTGAAAACAATCTCCACAGGTGAGACCAATCGATGGACACTTTCACTCACCATGATCAGGGCAAAAACCAACAAGAGAACAGCTCCCGTAAAGCCCCCCAAGGCATTGACTTTCCCAGTACCAAAACTGTAGGTCGGATCGTGCGCGTGCTTTCGTGCAAATACGTAGGCGAGGGCTGAAACACCAAGTGCAGCTGCATGAGAAGCCATGTGCAAGCCATCGGCGAGCAGCGCCATGGATCCAAAAGCCAGACCAGCGGTTATTTCCACAATCATCATTGTGAAGGTGATCACGATCACAAGGATGGTCTTCAACTCGCCAGGCTTCTTCTTATCCTGGCCAAACGAATGGTCGTGTTCAAAGATGGTCGATAAAAATTCTTTATTCATCATTATCTAAGTCATTAAACCTTAATTGACATCATAACTGCGGTGCATTCAGTTAATCAGTTTTGGGTTTCCATCTCACACTTATCTCAGCACCAGCCCAACGCTTCCAATCCGAGTATTGGTCTTTAAACATGGCCTCAGGCATTTGGGTGAAAATTTCTCGAAGGCTTGAGTTTTTTGTTTCGCCACCCTGCTTGATTCTTTCGCTCAGCACACTTATTTTCATGCCCTTCAAGGGATAATCCTGAATAATATTAGGATAACCCCTCTGAGCATTCTTTTGAAGATAATTTTGAGCAAGGGACAACCAGCTGATGCCTGTCAGATATTTGCTCCCTTCAGGATCGATCATTCGGTCCAGCCCGGACTGAAGCTCAAGTTTCATGTTATTGAGCGTATTGATGTTCTCATACTGAACATCGGAATGGATCGTTCCACGAAACAACATCGCAAGTCCCTGCAACCATCTCACTGTCGGATCTTTGATATCGCCGGCCAGACGTTCACGACGACAGGCATCCTGAAGCTCTTCCCATTTAAGATCTCCGCTCTTGAACCCAACCAGACCAAGGACAGGGGCATCCAGTTGCAGCTTTCCCTCAAATAAATATACCTTGGGATAAACGCTTTGGAACGTTCTCAAGACTAAATCCAGCTGCTCTTTGGTAAACTGATAAAGGGGTAACCAATGACAGTAAAGCCCCCCTGAGCGCAAGGCGTTCCGCGTCGATTGAAAGTGCTCAGCGCTGTAGAGGCGCCCCACCCCCGGACGCCAGGGCAGAAACAGATCACTGACAATCACATCATATTGATCGCGCTGAGATGCAATAAAAGTGCGACCATCTTCCACGTAGACATGGGCACGGGGATCTTGAATGATATGAGCGTTAAAATCTGCAAAATGAGTTCCTGCTGCACGGGTGACCATCGAGGACAGCTCCACCACATCGATTTTTTCGACCATTGAATGCTGTAATGCTGCGGAAGGAGTGATGCCAGTGGCCAACCCTACAAAGCAGACATGCTTGGGTTCTCCATGAAGCATCAATGGGATATGAGCTTGGCGCTCCTGATCATAGCCGACGTTGGTACTGCCGAGCAGGTACTGATTGGAAAAAAGTAATCCACGTCCAAAATTTTCATGCTCAACAACAGCCAGGTTGCCCTCACGTCCAGAATCTAACTCAAGGATTTTGAGTCCCATGTTCGGATTCACGACCGGCAATTGTCTCAACCAAAAAAAGGATACTGCCGTGATCAGTAGGGCTCCAAAAACAGCAAGGTTTGCGAAAACAGGCTTTCTCTTTGAATTCCACTGCACCCAGAGAAAAGCCATCAACACATATATCACGGCAACTACCCCTACCCCAAGGTATACACCCAGCATCGGCATCAATAAACCATAGGTAAATTCTGCCCCAAAAAGCCCACCCAAACCATTGAAAGCCAAAAGAAATCCAACAGCATTACTCTTTTCGCATTTATCAGGAATCATCCCCAGCAGGCTTGGAAAAATGAATCCACCCAGCAGAATACACGGTCCAAATGATAATAAAACTACAAACACGAGCGAACGCGTAAAACTAAAAAGACTGTCTACCAAAAGTCCTCCCTCGGTGTTCATGGCAGACTGGACAAACCAGTAGGGTCCCGCGGCAGCTAAAATACCAGCAGCAGCCAGCAGTAACATGATCCATTGACTGCTGCGACGCCATTTAGTTCCAAGAAGAGGAATGCAAGAGGCGGAAAGCGCCAAGGTGAATATAACCGCACCCAAAACAGCCAGTGGTGCATGAAAAGACAAAGGCGCGATCAGCATCACTAGATCCATGGCCAGAATCTCGAGTGCAAGTATCAGGAATCCCGAAGCAAAAGCAGTAATTGATGCTTTCCAGCCAATTTGACCGAGCGTCGCCAGCACACCACCATCAGGAACCAGATCACGTCGAACATGATTATCAATGATTTTTGATTTTCTATCCACCCAAAGGGCAATCATGCCAACACAGATATTGATACCGATGGCCAGCATCATGGCTCCGCTGATACCGAACACATACAAGGTCAGACAACCGGTGATTCCCAGCCCCAATAGCCCGCCCAAAGTATTCAAAGCATAAAGCCAGACGCTAAACTGAGATCTCAAAGCTGATGCCAAACTTACCCCTTTGATGATAATCGGCAATGTCGTTCCCATGGCCATCGCAGGAAAAAACACAACACCCATGGACAACATCCATTTAATCGAGGCGCCTTGCCAGCCCAGCAATCCGTCCAGCCCCAACCATGGCCAGATCCAATCAGTCCAATGGGACAGCCACAAAATGGGCAAGCACATCAGTGCCACTGCAAATTCTGCGCACGCGAGCCAACGCCAGGGATGCTTCACTCTGGATATTTTCCATCCCATCACTCCCGCTCCGACAGAGAGGCCAAGAAAAAAACAACCAAAAACGCGCGCAACTGATGCTGCACTGGCTCCGAGGAGATCCGTCATCCGGTTGGTCCAGAGCAATTGATGTGAAAGTGAGGCTGCTCCGCTGAGTACAACGAGGATGCACGCTATTTGAAATTGTCTTCGCTGACTCAACATGGTCACAGTTTTGAAAGAATCCAAATGACTATGAACTGACAAAAAAGGAATCTCTTGTCCAACGATAGGACCATGTCAGGAGCAACATGAATGACATCAAGGCAATGATGGTTTGAGCCGGAGGAAGATCAAAATAATTTCCAAGTACCAACCCGGAGAGAATACTCACGATGGCCATGATGGGAGCCGCCATGAACATCGGTGAGATATCACGGCATATGTGCTTTGCCATTTGAGCCGGAAGAATCAAGCACCCGAACGTAAAGAGCATCCCCGAAGAGCGAATGGCCAAGCCAGTCGCCAATCCCAAAGAAATTGAAAGGGTCACCGACCATATCATGATGTTGGCACCGACAGCGGCGGCCATGACAGGATCAGAGAGAAACAGTGTGAGCCGGCGCATGCGTGTAAGCAGAAATAAGATAAAAATCGCCAGCATTGAAGCAAATACTCCGATATCCAGCGAATTTGCTCCGATAATACTTGAAGAAAAAAGGGACTGTATTTCCTTTAACCCAAATGGCATTTTGGCAAGTAGTAATACAGAGAGACTCCCGCTGATAAGAAACAGCCATCCGGTCAATTCCTCGCTGCTTGAACTTCCCCCGGCCGAATGTTTCCGTGCAACCAGCAGAGAAGCACCCACAGAGCAGAACACGGCCGCTAACACAGGTTGCCCCAGGCGAAAGAACATACTCAGCGCCACTCCAAGCAAGGAAGCCTGAGAAATGGCTGCAGCCACGAAAACATTCCCTCGGGCGACAACCACAACACCGAGAAGGGAGAGAGACAGGCCAATCATGATGGCACTCAGATAAGTACGGTAAAAAAGTGGCCACGACTCGATAAATTCAGCTATCATACGGTTGCCTCCTGGAATTCAACTTTTGAGCGCACTGTATATTCACCCGAAGATGTTTGATTGACCTCAGTCGGGACACCAAAAGCTTTCTCTAGATTCTGACCAGTCAATACTTCACCAATCGGACCATTGATCACCCGCTTGTTTTTAAATATGGCGACATGAGACGCATACCTTCCTGCCAACTGTAAATCATGCGTCACAAAGATAACCGTAATCCTGTGCTTTTTGTTGAGCTCCGTGATGGTTTTCAAAAGGCCGGAGGAGGCAGCAAGATCCAATCCAGCAGTAGGCTCATCGACAATCATCATCAGCGGATCTCTGACCAGCGCTCGTGCAACCATGGCTCGCTGTCGCTGTCCACCCGAAACACGCCAGATGCTTCGATCGCGAATGAACTGAATCCCCATAACCTCAAGCGCTCGCTGCACGCGATGATTTAATTTTTTTCGCTCGACTTTTAAACCTGCCGTTCCTTGCTCCACGAAGGATGCAATCGTGGTCGGGACACTTGGATTCAGGTCACAACTTTGAGGTACAAAGCCTATTCGCGTCCTTCGTGCGAAGTCTGAGCGCAATCTTATCAATCCATGACGTGGTCGCAGAGCACCCAACAAGGCCTTGATGAAAGTTGTTTTTCCTTCCCCGTTGGGCCCGATGAAACACCAGAATTCACCATCCTTGATCTTCATTTCCACCGACTCCAGGATCGAGTTCCGGCCATAGGCGAACCCGCCATTTTCTACGAGGACAATGGGATCACTTTTCTGTTCTACGCTTGCCCCTTCTGAAGGGGGAACCATTATTTTTGCTGGAACATCAACGGAACTTTCATCAAGACCCAGCTGTTTTCGTATATCCTCTTTCATACGGTTTTATTGTGCGGCTGGAGCTGATGATTGCGTTTGTTTCAGTCCTTGGATGATGGTGTCCATATTATGTCGAACCATATCGAAATAAGTTTCAGTACCCGGTCGCGCTTGAGTTTGATGACACATGGGCAAAACAACAGCCCCAGTATTCTCGGAAACAAATGTTGCATGTCGTTTGTCAAAGTAAGGAGCGGAGAGAATGATCTGCACTGACTGTGCCTTCATCTGAGCGATGAGTGATTGAAGATGTTTGGTGGTCGGAGGAATCCCTGGCTCTGGCTCAAAATACCCTACAACACTCAGGCCAATCCTTCGGGAAAAATAAGGCCAGAGATCGTGGTCCCCGACAACAACGGTGCCTCGATAGGCCTTGAGCTCCCCCAACCAGCCTTGCAAAGCCACACCATGCCCCTGTTGTTCAAGAAAGGCGTCCAGGGTGCCTGCCATGTACATATCGGCAATCTGGACAACATCATGCCGCTCAGCCAGAGCTTCACCCATGAGGGCCTTGGCTAACGGGTCACGAAACTTATCTAAATTCTCTGCAAACTCGACTGCCAGATCAGGAAGCATCTTGGACAATCTCCGTGCCACTAACTCGGCGACCCTTATACCTTCGATAGGATCAAGCAGGTAATGGGGGTTACCTGCCTCATGCACACCACTGGTGTGTCCCACCCCCATTATGCCGCCAACGATACCTTCCAGCGGAGTCACTCCCCCGGATACGTCCATGAAACCTTCAGCTCCATCGATGATATCTGGATTATTAGCATTCCGGATCAGGTTAGGATACCAGGCTGCCTCAATACCATTTCCTACCTGAACCCATAGATCCGCGTCGTTCATTTCACGGACATAACTGGGAAGAATATCTAAATCGTGAGGGTCCTGGTTCCCTTTACCAAAGCTGTGAAGTTCAATGTTGTCGCCACTGATAGCCTCCACAATGCCTTTCAAATCAGTTGTCGAAACAATGACACAAGGAAGGTCACCCGCTGAATGTTCAGCGGTTCCCTCATCACTGGCATGTTTATCATCACGATTCTGCGGGCCGCATCCACATAAAGCCCATGCAAACGCACAAATGTATAAAGCCTGAAAAGTTAATCTGAATGAATTCTTGGTTATTCTCATTTTGTGTGTCTCTGTTTAATGGTTTTTTTCTTCAAAAAGGAAACGGATGATATATTTGTTAACTCTCGGGGAAATCATTCCCTTTCTGCATATAACAGAAGTGCTTTCATCAAGTAGTTATCCAGATCAACGGTCGAATTCAGGATTTCATCCAGCAGGTCATCCAACAAATGCTCTTGTTTTTTCAGCTTACAAATTTCAGCGTCGATGGGCTCAAGGCTATCTTGGAAGGTGCTAAAATCAGGATTATCGATACTGCTGTCGCCGAGTAATGTGCTGGTGTCACTCACATTGAGTCTGCCGAGCTTAGAAATCAGTTTTAACTTTTTGTATTCTTCTTGGGTGAATTGTCGGCGCCCGTATGAGATTTTTCGATTTAACCCTGACTCACTCACTATGTTACTAATAGAACAAAAATTCAAACTCACTTGGGCACTCGCATCAATGTCGCAGGAAACCTGTGTGATACAGGGTTTAATGAATATGTGACTTTTCATTTGTTTTATTAATCAAAAATCGCTCGGGTCACTCGCTTCTCAAGAACTCGATCACAATCCGTTTATTTCACCACCAGGCAGACAAGCTGCCACTCTTCCAAACATTTGAACAACTTGGAGCAAGGGCGTGAACCGAAGAATTTGAATGGATTTCAAAGGTGGTTTATTTCGATTCTTCATTACTCAAATTGTATTGCAAAAAATCAACTGAACATTGTCATGTTAAGATGGGGTTGGCAGCGCCCATTGTTGTCACACGCCGGGCACTGCTCCCCAAATAGACCAAACGTTTATGGCGTCGCTGAAGGCACTATCCACAAACGATAAAACAAGGACTCTACATCTGTCATGAGGGGCACTTCAAATTCCATGACCTCCCCAGTCCCTGACATCACCTCTCCCACATCACCCCATGCTCCACCGTTTAGAGCAGATCGTGATTGTAACTGATAGTTCGCTCCGGGCGATGTCGCCCAGCGAAGCTTGATGCTATCATTCAAGTTTCGAACAAGGCTGATGGACGAGGAACCATCCAAAAGTTCAAAAGTGAATTCAACTGTCTGGCTTTCGATCGATTCACTTCCTTCAATGAGGGTGCCTGTTGCCTGCAGCGCAACCTTGTATATCCCTGGAGCGGTAAATCCCCAGTTCTGGTGTGAATGCCCTCCGACTTTAACCGGAAAGACATCGTTGGTATCAATCCCATCACCTGAGTTCATATAGACAACGGGAGCACCAAATGCATCAACCGCATAAAGAGAAACATCACCCGGACCACGCACGCTTTTGAGTCGCAGGTCAACGGCATCATTTTCAAAGATGCCAGCTTCAATCTCATCACCAGCGATGCCAAGGAACAGAACGTCCTCGGTCTCTTCCTGTGGAAGGACCCATGCGGTATCTCCCACGGAACCAAGGAAACCAAAGGCAGCATTGTTCGGAACTGACTGCATCACAGCAGCCCCGCCTTGAAGCAAGGACTCATCAGGGGCCAGTTCACGCTCATTGACCTCATCCAGCAAAACAAGTTCCCATGCACCATCTTCATAGGCAACTTCCATGTCCAGCTCGCCCGAATGGAAAGCCTCAGGCTCGATCACATGAAAAAAGAAAGCAACGGGTTCACTCACAACGGACTCTTCATTTCCAGCCTTGACACCTGAGGCCTGCAGGGTCACTTCATATTCTCCTGCCGCTGAAAAGCCCCAGTTCTGATGAGAATGACCACCTACTTTCACAGGAAAAACGTCCGATTCATCAATACCATCGGCCGAATTGTAGAAGGTTTCGGGCTTACCAAAGGCATCCGTGGCATAGAGGAAGACATCGCCCGGGCCCACAACTTGAACCAGATTCAATCCAACTGAATCACCACGGAACTCGCCAGCTGGTATTTCATCTCCAGCAATACCGAGGAACAAGACTCCTTCTTGCTCATCTTGCGGTAAAATGAAAATGCGTTCGCCCGGATTCCCCAGAAAGTCAAAGTCTGGAGTATTTGGAACAGGCTCCAATATAGCAGCGGTCCCTGTGAGGAGGACATCTGAAGCTTCAATTTCCAGATTATTGACCTCATCAAGAAGCACGAGCTCGAATTCACCATCTTCGTAGGCGACTTCCATATCGAGTTCACCTCGGTCAAAGACCACACGCGGTGTGTCCGTGCTCGCCCCAGTCCCCTGAATGTTGAACGTGAATATGGCCACATCACTTTGAGATCCACCAGCGTTGCCCGCCAGATCTCCAGAAGCCTGCAACCCAACCCGGTAAACACCCGGTTGTGTAAAGCCCCAGTTCTGATGCGAATGCCCTCCAACATTGACAGGAAATGCATCGCTGTCACTGATTCCATCAGATGTATTGAAGAAGACCTCTGGACTTCCGAATGCGTCCACAGCATACAACGAGACATGACCGGGACCTTCCGAAGAAATGAGTTTCAAATCCACAACGTCTCCGGCAAAAATACCAGACTCAATCTCATCACCGGCAATACCCAGAAAGATGACTCCTTCGGTTTCTTCCTGTGGCAACACATGGACGACATCACCTGCAGCTCCAAGGAAACCAAATGCTGGATTTTCAGGCACAACTGTCTGCGTGGCCGATGCCCCCAGAATCACAAGTTCATCAGCGTTGATTTCCCGCTCATTGACCTCATCAAGGCCTATCAATTCCCATTCTCCATCTTCAAAGGCAACTTCAAGATCAAGCTCACCTGCCCCAAAAACAGTGGGAGCAAAGACTTCAAAAAGAAAAACGGTATCATCGCTCTTCGTTGACGTACCATCAGCCAAAATCCCAGAGGCATTCAAACCAACACGATAGATCCCAGGAGATGAGAATGCCCAGTTCTGATGAGAATGACCCCCAACACTCACTGAGAAATGATCCTCCGAACTGATTCCGTCACCTGAATCGAAGTATTTGCTTGGAGAACCGAATGCATCGGTTGAATACAGATACACAGAACCCGGACCTTCCACTGTTGAAAGATTCAACGAAACCTGATCATCTTCGAATACACCCGATTCAATTTCATCACCTGCTATCCCCAAAAACAAGATGCCTTCTTTTTCATCCTGAGGAAGTATGTAGATACTCTCACCGGGATTTCCCAGGAAGCCAAAAGCCGGATCAGACGGAACCGCCTGCCACGTGGATGGTCCCGCGTGCAAGGCGGCATCTCCTGCCTCGATCTCCTTTTCATTGACTTCATCAAGCAATACCAACTCCCATTCACCATCTTCGTAGGCGACTTCCATGTCCAGCTCACCCCGGTCAAAGACCACACGTGGTGTATCCGTGGTTGTGGCTGCTCCCTGAATGTTGAAAGTGAATATGGCTACATCACTTTGAGCCCCGCCTGCATTGCCCGCAAGATCTCCAGAGGCCTGCAGCCCAACCCGGTAAACACCTGGTTGTGTAAAGCCCCAGTTCTGATGCGAATGCCCACCAACATTGACCGGGAACGCGTCACTGCCACTGATCCCGTCAGCTGTATTGAAGAAGACCTCTGGACTTCCGAATGCGTCCACAGCATACAACGAGACATGACCGGGACCTTCCGAAGAAACGAGTTTCAACTCCACGGCGTCTCCAACAAAAACACCGGACTCAATCTCATCACCGGCAATACCCAGGAAGATGACTCCTTCGGTCTCTTCCTGTGGCAACACATTGACGACATCACCTGCAGCTCCAAGGAAACCAAAGGCTGGATTTTCAGGCACAACTGTCTGTGTGGCCGATGACCCCAGAATCACAAGTTCATCAGCGTTGATTTCACGCTCATTGACCTCATCAAGGCCTATCAATTCCCATTCTCCATCTTCATAGGCAACTTCAAGATCAAGTTCACCTGTCCCAAAAATAGTGGGACCAAAGACTTCAAAGAGAAAGACGGTATCATCGCTCTTCGCTGACGTGCCATCTACCAAAACTCCAGAAGCATTCAAACCAACACGATAGATACCGGGAGATGAGAATGCCCAGTTCTGATGGGAATGACCTCCAACACTCACTGGGAAACGATCTTCAGAACTGATCCCGTCACCTGAATCGAAGTATTTGCTTGGGGAACCGAATGCATCGGTTGAATACAGATACACAGAACCCGGACCTTCCACTGTTGAGAGATTCAGGGAAACCTGATCATCTTCAAACACACCAGATTCTATTTCATCTCCTGCTATCCCCAAAAACAGGATGCCTTCTTTTTCATCCTGAGGAAGTATGTAGATACTCTCACCGGGATTCCCAAGGAAGCCAAAAGCCGGATCAGACGGAACCGCCTGCCAAGTGGATGGTCCTGCATGCAAGGCCGCATCTCCTGCCTCAATTTCCTTTTCATTGACTTCATCAAGTAATACCAACTCCCATTCACCATCTTCGTAGGCGACTTCCATGTCCAGCTCACCCCGGTCAAAAACATTAACGGCAAATCGATAAACCTGTTCCTCGCTCACATTCAATGCTGACTGACCGGCAAGTATACCCTCTCCAGTAAATCCCACGTGATAGGTTCCAGGAGAAGTAAACCCCCAGTTTTGGTGGAAATGTCCGGGTGCAGGGACGTCGATACGGTCTGAGACGTCAATGCCATCACGTGAATTCAAGCCCACTTCGATGGAACCCGCACCTCCAGTGATCCAAGTGAGAAAATCGCCGGGACCTTCCACACTGGTTAACATGAGATCAAATCGATTTCTCTCGAATGTTCCCTGAGGCGTAGCAGAGGAATTCATTCCAAAGAAAATCACACCCTCGCGATCCACTTGAGGAGCAATCCACACAGGATCACCCACATTCCCAAGAAATTCAAAACCTGCAATATCCGGGATTGTATTCTTGGCTTTATCGTTGAGGCTTACAATCACTTCGTCCACAGGACTATTGACCCATATGCCCCAGTCCCAGTCTCCGGCTTGATAACCTACTGACAAGTCTCCATGACCATCAGTCCACTTTAGCCGTTCGCCGGCCAATGCTGTTATTGAAATCAGGCCAAAGAGCAGCATGATAACGTTTTTCACTGAATATTGATTCATTATTGTTCGTAAATTGTTTTTTGTTTTGGTGAATATTGTAAGAGTTTTCTCCCCTTGAATATAAATACAGTCGCAAGCAATGAGATTGCTCTTGAACGAATCTATTGAATTCTTCTGGGGTTATTTAGAGTAAATATCCTATGGCGATAAAGGCCGGAACTCTGGAGGCTGGGCGACATTGATGCCCTGATCAAACTGATGTTTGAATGCTGCAGCATCAATCGATTCAACATGACCGTCGGCAAACAAGTAATTGGCTTTTCCCTGGGTGCGATCCACGTTAGGAGCTCCAGTTCGATGCCGGTCCACCTGAATGTCTGCAACCACACCTTCCCACCCACTCCTCAACCAGGAGCGCGAATGCGTATGATCCGAAAAGATGGATGGGCCATAGCTGTCCGCAACCTCGAAAAGCAGGAACGTGTCCGAGGGGTGCCTGAGTTGATCAAGCTTAGGTATAGGTTTAAGAGTCTGCCCGAATGAGTCTACGATCGGAACCGAAATAAACTCATTTAGAATATAGCTCGTTCCCCCACTTTCTCGACGGTCTGTTTGATTCGGGTCAGCAGGACAAAGACGGATAGCTTCCGAATTCCCAACATAAGGAAGCAGTTGACGTATCCAGATTTTGTTCGTGCTCAGCGTTTCGTGTGCCGTCTGCGGCAATTTACCATCAAAGTCATCGGTATACATGAAGATACCAAGACCAATTTGCCTCATGTTGGAGGCACATTTAACTTGCTTGGCTTTGGCCGAAGCCTTGCCAAGTGCTGGAAACAGCATCGACGCCAGTAAGCCTATGATGGCAATGACCACGAGTAATTCAATGAGAGTAAACCCACGGATTGCAGCATCGCTCAACCTGGGACCCACATGTGGGCGCCAAGAGGATTTTGACATAAAATTATGAAAAGAAACTTTGAGTGCAGCATTCCATAAAGCGTTTTGAGTACAGTGGCACAGGATACGGAAGATGGAATGCCTTGGTTTGTATGAAACAGGGAGATGTTAGGATCGAGCAGGGGGTGCTCGTCCCAAGCTAGCTTTCCAGCTGCGAAAGCGTGCACCTTGCTCTTGCTTCCATGTCACAAAAGCCCATTGGGCAGGCACCGGTTCAGGGCAGACCAGAGGGGCTAATGAGGTTTCAACAGCTGCTCCGGCCATCAGTGTCAGAAGACCGTGAGGATGCTCTTCAGTACCCTCGCCTTCGTGATGGTGGTCATGTTGACCTTTGAGGTGGCATTCTGATGCTTTGACTTCACAGAATTCTTCACCAGCATGCAGCAAGGCATGGAATTCTGCATCACGGGAAAGAAATCCTGCAGTGAGGATGCTTACCGTCATCAATAGTGTGATGATGTGACGCAAAATGATCATGTCAGATGGTCGAGTAACTCAAAAAGTGGAAACCAGTGCAATCTTTTTTTAAGGCAAGCCTGATATCCCCAATTAAAACCTATTTGGCTGCAGTGCCTTATGATCGAGCGGTGTTTTGATGGCTTGGGAAATTCTTTTCCTGAAAGCCAAATCTAGCAGGAAAAATGTTTTTTTTGGCCCCCTTACAGAGGCGTTTTCGTTTTCTTTACTGATACCCAAGACGAATTATGAAATTGTTTTCTATTAAGCTCAAGGCTACGGCGACTGCATTTGCTTCCTTGATAATCTTCGCTAGCTCAAAAAATCTCGAGGCGCAGAATCCTGCTTTACCTTTCACACGAACAATTATTTTTGGCGGTGAAATTTCCGATACAGGTAACTGTTATCAGATCTTTGGCTTTCCACCCGAGCCATATTTCGATGGCAGATTTTCCAACGGTCCTCTGGCAGTCGAACATTTAGCGAATGATTTAAACTTGCCAATTCCAGAAGCTAGTGACCGAGGAGGCTCAAATTATGCAGTCGCTGGAGCCCCCCTGATTGGAAGCAATGTGATGGCTCGTTATGGAGGTAGCTTTGATCCGGACAATGTCGGCAAACAGATTGACACGATGCTTGCCAATGAGATTTTGAGCGGCGAAGAATTGATCATCATCATTGCCGGCGAAAACGACCAATATGTTCAGAGTAATGGCTTCTCTGGCAATGAGGGAATCAAGACAGCGGATGCTTTGGGTACCTATGTATCTGAGTTAGCTGATGCCGGCGGAAAGTATTTTCTGATCAGCAATTTGTTTACCAGTGGTCTTCGTCCATCAGTGATGGAGCAAAGTCAGCATGCACAACGAGAGATGGAAAAGTGGCAAGAGGCATACCACATGAAGCTTGAATCGGTGATCACTGATTTACAAGATCGACAGGATATCACGTTATTTTACTTTGACTGGGTGAGCTGGCACGAAAAATGGTCAGCTGATGCCCGTCAGGATGGCTTCAAGCTCAGTGCGCTTGCCTGCTACGAATGCTATCTTGGTACACCTTCTTCCAATGCTTCAAGCTCCATTGTTTCAAACCCGGAGAATTACATCTTCTGGGATGGCTTGCGATTTACCACGTCCTATCAGGAACACCTGGCAGATGCCTGGGCTGAATTGATCCGGACAAACCTCCCGTTAGTTGAAGGTGACAGCCCTGCTGAGGTCGCGCTTGACCCAACAAAAACTCAGATGGCACTCACCTTGCCAGCAGCTCCGTCTATTGATGGTATTTTAGACAGTGAGGAAAGTTGGACATGGGCGGGAGGAGCGGCTCAGAACTTCTGGAGTATACGATACGATGAAGGACTGGAGGACTTGCTCAGAGGGGGGAGTTTTGGTGACGGGATGCCAGATGAAATCTGGGATGAAACAGATATTCAATTCAACATTTATGCGGGCGTTTTTGAAAATGACCTCTACCTGGCGGTGGAGGTCACCGATGATTGGGTCGTCAATGACAACGCTGAGGCAAATTCAGAGGATGGGCCTACATGGGAGGACGATAGCGTTGAAGTTTTCATCGATGGCGACAACAGTAATTTTGAGGAGCGCAATACGGCTGGGATTCCTGAAATCATTGATACTGGTGGTCAATTTGTCATCGCTGCCAACAATGCCAGACGCGATAAAGAGGCGGGGGATCCTTCTTTTGGAGAAAATGCTGATTGGTATGCCAAAGCAGAAATAACCGATAACGGTTATGTTGCCGAATTTCGCATTTCACTGGCGGTGATCGGCAATCCACAACCTGGAGAGGCAATCGGTTTCAGTGTCGGCGTCAATGATGATGATCAAAGCTCCCGCCGACAAATCATGTGGGCTGGATCCCCTCACAATGAAGCAACTTACGGCAACCTTTTCATTGGAGAGAGGACCTACACTGCACCAAAAACAAGCACCCCAAGCCTGGATGGAAAGATAGAAGCCATGGAATATGAGGCAGCAATTCCGATTGTGCTTAATCAGCACACTGGATCTTATCATATAGGTGTTGGCAATGATGAGTGGGAGGATGGAGATCACAGCCTGACAGGTTGGATAGTCCATGATGAGACGTCCATTTACGTGGGTCTTGTTGCTAAAGACGATATAATTTCAACTGATTCGGCCGCAATGAATTCCGAGGATGAGCAGACGTGGTTAGATGATAGTATTGAGATATTTTTTGATGCCGACGACAGTAACGATCCTCAGCGAAACACCGAAAGCAAGTTCGAAGGACAGTTTGTCTTTACACCCAATGGAGCTCGCAGGGATAACGAAGCTAACAATCCGAAATGGGGTAAGGATGCCGACTGGTTTGCTGCTACAAGCGATTCAGAGGATGGTTATCAGATGGAGTTTAAATTCAGTAAAGCCGCTCTGCTTGGAGTGTCGCAAGGAGATCGTCTTGGTTTCAATATTGCGTTAAATGACGATGATGGCGACGGTCGAAAAGCCCAACTAAACTGGGCTGGAGCTCCACATCGAGAATTTTCTTATGGAGCTCTGGTGCTTGGACGAGAGCTTGGCAGCGGATCAGAAGATTCCCCTGAAGTGCAACTGACGCGTTCAGCTGAAGGAATCATTCTCCAATGGGGAGGGAGTGGTTCCCTGCAAACAGCTACATCAGTCAACGGCCCGTGGAGAGAAGTGACCGGTGCAGTCAGTGGTGTGGAAATCTCATTCACTGGGGCTCAAGCATTTTATCGAATACAATAACTCCTGATGAATCAACCAACTTCATAAGAAAGGTCCCCATCTACCACACTGGGGGCTTTTCTGTTCTATGGAAAGCCCAGTCATGCGCTCGCAAAATCTTTTCAATCAACTTGATCAATCCATTCAAAATACTAGGCTCTCTTGCGGATATCTTTTGCCGTCTTTGATCAGGATGGTGCTGGGATAAAAGAACAACCAGACACTTCTGTAGTAATCGGGAATCAAGAATTTACCCGGCTACTCACTTCAGGAAAAAGAAGCTAAAGAGCACTGCCAAGCTGGGCATTGGCTCCATTGAACCGAAGTTTACTTGAACATGGCCGTTTCAAAGCAAAATCAGGCAAATTTGGCAACAAGACATTACCCCCGGCTTCCCACTAACTTATTAGTTCAACATCACAGCACAAACACTCATGGATAGTCGCCCGCACGCAAACTCTGCAGCACAGACGCTTGCCAGGATCGCAATTGTTTCTGCAGTTTGAGAGCGAGTTCCGATTGCGATTCGTGTATATCCATTCCTTCCGAACGATCCTTCCCTAAATCGAATAATTCGATATTTTCGTTGCCATCAATCACTAACTTGTGATCAGCATCAAGCAAAACGCGGGAGCCGCCATAGTCTGCTTCGGTGATCTCAGGTTGGTGAAAATTTCTGAAACTACGCGTGCGTTTGCTGCCCATGTATTTTACCAGTTTCGTCGTCCCTTCCTGGAGCAAAGGATCAATCCAAGGCTTCAGCTCCGGGGTATGGGCCGTGATCCTTTTTGACGGATAACTCCAGAAGCAGATAGGCGGTCGCTGGGTCATTTCCCCTGTCAGAAGAGGGGCCAGGCTTACTCCATCCAACGGTCTTTGGGGAATCGCAACCCCCGCCAAATCACACAAGGTCGGCAGCATGTCGCTTGTCACCGCATTGAGAACACTCAAACGTCCTTTCGCAATCCTTGCAGGCCACTCAATCAATCCGGGCACCCGTATGCCTCCCTCATACATTGTTCCTTTCTGACCGCGCAGTGGTGTTTCAACGCGACCACTGCTGGATGGACTGCCATTATCTCCACAATACCAAAGCACCGTATTATCCCGCAGCCCGCTCATTTCCAAATGATCCCGAAGGTATCCAATGGATCGATCCATGGCCGTAATTTCGGCATAACGTTCGCGCAATACGGCACGCAAAACACGTTCCGTTGGCTTGCCTGTCTTCATGGATGTCAGGCGAACTTTTCTCTGCTCGTACTCGATGGGCAGATCGTTGTAAAGGGTCAGGTCTTTCTCCAGGCCGCTGTAAGGTTCATGAGGCGAGCCAAACCATACCACCGCTAGAAAAGGTTTCCCCTCTTCATGAGCGCGATCAATAAACTTCAGCGTTTCCGCAATCGTCACCTCCGAGCCTTCGCCTTCCAAGACCTCTGGCGCCCCTCCATTACGAGACATTTCCGGGTCCATCTCATAAAAATTGTCATGTGACACATAAGCATCAAATCCCATCGCTGCAGGGTTCAATGGCGACTCCGCTTTCACTGCGCCTAGATGCCACTTACCGAAATGACCGCAGAGATAACCGGCTTCGCTCAAAAGGTGCGCGATGGTGATTTCCTCCGGCCGAATCGACCAACCGGGAGCGAAGGTTCCACATCGATTGGGATGTCTCCCTGTCAGGACACTGGCCCGCGTTGGCGAACAACTCGGGTGAGCGGCATAAAAATGATCGAGGCGCAACCCCCTCGCTGCCATTTCATCCAATACCGGTGTCTTCAAGTGAGGATGACCGTTGTAGCCGGTCTCACTCCATCCATGATCGTCGCCCATGACCAGGATGAAATTCGGACGCTCTTGAGCATGGGTCATGGTCAAGCTTGCAAAGAAAATAAGTAACATCCAGCGCATTTAGAATAATCTGTAAATAGCAGCAATTTACGCAAGTGAATTCACAGCGGATCTTATCCATGTCGGCATGGTGGATCATTCACCATACGCGTGAGTTTCCAAAACTGTCGTTGCTTGCAACAAGCTACTGAGTGCCAATTGCTCGCAGCCATTGGATCGCTTCGTCAGGCCAGACGCGTGCTTCTCCTTTTGAGTGGAGCCCATAGCCGTGTCCACCGCTTGAATAAAGTTTGAATGCATGTTGCCCCCCCTTTTTCTTGAGTCGTTTGGCATAAAGCCTACTCCCGGTGACATGGTTTCTGTCATCCTCACTGTGAAGAATCAAGGAGGGTGGGATATCAACCTGGAGGTTGATATCGGCTGAAACATTGCCTTGCTTGTCATCGAGATACGCAGGGTAAACCAACATGACGAAGTCTGGACGGCAACTCAGGGTGTCTACTGAGTCAATGGCCTCGTAGCGCCTCGCCAAAAATTGTGTACTTGCGCTGGCAGCAAGGTGACCTCCCGCAGAAAACCCGATGACACCAATACAATCTGGATCAATATCCCATTCAAACGCATGGGAACGCGTCAGGCTCAATGCACGTTGCAGGTCCTGTAAGGCTCCTTCCCGATTGTCAGGAGTGCGGTATTTCAGAACGAGCGCTGAAACCCCCGCTTGGTTGAATCGTCTTGCTATCGCTGATCCCTCCTTGTCCATGACAGTATAACGATACGCGCCTCCCGGACAAACGATCACCGCAGGTTTTGGCAACCCCTTCACATCGGAAGCCGCAAAAAAAGTCAATGTAGGGCGACTGACATGGGTCATGCGCTGATATCCGTCTGCTCTTGGAATCAAAGTTTCGGGTTCCTCCGTCACCTTTCCAGGCACGCGGTCTTCCGGCCATACAGCAATGACGGGCGTCTCGGAAATCAAAGACAGTGTCGACGCAAAAAGGAAGATACAGATACGAAGCATGCTTGGATAAAACAAGAACCATGCTTTGTATTCAAGCTTGCTCTGAACACTCAAATATCACCAATCGCGAGGAACTGAACAGGATTGGATCATGTCAATCTAGACGGCTCTTCTATTTGGAGGGCCAGCCGGACCATACAAGTGTGCGTGTTCGAATGGGAAGAATAGCTTTTTTGATCTCGGGATTTGAATATCTGAGAAAACGCTTTATGATGCTGACTATTCCTCATGAATCATAATTGTCGCATCAATACTTTGTTGCTCTTTTCATGGATGATCGTATTCCATGGATTAGAGGCCGCTCAACCAAACGTCGTTTTTGTCATCACCGATGATCAGGGCTACGGAGACCTTTCTTCACACGGTAACCCTGTTCTGAAAACACCTTCCCTTGATGCCCTCAGGGAAACAAGCATCCGACTTACCGACTATCACGTCAGTCCAACCTGTGCTCCTACCCGGGGTGCCCTGATGAGCAGCCATTTTACCAATAGAGCCGGGCCATGGCATACCATCCGTGGGCGCTCATTCCTTCGCCAGACTTCCACAACCTGGGGAGATGTTTTCAGCGAAGGCGGCTATGCAACCGGGATGTTTGGCAAATGGCATCTAGGCGACAACTATCCTTACCGCCCCGAAGATCGTGGGTTTCAGGAGGTCGTGCGCCACGGCGGTGGCGGTGTCGGTCAAACGCCGGATTACTGGAATAATTCATATTTCGACGACACCTACTTTCACAATGGCAAACCTCAATCTTACAAAGGCTACTGCACCGACGTTTATTTTCGGGAAGCAAAACGGTTTATCGAAGAAAGTGTCGAAGCCAGCAAACCGTTTCTTGCCTATATTTCCACCAATGCACCCCATGGTCCCTATCATTGCCCTGAAAAATATTGGAAACCTTACCTGGCGCAGGGGTTGACCGAACGTCAGGCCATTTTCTTCGGCATGATTGCCAACATCGATGAAAACGTGGGGGCATTGAGACAATGGTTGCGCAACAAGGGTCTGGAAAAAGATACCATTTTCATCTTCACGACCGACAACGGAACGGCGAGTGGGAGAGAAATTTTCAATGCACAGATGCGCGGTCAGAAGGGCAGCGAATATGAGGGAGGACATCGAGTACCGTTCTTCCTTTCCTGGCCTTCAGGAGGACTGAATAATGCCAGAGATATCGATCAACTCACCGCGCACGTCGACATATTACCCACCTTCATTGATTTGTGTGGATTGAAGGCTCCCATGGATTATGCCTTCGATGGTCGCTCCCTGGTAAGCCTGCTCTACGATCTACCGGTGCCATGGTCTGACCGAGCCCTTGTGACGGATTCACAACGCGTCATAGATCCGATCAAATGGCGCAAATCAGCGGTAATGACCGAACAATGGCGTTTGGTCAACGGTAAGGAACTTTATCATATCAACCGTGATCCATCCCAGAAAAACAACTTGGCTGCCAAGCGTCCCAGAGTCGTTGAAACCCTTCGTCATGAATATGACAAATGGTGGGACAGCATTTCACCGGGATTCGCGGTTCATGAGCGCATGGTGGTTGGAAACGATGCTGAAAACCCAGCTCACCTGACGGGGCATGACTGGCTCGCGGACAGCGACAACGCTTCCCCCTGGCATCAGGGGAAAATCCGAGCCGCCAAACCAAGTGAAGGGGGATGGGCAATCCGAGTCGAGCAATCTGCAACATATGTGATTTCTTTACGCCGCTGGCCCAGAGAACTTTCTCATCCGATCAATGCAGATCTCGCACCGGGAGCAGCCGTACCGGGATTGAATGCATTTCGAGAAACACCGGGCAAAGGGTTGGGAGCAACAAAAGCTACATTGAAAATAGGTAATTTAACACGAACCAAACCGATTGTTGATGGTGCCGAGGAAATTAGATTCACCTTGGAACTTGAAGAGGATGACTATCTGCTGGAAGGCATCTTCCACAGCGACAACGAATCCGGAATGCGCATTGGAGCGTATTACGCCGTGATTGAAAGACTTTAGTTGGTTCCTGGCCAGCTCGTTGAAATCCAGACGAACGAATGATGGGGCGCATCATTGCAGAATACCCGCCTATGGCATGGATCAACCAAGTCATCAGGCTGAAGCAAGCATTCAAATAGAACGACGAAACATCGAATATGAAACGTATCATTATCAGCATCCTTGTTGCTTCTGGTCTACTGACTCAATTAATGGGTCAGGATGAAGCTCATGACATCGTGAAAGGCCCTGTGCTTTGCCAGGGAAATTATCAGACAGAGCAGCAAGCTATTGAACAACTTGCACGGATGGCTGCCAATTATGGTAACCTCAAGGAATGGAATGCTCGTGCAGCAAGAGTTCGCAAACAAATTCTGATTGGATCCGGACTGCACCCACTACCCAAACGAACGCCTCTGAATGCAGTGGTGCACAACAAGCGAACTTATGAAGGCTATTCCGTCGAGTCTGCAGCGTTTGAGGCCCGACCTGGTTTTTTCGTTTATGGCAATCTCTACCGTCCCAGAGAATCAAAAGGACCGCATCCGGCCATTCTCTGTCCTCACGGCCATGCCCGCGGACCGGAGGGCGGACGCTATCGCTCAGATCAACAATACCGTTGTGCGACACTGGCTCGTATGGGTGCCGTGGTTTTTTCATATGACATGGTAGGATTCGGGGATTCCCTGTATCTCGGTTGGAATCACAATCATCCTCAGGCACTGACGCTACAGACCTGGGGCAGCATAAGGGCCGTTGATTTTGTTCAAGCACTTCAGGATGTCGATGATGATCAAATTGGCATCACTGGCTGTTCAGGAGGTGGCACTCAAACCTTTCTTCTGGCGGCTTTGGATGACCGTATTCGGGTATCGGTACCCGTTGTGATGGTCTCGGCCCATTTTTTTGGTGGATGTGATTGTGAAAGCGGAATGCCCATCCACAAGACCGAGGAGCTGGAGACAAACAATGCCGAGATCGCGGCCCTGACGGCGCCGCGGCCTCAGTTACTGGTTTCCGTGGGCGGAGACTGGACGAAGAACACACCGCTTGTCGAGTATCCTTACATACGCAATGTGTACGACCTTTCCGGCAAGAAATCACTGGTGGAAAATGCTCATTTTCCCAACCAGCAACATGGCTATCAATTCCTGAAACGGCAGGCAATGTATCCATTCATGGTGAAGCACCTCAAGCTCAATAAAAAAGAAGTATATGACCCGGCAACTGAAGTGTACGACGAAAGCAAAACGGTCTTGGAAACCCCCGAACAAATGCGTGTTTTCAATGAAGCAAGGCCGCTGCCAGAGCAGGCATTAAAACCAGGATCAAAGGTTTTGTTCTAGTCCTGATTGGGCATGGGGTCTGGCGAGCCTGAGAACAGTAGATTCACTCTGTCTTTCCAAGAGAGGACAAATAACCGAGCAGATCAAAAAACTCCTGTTTGGTAAGAGAATCGACCAGACCCGAAGGCATCATGGAAACAGAACTGGTTTCACGAAAAGCAATATTATCCTTTCGTATCCGTGTTTCCACGTTTGCAATGTTACGCAATACGATGACATGCGGGCTCTCATGAACGATTGAACCGGATATAACAGACTCATCTTTCGTGGTGATGACGGACATCCTGTAACCTTCCTTGATCTTGGAACTGGGTTCCAAAAGCGATTCCATGAGATAGTCCATTGGCGCACTGGCGCCGATACTTGATAGATCTGGACCAATCATAGCTCCCTTTCCATCGACGGTGTGACAGAGCACACAACCCAAGTCTGGACGCTGGTAGACCTTGCTTCCCTGCTCTGGATCGGCCTTTTGAATTCGAGCCAGATAGCCATCCAAATGCACTTGGTCCATACTCAGAGGTGTCGACTGAATGGACCCTGCTTTTGAAAGGGCATCCATCAGAGGAGAATCCCAATAACCGGATGTTTCCACCATTCTCACAGCTATGACGGCATTGTGTGTTGGAATCTGAGCCTGCAACATACTGCCGGTAAGTGCGGTGATGGCCTGCTTGTTTGAAACCAGGGCCCCCATCAATCGCTCCACATCCTGATCGGACATGGTTCGAGTCAATAACTCTGCCACAATCGCGGCAGCCAGAGACGGATCATGATCCATTAAGGAAGCGCACGCGTTGACACGGCGCTCCGCAGTAGCCTGAGTATCCCTGGCCAGACGTTTCAGAGGCTCGAAATCCCCCAGATCCGCCAGTCCTGAAATCGAGGCACGTTGAAGACCTTTGTCCTCTGAAGCGAGGTGGATCACAAGCAGGTCACGCATCGTTTTCAACTTCCAGAGTCCAATCAACCGGCAGGCTCGAGCCAGTATTTGAGGGTCAGCAGATTGCATCATCATCCGACAGGCTCGCAATCTCAATCCCGCTTTGGAAGGATACACTCTGCGATCCTGAGCTGATTCAAGAAGTGCCTCCGCTGATGCGCTGAACAGAGGGTGTCCGCTCTTGGATGTCAGGTCGGCAAGGAGATTTAAATCATCAGCCGAGCCTATCTTTCCGATGAGACGCACCGTTGCGACATCATTGGAGGTAGATCCGTCAACCAGCAGTTTGACCAGAGGTGCAAGTAAAGCAGGTTTTTCGATTGATCGCAGGGCAAATGCCAGCTGATCGACCTGAGCATGCAATGGCAGGGAACCATTCTTGAATGCGGGCACCCAGTCCTCTTCCAGCAGACGGCATGTTCTCCAAAGAGCGAAATCCAGATAGGTATCCATGGGCTGATCCAGTACTTTCAGGGCCAGCGTAAGAGCTGACGGAGAATGAATTTGCCCCAGGGCAGTGACGGCTTCTCGTCGAACGCGCGGATGAGGATCATGGACGGATGCTTCCAAGTTCTGAAGCGTATCTCCCTCATGATACCAAAATCGGGTCACGGCGGACCGAACACGATGGTCCGGTGAACGAAGCAATGCCTCCATCCATGCTGCAGGAGGTGTGATGGCTATCGTTTGATAAACCCACAAGGCCTCAAGGCGATGGTGTTCGAAATGAGGATGAGATGGATCCAGTTGACTCAGCCACTCACGGAGAGCGCGCTGGACAGCTTGTGAGTCATGATTTTTTAATACCTGTTTGGCATGGAGCCTGACCCAGTCTTCCTCGACTTTCAGAAGATCCAGCAAACCGGTAATGCTCGATTGACCGTAGTCAGGGGGGACAAGCAAAGGACGGTTGACGGCTGTGATTCGCCAGATCCGGCCGTGGACCTGATCACGCCGCGGATCTCGAAAATCTACTTCCCCATGCTGGATAATGGGACTGTACCAATCTGCCACATAGAGAGCACCATCCGGTCCCATGACCAAGTCAATAGGACGAAACGAGACATGACTGGATTTCAAAAGGTCCTCCTTGAGCGTTGAAACATAACCGCTACCCGATTCTGCGACAACGTATCGATCGATGTTGTTTGCTCGAAAATCGTTGGCCATCAAATTGCCTTGCCAGGATTCCGGAAAGTGTCTTCCGCTGATTCTTTCCAGACCGCAAAGTTTAGGTCTCCCTGGATTGAGTCCATTCAAGTATCTGAGCTCGAGGGGAGAGGCGTTGAACACGCTGTCTGGAAAACTGTAATTGATACCCTCACCACCTGCACCATCGGTTTGGAAGGTCTGCCCCCATGCATCAAAAACCATTCCCCAGGGATTGACCAGGCCACGGCTGTAAATTTCAAGTCTGCGCGTTCGGGTGTTGTAATACCAAAGGCCCCCACCATTCAATCTGCGAGGGCCGTGCAGTGTTTCAACATGCGTACCGATGTAATAGCCCTGAAGCATGTAGAGCAGTCCGTCCGGTCCCCAACGAAGTCGATGAAGTGTATGGTGCGTGTCCTCGGTTCCAAAACCGGAAAGCAGGATTTGTTTGCGGTCCGCCTTGAGGTCGCCGTCATCATCTTTCAGATGAATCAGCTCATCGGCATGGGCCACATAAGCTCCTCCGTTCCCATCAGGTAGCACCCCTCCAGGAATGAGAAGGTTATCATAATAGACTGTGGATCTGTCAGCGGCTCCATCGCGATCCAGGTCTTCCAGGATAATGATCTGATCATCCGGCTCCTGGTTCACATTCAATTGCGGATACGTCCTGCTGGTGGAAACCCAGAGTCGCCCCTGAGGATCAAAGGCAATTTGAGTAGGCTTTGCGAGCAAGGGATCAGCGGCCCACAGATTGATCTCGAATCCATCAGCTACTTGAAAAGAGGCCGCTTCGATCGCAGGATCCGGTGGAGGTATTTCTTGCAGGCTTCGCTGCCCAATCAGTTCAGCAGACGTATTCAGAAGAAGGAATGAGAGCAGGATAATGTGAGAACGGTTCATGGTTTCAAAAATTTCCGGATACGTTGTTCCTGTTGTTCGATGTAGGGCTCAAATTGTAATGGCTCTTTCTGAGCGATCTTCTGCTCGTCCCTGCGTTCCCCGAAGACGAAGGCATCGTTTCTGGGCCGCCATCGATGAAAATAAAGGGTATTCTTTTTGATGATGGCCTGTCGGACCTTGTCTGCACGGGAATTATTTAAATCGATTCTGACCGGTGGCAGCTTCAATTTCTGAACCCATATTTCTGCTACTTTTTGGTAACCCGCTGCAGACAAGTGCAATCCGTTTTCACGATATGCCGGAGCATTCAACGCTTCGTCTCCGAACAGATCCACTACAAGGTGTCCCCTTGAGCGGCCCGTCTCCAGTAGAATCTCCGCATAACGTCCCAGCATGAGATTAAGAGAATTGTCATGCACCACGACAGCTGGCGGGGTGATCAATACAATTTGTCTGGAAAGGTTTTCAAGGCGATCCAGCAGTCGATTCAATCCTTTCTGAAAGGAGGCAAGACCTTGAATGCCGTCAAAGGATTCATTGAATCCATAGGCAACAAAAACCACGGAAGGCTTTTCAGAGTTAAGATGCTTCATCATCCGCTGGAACCCCTCCTCCGCATCACCAAATAGCTGACGCCTCCTTCCTCCCGCCCGAGAATGACCGTAGACCGTGTCACCATCCCAGCCAAGATTCCTGAAGGTGATCTTCTTTTCAGGCCAGCGCAGGGTCAGGGATGTTTCAAGATGACCATAATCGAGAGCCCGCTCAAAGAATGTATTACCCAGAAAAACAACACGGTCTCCGTCTCGCATGGACAAGGTTTCCGCTGCGTTCGTTTCCTGGGCTGCGAGGGGCGCGATGTACAGGACCCATGCGCAAAGCGTGACAAAGGCATGTAGGTGTTGCATGGACACATCATGATATATTCACTCCGCATTGGCAACAGGAGAAGGATAGGTATTTAGTGCTTATTCTCCGATAAAGGGCAGCCAATCTCATCTCAGGAAAAAAATGGATCCGCAGCGGCAATATAATGCTTCCTCAAGGATAAAAGCCCCGAATTACATCAAGTCCACTGGAGGTTTTCTTACAACATTGGTGTGAAATTTTCTAACCCCCTCCTGTCGACAGGCACTCCAACTATGTTTGGGGTGGCAAGGTTCTGCTATCAGGATCTGAAAGGGCTAGGGTCAACTGGATTCCTGAGCGATTATCATTATGATAAAACCCACCAGGCAGGTGAAACAAAAGATCGCCCAGAGAGCGGATCGACGCCCCAATGTTTTCTGGATCACAAAGCCATAGATGACAGGAGCCAGAGGATAGAAAAACAAATTCAGTCCACCCCAGAGCATGCTTACTCGAAAGCCGGCTACGACACCCCATAACCACGCGGATAGATTCAACAAAAAAACCACCAGCCCTCCTAACAACCATGGTATGATTGCCCTCCAGTCTTGAGATCCTTCTTCGAGAACGCTACCTGCCGAAATCCCATCAAGCTGCCGGCGGACAGATTCCCTTCGCTCCGTAACGAAATACTTCAATGGGTGGGGTTCATACCATACCGGTTCTTCAGCCAGCACAGCATCAAAAAGGTCCAAGGCCTTGGGCCCGTTGATTCCTACCAAGGGACGCACAAAGGCAGCCGCACTTTGAATCTGTCCAAGCATTTTTTCCTCCCCGAAGATCGTTTCAAGGTAGGTATCCAGATGGGCGTGGTAAGTTTCCTTGTGATGTTGAATGCTCAAGACCCTCTCAATCAGTGTGTGTTCCATGCCCGCAGGGTGATCAATACTCAAATCACGGCGTGAGTCGGGTGTTCCTTGCAGGGGAAAGGCTCCAAAAGAATGATCCATATCCCAGGGCAGGAACTGAAATTTATTGGAATCAGGCTCCAGATAAATATAGTGATTTTGGGTTCCACCAAGGAAGCTGTCGAGATTACTTAGTAATGCATTGACTGCAAGGAAACGAAGAAACTGATCCACATCCAGATACGTTTCCAGGCGCTCCTCAAAAGCCTGGTCCCCATCCTTGTGAATCAACTTGGCAAATTCAATGACATGTTTTTTCTGAGCCTCGGTAGCCGAGGTCTTCGGCACAAAACCAATTTCATATTCTGCCCAGTCTTCGCCTAAATAACGAAAGGATCCAAACGTACTTGGTTTCATCAAAAGTCCTTTCGAGGAGCCATAACGGTCTTTGAGGAAGCGCTTGTCGACTTGCTCTACCAGCGTATAGAGGCCATGAGGCTGACGGTCGAACAAACCTGGGACTGTCAGACTGACCATGGCATACCCTACACGTGAGCAAGGAATACCTGCTTCTCGAAAGAGAGCGTAGGACAAAGATTCACGCAGCAGAGAAGGATCAGACGTGTTGTTGTTGAGGTTGATCTTTCCAAGCCCTCGGAATGAAAAGTCTTCCTCGTATTCGTTGAAATCGATCTTGAACGATAATCGCTTGGTAAAATCACCCTCAACATACTCCAGAAAGGTTCCATTTCCCTTGTAGCGCAAGCCGACATCCTGAACAGTCTCTTCAGCGATGTGGACGTCCGCCTTTCCATATTGATGATCCACTCCAAGGTAACCGGCGAGCCCCGGGCGTGTTGATTTTTCGCTGCGAAAATGTTTCCCCATCACAGCATCCTTGATCAAGCCACCAAAGGCCGCTTCAATATCCATCGCTAAACCAATGGGGGGCTGCATTTTAGCCCATTCATCAGCCGAAACCCGAAGGTGAATATCACTTACTTTATCCAACCCAAAAAGCAGTTTTGAATCTTCGGC
>MDTB01069112.1_pt1 | contig 29433 bp, 28 predicted proteins | sample 811161 | NCBI WGS metagenome assembly MDTB01 (sample SAMN05326650, study PRJNA326480) | marine metagenome | isolation source: seawater | place: Mediterranean Sea | collected 2009
ATTACAATCTCGTCTGAGGACGAGTAGGGGGTTTTATGTTGAACGAAGCAAATGATTTCAAAGCCGAATCCGACGTGCTTTACGCTGTGATGCAAGACTTGAACGATGCAGACTTTGCCGAGCCGACGCAGTTCAAAGGGTGGACACTTAACGATGTGCTGGAGCACCTCCACATGTGGAATTGGGCGGCGAATGAATCCTATGTCGATGAAGATAATTTTGTGACATTCGTCGAACGCGTTATGACCGAAACCAAGGGCGGTAGCCTTAAGCCTTTTGAACGCAAATGGATTGACGGCTTGGCCGGGCGTGATCTGCTGGAGACATGGCGTGGGTTTTATACCGACATGGCCGCTAGGTTCGAGCAAGTCGACCCAAAAATGCGCCTAAAATGGGCCGGGCCAAGTATGAGCGCGCGTTCGTCAATCTCGGCACGGCTGATGGAGACATGGGCGCATGGGCAAGAAGTCTTCGACCATTTAGGTGTCGTCAGAGCCGATGGAGATCACATTAAAAGTATCGCTGTTTTGGGCACAAACACATTTGGCTGGACATATGCTACACGTGGCGAGACACCGGCTGGCCCGATGCCTTATGTGCGCCTGACCGCGCCGTCGGGCGGTATATGGGAATTTGGCGAGCCGTCCGATACGGAAATTGTTGAAGGCGCCGCGTCGGAGTTTTGCCAAGTGGTGACCCAAGTGCGTAATATTGCCGACACGCAGTTGCGGGTTGAAGGACCGGGCGCTATCGACTGGATGTCTAAGGCCCAATGTTTTGCCGGCGGTCCGGAAACTCCGCCTGCGCCAGGTACGCGTTTTACCAAACCAAGACCCTAAAACTGAAGCGATACATATAGAGAAGGTTGAAAATGTCTACCAGCTACTCCTCCCAAGAGACACCGTCAACGCCGCCCATTGAGCCGCGCCATAATTGGACCCACGAGGAGGCCGACGCCCTGTTCGCGCTTCCGTTTAATGATTTGATATTTCAAGCCCAGAGCGTGCATCGGCAATGGTTCGACCCCAATGAAGTACAAAAAAGTACCCTGCTATCGATCAAGACCGGCGGGTGCCCTGAGGATTGCGGCTATTGCAGTCAAAGTGCAAAATTCGACACCGGCATCAAAGCCACCAAGCTGATGGACGTGAATGAAGTTCTGGAAGGTGCACGGCGCGCGAAAGCCAGTGGCGCATCGCGCTATTGCATGGGCGCGGCATGGCGCGCACCGAAGGATCGCGATATCGATGCGATTGCAGACATGATCAAAGGTGTACGCGGTATGGGGCTGGAAACCTGCATGACGCTCGGTATGCTCACCCCTGAACAAGCTGGTCGCCTGAAGGAAGCCGGGCTTGATTATTACAATCATAATGTCGACACGTCGGAAGAATTTTACGGTGAGATTATTACCACGCGAAATTTCGAAGACCGCATGGAAACCATCCGCCACGTGCAAGAGGCGGGGATTAATGTGTGCGCCGGCGGTATTCTAGGCATGGGTGAACAAACAGATGATCGCGCAAGCATGCTGGTTACGCTCGCCAATCTCGATCCCCAGCCGCAATCCGTGCCAATCAACATGCTGATACCAATCGCCGGTACGCCGTTGGGCGGTGCTGATGCTGTCGATCCGCTGGATTTTGTCAGCTGTATTGCTATTGCTCGGATCATGATGCCGAAATCGGTTGTTCGCCTGTCGGCTGGCCGCGAGTGGATGTCGGATGAAACGCAGGCTTTGTGTTTTCTGGCGGGCGCGAACTCGATCTTTATCGGAGAAGCCTTGCTGACTGCTGCCAATCCAGAATTGTCAAAAGACGAGAAACTGTTCAAGCGCCTAGGTCTGAAGCCAATGCCAGCTCATGCCTGCCCATCGGCGGTGTAACCGGGGCAGGTCGAGATACCGCGTGACTATTCGAAGGCGGCGATCAGTTGCATTGCGTCCATGACCCGCGTGCCATCCGCGTCCCACACTCGCATGATCTGCGAGGCGTAGCCGTTTCCGACATGTTGCGAAAATGTATGCATCAGCCACCAGCCGTCACGGGTGTGCGGCGCGTCGCTTAACATATTGATATTCCAATTCATTGAGCTGATACCGCGCACAGTTTTCATCATGGAAAGGACGGCAGGCGGTGGCGCATCGCCCAGTGCGATGAGCGGCACGATACCGTCGCGCGCGCCCGCATCTTTGTGGCGGAGCCAAAGGAGGTTGTCGGCTGCCTCAGCCCCGGATAGCGGCATGCTTGTGTTTATTGCACGGGCTTCGAATTGTGCCAGAAACTCTGGACCAAACGCCCCCCAGACCAGTTCCGGTGTTTCTTCCGGAGGTGTCACGTCATCACGGCGGGGATAATGCGCCTGTGTTTGGGTATCGCGGCTAACGCCAAAGGTGAATATGGCGCGCCCCGCAATGGCGTCGTCGCCCGTGAGTAAGGCTTCGATTGTGACATTGTTTTTGCCGCGCCGCAGCAGGTCTGACGAAACTTTGAGCCGCCCGGATGCAGGCCCGACGAAATTTATCTGGATCGTGCGTAGCGGCGGTAGATCGACAAATGCCGCTTGCACGGCCGCCAGCATCAATGCACCGGTCAGGCCACCATAGGCGGTGCGGCCCTGCGTCCAGCCAGCTGGCGTGTCGATTTCTAAGCGTGGTTGAATGTGAAGAAAATCATCGATCAGGTGAGAAAAGTCCATGGGAGGCTCCTATTGGCGAGGCTGCAAAACACGATTATTTGGCGTGTTTGTCAATCAGTCGCCGAGGTGAAACCTGCCGCGTGAAGCAGCGCTCGTCTGGCTTTCCGGTCTTTCTTGAGTGTGTATTCGCGGGCCATAGCTGCGCCGCGTGTTTTGAAAGTTTCGCTGTGTACGAGGCACCATTGCCGCCCGCGTGTCGACTTTGCACCAGCCCCCTGATTATGAGCTGTCAGTCGTCTATCTAGATCGGTGGTCCAGCCGACATAACTGCGCAAAGGACCTGCGTCGGACGTGGCAATTAGATAGACGTAGTTCGGTTTGGGCGTCAGGGGCAGGGGGGCGTCAGCGGTGGCTGTTTCTTTGTCTGACATGTCTTTAATATATGACTTTACAGGCTTTTTGAAAGTGTCTAATCACGACCTTATTATGGGAGTATCGAATGTCTGAAGCGCAAAAAACAGTGGCGTTGCCATCCCATCCAGAGATTGAGCGTGCCGACGCTTTATATGGTGTGTCGCGCTGGGGCGGTGAATTTATCAAAATTCTCGAAAACGGACATATCGGTCTGGCGCATCCTGACCGTCCGGATGCCGTGCCGACCGATCTCATGCATATCATTGACAGCCTCAATGAGCGCGGCATCACGGCACCGGTTTTACTGCGCGTTGCCGATTTTATTTCTTATCGCATTGACCAAATTAACAACCTATTTGCTGCGGCGATAAAGGAACAAGGTTACAAAAACCGCTATCAGGGTGTTTTCCCCATCAAGGTTAACCAGCAGGCGCAGGTCGTCGACCGAATTGTCGCTTACGGCGACGCGCATGATTTTGGCCTTGAGGTCGGCTCTAAGGCCGAGCTGCTAATCGCGCTGGCACATGATCTGGGACCGCGTGCGGCTGTCATATGCAACGGCGTGAAGGATGCTGAATTTGTGCGGCTTGCGCTGATGGCACAGCGTCTCGGCTTCAACATTTTTATTGTGCTGGAAAGCCCACGCGAAGTTGATCTTGTGTTGCGCGAGGCTGATACGCTGGATGTACGCCCGCAACTGGGTATTCGCATCAAACTTACCCATGAAGTGAGCGGCAATTGGGCAGCGTCCAGTGGTGACCGGTCGACCTTCGGTATGAGCATTGCCCAAGTGATGGATGTGGTTGATGCGTTGCGCGCGCGCGGCTATCTCGATTGCCTCAAGCTGCAACACAGTCACCTCGGCAGTCAGGTGCCGAATATCATCGAAATTCGTCTGGCGGCGCAGGAAGCCTGCCGGTTTTTCGTCGAAATCGTGCGCGAGGGTGCGCCGCTTGAGTTTCTCGACCTTGGCGGTGGCCTTGGGGTTGATTACACTGGCGAGCATCGCGCAGCTGAAAATTCAACCAATTACACCTTGCCCGAATATTGCCTGAATATCGTCGAAACCGTTCGCTACGCTATGGATGAGGCGAAGATGGCGCATCCGGTTATTATTACTGAAAGCGGGCGTTCTTGCGTGGCGCAGTCTTCCATGTTGCTTTTCAACGTACTCGAAGCTACGCGTTATGACAGCCCCGAGCCAGTATCTGCCGACCCTGGTGACCACATGATTTTGCAAAATATGCTGGGCATTGAAAGCTATCTCAATAGCGAGCGGGTGCATGAGTGTTGGAACGATTTAGTTTTCTACCGCAATGAAATGCGGGCTCTGTTGAAAAGCGGGCAGGTGAGCTTGCGTGAAACCGCCAAAGCTGAGCGCGTTCATCTATATCTTATGAACCGTATCAAAACCTTATTGTCAGGATTAGAAGGCGATAATGTCGAAATGGAGCTGGCCGTTCAACAAGCCGCTGATATTTATCACGGCAATTTTTCGCTGTTCCAAAGCCTTCCTGATGTGTGGGCGATCGATCAATTGCATCCTATTGCGCCGCTACATCGGTTGCGTGAGAAGCCAACTCGCCGCGCCGTGATTAGCGATATCACCTGTGATAGTGACGGCAAAATAGATCGCTTTGTGCTCGGTGATGGGGTGTCGAAAACTTTGCCAGTGCATGCGCTGGAAGAAGATAGCGATTATTATCTGGGCGTATTTTTCGTTGGTGCCTATCAGGAAACGCTGGGCGATTTGCACAATTTGTTCGGCGACACAAATGTGGTGACCGTGGAATTGCAAAATGACGGGCGCTTTGAATTGATGCATGAGCAGGAAGGCGACACCGTTGCCGAGGTTTTGTCATATGTCGAATACGAGCCGCGGCGTATGGTCGACGGGTTTAAGGCTATTGTTGAACGCGCGGTGCATGAAGGCACTATTTCGCCGCGCGACCGGCGTCTCATGATCGAGGCATTTAAAGATAGTATTAACGGCTATACCTATTTTGAGCATTAGGGACGCAGGAGGCGCGCAATGACGAAAACTCTGGTCATCGGTGCTGGCGGTGTCGGGTCGGTTGCAGTGCATAAAATGGCAATGTGTCCGGACACATTTGGCGAGATTTTGCTGGCTAGCCGTCGGGTTGCCAAATGTGATGATATCGCAACCAGTGTCGCCAAGCGGTTCGGCAAGACAATAAAAACCGCCGCGCTTGATGCCGATAATACGAAAGAAACAGTCGCTTTGATCTCCCGTTTCAAGCCGGATCTCGTGGTTAATTTAGCCCTGCCATATCAAGATCTTGCCATTATGGATGCGTGTCTCGAAACCGGTGTCAATTATCTGGATACCGCCAATTACGAGCCGCGCGACGAGGCAAAGTTCGAATATCACTGGCAGTGGGCGTATCAGGAACGCTTTGCCGAACGCGGGATCATGGCGCTATTGGGCAGTGGTTTTGACCCGGGCGTGACCAATGTTTTCACCGCCTATATCGCCAAGCATTATATTGAAAACATGCACACGCTCGATATTCTCGATTGTAATGGTGGCGATCATGGTCAGCATTTCGCCACGAATTTCAATCCGGAAATAAATATTCGAGAGGTTACTGCACCGGCGCGTCATTGGGAGGCTGGCGACTGGGTTGAAACCCCGGCATTGTCGCATCGCCGGAGCTTTGATTTCCCCGCTGTGGGCGCGCGCAATATGTATCTGATGTATCACGAGGAACTGGAATCGCTCACCAAACATTTTCCGGCGTTGCAGCGCGCGCGGTTCTGGATGACCTTTAGCGATGCGTATTTGACGCATTTGGAGGTACTGCAAAATGTAGGCATGACCGCGATTACGCCGGTTATGTACGAGGGGCGTGAAATTATTCCGTTGCAGTTTTTGAAGACTGTTCTGCCCGATCCGGGTGACCTCGGCAAGACGACCACCGGCAAGACCTGCATCGGAAATATCGTTTCCGGCGAGCACGAGGGCCAGCCGCGCAGCGTCTATGTTTACAATATATGCGATCACGAAGATTGCTTTGCCGAAGTGGGTAGTCAGGCCGTCAGCTACACGACCGGCGTACCGGCAATGATCGGCGCAAAGCTAATGCTTGATGGTGTTTGGGCCAAACCCGGCGTCTTCAATCTGGAGCAGCTGGACCCTGATCCGTTTATGGATTTGCTGAACCAGCACGGGCTTCCCTGGCAGGTGCAGGAACTCCCTGCACCGTTGGATTTTTAGCCATGATGCCAACCCAGTCGCGTGGTGCTGGCCGTTTTGCCGATTTCGATTTGGCGCGCGTGCCGAGCCCTTGTTTTGTTGTCGATGAAGTGGCGTTGGCGCATAATCTCGCCATATTGAAAACACTAGGCACTGCTGCAGATGCGGATATTTTGCTGGCGCTGAAGGCCTTTTCAATGTGGTCGCTCGCACCGATTATTACCGAGCATCTGAGTGGCAGCTGCGCGTCTGGCCTATGGGAGGCCCAGCTTGCACGGCGTCGGTTTGGCGGTCATGTCAGCACCTATGCGCCGGCCTTTAAGCCGGAAGAAATTGCCGAAATTGCCGCATTATCCGACCATGTGATTGTCAATACACCGCATCAGATCGACCGGTTCGCTGATCAGATACGCGCTGGGAATGCAGAGCTTGGCTTGCGGGTGAACCCGATGCATTCGGAAGGCCAGATTACAAAATACGATCCGTGCGCGCCGGGTTCGCGTTTGGGCACGCCACTCGACCAACTTGGCGATAGTGTGCCCGACACAGTAAGCGGCCTGCACATCCACACATTGTGCGAGCAGGATTTTCCGCCGCTGGCACGCACCATTGATGCCCTGCGCCCGTTACTGGATAAGGTCGCGCCGCGATTAAACTGGCTCAATATTGGTGGCGGGCATTTGGTGACGCGCGACGATTATCAGCGCGACGAGCTGGTTGCGCTGCTTGGTGACTTGGCGCAAAGCTACGGGGTTAGAATATATATGGAGCTGGGCACTGCGGTTGCGTTTGATGCTGGCATTTTGGTGGGCGAAGTTCTGGATGTGATGACCAATGACGGCGCGGTGGCGGTGCTTGATGTCTCGGCCACCTGTCATATGCCCGATGTTCTTGAAGCGCCCTATCGTCCGGCACTGCGCGGGGAGCCGGCAGACGGCCATCAGGTGCGTTTGGCCGGCCCCAGCTGTCTGGCAGGTGATGTGATCGGCACGTACGGGTTTCGCGATGTGCCGCGGGCGGGCGACAGGCTGGCCTTTCTCGATCAGGCGCATTATTCAATGGTCAAAACCACAACCTTTAATGGCGTGGCCCTGCCATCGCTTGCCGTGTGGAACAGCGATACGGATGAACTGCGTATGGTTCGCCGTTTTGACTATTCGGATTTTGAGGGAAGGCTGTCATGAACGAGCGTAATGTTGACGACCAATTTCTAGGTGCCGAGCTTGACCGCAAGGAGAACGAGCAAGCCTCTGCCCGCTTTGAAGTGGTCCCATGCGGGCTGGAAGCGACGGTTTCTTATGGCACAGGGGCCGCGCATGGCCCGTCCGCCATTGTTGCAGCCAGCCATCAGCTTGAACGCCTTGTCTATGATACAGAGCCATGTCGCGCGGGCATCTTCACGCATCCCGCCATGGATTGTGACCGGCAGATTGAAGATGTGATGGCTAGCTTGCGCGATGTGACGGGCGCGATTGCGACGCGTGGCCATATTCCTGTCACGCTGGGTGGGGAACATAGCATCAGTTTCGGTGCGGTTATGGGAGTTGTCGACACGCTGGGACCGGTTGGGCTTATTCATGTTGACGCGCATGCCGATTTCAGAAACGCCTATCAGGGGCATAAACATTCCCATGCCAGTGTTATGCATATGCTGGCGGGTGAAGGTTTGCCGATGGTGTCGTTAGGCGTGCGGGCGCTATCTCGTGAAGAAGACACCGCGCGCAAGGCCCATGGGGTGATTAATTATGATGCCCGCCAGTTAATACGCGACGCGACGCGTGCCATCGTGCTGCCGGATGATTTTCCGCAAAATGTCTACATAAGTTTCGACCTGGATGGTCTCGACCCGTCAGTTCTGCCCGCGACAGGGACGCCAGTACCGGGCGGGTTGGGCTTTTATCAGGCGCTAGACTTGGTTGAAAGCGCTGCGCAGGGGCGCCGCGTTGTCGGTATCGATGTGGTTGAACTCGCGCCTATTTCAGGACAACCGGTTTCCGATTTTACCGCTGCGCTGATTACCTATCATCTGATGCGGATCGCGCAATCCGTGTGACGGCCGCGTGAAGGTCTAGTGGAATTGCGGGGAAAATGTATAACCCCCGACAGTCGAAACTGCCGGGGGCGATATGTAGGGAGAGACATATCCAACATGCAGTTTCAATATAGGTGGTAAGCGTTAATGATCGGTAAACGCCTATTGAGAGATTTTTCGCCTTGAAAATGTGCGCCGACTAATGGCGACAATCAGGGTCAAAATAAACAGACACACGCTTAACGACACAATAGTCGGGCCCGCCGGTAATTCAGCAGCACCGGCAAGCGGAACGCCGGTTAAAATGCAAAGGGCTGCGGCAATGGCCGCACCAAATCCCATGGTTTCGGGCGAATTAGAAAATAAGCGCGATGTAGAGGCCGGGATGATCAATAGCGAGGTGATGAGCAAAATACCGACAATTTGAACGGAAACCGCGACGATCAAGCCCATCATCATCATTAATATGAATTCATAACGCGCAACCGGCACACCCTCGGCATGTGCTAGCTCTTCGCTGGTTGTCATTAATACAAGGCTGGGCCAAAGCCGCATCAGCACCAACACGCACGCGGCGCTGCCGCCAATCACCCATATAGCAAGCGTCGATGAAATACTTTCCAAGCTGCCCAGAAGATAGTCATGCACATCAATTTCGTCGGCACCCAAAAATGTCATCGCCAGAATACCGAACGCCAGGGTCGCATGGGCCAATAGGCCAAGCAATGTGTCGGTCGCCAAGAGGCGCTGGGCGCGTAACCACATGAGGCTGAGGGCAAACAAAATGCCTATCAGCACCATGCCCAACTGGTCGCTAATGCCGAAAACAAGCCCCATTGCAACGCCCAATAATGCGCTGTGTGACAGCCCATCACCGAAATAGGCCATGCGCCGCCAGACAACGAAACATCCAAGCGGCCCCACGGCAAGCGACAGCGCGAGGCCTGCGATCAATGCGCTTGTGATATTCATATCGCCAAGGTGTAGATGCATGTGCATGGTCAGCTATTATCCGGTTTTCGCGCATGATCATGTGTATGGTCATGCGTGTGGCTGTGCGGATAAACCGCCATCAGGCGCGCCATTTCGTCGCCGAAAATCGAGATAAATTCGGGGTCTTTGGCAACGCTTTCTGGTGTGCCGGAACAGCAAATATGACGATATAGGCATACAACCTTGCGTGTCGACGACATCACCAGATGCAGGTCGTGCGAAACCATCAAAATAGCAATTTCTCGGTCGGCATATATATCTTCTAGCAATTTGTAAAACTGCAACTGGCCGTTCACATCAAGGTTCTGGGCCGGTTCGTCCAACATTAATATATGGGGGTTGCCAATAAGCGCTCGCGTCAGCAGAACTCGTTGCAATTCGCCACCAGATAAATCGGCCACGGGCCTTGCGAGTAAATGGCTAGCCCCTGTCTCGGCGCAGAGCGCGGCTAAATCGTCATCGGATATCTTGTTGTGCAACCGCAAAAACCGTCCTACCTGCATGGGCATAGTCCGGTCAAAGGCAATTTTTTCGGGTACATAACCGATTTTGAGGTTGGGGGTATGCGTCACGCTTCCCTTATCTGCACGGTTTAGTTTGAGCAACGTCTTCAAGAGCATCGATTTACCGGCGCCATTGGGTCCAATAAGGGTGATGAAATCGTCTGCCGCAACATCTAACGAAACATTGTCGAGGACGGTGTAAGAACTGCGGAACACGGAAACATCGCGTGCTTCTATAAGCATGACAGCCTCTTGTGAATAGGTCAGCAGTGCGTTAGGCGGATTTTTGCATTTCCAGCATTTCGCCCATGCGTTCCCACAGTTTATTGACAGCTTTGACCGGGCGCACAAGCACTTTGAACTCGGTGATTTGGTCGTTCTCGTCCCAGCTTATAATGTCTACGCCGTTAACGTGGACGCCGTCCAGTTCACTGGTAAATTCGAGCATGGCTTGCCCATCGCCAATGATTTCGCGCGTATAGGTGAAATTCGTACCCTCGAATACAACGCCGGCGGCTTGCAGATAGCCGAGTACTTTTGATTTGCCCATTTGCGGCGAATGCACGACCGGTGAATGGAAGATGGCATCATTGTGCAGCAAATCAGGTAGCTCAGACATATTATTGGTGAGCATCATTGCATGCCATTTTTCGATTGCAGCTGGTTTCATATCGTGGCCCCCGTTTTTCCTGCATGACATGACGTTACGCAAAAAAACAGGCCCGCACAAGGCGGGCCTGTTCGAGCATTTGTTATGCCGGTGTTTACGCTTCTTCTGAAGTCGCAGCCACCCAGATCATCAGACCAAAAGCAATTTTGTTGATGAAGTCAGCAATGTTGTAAATGCCATTCAGCGAGGCAGGGTCTACGGAACCCGTCATGTAACCAAGTACATAACCGATCGGGTAGATAGCCCAGCCAACGAGCACGATAAGACGCATTGTGCTGAAGGCAGATTGTACGCTTGCCGGAGCGTTTTTCGCGCTCTGAGCAGCTTCGCCCGAGAAGATGTAGTACAGGATATATACCCAGCCCAGCATCCCGATGATGAAGCCCAGCGTTGCGTCGATCAGGCCGACTTCGCCGAAGTAGCCACCCAACAGCATGACCAGCGTACCGATAAGCAGGTGCCAGAAAATGCGTCCTGCGGCTACGCCAACGGCAGCCAAAATCAGGTAGAATTCGATCATTTGCAGTGGCACGGTGATCAGCCAGTCAATATACCGGTAAACAGTCGGTGTCTCGCCTGTGGTTGCCCAGACATCACGCATGTAGAAGTAGTGGACGGCGGCGACCAAGGTTACCAGAGCGGCGACCAGCAGGGATACACCCCACTTACCGCCGACACGGCGGGCTTCCGTCCAGAAAAAGACGGTTGATGCAACCATTGCAATCGATATTAGCCAAAAAGAAATTCCGACGTAGTCATCAGACTGCAGGTTTGCAGCAGATGCAATAGTCGGCATAAAGGCGAAGGCTGCAGCTGCAGCAGCAGTCTTCCAGTTTTTCAAAATAGTCATCATGACGGTACTCCCTTATTCAGACAGTTAACAAGCTAGTGCGACAATTTGACATGACAAGATAAATATTTTTGTTTTTAAGAAAAAAATATCTTGAAAATTAATTCATATTTCCAAGAAAAATGTTCTGGCAAAAAGGTTTTTAGTGCATTCAATGCCCTTTATGTCCCTTATGTTCCTCATTTTTATAAGCTTTTCCGGGACTTGCGCTGACTGAGATGCTCGGTGATTCGTCAAATTTGAAGGTCAGACTTAGGGGGGTTCCCTGTTTCTCCAGTGCCCAATCAAACACCATAAGATGATGATGACCCGATTTTAAGGTCAGATTGCCGTCCGCTGGTACCAAAAAAGCATCAGTACGCCGCATGCGCATAACATTGCCGCGCATCTCGTGTGTGTGCATTTCGATGCGCGCATCCGGGCTGTCGACCCTTATCAGACGGTCAGCTGTTGCGCCTGTGTTGGTCAGTTTCCCAAATATGATTCCCGGACGACCATCAATACCCGCGCGCAACTCTAACGCCTCAATGCGCACATCGGCGTTGACCGGGAAGGCCGTTAAGATAAAAGCTGTTAGCGCGCACCAGAACCTGTACATCGTGATCGTTCCTGATTTTTATGCTGCAGTATTATTCTGCAGCTTTGTGCATACCACCGTCACTGATCTGGGTAAAAGCATAGTCATCGGGATTTAACCGCTGTGTGGCTTCTTCGTAGACATAGGTAAAATCCGGCCAGTTATTTGTCACCTTGCCGCTTTCGTTCTTGTACCAACTGTCGCAATCCTTTTCCCAAACGGATGTTTGCAGGCGCGCTTTCAGATAGTCAGCAAATGTGGCCATGCGGTCGGCTTTAAGATCCATTGCGGCGGCGCGGCTCGATATAAGCGTTTTAACGGCGTCGACAACGTAATTGACCTGACATTCGATCATGAAAATAATCGAGTTATGGCCGAGGTTGGTGTTAGGGCCATACAGCATGAAAAAATTTGGGAATTTGGGCATGGTAATGCCCAGATAAGCCTCAGCACCTCCCTGCCACACCGTGTTGAGGTTAGCATCTTTGGCGCCTGAAATATCAAGCGGCGCTAGAAAATCCGTCGATTCGAAGCCGGTGCCCCAGATGATTACATCGAAATCATGCTGTTGGGCGTCAATTGTTTCAACACCCGACGTATTAATGCATTTGATGCCGTTGGTTTCGACCGTCACATTATCGCGGTGCAGTGCCGGATAATAATCATCGGAGATGACAACGCGCTTGCAGCCGACTGGATAATCAGGTTTTAAAATTTTGCGTAGATGCGGGTCGGTTACCTGTTCATCGAAATGGTTTTCGACTTGATCGATAATCGTGCCGGACATATTGAGCGCCTTCACCAGAAACTTGGTTTTCTTGATATCGTTAAAAGCGGTGAAATTGCGTTCAAGCGACCAGTAAATCAGCCCGCGGAAAAATTTCCGAAAGCCGGGGATATATTTGAACATAGCCTTTTGCACGTTGGAATACGCCTCGTCATTGCGCGGCACGACATGACATGGCGAGCGCTGAAAAACCGTCAAATTTCCAGCAATTTTTGCTACTTCGGGAATAAACTGCGCCGCTGATGGGCCGTTGCCGATCACGGCAACGCGTTTGCCAGCCAAATCAACCTCATGCTGCCATTCTGCCGAGTGAAATATCGGACCTTCGAACGTGTCTTTACCTTTTATTTCAGGGACTTTCGGGCGATTTAACTGGCCGAGAGCCGTGACCACAATATCTGTTTCCAACACATCACCCGATGCCGTTTCAAGGTGCCATTTGGCGTGTGTTTCGTCGTAGCGGGCTTGCTGGATTTCGGTGTTAAAGCGGGTTTTGTCATACAGCCCATATTTTTGTGCCAGTCCCGACAGATAGGCGAAGATTTCATTACGCGCCGGAAATGTGCGTGTCCAGTCAGACCGGCCTTCAAATGAAAAAGAATAAAAGTGAGACGGCACATCGCACGCACATCCCGGATAGGTGTTGTCGCGCCACGTGCCGCCAATATCGCCAGCTTTCTCGACAATTTCATATGTTGTAATACCAGCGCGTTCCAGTTGCATGGCCATACAAATACCACCTACGCCGCTGCCAATGATTGTAACATGCGGTGTGCGCACGGTCTGACTGCGTTTATTAGACATAGTAATGTTCTCCCTTTGCGTCTCAGTTTATGCACAAAACGACTGACCGCAAGCCGGTATTTGACCGCAAGCCAGTATTTGGCCGTGAAGCACGTAGCCGCGACACCTTGGCTTATTCATCAATTGGGAGAATGAATTTACTGTTTACCTCGACAATTATTTGTTTAAAATTTTTGTCCAATGGGAGGAACTTATTTATGGCACATCCATCTTTGTCTCAAAAGCAGGCAACTATTGTAAATATTGTTGCACTGGGCACGATCGCTGCACTGGTGCTGGCGGGCCTTGTCGCATCGACGTCCGAGGAAAGCACACAAGTAGGCGCGGCAACATCGGCGTCACCCAGCACGAAAATAGGGCTGATCGACACCAAACGCATTATGGCCGCTGATGAAGCGCCGGGCGACTGGCTGTCGTATGGGCGCGATTATGGCGAACAGCGTTTCTCGCCATTGACACAAGTAAATAAGCAATCAATTGAAGACCTCGAACTGGCCTGGTCGTTTGACATGTTTACCAATCGGGGGCTGGAAGCTTCCCCAATCGTTGTAGACGGCATTATGTATATGACCGGCTCGTGGAGCACGGTTTTCGCGGTTGATGCTAAAACAGGCGAGGAAGTCTGGTCATATGATCCCGAAGTACCTGGCGACTGGGCGCGCAAAGCGTGTTGCGACGTTGTTAACCGGGGGGTAGCGGTTTATGAGGGTGCGGTGTATCTCGCCACGCTTGACGGCTATCTGGTGTCGCTAAACGCTGAAACCGGCGAGGTTATCTGGCGCATCAACACAATTATTGACCGTACCCGCGCCTACACGATTACCGGCGCACCGCGCGTAGCCAATGGACGGGTTTTCATCGGAAATGGCGGCGGTGAATATGGTGTACGTGGCTATGTATCGGCGTTTGACACGCAAACTGGCGAACTGGACTGGCGGTTCTTTACGGTACCAGGTGATCCGTCAAAGCCGTTTGAGCATCCGGAAATGGAACTTGCCGCGCCTACATGGAAGGGTGGCGAATGGTGGAAAATCGGCGGCGGTGGCACCGTTTGGAATTCAATCGTTTATGATGCCGAAACAGATACCGTATTTTTAGGTGTCGGCAATGGCTCGCCATGGACGCGCACAATTCGCTCTCCGGGCGGCGGGGATAATCTGTTCTTGTCCGCGATCGTCGCGGTGGATGCAAATACTGGCCGCATGCGCTGGTACTACCAAACCACGCCAGGCGATAGCTGGGACTACACAGCTGTGCAAGACATGATGCTGGCCGACATGGAAGTCGATGGCGAGATGCGTAAAGTAATTATGCAGGCGCCAAAAAATGGCTTTTTCTATGTGCTGGATAGGCAGACCGGCGAATTGCTGCGGGCCAATCCTTATGTCACCGTTAACTGGGCCACCCATATTGATATGGAAACCGGACGTCCGGTCGAGAACCCAGACAAGAATTTCTTGAACGGCGAGAGCAACTGGGTGCTGCCCGGGCCGCTTGGCGGGCATAACTGGCAGTCTATGTCGTATAACCCGAACACAGGCCTTGTTTACATTCCGGCGCTCGAAAATCCGCTGGTGTTTGACGTAGAGCATGATTTCAAGGCGACCGGTCGCTTCAAATATATTGAAGGTGGCTGGAACACCGGCGTCGAGTTCGGGCGGCTTCTGGAACTGATGGGTGACCATCCTGATCTGCCAGCCGGTAAGGGCTACATCACTGCTTTTGATCCGTTGACCGGTAAAACGCACTGGACCCGTGAACATGGCACGCACTGGAATGGCGGCACATTATCAACCGCAGCCGATTTGGTATTCCAAGGCAATGGCGATGGGTATTTCGTGGCCTATGATGCGGCAACCGGCGAAGAAGTTTGGAAGGTCAACACCTACACAAGCATCATCGCGCCGCCCGTCACCTATAGTATTGGCGGCGAGCAATATGTTGCCATTCAGGTCGGATCTGGTGGTGCAGCCGGTTTGACCGAGGGTGACATTGCTATGCCTGCGTCGGCGAAATACGGGAATTTCGGGCGCATGTTGGCGTTTAAGCTTAATGGGGGCCTGTCGATTGATGAGCCAGAGCATTGGGCACGCGACATTCCCGAACCACCGATCGTCGAAGCTTCAGCTACGCAAATCCAGCATGGCGGCGAGCTTTATGGTGAGGTGTGCGCATTCTGTCATGGCATTGGTGCCTATGGTGGGCCGGCAATTCCGGATCTGCGCAAAATGAGCGACCAGACGCACCGCATGTTCAATGAGATTGTTCTTGAGGGTGTGCTGGAAGATCGTGGTATGTCGAACTTCTCCGACCGTCTCAGCGAAGCTGATGTTGATAGCATTTATGCCTATATCAATGCGCGGTCTTGGGAAGACTATAAGCTTCAAGAAGACGCGAAAATACAAACCGAAACCGAACAGAAAACTAGCGCGCTCGTTAACTAGAGCGTCTAGTCAACTGTTCCCTTTGGCGGCAGGTCCGGCACGGGTAGGTCACGAAACTCCAATTTAAGCGAGTTTTTGTCACCACCCGCGTCGGCTCCGGCGCTTTCCCCGTCACGCTTTTGTATTTTAACGTTATCGGGCGGCTCTGCCTTTTTATAGGCAAGGCGCGCTTCGAAAGGTTTGCCACCTTCGATTTGCTCTAACGCCTCTTCAACAGCATCTGCCATTTCCGGCGAAAACGGCAAGGCGTGCAGGCGCGGTGCAGATTGCAAAATCCCGCTCGCAGATAAGGGTTGGGCGAGGATGTAAATGCGACCGGGTGTTGCGTTCGCCTTGTCAGGCTCTTCGATTATGGCCCAATGCAATTTGAACGGGTTTGCTGGTGGTTCGGCGATAGCCCACCCGCGCAAATTCTGGGCGCCGATATAGGCACCAATATAAAGAGCCGTCACCAGAAAAATCGCGGCGATCTTGATTTCGCGCCGCCATGGGCTCGCAAGATTTAAATTAAGCAAAAGTGCGGCGACCACCGCATAGGCAATGCCCAGAAACAAAGGAATATTCATTGCTTGTCCCCGGCACTAATCAGAGCTTTTTTGCGGGTGTAAATATCGGAAACCGCGCCTGTTGCATCGAGGCTGAAGCGCACCGCAGTTTGTTCGTCGCCCGCACCCGTCAGCGTATTGGTACCCGCAAATATAACCGTGACGCTGGGGTTCAGTTTTTCAACTTTAACCTTCACCGGCAGAGGTCGACCCGTCACGGCTCTATAATGCAATAGGTTTACGACATATTCTCCCGCCGCAATGCCCCGCAATGTCACGGTTTCCTGATTGAGCGGATTTTCGATGCGCTCTCCATTGACCGTCAACGCGTCATTGAGGCTACCGCGGTCATCGCGGTCAAGATGCATTAACCCGGCTTCGCGCGTGTCGAACCAGACGAGATTGCCCGTCGCGTCTTCAACAATCAGGTCGACATCATCGGGGTGGTTATCCGGCCATTGGGCGGTGATTAGAAACTCTGCCTTTGGGTTCACTTTGCCTTGCGTAACTTCCGGACGGATCATGATGAAAGCGACCGAGAACATGAACGCAAAGCCCAGCAACGCGTTGAACAGAACATCGGTAAACGGGTTCTGGTCGTCATCTGGCGGAAACAGGCGACCACCTATCATGATGGCTCTTTGCCCCCCAGATCGAGCAGATATTCCTGCATGGCGTCTGATAAAATTTGAAATTGCAGGCGCAACAGCAAATTCGCGACCAGACCCGTTAGCGTGGTGTAAAGCGCAACGGCCATGCCGGCACTCATCTCGCCAAGCGCAGCTTGCAGGCTTGCCGCGTCATAGCCGCTAAGTTTGCTAATCGGAGCCAGCATAAGAATGAAGCCAATGATCGTCCCCAGAAGGCCCAGCTTCAAAACATTATCGGCTGCAAACCAACCATGGTTCAGCCAGCGCGCAAGCACGGCCTCGCGGTGAGCTGTCTCGAAGTCTACGGGCATATCATATTGGCGTTGTACCCAGCGTAGAAGCCAGAGCCAGCGCAAAGTCATCGCCAGCCAGATAGCGGCGATCAGGTAAGAAATGCCGCTACGGTCACCAGCCAGCAACAGGCTAATAAGTCCTTGTTCGTTGAGAAGATAGCCAGCAAATATGATAAGACCTGCAAGAATAAGCCCTTGCAGAAATGATGCGTTTTGCGGGCGGGTGTGATAATCCGACACGAATGTTCTCCCTTGATACCTGCGATAGTTTAACGCTTAGAAAACCTAAATGTCGAGCAAAGCGAACGGTTTAAGCGCTTGCATTTAACACGTATACATGGTCGAGTTCGTCAGGGAGATTTAGCGTGAGTGATTTACCTGCCGAGCCAACCGTGTCGATAAAAACGCGGAAATCCACGACCCTTTTACAGCTTTTTAGTTTTGCCATCCCGACCGTTGGGGCGGGTTATATGTTCTGTCTGGTCTCGCTCTATCTGATGAAATTTGCTACTGATGTGCTGCTTATCGCACCCGCAATCATGGGCTTTATTTTCGGTGTGTCGCGGTTTTGGGATGCGGTGTCAGACCCGCTGGTTGGCTATCTGTCGGATAAAACCCGAAGCCGCTGGGGGCGGCGGCGCCCATGGATATTCGCAAGTGTATTGCCTGTTGGTTTGAGCTTCTGGATGCTGTTGGCACCCCCCGATAACCTGAGTGATAACCTTTTAGTGGCGTGGATGGCTGTTGCCGTGATCGGTTTTTACTCAGCGCAGACCATGTTCGTCGTCCCGCATATGGCGTTGGGTGCGGAGTTGACGGATGATTATCACGAGCGCAACAAGATTTTCGGCGCGCGCCATGCTGGGTGGATTGCTGGCTACATAAGTGCGCTGGCGACAATGTACTGGCTTATTTTGGCCGAGGGTGAAAGCTCGCAAGCCGTTCGGTCACTGGCTGCTGAACAGTCGACCTATGCGGCCGCGGTGACGGGCGTGATGCTTTTAGTGTGCGTGATGTTCGTGCGCGAGCGCCCTGAATTTACTGGACGTGGTGCGGAAAATCCTTTTACAGCCCTGCGCGATATCATGCGCAACAGACACGCCAGCTTGCTGATCTTCATCATTTTCATTGAAAATCTTGGTGGCGCGGTCATTACAATTCTCACCTTGTACAATGCTGAATATGTATTGAACGCGCCGCAAATGGCGCCGTTTTTTATTCTGAGCTATATGGTTTTCTCGTTTCTGCTAACGCCGATATGGATGCCAATTGCCCGGCGCATCGGCAAGAAACGGCTGTGGTTTTGTTCCATGCTTGTTACAGCATTTGCCTTTGGTTCCATGGGCTTTTTGCAAGAGGGCGACGATATTGTGTTGCTGGTGCTAGCCGCTATTGCGGGGGCTGCGGGCAGTTGTGGGGGCACCATTAACCCGTCGATCAAATCTGATGTGATTGACTATGATGAGTTGCAGACGGGCGAGCGAAAGGAAGGCGCATATTTCTCGGCTTGGTATTTCGTGTCGAAATCGGCCTATGGCATCATGTTGATGGTCACCGGCTTTGCACTCTCATGGGCAGGCTTTGTGCCGAAAGCCGTGCAGACTGATCAGGTGGTCGACACGCTGCGCTTCCTCTATGCCGGGGTGCCGTTCTTTGCCTATATTTTCGGCGCACTTATGTTCTTGCGGTTCAGTCTCAATGAGGCTGAGCACGCAGAAGTGATTGCCGAGCTTGAGCGCCAAGGCAAACGCTAAGCGAGGTGTTGTGAGACGCAGAGCCTTATTCGGCAGCTAGTTTTTCCGCACCTGCGTTTTGAATGCCGCGAATGAGCTTGCCAGGCATTTTGCCGGTGGGGGCGCCGTCTTCATAAGTCACTACACCGCTCACAATCGTATAGCGATAACCGGAGATCTCTTGTATCAGTCGACGACCCCCCGCGGGCAGGTCGTGCACCATTTTAGGCTCGTGTAGCTTCAAAGCGTCAAAATCGATCACATTAATATCAGCTTTCATGCCCGGCGCGATAACGCCGCGATCATGCAGGCCATAAAGCGCAGCCGTTCCGCTGGTTTGCGCGGCTACAGCCTTTTCAAGAGCGAAACGCGCGCCACGCGAGCGGTCACGCACCCAGTGCGACAGCAAATAGGTCGGGAAGCTGGCATCGGTGATAACACCACAATGCGCGCCGCCATCAGACAGGCTCAGCACGGTATTTTCATTGTGAAACATCTCGTAAATATGGTCGTAATTCTGATTTGCGTAATTCAGAAGCGGCAGGAAGACATAGCCTTTGCCGTCATTTTCCATCAGCATGTCGAACACAATCTCGGCTGGTGTCACGTCTTTGGATTTGGCAATTTCGGCCACGCTGTCTTTGCCTTCCGGCTCATAATTCGGTACGCCGTCCTGCATCAGCCGGAACATATTGTCGAAACCAAGGGTAATGAGTGCGGCTACGCCGTGTCCGCTCGGCAGACCGTCACCGTCATGGTTTTCCGTTTCCTGCATGAAATACGGACTGCCACTTATGAGGCTCTCACGAATAGTGGGATCGCGCAGTTTCTCGACGCGCGCTTCGGGTGAAAGTTCGGCAAGTGGCAAATATTCTGGATGCAGCGAGAACGGATGTACCGTGCTTTCCCAGCCCAAAATAAGGCCGGGTGCGCGCAGCGCAATCTGCGCTTTGATGTTGGCACCCTCGGCAACTGCGTCATCGGTCATTTTTAACAAAGTGCGCCACCCGTCTTTTTCGATCGGGTTTTGTAGCAGAGCATAGGTGACAGGCAGGCCGGTTTTTTGCGACATCTCCGCCATCCAGCCAAATTCTTCTTCGGCAGGGTTCAGGTCAGATGCCATTTCAAAGATGCCATGGCCGCCGCGTTGCATGCCTTCGGCAATGCCCAATAATTCGTCCTTATTGGCAAAGGTGCCCGGCACCGGTACGCCGTCTTTCGACAGGTGCAACATGGTGCGGGAGGTGGAAAAGCCTAGCGCGCCAGCGCGGATGCCGTCTTCAACAATGCTGGCCATCTCAGTGATATCATCCGGCGTTGCGGCTTCATTATTCGCTCCGCGTTCGCCCATAACATAGGCGCGCACCGCGCCGTGGGGGATTTGCGTTGCAACATCCAGCGCGCGTGGCAGCTTATCAAGCGCGTCGAGATATTCTGGAAAAGTTTCCCATTCCCATGTGATACCTTCTGACAATGCGGCGCCGGGAATATCTTCCACGCCTTCCATCAGGCCGATGAGCCAGTCATGGCTATCGGGTTTCGCAGGCGCAAAACCAACGCCGCAATTTCCCATCACAGCTGTGGTCACGCCGTTCCAGCCCGATGGTGTAAGATAAGGATCCCATGTGACCTGACCGTCGTAATGCGTGTGAATATCGACCCAGCCTGGGGTTACCAGATCGCCGCGCGCGTCAATCTCGGTTTTGCCGGTTTCTGAAACGACGCCAACCTCGGCAATCAACCCGTCTTTGATGCCAATATCAGCCTTGCGTGCTGGCGCACCAGTTCCGTCGACCAATTTTGCATTGCGAATTACCAGATCAAACATCTTGCCCTCCTAAACCTTTGCATTGGCATAAGTTTGCCCGATGCGATACATTTTTGCAAATTTAAGGGAACTTAAAGGAGATTATAATGAGATCACCTATCTCTAAATCGTTTGTTTCGCGATCCTTTTTAACGTTAGCCGCCATGCTGGTCATGACTGGCTTCGTGTCAGGGGCGTTCACGCTACCGGCACGCGCTGACGCCGAGCTTCTAGGCACCAAGCTGACACCTATGGGCGCGGACCCAAAAGCATCAGCGGATGGTATCATTCCAGCATGGACAGGGGGCATGACCACGCCGCCAGCTGATTATGTCGTCGGGCAGCCGCATATCGACCCTTACGCTGATGATGCGGTGCTTTTCACAATTGACCAGAGCAATGTCGCCGAACATGCAGCACGCCTGCCAGCAATCCAGCAGGCAATGATCGCCAAATATCCCGGCAAATACGTCATGAATGTTTATCCGACACGGCGTAGCTGTGCTGCGCCAGATCACGTCTATGCAGCCACGAAAGCCAATGTTGGGCGCGCGCGCCTTGTTGATGGCGGCAATGGCATAACGGGCGCGTGGGGCGGCATTGCCTTTCCGATCCCTAAAAATGCTGACGAAGTATTGTGGAACCACAAAACGCATTATCACGGGCGCCGCTTTGCCGCGCGCATTACCGGCGGAAATATGTATGAAAACGGGTCGTTTACGCGGGTTGTGCGTACCGATAAGCGATACTCTTACTACTATGCCCCGCAGACGAATTCGTCGGAAGACCTAGACAACCGGCTGTTTGTCTGGATGGGCACATGGTCAGTACCAACACGCATGAACGGGTCGGGGTTTTCCATGACAAACACCATTAATCAGATTGTCGAGCCGCGGCCCGGTTTTCTGTTTCGCCCGGATACACGTAAAATTGCTCGTGCTATTCCAAGCGCCACCAGCTACGAGGCCCCTATGATGTCGGCACGCGGGTTGCGAATTGCCGACGATATGATGCTGTTTAGCGGCTCGCAGGACAGATATGAGTGGTCGCTTGTTGGCAAGCGCCCATATTACATCGGGTACAATGTGTATCGCGCATCTGATCCGGCAATGGAGTTGGAAGACTTTGTGCAGCCAGATTTTTTAAACCCCGATCCTATCCGCTATGAGCTGCATAGGGTTTGGGTGATTGAGGGGCGCTTAAAACCGGGTTTCAAACATCGCTATGCCAAGCGGGTGATTTATCTAGACGAAGATAGCTGGATCGCAGTTGGTACTGATTTGTATAATGATGCGGGTGAACTGACACATGGGCAAATCGGGTTTGTGAAAAACTATTACGAACACCCGGCCTGTATTCAGGACTTTGACGTTTTATACGATATCGAGGCTGGGCGGTATAATATCGACAATGTGAAAATCGAGTTTGGTCCGGCCAATCTTGACGATCCCACGATTAATGAGCGTGGTTTCGGGGCAGCGGCGTTGAAACGTGCCGTGTCGCGTTAAATCGCACGCAATCAAGGTGGACTGAGGAGCGCGCGATGGAGTTGCCGGTCGATATTGAGACGGTCAAAGGTTTTTTGCACTCGGAGGAGGGCGCGGCGCTGTATGCGGCGGCGCACCGTCAAGCGGGGCATGGCACATGCGTTGAGATCGGCAGCTATTGCGGCAAGTCGACGGTTTATCTTGGGACCGCGTGCCAGAAAGCTGGCGGCTTATTAGTGGCAATTGACCATCATCGTGGGTCGGAAGAAAACCAGCCCGGTGAAGAATATTTTGCCCCCGATCTGGCTGACCCTGCCGGTGGCATGTCGTCGCTGGCTTATTTCCGCGACACATTATCTCGCGCTGGCCTTGAGGATTGTGTTGTACCGGTTTTGGCACGCGCTGAACTGGCGGCGCGCGTTATCGACGGCCCGATTAGTTTTGTTTTCATTGATGGTGGGCATTCCATGGCAGCGGCGATGGCGGATTATCGCAATTGGGCGACGCGCGTTATGCCTGGCGGCCTGCTCGCAATTCACGATGTGTTTCCAAATCCGGCTGACGGCGGACGCCCGCCTTTCGAAATATATAAGCTGGCGGTAAATTCGGGACTATTTGAAGAGATTGACGCTGTGCACTCATTGCGGCTTTTGCGCCGATTATAGAGCCGATTGTAGAGCAGGCTTGAACGGCGGTATTTAAGCGAATTTGTCAGTAAAAATGGCATGCGCTGGCGTCAGTTGGTGCACCGCATCATGGGCCAGTAACACCGCGCCGGCGGTCCATGCCGGTTTTTCAACCGGCCAGAAAACTTCCTGTTTGACCTGCATGCCCATCCAGTAGGCGCCGTTTTCATCGCGAAATTTATCGAGCCAGCCAAGGTGCTCTGCGGCTTGGTCGCTGCGTCCCGCGGCCATGAGCGCCAATACGAGTTCGGCGCTTTCCGCAACCGTGACCCATGGCTCATCTGATACGCACCGACAGCCATAACCGTCGATCACAAATGTGTCCCAGCGAGCTTCAAAGCGTGCTGAGGTTTGGCGTGCATCCAAGGCACCACTTAAAATTGGGTAATACCAGTCCATCGAATAGCGTTCTTTTGAGCCCCATGTGCGGTCGAAGCGTTCCGGCTGATGGGCCAGCACATGTCCGAGGCGCGCGCGTGCGCTTCGCCATTCGGGGGCTGGCTTGCCGAGTGCCTCGCTCAATAAAACAGCATGACCAAGGCTTTTGTGAATCGAGCTGTTTCCGGTAACGAGGCTGTCTTCTTCTGGTGTGCTGGGGTCGCGGGCTGTCCAACGAATATCGCCCTCGGCATATTGCAGCGTCAGCACAAAATTGATCGCAGCCTCAACGCAAGGCCAAAGGGTCATTGCATAGGTGGTGTCGTCGAAAATCAGATAATGGTGGTAGACTGCGGTAGCGATATAGGCGGTAAAATTTGTGTCGCGGATTTTGTGTCCAGTATCCATGCCTTCGGTCGTAAACTGGTGTAACTCCATATCGATAGGTACCGCACTGCCAAGCTGCCCCCACCAAGAGCCGTCGTTTAACTGACTGTCTTGTAGATAGCCGATGGCTTTTTCCGCAGCGGTGCGTTCGCCCAGAATTTGTAAGCCCATCGCGGCTTCTAGATGGTTCCACGGGTCGATGACCCCGCCTTTGAACCAGGGAATGGAACCGTCCGTGTTTTGTAGGCCCAGTATCGTGGCGCGGGCACCATCAAAGCGCGACATATCCGGCGCGCGCATCACACGCCTGCCGGTTTGTCGAAATACATTACGAGGCTTTTGCCCATGACTGGGTCAGCGATTTTAGATAAAAGCCGCAGCGCCATCGGGTTGGATAATATTTCAATTTCTAGTAGGCGGCGATATTTTCGTACCAAAAATTGCTCGTTGCGCTCGACACCAATAGCGCATTTGAGCCACCAATAAGGGCTGTGGAGGCCATGCGTTAGGTGGCGCGTCAGATAGGTAAACCCCATGGCTTCGATGTCGCGGCGCAATTCATGGCGTTTGAAAATACGCACATGCCCCCCGGGGACATCGTAATAGGCGCGCGATAGCATCCAGCAAATCTGTTCTGGCCAGCGATGCGGCACTGAAATCCCGATGCGCCCGCCCGGTTTTGTCACGCGCCATATCTCTGCCAGTGCGCCGGCATAATCGGGTATGTGCTCAAGCACTTCGGAGCAAATGAGACGGTCGAAACTATTATCGGCAAAAGGTAGCGACAGGGCATCTCCGACCATCAGGTCATAGCGGCGCGCATGACCTGTTTGTGGCTCTAGATCTGGATGGTCGAGAAACCCCTGCTGGGTGGTCAAAACATCCTCAAGGCCCAGGTCGAGGCCAACCGAATGGCATCTCCGATAGAAATAGGCGGCGTGTGTGTGGCGGCCACGACCACATCCTAAATCAAGTATTTGGTGTCCGTCTTCCAGACGGAGAATGTCGAGGTCAATCGTCTGCATAGGGCTAGGTGTGCTGTTGGTTTGGAGCGTGGGCCGCGATGGTTTGTCGGTAAAGCTGCACAACGTCGCGGGCGCAACGCTCCCACTTGAAATTATCGAGAATATGCTGGCGTGCCTTGATTGCCATTTGATCGCGTTTTTCTTCGTCGCGTAGCAAATCGTCTATGGCGCGGGCGAGCGCGGGCGGGTTTGAGTGAGGCACGACGATGCCTGCATCGCCCACGACTTCGGGCAATGACCCGCCATCTGTCGCCACTAATGGCACACCGCATGACAGTGCCTCGCCGGCAGGAAATCCGAAACCCTCATATACTGAAGGTGACACGGCAATAGTGGTTTCAGCGTAAAGGTCGCACAATTCTTCCCCCGATAGGCCGGAGTTAAAGGTCACGCGGTCGCGAATACCAAGCCGGTTTAACTCGTCCATTGTCTGGCCTTCGCGCAAGCGCCCAACGACCAGTAATTCGAGGTCTGGATGGTCCGTTAGCAGCATGTGATAGGCCCGAATGAGGTAGATCAAACCTTTTAGCGGCACATCGGCGCTAGCGGTTGCCATCAAGCGGTTTTTCCGGCGTTTGATATGTGGTCGCGGGGTAAACAATTCATGGTCGATGCCATGATGAATACGCACCATGCGATCCATTGGAATTTTGAAGTCCTTATGAACGTCGCGCTTCGTGCTGTCTGAGACCACGATCAGTGGATCGAGCGCGCGCGCGACTTTCATTTGCATGTTTAAAAACGAATACCAGCGCCACTTCAGAAATTTAATCCATGGCCATTTCGCGTGGGTAATATCAATGTACCTATCTTTGGTAATCGGGTGATGGATGGTGCCGACAACGGGCAGGCCCATATCGCGGACATCGAGCATGCCGTAACATAATGTCTGATTGTCGTGCATAATGTCGTACTGACCGATCTTGTCGCGCATATATTCCGCCATGCGCACACCAAATGTATAGGGTTCTGGAAAGCCGCCCCAATTATGGCTCCACCATTCGAAGAGATCTGTTTTATTCCGCATAATATCGCCGTTGAGGCAAGTGATTGGGTTCGTGCGGGCATACATATCAAGCGATGGTAGCTTGATGAGGCCGATGCGTGGGTCAAGCTCAGGGTAGGGCGGGCCGGAGATCACGTCGACATGATGCCCTAAATCGACTAGCGCCTTTGATATTAGCCGCATGTAAATGCCCTGGCCGCCAGTGTGCGGGTCGCTTCGATAGCTGGGCAGAAGAATACGAAGTGGTGCGCCATCGTCGATTTCGGCGATACGCTGTGGAGAGGCGCCCGAGAAAGTTTCTGGTTTATTCATTGGTCGACCGACCTTTATCAACACGTACGGCGCGGACTATAGGCCACCCAAACGACAGGCTCAAGAAGTAAACCACCGGCCTCAGGCGAAACGACGAACCAGCCAGTCGCTCATCAAATCCGCAAGTTCTTGGGGTTTTTCGTTCTGTGTCCAGTGGCCGCACGCACGAATGAGATGGGTTTCCAAATCCGCGACGTATTTAGGCATGTTTTCTGCCATTGACGGCGGTAAAAACGTGTCGTGCTCAGCGCAAATCATCAGGCTGGGCACGTCGACTTTCTGCTCGAAATTTGCACTCATCTCCCAGTTGCGGGTGAAGTTACGATACCAGTTCACGCCGCCGCGAAAGCCGCTGCGCGCATACGCTCGGTGATAATGGTCAAAATCGGCGGGCGCCAGCAATTGCTTGCCGGGCCATGTCGCCTCGTCGCTTTCCAGAATTTTCAGAATGGCAAAATTTTCCCATCCCGGGCCTAATTCCGGCACGCCTTGCGTTTCGGTGGGATTAGACCCGCGGTAAAAGCATCTAAGCGCGCGCGCCGGATCACTATCCATAACGGCTTCCACCATGCCGTGCTCTTGAAAAGCAACGATATAAAAATCGTCACCCATGGCATTGCGGAAAGCTGCGATGGGATCTTGTGCTAGGCGCGGAATAAACGGCGTGTTCACCCCGATTAATCCGGCAATGCGGTCAGGGTGATAGAATGGCAACTGCCAGGTAACGAGGCCACCCCAATCATGTCCGGCGAAAATGGCTTTTTCCACGTTGAGAGCGTTCAGCAATGCTGAAAGGTCGCCACAAAGATGCGCCATGTCATAAAGCGGCACGCTGGCGGCATCACCGGCGTCACTAAAGGCTTGTCCGGTATACCCGAACCCGCGTTGATCGGGCACGACCACATGAAATCCGGCTTCCACCAACGGTGCAACAATGTGCCGCCAGCTATAGCCGATCTCAGGAAACCCGTGGCACAGGACAACTGATGGCTTGCCAGAGTTTGGGGTACCAGCCTGATATACTGCCATGCGCAGGTCTGGCAACTGCAAAAACTCCGGTTCATCCCAGTTAATCATGTGGTTGGGCATATGATGTTCACTCATCGGTTGGGTATGACTTTTCTACTCAGACAATAGGGACAAATAGCGGGTGTCGCAACGGGCAGGTGGCTGCCTGTGGCCGCTGTGTCGCGGTGCCAGAACACTCGAACGAGCTTATCCCCAGAGATCAGCTGGCGGCGGCGCAATTGATGAGCCGCTGTACATCAAGCCTGGATCACGGTCCTCGCTGAGCCATAAAGGACCATCAAGATCTGCAAGGTCAGCTAGTTGGGCCAATAAATGCGCCGGTGCCATAGATAATGATGACGCGACCATGCAGCCGATCATCACTTGGAGATTGCGCGATTTCGCGGTTCTTACCATCTCTAAAGCCTCAGTAAAGCCACCCGCCTTGTCCAGCTTGACGTTGACCCAGCTATAGGCAGCAGGAAGCGTGTCTAGGTCGCGGGTTTCATGCACGCTTTCATCGGCACAAAATGGCAGGTCGATATCGCTTAACCCATCTTGCTCGCGCGCCGCGACGGGCTGCTCAAAAAACCGCACATCATAAGCACCCAGCAGTTCTGCATAGCGCGCCAAATCCTCAACGCGCCACCCCTCATTGGCGTCGACGATGAGTTGGGCGTCGGGCCGGGCTTTTCTTATTTCACGCAAGCGGGTGATATCGGCTAGCACGCCTTCGCTGCTACCAAGTTTGATTTTCAGTAACGGGAAACCGGCAGCGCCATGCGCGGCGCGGGCCATGGTGTCGGCACCGTCTAGCACAATCGTAAAGGCTGTGGTGATGGCATGTGGTGCTGATAAACCCGCCAACTGCCAAACCGGTTTGCCAGTGGTCTTGGCTTCCAAATCCCATAGCGCACAATCCAGCGCACACCGCGCGGCACCAGGTTGCAAGGCGGTCTGCAGGTCGTCACGCGATAGGCCATCCGCCAGCACACCGCGCAATTGGTCAATAGTCGCGGTGACGGTCTCCACCGTTTCGCCATAGCGCGGGTAGGGTAATGCCTCACCGTGGCCCCGCACGCCGTTTTCGTAGATCTCGACACTGATCGGCTCGGCACGCACTTTGGTGCCCCGCGCGATCGCGAAGGCTTGGCGCAATGGAAATGTGTCGGCATTGATGGAAATGGTGCGGGTCAAAAACGCGGCCTTTGGTGAATTGAATATCAAGCTAACACGTGACTTCTAGCGTGCGGCAAAAAAGCGACCCTAGAAAACACAATGACGGGTTGCCCTTGGGCATAAATTGCCTATAGTTTGCTCAAATTCAAGCTTGTTAGGGAGAAAGACATGGCGAAGATCACCTTTGTCGAACATGATGGCACCGAGCACGTTCTGGACGGAGAAGACGGGATGACCGTCATGGAAGTCGCGATCAAAAATTCGGTACCCGGTATTGATGCAGATTGTGGGGGAGCATGTGCATGTGCAACCTGTCACGTTTATGTGCGTGATGGCTGGACCGACAAGGTGGGAAAAGCTGCTGAAATGGAAGAAGATATGCTCGACTTCGCATTTGATGTGCGTGAAAACAGCCGCCTGTCATGCCAGATCAAAGTGAGCGACGCCGTAGACGGCCTGACGCTCGATCTGCCTGAAAAACAATTCTAGCGTTCGTCGAACACGTCGAATTCATGGGCGATGCTACATTCTATCAGCTGTCGCCACACAGGTTCGGCGATATCGGTAGATAGATTATGTTCTCGTGCTTGGGCTAGAACGAGCTGGATAACCTCTTCAATCCGTGCGTCATCGCGAACACTTTCACGTGCGGGTTTCACTTTGCCAGCGGCTTCGATAAGTTGCTGGCGTTGCGCGAGTAGCATCACGAGTTCGGTGTCCAACGCATCTATCCGGGCACGTATATCGACCATTTCGGGGCAGGGAACCGGCACGCGTTCGTTCATGAAAAATGCTCCATTGGCTTTGTCAATTTTGATCCTATATATCGGGCATCAGCTGGAATTTCCAGTGCGGCAAAAAAACTACTTGTCGGGGTGTCAGAATGAACTTAAAACACAATCGAAAAGCGGTAAATTTATAAATACCGTGTAACGAATGTAAAATAGATATGGAGGCGCAGATGGCGCACCAGGCAATCGAAACAGATGTGGTCATTATCGGCGCGGGG